>Ga0194112_10007297_pt1 | contig 14393 bp, 12 predicted proteins | sample TA2MahC400mmetaG_FD_146191 | JGI IMG/M metagenome (GOLD analysis project Ga0194112, IMG submission 146191) | Freshwater microbial communities from Lake Tanganyika, Tanzania - TA2015016 Mahale Deep Cast 400m | ecosystem: Environmental > Aquatic > Freshwater > Lake | place: Tanzania: Lake...
GATCGCCCGCGGCTTCAAGCCCATGCCAGCCGACGAGATGCGGAAGTTCTCAGACCGCCTTTCGGCCGCCCACCAGGCCGCCCTGAACCGCTACTTCGCCCATCACGTGGACGTGTAGGGCGCTGCGGGACGCTGGCGCGGCCCTGACAGCGTGCTAAGATCGCTCCAGGGAGCGACTATGGTAACCGCGGCCCTCGAGCATGTCGCTGCGCCGGCGCCGGAGATCGCCACGGCCGTCGAGCGGCGGTTGCGCGGGATTTATGGCGACCGCTTGAAGGCCGTGTACCTGTACGGCTCCTATGCCCGTGGCGACCAGCGGGCCGGGCGGTCGGACATAGACCTGGCCGTGGTCATCGATCATTTCGACAGTCATTTCGAGGAGATTGAGCGCACCGGGGATATCCGCGTGGAGATCTCGTTGCGCTACGGAATGATCGTCTCCATCCAGCCACTGACCGAGGATGCGTTCGCCAGCGAGATCAGCCGCCTGAGCCGCATCGTGCGCCGGGAGGGCATCCGCGTCGCGTGAACCCGAGAATCTGGCTCCTGCTGGAGAGAGCCCATGACGATCTTGCCGCCGCGGCGGATGTCCTCAAGACCGAACGTCCCTGGCGTGCCGCAACCGATGCCTACTACGCCATGTTTCACGCCGCAGAAGCTCTCTTGCTGTCCCTGGGCATCGAAACCTCTTCCCACTCCGCCGCTCAGGCTGCCTTCGGCCAGCAGTTCGCTAAGACGGGGAGGCTGGACACGAAGCTCCATCGCTATCTCCTCAACGCATACGACAAGCGGATCACGGCGGACTATGACGTGACCGTGAAGCTGCGAACGGACGAGGTGCAGGCGCTGGTGGCCCAGGCCGAGGAGTTTGTGGCTGCCGCGGAGCACCACTTGGCCAGCGACCTGGACTCGTAGGGACCGCCGCTGGCGCCTCGCTACAGCACCTTGCCCTGGCGCTCGAAGGCGGGGATGTCGAACTCGTCGACCGGTTCGGGCAGGTCCGGCGGCGGTGGCTCGGGCGGCGCTGTGGCGGGCGGGGGCGGCTCGGGTTGGGGCGCCGGCTCCGGCTCGGCCGTCCACACGGCCGGTTCCTCCGCGAGCGGTCTCTGGTCGCCCGCCGCGGGCGCTTCTTTGCGGGGGAAGCCCGCGGCGATCACCGTGACCTTTACCGCGTCGCCCATGGCCTCCTTGAGCACGATGCCGAAGGTGAGCTCCACGTCCTCGCAGTCGGCGGCCTGGCGAATCAGGGCGCAGGCTTCGGCCAGCTCGTGCAGCCCCAGGCGGCTGGAGGCCGTGACGTTCAGCAGGACGCTGCGCGCGCCGCGAATGCCGGTTTCCTCCAGCAAAGGGCAATTGATGGCCTGCCGCGCGGCCTCCACCACGGCGTTCTCGCCCTGGGCCACGGCCGTACCCATGCGGGCGCATCCCGTGCCCTGGAGAATGGCGCGGAGGTTCGAGAAGTCCCGGTTGATCAGGCCCGCCGCGGTGTTCAGCTCGACGATGTTCTCGACCGTCTGCCGCAGCAGGTCGTAGCCCATGTGGAAGGCCTCCACCACCGTGGCCCCGCGCGGCGCCAGGGCCAGCAAGCGGTCATTGGGGACGGCGATGACCGTATCCACCGTGGCGGCCAGCTCCGCCAAGCCCTTCTCGGCCTGTCTCATGGGACGCGCGCCCTCGATGCTGAACGGCTTGGTAACCACCGCGACCGTCACCGCGTTCAACTGCTTGGCCAGCGAAGCGATCACCGGCGTGGCGCCGGTGCCAATGCCGCCGCCCAGGCCGGCCGTGAGGAAGACCATATCGGCGCCCTGGAGCGCCTCCACGATGCGCTCGGTATCGTCCAGGGCGGCCTGCCGGCCGACGGAGGGATCCCCGCCCGCGGCGCGCCCGCCCGTGTTCTTGGCGCCGATGGCCACCTGCTGCCGCACCGGCGAGGCCGCCAGGGCCTGCGCATCAGTGTCGATCACGAAGAAGCCGACGCCTTCCAGGCCTGCGTTCATCATGTAGGCAACGGCGTTGGTCCCTCCGCCTCCGATGCCCACCACCTTGATCCTGGCCCGGTGGGGAGCCTCTTCTTCTTCGATTTCGTATTTCAGCGTGTCGAGTCCCGCCTCCAGTACCGCCATTTTTCACCCCCACCAACCGCGCAGAAGACCGCTGCCGCCCCGCTCGCGCCCCTCCAGGAACTTCCGCCGCGCGGAATACATGGCCAGACCGGCAGCGGTGGTCCAGGCCGGGGTATTCAGTTCCTGGGGCCAGTCTTGAATGCCCACGGGCAGGCCATTGCGGGCCTGACAACCCAGGATTTCCTCCGCCAGTTCGCACATGCCGGCCAGGCGGGCGGCGCCGCCGGTGAGCACCACGCCCACCACGCTCTGGTCCATTGAGATGCGCACCATCTCATCGCGCACCCAGTCGAACAGATCCTTGGCCCGGGCTTCCAGGATCAGGTTCAGGTCCCGCCGCGGGCGCTCTCGCGCCTCGCGCCCGTTGGAGCCCGGCAGCACGATGATGCTATTGGCCGCCGTGTGGTCCATGACCGCGCACCCGTACTGCTGCTTGGCGGCCTCGGCCTCCTGGTAGTTGAGCCGCAGGCCGCGGGCCACGTCCCAGGTGAAGTGGTCGCCGCACAGTCGCATCCCGCCGGAATGGATCACCGCCTCGCCGTAGTAGACCGCCATCTCGGTGGACTGCGCCCCGATGTCCAGAATGATGATGCCCTCGCGGCGGTCCCGCGGGAGCACCGCGCCGTAAGCCGCCGCCAGCGGCTCGAACAGGCTGTCCTCAACCTCCACGTGGGCCCGGTTGGCGGCGCCCACCAGCTCCTGGTGCTCCTGCATGGACACCATGATGATGTGTACGAAGGCCTCCAGCTTGGAGCCCATCATGCCCACTGGGTTGCGGTGGCCGGGGTTGTCGTCCACGGCGAAGTCCTGCGCCAGCAAATGCAGGATCATGCGGTCGTTGGGGAGCACCATCCGGGCCGCGCGATCGATGGCGCGCTTCACGTCCGCGTGGGTGATTTCGCTCTGGTAGCTGAACTCGTACGTCCCCCGGCTGTTGTGACCGCTGACGGTGTCGCCGCCGATGCCCAGCACCACCGATCCGAGGGACACCCCGGCCATGGCTTCGGCGGATTGGATGGCCTCCCGCATCGAGGCGGACACGGCGTTATGGTCGGCCAGCCGCCCGCGGTTCCATCCCTGCGACGGCGCCTGCCCGTAGCCCAGGAACCGCAGCCGCCGGCCCTCCAGGCAGCAGACCACGCAGCGGGTCTGAACGCTGCCCGCATCCAGACCCGCCCCCAGGATGGCCTTATCGGACACCCTCGCCCCCCTTGGCGGCCGTGATGCGCCCCTCCAGCCGTAAGTCGAAGGTGGTGGCCTGAGGCAGGCGGCGGCGGATCTCGGCATAGTTGCCCAGGAAATTCTCCAGACGCGCCCGAAAGCCGGCATCGCCGAGCACCAGCCTCACCGGAAACCCCTCCAGGATGGCGAGGACCTTCAGGTTGGAGGGGTCGGAGGCATCCACCTCCGAGATGTGGCTGGCCGCCGGCCCGGCCTCCCGCAGCAGGCGCAGCAGCGCGTCCACACGCTCCCGGCGCGCCAGCAAGGGCTGCGCTGGCGAGACCCCGAGCAGAACCGGCAGGGCGAACTCGGCCCGCTGCGGCGCTTCCAGGATGACGCCCTCGGCATCGATCAGCGCCATCCGCGAGAAGGCGCCCGCCTGCGAGCGCAGCATCAGGAAGGCCACCGGAGCGCGTTCAACAATGCGCACCACCACCTGATGGGGCCAGTGCCGCTCCACCCGCGCCTCCCGCACCCAGCCCACTTGCTCGAGGGCGCGGCGGCGGGCCTCCAGCGGAATCAGGTATACGCTGCGGCCGAAATCGGCGGCGAAGGCCTGGCGCAACCGCGCGGGCGAAGCGTGGACGGCGCCCTCGATGCGCACTCCGGATCCCTCGGCCCGGCCGGCCTCGCCCGGCAGCGTGAAGCGCGGGTCGCTGGCCAGAAACTGGTCCGCCTGGTAGAACACTATGCCGGCCCCCAGCAGCGCCAGGCCGAAGGCCGCCACGGCGAGCCACAGGCGCATCCGCCGGGGCTGCTGACGGCGAGCTTCCGGGCGCTCGCGCGGGCGCCTCACCGGTTCCCCCATCGGGGCCGGGTGCGCCTCGGGCGCTTCCGCCGGAAGCTCCAGCTCGAGTTGCGCGCTCTGCCTACGCCCCATGTTCCTCCCTCCGGCGCAGCCCTTCCAGGATGCTCTCCCCCGCCTGCCAGATGTTGCCCGCGCCCAGGGTCAGCACCGCGTCCCCTTCTCCGGCCGCGGCCAGCGCCATCTCGGCAGCGCGCTCCAGGCTTCCCGCGTACTCCGCGCCCCGGTGCCCGAAGGCCCGCAGGCGCTCGACCAGCGCCGCCGCGTTCACCCCTTCGATGGGCCGCTCCGAGGCGGCGTAGATGTCCGTCACCCACACCGCGTCGGCCTGACAGAAGCAGCGCGCGAACTCGTCCATCAGGTGAAAGGTGCGGGTGTAGCGGTGGGGCTGGAAGACCGCCAGCACCCGCCGGTAGTGGCACTGCCGCGCCGCGGAGAGCGTGGCCCGGATCTCGGTGGGATGGTGCCCGTAGTCGTCGATCACCGTCACCCCGGCGGCCTGCCCCCGCACCTGGAAGCGCCGCTCCGGACCGCTGAACTCCGCCAGCGCCTCGCGCATGGCGTCCACCGGCAGATCCAGCTCCACGCCTGCGGCGACCGCCGCGGCGGCGTTGAGCACGTTGTGCAAACCCGGAACCTGGAGGCTGAACTCGCCCAGGTCCTGCTCGCCCGCCCGCAGCCGGAAGGCGCTGGCGAAGTGGCCCCCGCTTATATCGGTCACCTGGAAATCGGCCTGCGCCCGGGTCCCGTAGGTGATCGTGCGCCGCCTCACCAGCGGCAGTATCCGCTGCACCTGCTCGTCGTCCAGGCACAGGATGACCGCGCCGTAGAAAGGCGCCCGGTTGACGAACTCGACGAAGGCCGCGCGGATCTCCTCGATGGAGGCGTAGTGATCCAGGTGCTCCCGGTCGATGTTGGTCACGATGGCCACGATGGGCGACAGCTTCAGGAACGAGCCGTCGCTTTCGTCCGACTCCACCACCAGGAAGTCGCTGCGGCCCAGCCGCGCATTCGAGCCGCCGATGGCTTTCAGCCGCCCCCCCACCACGACGGTGGGGTCCTTGCCCGCGTGGCTGAGCATGGCGGCCAGCATCGAGGTGGTGGTGGTCTTGCCGTGACTGCCCGCCACCGCGATGCCGTACTTCAGGCGCATCAGCTCGGCCAGCAGCTCGCCCCGCGGGATAACCGGAATCTTCAGCCTGCGCGCCTCCTGCACCTCCGGGTTGTCCTTGTCGATGGCGGAGCTGACCACCAGGGCCTTGGCCGCGCCGACGTTCTCCGCCGCGTGTCCCTCGAACACGCGCGTCCCCAGCGCCTCAAGACGCGCGGTGACGGCGGTCAGCTTGAGATCTGAGCCGGAGATGGGGAAGCCCAGCTCCAGCAGCACCTCGGCCAGGCCGCTCATGCCGATGCCGCCGATGCCGGTGAAATGCAGGTGCTGGGGCTTCAAAAACATTTCGTTAGTATATTGTTCCCGCTTCCCGGTCCCTTGTCAATGCTCCCGCGCATGCCCCGCGGCCTCCTCCAGCGCCTCCGCCGCCCGTTCGGCGGCCCGCGGGCGGGCCAGCCCGCGCGCGGCGGCGCCCATCCGCTCCAGCCGCCCCGGCTCCGTGAGCAGGCCGCGGACCTCTTCGACCAGCCGCGCCCCGGTGAACTCCGCGTCGGCCACCAGGCGGGCCGCTCCGGCGCGGGCCAGCGCCTCGGCGTTGCGCTGCTGGTGGTCGTCGGCGGCGTAGGGGAATGGCACCAGGATGGCGGGCTTGCCGGCGGCCGCCAGCTCGGCCACCGCCCCGGCGCCGGAACGCGAAATCACCAGGTCGGCGGCGGCGAAGGCCAGCGGCATGTCCTGGATGAAAGGCACTACTTCGCCCTCCAGTTCCGTCTCGGCGAACGCCCGGGCCATCTCGACGTGGGCCTGCGGCCCGGTCTGGTGGACCAGGCGCACCCACAAATCCGCCGCGCTGAACAGCGGCCAGGCCTCCCGCGCGGCCTGGTTGAGCCGGCGCGAGCCCTGGCTGCCGCCGGTGATGAGAATGGTGAGCACGTCGCCACGCGGCTTGGCCGGCAGGGCGAAGAACTCGCTCCGCACCGGCAGGCCGGTTACCTCGGCGCGGCCCGCGGGGAAATAGCGGGCCGCTTCCGGAAAACTGATCAGCGCGCGCGCCGCGAAGCGTCCCATCCGGCGGTTGGTCATGCCGGGCATGGCGTTTGGCTCCATCAGCACCAGGGGAATCCGGCGGAGCCGCGCCGCCAGCATCACCGGGCCTGCGGCGTAACCTCCCAGGCTGAACACCGCCGCCGGACGCCGCCGTTTCAGCAGCCGGTACACCCGCGCGATGCTGCGCGGCAACTGCCCCAGGGTCCGCAGAGTGCGCCCCAGGCCGACGCGCTTCAGCCCGCCGATCTCGATCCACTCCAGCTCGAAACCGGCGGCTGGCACAAGCCGCGATTCCAGGCCCGGGCGCGTCCCGACGAAGAAGGGCGCGTGCCCCCGGCGGCGCAGCTCCTCGGCCACCGCCAGCAGCGGGATTACGTGGCCGCCCGTGCCGCCGCCGGCCATCAGGAACACCCGCTGTACCGTCCCGCTCATCCCGCCTGCTCGCTCACGCTCATCATCAGGCCCAGGCACATCAGCGTGCTCAGCAGGGAGCTGCCTCCATAGCTGATCATGGGCAGCGGAATCCCCTTGGTGGGGGCCAGCCCCAGCACCACGCTCATGTTCACCAGGGCCTGCACCACAATCATGGTGGTCACCCCGATGGCGATGTAGCGCCCGAACTCCTCCTGGATGCGGGCCAGCCTCAGGCCGCACACCAGGATCACCATGAAGCCCAGCAGCACGAAGGTGGTCCCGGCCAGCCCCAGCTCCTCGCCCACGATGGCGAAGATGAAGTCGTTGTGGGCCTCAGGCAGGTAGCCCAGCTTCATCTTGCTGTCGGTGAGTCCTTGCCCCACCAGCCCGCCGCTGCCCAGCGCCAGCTTGGATTGCCGGGGCTGGTAGTTGGGGTCGCGGGTGTGGACCGAGCGGTCCAGATACTCCTTGAGTTTGCGGCCCCACTCGAACTGCACCAGTTTCTCGTACTTCGGGTCGAAAAAGACCACCAGCCGGCCCAGCCTGTAGGGCTTGATGGCCACGGCCAGCACCCCAGCCAGGAAACCCACCGCCAGGACCATGGCCACGTAACGCCAGGCCAGGCCCGCCAGGAAGAACACTGCCGCGGCGGTGATCACCAGCACCACCGCCGTCCCCAGGTCGGCGATCACCACGGCCACCGACAGCAACCCCACAGTGAGCGATGCCGGCAGCAGGGTGTGGCGGTCGTTGATGGCCTTGGCGCGGCGCGACACGAAGTACGCCAGGAAAATGATCAACGCGGGCTTGGCCAGCTCCGAGGGCTGCATCCCCACCAGGCCCAGGCGCAGGAAGCGGTGCGCCCGCGCCCCCAGGGCGAACACCGCCAGCAGCAGCACCACCACTACGCCGATCGAGCCGAAGGCCCAGGTGGCGTTGTTCAGCCTGCGGTAGTCGATCTTCTTGAGGAACATCATCACCAGGAAGGCCAGCACGAACCACAGGAACTGGCGCAGGATAAAGTAACCCTCGAAGTTGTAGTGATGCTTGGCGGCGTAGGTCGAGGCGCTGTAGACCATGACCAGCCCGAAGGACGTCAGGGCCGCGGTGGTCCCAAACAGCAGCCAGTCGCTCTTTACTTGCCGCACTTCAGGAGGTCTCCCCGAGCTGCTGCACCAGCCGCTTGAATTCCCGGCCGCGGTGCTCGTAATTGTCGAACTGATCGAAGCTGGCGCAGGCCGGCGCCAGCAGGATCACCTCGCCGGGAGCGGCCTGGCGGACGGCGGCGCGCACGGCCCCTTCCAGGGTTCCGGACTCGATCAGGGGCACGGCGCCGCGCAACTGCTCCGCGATGACGGGAGCGGCCGCCCCGATCAACAGGACGGCGCGCGCCTTGCTTCGCAGCGGCTCCGCCAGCGGGGTGTAGGGCGCGCCCTTGTCCTTGCCGCCCAGGATCACCCACAGCCCGCCCTCGAAGGCGTCCAGCGCCTTCAGAGTGGCGTCCACGTTGGTGGCTTTCGAGTCGTTGTAGAAGTCCACACCGCCGGCGCGGGCCACGAATTCCAGCCGGTGCTCGACCCCCGGGAAACTCGCGGCGGCCTCCGCGACAGCCTCCAGGCTCGCTCCCGCAAGCTGTGCCGCGCAGGCCGCCGCAAGGGTGTTCTCGATATTGTGACGCCCCCGCAGCGGGATGTGGCGCGCCTCCAGGAAGGCCCGGCCCTCGCACCACAGCCGGCCGTCCTTCAGGTACATCCCCGGTTTCACCGGCCCCTCCAGGCTGAACCAGTAGACCCGCGCGCGCGTGCGCCGGCTGTACTCGCCGCAGGTGGGATCGCCGGCGTTGAGCACGGCATAATCCTGTTCCGTCTGCCTCTCGAACAGGCGCGCCTTGGCAGCGGCGTAGGCGGCGAAGTCGTGGTGGCGGTCCAGGTGATCGGGCGTGACGTTGAGCGCCACGCCGATGGCGGCGCGGAAGCTCGCGACGGTCTCCAACTGGAAGCTCGATAGCTCCAGCACGTTCCACTGCTCAGGGCGCGAGGCGGCCACCATACCGCAGGCCGCCGCTCCGATGTTGCCGCCCACCTGCGTGGGGATGCCCGCCGCGCGCAGCAGGTGGCCGGTCAGGGCGGTGGTGGTGGTCTTGCCATTCGAGCCGGTGATGCCGATGATGGGGCCGCGCAGAAGCTGTCCGGCCAGCTCCATCTCGCCGATCACCGGCACACCCCGGCGCCGGGCCTGCTCCAGCTCGGGCAGGTCCGCGGGCACGCCCGGGGAAATCACGATCACCTCGGCTTGCTCGAACACCGCGGGGGCCTGGACGCGGAAGTCGGCCCCCGCGCGCGCCAGCGCCGGGGCGGCCTGCGGAAGCTCTGCCAGCGGCTTCTCATCGGTGGCCAGCACCCGCACGCCCTGCCCGGCCAGCAGCTCCACCGCCGCCAGCCCGGAGCGGCCCATCCCCACCACCAGCACTCGTTTGCCCGCGTACTCCACTCGCTCACCTCAGCTTCAACGTGGTCAGTGCGAACAGCGCCATCACCAGCCCCGCGATCCAGAACCGCACGATGATCTTCGATTCCAGCCAGCCCAGCGCCTCGAAGTGGTGGTGCAGCGGCGCCATCTTGAAGATGCGCTTGCCGCGCAGCTTGAAGCTGGCCACTTGCAGGATCACCGACAGGGCCTCCAGCACGTACACGCCGCCGATGAACAGCAGCAGGATCTCCTGCTTGATCAGCACCGCCACCACTCCCATGCTGCCGCCCAGGGCCAGCGAGCCGACGTCCCCCATGAACACTTCCGCCGGGTGGGCGTTATACCACAGGAAACCCAGGCAGGCGCCCACGGTGGCCCCGCAGAACACCGTCAGCTCGGCGGCGCCGGGCAGCCGCGCCAGGTCCAGGTAGGTCCCGAACACCGCGTGGCCGCTGGTGTAGGTCAGCACGGTCATGGCCCCCGCCGCGATGATCATCAGCCCGATGGCCAGCCCGTCCAGACCGTCCGTCAGGTTCACCGAGTCGGAAGATCCCACAATCACCAGGATCAGGAAGACGAAGAACAAGATGAAGGCGAACGGGTAGGTCAGGGGATTGCTGGTGAGGGCCTGGATCAGCAGGTCGGGCTTGAACTCCTTGAAGAAGGGCACGTTGATGCGGGTGTCGTAGATGCCCCCGGCCCGCAAGGCCAGCAGGCACACCCCCAGCAGCACGGCCACCAGGCATTCCAACAGGAACTTGCGCCGCGCCGTCAGCCCCAGGTTCTTGCGGCGCGTCACCTTGAGGTAGTCGTCCCAGAAGCCGATGGCCGCGAAGCTCAGCATCCCCAGCAGGACGATCCACACGTAGGGGTTCCACAGGTTGGTCCACAGCAGCGTGGGGATGGCCACGCTGACAACGATCAGCACGCCCCCCATGGTGGGCGTGCCAGCCTTGCCGTGATGCTTGGGCCCGTCCGGCCGGATGTACTGCCGAATCTGCAACTGCCGCAACTTGCCTATTAGCCACGGCCCCAGCACCAGACACAGGAACAGGGCCGTCATTCCCGCGAAGGCCGTGCGGAAGGTGACATAACGGAACACGCGCAGGGGACTGAAGAAGGGATACAACTGTTCGTACAGCAGCCAGTAAAGCATGGCGGACTATTCCATGAATCTCTCCAAGGCCCGCTCCATGCGCACGCCGCGCGAGCCTTTGAACAAGACGGCGTCCCCCGGTCCTAGGCGACCGCCGAGCCAGGCGCCGGCCGCGGCCGGTTCATCGAAGAACCAGACCTGGCCGGCGGGCAGACCCTCCCGCACGGCCTCCTCGCCGATCCAGCGCGCCGCGCCGCGCACCGTCACCAGCAAGTCCACTCCGCGCGCGGCGGCCTCGCGGCCCAGGCCGCGATGCAGCCTCTCACTCAGCTCGCCCAGCTCCAGCATCTCGCCCAGCACCGCGCACCGCCGCCGCGCCGGGGTGGCCGCCAGCGCTTCCAGCATGGCGCGCGCGGCCTCGGGATTCGAGTTGTAGCAGTCGTCCAGGATGGTCACGCCGCGGTGCCCGAAGCGCCGCCCCCGCATGGCGGGGAGAGTGAAGCAGCGCACCGCCTCGCGGAGCGTTTCGGCGGGGATTCCGAACAGGCGCGCCACGGCCAGTCCGGCCAGCAGGTTGAGTACGCCGTGCCGCCCCGCCAGCGCGGTCTCGAACTCGACGTCATCCACCCGGAAGCGCGCGCCCTCCGCGGTCAGCTCCATCCGTTGGGCGCGCACATCCGCGGCCGGGGAGAAACCGAAGGTGACCGCCGGGCCCGAGTGCGCCTGGCGGAAGGCCGCCACCCGCGCGTCATCGGCGTTGAGCACCGCCACGCCGTCCGCGGGCAGCGCCTCGACCAGCTCGCGCTTGGCCCGAGCCACGCCCTCGATCGAGCCGAAGAACTCCGCGTGCGCATACCCCACGTTGGTCACCACGCCCACACTGGGCCGGGCGATGCCCGCAAGCTGACGGATCTCCCCGGCGTGATTCATGCCGATCTCGATCACCGCCGCCCGCGCTTGCGGCGGCAGCCGCAGCAGGGACAGCGGCACACCCACGTGGTTGTTCAGATTGCCCTCACTCTTGCCCACCGGCAAGGCCACCGCGAGCAGGTGCGTGATCGCGTCCTTGGTGGTGGTCTTGCCGGCGCTGCCGGTAACCGCCACCACGCGGCCCGCGAACCGGCTGCGCACCCACCCGGCCAGCGCGTGCAGCGCCGCCAGCGCATCCGGGACCACCAGCAGGGGGCCCGCCGAATCCAGCGCGCGCTCCACCACGGCGGCCACGGCGCCCCGGGCGAAGGCGGCGGCCACGTAGTCGTGGCCGTCGTGGCGCGGCCCGCGCAGGGCGAAAAACAAATCGCCCGGCGCCAGCGTGCGCGAGTCCACACTCCACCCCTTCACCGGGAGCGGCTCAGCCGCCGCGCCCAGCACACCCGCCGCCTGGCTCAGGTCACACGTCATTGCTGCGCCCGTATCCGAACTCCCGCAGGATCGTCCGCGCCACTTCCCGATCGTCGAAGGGGATGGTTCCGTGCTGAAGGACCTGATAGGTCTCGTGTCCCTTGCCCGCTATTATCACTATATCGCCCGCGGCGGCCTCGCCGATGGCCCGGCGGATGGCGCTCTCGCGGTCCGGCTCCACCAGGTGCGGCACATCGTGGCGGCGCAGCCCCACCAGCGCATCGTTGATGATGGCCAAGGGGTCTTCGGAGCGGGGGTTGTCCGAAGTCAGCACCACGAAGTCGCTCAACTCGGCGGCGGCCTCGCCCATCAGCGGCCGCTTGGCGCGGTCGCGGTCGCCGCCACAGCCGAACAGAGTGATGACCCGCCGGGGTTCCAGCCCGCGCGCCACCGAGATGACATTGCGCAGCGCATCGTCCGTGTGGGCGTAGTCCACCACCACCAGGAAGGGCTGGCCTTGGTCGATCTTCTCGAAGCGGCCCGGCACCGAGCCGCAGGCCGCGATGCCGCGGGCCATGAATTCCGGCGCCACGCCGCAGGTGGCGGCCGCGCTCCAAGCCGCCAGGATGTTGTACAGGTTCATCCTGCCCGGCAGGGGCGAACTTAGCGGATATCGCTCGCCGCCGCGGCACACCTCGAAGCGCAGGCCCTCGAAGCCCGCCGTGACGTTCTCGGCGCGCACCTCCGCGCCGGGCTCCAGCCCGTAGGTGAGAGTCTCGGCGCCGCCTGCCAGGGGGAGCCGGCGCGCCCAGGGGTCGTCGTGGTTGACCACGGCGAAACGCGGCGGCGGCGCGCCCGCCCCTTCGAACAGCCGGGACTTGGTGGCGAAGTAGTCATCCATGTCCGAGTGGAAGTCCAGGTGGTCGCGGCTGAGGTTGGTGAATACCGCGGTGTGGAAATGCAGGGCATAGACGCGGCCCAGCGCCAGCCCGTGTGAGGAGACTTCCATGACCGCGTGCGTGCCGCCGGCCCGCTCCAGTTCCGCCAGCAGGCCCACCAGGTCCAGCGATTCCGGTGTGGTGTTGACCGCCCGAATGGCCCGTCCGACCAGGCGGTGCTCGACGGTGCCCACCAGCAGCGTGGCGTGGCCGGCCGCCCGGAAGATGGAATCCAGCAGGTAGGCGGTGGTGGTCTTGCCGTTGGTTCCGGTGATGCCCACCAGCCGGAGCCGCTCGTCCGGCCGGCGGAAGAAATCGCGGGCCGCCACGGCCAGCGCCTGGCGTCCGTGCCGCACCTGGATCCAGCGGTTGCAGAGCGCCTCAGGGGCGGGAGATTCGCTGGCCACGGCGATGGCGCCCCGCGCCAGTGCGTCAGCGGCGAAGTCCCGCCCGTCCGCCTTGTGGCCCGGGAAGGCGAAGAACAGATATCCGGCGGCGGCCTTGCGGGAGTCGTAAGCCAGGCCCTCGACGGGAGTCTCGGCGCGACCCTCGGGCAAGGGGGATTCCAGCGGGATGCCGGCCAGCACCTCGCGCAGCGTCATAGGCTCACCGGAACTCCACGCGCACGCTCTGGCCCGGCGTGAGAGGGGCGCCCCCGGGCGGCATCTGGGTGCGGGCGATTCCGGCGCCCACGATCTCGACAGGCACGCCGCCTGCCAGCGATTCCTCGAGCACCGCCCGCAGGCTCTTGCCGGTGAAATGCGGAGCGCGCAGCCCGTTGGCGGCCAGCGGCGCCTGCGCCGGGGTGGGTGGAGCGGACGGCGGCGCGGGCAGCGGCGGCACGGCGGCGGCCTCGACCGGGAGGGGAGTCGCCGGCAGGTCCTCCGGCGGCGCGCTCAGCTCCGCGATGGCCAGGTCGTCAGGCGCTACCGGCTCCCGTGACGGCGCGAGCGGCGGCTCCGGCAGATCCTTGGGCACGTCCAGCAGCAGCAAGGCCTCGGTCGCCACCTTCCGGAACACCGGCGCGGCCACCACGCCGCCGTATTCCCGCACCCCGTTCAAGGCTACCGCCACCACCACGGCGGGGTTGGCGACCGGAGCGAAACCCACGAATGACCCGTTGTAGCGGCTGGTGTAGCGCCGGGCCACCGGGTCCCAGATCTGCGCGGTGCCGGTCTTGCCGCCGGAAGAATAGCCCTCCACCCGGGCTTGCTTGCCGGTGCCCCGCAGCACCACCCCTTCCATGATCTGGCGCAGCGCGATGGCGGTCTCGGGTTTGAGAATGCGCTGCGGCGGCTCGGCCGGCTCGGCGGCCCACTTGCCCCCCGGCTCCAGCCGCCGCAGGACCAGGCGCGGCTTCACCAGCAGACCGCCGCTGGCGATCACCGAGCAGGCGCGGGCGAGCTGTAAGGTGGTGGCCGAGATCTCGTGCCCCATCGCCACCGAGGCCAGCGAGGTCGCCGTCCACTTGGGCAGGTTGCGCACCGTGCCCGGTGACTCGGCCGGAAGCGGCAATCCGGTGCGCTGCCCGAAGCCCATCCGTCGCACGTACTCCAGCATCCTCTGGTCACCCACCTTGCGCCCGATCTCGATGGCCCCGATGTTGGACGATTGCTCCAGAACCTCCGCCACGCTCAGCCACCCAAACCCCTTCTTGGCTTCGCGGATCACGCGCCCGAACAGGCTCAGGCGGCCGTTGTGGCAGAAGATCCGGTCGTCCGGGCGCATACCGGCCGCGTCCAGCGCCGCTGCCAGGGTCACGATCTTGAAGACCGATCCCGGCTCGAAGGGCACCGAGAAGGCGTGGTTGAAGCGGACGTGAGGG
>Ga0194112_10007300_pt1 | contig 14390 bp, 13 predicted proteins | sample TA2MahC400mmetaG_FD_146191 | JGI IMG/M metagenome (GOLD analysis project Ga0194112, IMG submission 146191) | Freshwater microbial communities from Lake Tanganyika, Tanzania - TA2015016 Mahale Deep Cast 400m | ecosystem: Environmental > Aquatic > Freshwater > Lake | place: Tanzania: Lake...
GACACCTTCATGACCTTGGTCGCCACGGCCAAGAAACTGGAGGTAAGTTTTTACGCGTACATCCAAGACCGTATTTCTGGCGCGTACCGATTGCCCAAGCTCGCTGATTTGATCACGGAGCGCGCCCAGCGAGATCCACTCGATGCGTCTTGGAGTTCGCCGTAGAATTACCCCAAGTTATTGAGAAGATACCACCTTCGGACGTACGTGCCTTGTTGGTCGAATGTGCAAAAAGCAAGGCGATTGATTAACACGATCAAATTATACTCCAGACATCGGGGAATGACAAACGGCGCGGTCTTCTTTCTGAAACCCTTGATTACGCCGACCACGATCGCAATCAAGTCTGATTTCACTCCCACTCAATCGTCCCCGGCGGCTTGCTCGTAATATCGTAGACGACGCGATTGACGCCGCGCACTTCGTTGATGATGCGGCTGCTGATCCGCGCCAGCACGTCGTTCGGCAGGCGCGCCCAGTCCGCCGTCATTCCATCCGCGCTCGTCACCGCGCGCACCGCGACGACGTGGTCATACGTGCGCCCGTCGCCCATCACGCCGACGGTTTTGAGCGGTGTGAGAATCGCAAAGTATTGCCACACTTCACGACCCAGCCCGGCGTTTTCGATCTCCACGCGCACGATCGCGTCTGCCGCGCGCAACGCGTCCAATCTGTCTTGTGTAACCTCGCCCAAAATGCGAACCGCGAGCCCGGGTCCCGGAAACGGCTGGCGATACACGACGCGCTCCGGCAGATCCAGTTCCAAGCCAACTGCGCGCACTTCGTCTTTGAACAAATAGCGCAACGGCTCGATCAACTCGAAGGGCAAATCGTCCGGCAAGCCGCCGACGTTGTGATGCGTTTTGATGCGCGCCGCCGCGCGGCGTTCCGGCGCGCGCGATTCGATCACGTCCGGGTACAGCGTCCCCTGCACCAAAAATCGGACCGGCTGATCGCGCGCGATGGATTGCGCGGTCTGCTCGAACACGCGAATGAATTCCGCGCCGATGATCTTGCGTTTTTCTTCCGGGTCAACGACGCCGCGCAATTTTTCCAAAAAGCGCGCGCGCGCGTCCACCGGAATGATTTCCAAGTTCTGATGCTCGAATAATTCGACGACGGCGCGCGCTTCGCCCTCGCGCAGTAAACCGTGATCGACAAAGACGCAGATCAACTGTTCGCCGATTGCTTTGCCGACGAGCGTCGCCGCGACGCTGGAGTCTACGCCGCCGCTCAACGCGCACAACACGCGCGCAGCGCCGACACGCGCGCGCATCTGATCCATCGTCGTCGCGATGAACGCGGCAGGCGTCCAATCGCCCGCGCATCCGCAAACGTCGTACAAAAAACGGCGCAAGATTTCCAAGCCCTGCGGCGTGTGCGCGACTTCGGGATGGAATTGCAGCGCGTAGATTTGGCGCGCCGGGTTTGCCATCGCCGCGACGGGACAGGTTTCGCTGTGCGCGAGCGTCACGAAATCGGGTGGCAGCGCGGTGATCTGATCGCCGTGACTCATCCAGACGGAGAGGGGAGATTCGAGATTGGAAATTAGAGATTGGAAATTAGAGATTGGGGATTCCGCGCGATCGATGTAAAGCGTCGCGTGACCGTACTCGCGCCGCGCGGATTGTTCGACGCGTCCGCCGAGTTGCTGCGCGAGCAACTGCATTCCGTAGCAAATTCCCAGAATCGGCACATTGAGATCGAGCAAGAAATCGGGGAGCGGCGGCGCGCCGGGATCGTAAACGCTGTTGGGTCCGCCGGACAAGATGATGCCGCGCGGTTGCACGCGCGCGATTTCGTCGCGTGTTGCATCGTGCGGCAGGAGTTCGCAATAGACGCGCAACTCGCGCACACGCCGCGCGATCAGTTGCGTGTACTGCGATCCATAGTCGAGGACGACAATCGTTTCCGCCACGCGTCACTCCGCGACGACGATCTTGCCGTCGTCCATACTGGTGATGACGGCGAGACTCTCAATCGGCACGTTCAGGTGTTGCGCGTTCGCGCGCCCGTTCTCGAAAACTTTTTCGATCACGGTGCCGATGCCGACGACGCGCGCGCCCACTTTTTCCGCGAGGCGCGCGAGCGCAGTGATCGTTTGCGCGGTCGCCAAAAAATCGTCAATGATCAACACGCGATCGCCGGGGCGCAAGTACTCGGTCGAAACCATCAGTTCGATCACCTTGCCCTGCGTGCGCGAGCGCGCGGCTTCGGAGACAATCGTATAGTCCATCGTCAACGGCGGGCGTTTGCGCGCAAAGACGAGCGGCACGTCCAACGCCGCCGCCGCCGCGAGCGCGGGCGCGATCCCGCTCGTCTCGGCAGTCAGCACTTTGGTTGGCTCTGTGTGCGCGAGCCGGCGCGCTAGTTCTTGTCCCAGGTGGATCATCAGTTGCGGGTCAATTTGATGATTGAGGAATGAATCTACTTTGAGAATGCCTTTACCTAAATTCCGTCCTTCGTTCAAAATCCGTTCTCTGAGTTCTTGCATCATTCTTCTCCCAATGCAAACTCAGACCTGACGTCGTTGGCAGACCTGGCAAAGCAAAGTATACCACGCGTGAATTGAATCGCGCAAATAGGCAAACTGTCCTACGTTCGCTTTTTGCGTTGGCGCGTTGTGTGCTATAATTGCGGTGATGGCAGAGCGAATCATCGTCGCGATCTCCGGCGCGAGCGGCGCGATCTATGGCATTCGCGCGTTGCAAGTTTTACGCGCGCTGTCGAACGTCGAGACGCATCTGATCGTCAGCGCGGCGGCGCGTCAAACGATTCTCGCCGAAACGACTTTTACACTCGCCGATGTGGAAGCGCTGGCGGACGTGGTGCACGACGCGCGCGACCTTGGCGCGGCGATTGCCAGCGGCAGTTTTGCGACGCGCGCAATGCTCGTGATTCCGTGTTCGATCAAAAGTTTGTCGGCGATTGCGAATTCGTACGCCGCCGATTTGATCGCGCGCGCGGCGGACGTGACGCTGAAGGAAGGTCGTCCGCTTGTGTTGGTTGTGCGCGAGACGCCGTTGCATCTGGGACACTTGCGCCTGCTGACGCGCGCGGCGGAAATCGGCGCGATCATTTTTCCGCCGGTGCCGGCGTTTTATCGCCAGCCGCAGACGATTGACGAGATCGTTGACGATACGGTCGGACGCGTCTTGGCGCGCATCGGCTTGGACAATGATTTGTACGCGCGGTGGAAGGAGTAAAGATGGAAGGGATTCAGTACGTGACCGATGACAAAGGTCAGAGAATCGCCGTAATGATTGATCTAAAAAAGTACGGCGAACTCTGGGAAGATTTCTACGACAGTTTGACCGCGCGGGTGCGCTCAAGGGAGCCACGAGAAACATTGGATTCCGTCAAGAAACGTCTCCGCAAACAAGGTAATGGAATTACCTGACCGCGTCCGCGAATTTCTCGCCGCGCACAACACGCTGACGCTGGCGACGGTGAACGACGATGGCGCGCCGTACGCCTCCGATCTGTTTTACGTGTACGCCGACGCCGCGTTCTACTTTCTTTCCGCTCCACAGTCGCGCCACGCGCAAAACTTGACGCGCGATCCGCGCGTCAGCGCGACGATTCACTGCGACGCGCGCGGCTGGCAAGAAATTCGCGGCGCGCAAATGCTCGGCGCGGCGGCGCGCGTGACGAATCGCGCGGAACGTGCACGCGCGTTTGCCGCGTACCTTGCCAAGTACGCGTTCGTCGGCGGGCTGTTGCCGCGCGTGGAGATGCTGGGACGCGCCCATAAAATTTTCGGCGTGGTGGAGCTGTACAAAATCGCGCCGCGCTGGTTGCGCTGGATTGATAACGCGCAGGAGTTTGGACACAAGGAAGAATTTACAATGACCGACGATGGATGACAGCAATCAGCGGTCAGCCATCAGCGGTCAGCCGTCGTCGGTCATTTTAGGAGGAACAATGCGAACGAAATTATTGATCACATTTTTCGCGCTTGCCGCGCTCATCGCGCTCTGGCTTGGCGCGCCGGTGGGCGCGCAGACGGGCGGCTACAAACTCACCGTCCTGCACACGAACGATATGCACGGACGCTGGGAAGCGATGGTGTACTCCAACACCTCGCAAGGCGGGATCGCGCGACGCGCGACGCTGATCAAGCAACTGCGCGCGCAGAATCCCAACACGCTGTTGCTGGACGCGGGCGACATTTCGCAAGGGACGCTGTACTTTGTCCAGTATCGTCAGCAAGAGGGACGCGATTTTTACAACGCGCTCGGGTACGACGTGGTCGCGCCGGGCAATCACGAATTCGATCTGGGTCCCAAAGTCTTCGCCGAGAATTTTGTGAGCGGCGCAAAATTTCCCATCGTCCTAGCGAACGTTGACCTGACGAACGAGCCGACGCTCGCCGGGAAATTGCCGCCGTACGTCGTCAAAGAAGTGGGCGGCGAAAAAATCGGCATCTTTGGAATGATCCTGGACGAGTTGGTGATCAGCACGAACGTTGGGCAGAATGTGAAAATGAAAGACGCGATCGCCACCGCGCAAACGATCGTCGCGGAATTGGAAAAGCAAGGCGTCAACAAAATCATCCTGCTCAGCCATCGCGGACACCTCGTTGATTTGGCGTTGGCGGCACGAGTGGACGGAATCGATCTGATCGTCGGCGGACACTCGCACACCTTGCTCGGCGATTCCGCGAAACTCGACAAATCGTTCAGTGCGCCGTTTGGTCCGTACCCGACCGTCGTCAAAACGCCGAACGGCGGCAAGACGTTGATCGTGCAAGATTTCGAGTTCGGGCGCAACCTGGGTAAGATCGATCTGACGTTCGACGCGCAAGGACAAGTGAGCGCGTACGATGGCGCGCCGATTTTCGTAGACAGCAAACTGGCGGACGATCCGGAAATCGCGAAAAAACTGGCAGACCTGGCAAAGCCGCTCGACGATTTGAAGAAACAGGTGATCGGCAAAACGACGGTTGACTTGGAAGGAGACGCGCGCATTCTGCGAACCCAGGAAACGAATTCCGGCAATCTCGTCGCGGACGCGATGCTGTGGGCGACGGCGTGGGACAAGACCCAGGTCGCGATCACGAACGGTGGAAGTGTGCGCCGCGCAGTCAAAGCCGGAGATATTTCGTACGGTGATGTGTTGGAAGTGTTGCCCTTTGGCAATCGTTTGATGGCATTCGATCTGAGCGGCGCGGATCTGCTCGCCGCGTTGGAAAACGGACTGTCGCAACTCGGCGCGGGGCGTTTTCCGCAAGTCGCCGGATTGAAAATGATCGGCGATTGGAGCAAGCCGGTCGGCGCGCGCGTCACAAGTGTCGAAATCGGGAACGCGCAAGCTGGCTTCAAGCCGCTCGATAAAAACGCGACGTATCGCATCGTCACGAACGATTTTATGGCGAACGGCGGCGACGGCTACGCGATGTTCAAGAACGGCAAGAATCCGTACGGCGGCGATGTGCCGATGGATCAGGCGCTCACCGATTATCTGAAATATGTGAACGCGCCGATCGCGCCCAAAGTGGAAGGGCGCATCGTGTTGACCGGGACGCCGCCAGCTGCGCCGACTGCCGCTCCGACGACGCCTGCGCCAACTGCAACGCCAACTGCAACGGCAACGCCAACGCCGTCACCCACACCCAGGTTGTTTCCGTTGCCGATGTGGACGCCGTTGCCGATTCCGACGTTTTCATTTGAGCCGGTTCTGCCCAAGTTCCGCGTTCCGTGCATCGGCTGTCGCCCCGCCGATCCACCCGAGCGCGGACGCGACCCGGATGAGCGGTGGCAGTAGAAATCGAAAAGACCTGTCGGACTTGCAGCCCGACAGGTCTTTTGTTTACGCGCGCGATTACAATTTGATCATCGAGAGGTACGGAATCCCGATCACCAAAAGCACGGCGAGGAAGATGATGCCGAAGATCAAGCCCAACTTCCAGAAATCGCCGCGCGAGATGTAACCACAACCGTAGTAGATCGGCGAAGGACCCGTCGCATACGGCGAGATGATCCCCATCAAGCCGAGCGAGTAGACGCACAACAGCGAGAAGGTCAACAGCGGAATGCCCGGAATCGCCGCGCCCACCGCCAGCACCACCGGCAACACCGCCGTCGTGTGCGCGGTCAGACTGGCGAAGAGATAGTGGATGAAGAAGAACAGCGCAACCAGGAGCGCCATCGCCACGATGGGATCGATCCCCTTCAACGGCGCGGACGCGATCTTCGCAAACCACGCGACAAACCCGACGCGGTTCAAGCCGTCCGCCAGCGTGACCAGCGTGGCGAACCAGACCAGGATGTTCCACGCCGCGCGATTGCTGAGAATGTCTTCCCACGTCACGATGCGCGTGACGATCATCAGCACCACGCCGAGCAGCGCGACCGCCGTCGCATCAATGAACTGCGAGCCAAAGTACGGCAGGGTGATGTCCCTGTTCGAGCCGACGATCCAGAGAAAGATCGCCAGGATGACGAGTCCCGCCATCGTCAATTCTTGCGCCGTCACCTTGCCCATCTTCTTCAGTTCTCCCGCCGCCCACACCGGAATTTCCTTGCTGGCTTTGATTTCCGGCGGATAGAACCAGTACACCAGGAGCGGCGTCAAAACGAGCAAGACCACCGCCACCGGCAAAAAGCCGACGAAGAACTGCGTCCACGAAATATCAATTTTCGTCGCGGTCTTGACGAACTGCAACGCCGCCGCGTTCGGCGCGAGCGACGTGATGAACATCGAACTGGTCACACAAGTCGCCGCCAGCGCCGTCCACATAATGTACGAGCCGATCTTGCGCGCGGTCTCGCCCGGCTCGGAGCCGTACAGGGCAGGGATGTTGCGGATGACCGGATAGATCGTGCCGCCACTGCGCGCCGTGTTCGACGGCGTGCCCGGCGCGAGCACCAGGTCAGCCAGCGTGATCGCGTACCCCAAACCCAGCGTGCTGTTGCCCAGCTTTTGCACCAACCACAACGCGATCCGGCGGCCCAGCCCGGTCTTGCCATAGCCAATCGAGAAGACGAACGCGGCAAAGATGAGCCAAACCACGCTGTTCGAAAATCCGCTCAAGCCCCAGGACAGCGATTGCGCCGCATTCGCGTTCACGTACCGCATCACGACGGCGAACACGACGCCGATCAAACCGATCGCCGCCGCGGGAATCGGTTCCAAAATCAAGCCGATGATCACCGCGGCAAACATCGCAAAGTACCACCACGAGTGCTGTTGCAATCCATCGGGGACTGGAATCACCACCAGCACCAGCCACACGATCAGCGGGGTGAGTACCCGCCAATTGAGTTTCATACATCCTCCATAATGAAATGATTATTTTTTCGCGCTTGCGCGCCGCAAGCGCCAAACCCCGTCCGAAAATAAAAACACCTCTCCAACTCAAGCGTTGCGAGAGGCAGTCGTCACCTTGCGAAAAATTACCACATCAACGCACCTCATCGCGCGCCGAAGGATCGCTTGTATTATACTCCGAAATGACGCATTGCGTCAAACCGAAAAATGTTTGACGCTTGCCCGAAACTAGAGTATAATCCCCTCCAGTTTCTAGCAAGGATTTTCTCACTCGTGACACGTCTGCGTTTTTTCCAACTTGGATTCGCGATCATCGCGTTCGCCCTCCTCGCGTTCACTCCCGCGCTCGCCGCCCCTGTCATTGCGAGCCGCGTAGCGGCGAAGCAATCCCCAATCTCCACGTTGGAGATTGCTTCGTCACAAACAACGTTCCTCGCAATGACACCGGGAATTTCCACACCCGCGCCCCCCGGGCGGCTGATCGTCTCCGCCGAAAATGGCGGCGCGTGGAACATCTTCGCGGTCGATCCGAACCAGCACACCTGGCGCAAACTCGCGGCGAACATCGCGCCCGCGCGCGATCCGGCGATCTCGCCGGACGGCCGGACGCTGGCGTTTCGCTCCAAGCGCGATGGCACCTGGGACATTTACACCCTCTCCACCGCCGGAAACAACCTCGCGCGCCTCACGCGCGGAATGATCTACAGCGGCGCGCCGGTCTGGTCGCCCGACGGCAAGCGCATCGCGTTCGAATCGTACGCACGCGGCGATCTCGATGTCTGGGTGATGAACGCCGACGGCACGCAAGCGATAGACTTGACCGACAGCGAAAAGGCGCACGATTACGCGCCCGCGTGGTCGCCCGACGGCAAATGGCTCGCGTTCGTCAGTTGGCGCACCGGCACCAAGCAAATTTTCATCGTCGCCGCCGATTGCAAAAGCGCGTGCAAGGCGACGAATCTCAGCCAAAATAAATCCGACGATCACGAACCGACCTGGTCGCCGGACGGGACCAAACTCGCGTTCGTTTCCGATCGCGACGGTCAGCGCGCGATCTATGTCGCTGAGGTGGAAGGGCGCAATGCAATCGCGCCCCAACTGAAAAACGCGCGGCGCGTCACCTTCTCCGGCTGGGACGATTCTCCGGCGTGGTCGCCCGACGGCAAATGGATCGCGTTCGTCTCCGTGCGCCCCACGCGCCAACCGATCTACATCGTCGCGGCGGACGGGAGCGGCATCCCGCGCCTCGTCGAAAACGGGCCCACGTTCGCCACGTCCGTGACCTGGTCAGCCGCAGGCATCGCCGGGGCAGGTGAGTACGCCAACGGCAACGCGCTCTACAAAGAACAGCCCGATCTCGCCCCGGCGAGCACCGGTCATCCGTACGAATTGCGCCGCATCACCACGATTCGCCTGAACTCGGGCTTGAGCAAGGTGAGCGGACGCGTCGCCGATTCGCTGCTCGCGCTGCAAACGCGCATCAAGCAAGAAGTCGGCTACGATTTCCTCGCGATCGTCTCCGATTTGCTCCGCCCGGTCGAGTACAAATGCGACAACACGTGCGACACGTTGTCGTGGCACAAGTCCGGACGCGCGGTGGACACCCGGCTCGATTACAGCGACGCGCGCGGTATCGGCGGCTTGGAGGTCGTGCGCGAAGATCAACTGGGCGAAACGTACTGGCGGATGTACTTGAAGACCGCCGCGCAAGACGGCACGCAAGGCGAGCCGTTGAAAGACGCGCCCTGGGATTTCAGTTATCGCGCGCGCTGGATCGTCAGCCAAGGCGAAGGCGGAACGCGCAAGCCGGTGCCATACGGGTTTTACGTGGATTACACCGAACTCGCGCGGCAGTACGGCTGGGAACGCATCTCGTCGGCGGACAGCGAAGACCTGGATTGGAAGACGAACAAACTCGGCGCGGAATATTGGCACTATCAAAAAACGCAAAACCTGACTTGGTATCTGGCGATGCGCGAAGTGTACTCGGAAGCGGAGTTGAAGGCGCTCGCCGATTGGAACGCACTGGCGCGCGCCGGATACGGCTCGTACGTTTTGTTTCTCAAAGACATTCCAATGCCGCCCGCCGCGTGGCGGTGGAATGTGCTGGGACCCTAGTGCACGGTGAACAGTGGGCAGTGAACCGTGAACCGTGGAAAGTCAACAGCGTTCACTGTTTCTGTTGACTGACCACTGACCACTACCCACTGTCCACCGATCTCCAAGAAAAATAATGACAACTCAACCTTCGCCGCGCGCGCGGCGTTTTATACTTGCCGTCGATCGCGTCGTTGTGTTCATCACCCAGTACTGGATCGCACTCGCCGTGACTTTTCTGCTGCTCTTTTCCGGCTTGCCGGCGCTCGCGCCGATCTTGATGCGCGCCGGAATCACCGCGCCGGCGGAATTGATCTATCGCGTCTATAGTCTCACCTGCCACCAACTCGCGTACCGCAGTTTCTTTTTCTTCGGCGCGCAGCCGGCGTACACGATTGGCGAACTGCAACACGCGCTCGGCGTGACGAACGACGCGGCGGACGCGTTTTTCTGGCGCGCGGCGATTGGCGACGCGCACATCGGCTACAAGATGGCGTGGTGCGAACGCGACGCGGCGATCTACGCCGCGATGATTCTCACGTTCATTCTGCTCGGACTGTTCCCGCGCGTTGTGCCGCGTCTCGATTGGCGCGTCTACATTTTCGTTTTCGTCTTGCCGATGGCGTTTGACGGCGCGTGGCAACTGGTCACGAGTCCGATTCACATTTTGCCGTTCCTGCCGGTGCACGAAAGCACCGCGCTCGAACGCACGATCGCCGGCGCGCTCTTCGGCATCGGCTCGGTGTGGCTGGTCTTCCCCTACCTCGCCGATGCGATGCGCGACGCGCACAAGGACGCGCGCTATCAGTACGCACGCGCGCAGGAGCGATCGGAAAACACGGCAAGCGATTTTCAATTGCGCTGAAAACTCGCGGCGGGCGGCGGTCGTCCGTCGGCGGTCGTGTACCACAGGAGAACAAATTTGGAATCCCCCCAGCCCACTTTGCGCCGCGCCAAAATCATCCCTTGGATCGGTCCAGGTTTTTTGCTCGCGCTCGTTGTCATTTTCCTCGCGCTGCCGTTTCCGTTGATGGACAAACTGCACGGCATCTGCTTCGGCATCTGACCGCAACGACCGAGCCACTCGTACTTTTTCGGTGGCACGCCGTTTCCGGGGGAAACGTTTCTACGCGCGAATCTTCCAGGGTTTGTGCTCCTCGCTCCGGAGGAGCCGGTCAAACTGCCGTTCGAGGCGCGCGATTTTGGAATGTACGTGGGATTTCTCGCGGTGTGGGCGTACCTGGGTGTGCTGGGACGCGGACGCGCCAAGGGGATGCCGCCCGCGCCGATTCTGTTGACGCTCGTTCTCTTTGTCGGGGTGATGGGATTCGACGGGCTCAACGCGTTCGCATACGATCTACACAAAAACGCGCCGGCGATTCCGTACCTCTACGAACCGCGTTTGCAACTGCGCCTCGCCACCGGCTTGCTGACCGGCATCGCGTTCGCCGGAATCCTGACGCCGATTGTGAATTATGCGCTGTGGCGCGCCAACGACAATCGTCCGATCATCGCCACCTGGAAACAACTGGGCGGCGCGCTGATCGTCGCGCTCGCGTTGTACATCGTCAACGAAACGCGGCTCGGTATTTTGCTTTACCCGGTTTCGATCGTCAGTTCAGCCAGCGTGGTGATTCTCGTCAGTCTGATCAATCTGGTCTTTCTGACTTCGCTCTTTCGCAAAGAGGGACTGGCGGCAAGCTGGTTCGACGCGCTCAATCCATTTGCGGCGGGCGTCTTTTTCGCGCTGATCGAACTGGGCGTGCTGTCGTTGATGCGCTACGCGGTGCTGGGAACGACGATCCTGCCGTAAACAAAAAACCTGCGAGGTCTCCAAGACCTCGCAGGTTTTTCATTCGCCCGGACCCAGCCAGCCCTCCAGCTCGCGCGCGACGCGCACGTGTTGAATCGCCCAAGGTATCTGGCTTGCCTGCGTCAACTGAATGTTGATGAACTGGGTCTGCCCCGCCGGAAACGACACATCCACCGGCGCGCGATTGTTCGCGCGCTCGCATACCGTCTGCCACCGATTCGCGCTGGCGTGCCACAACGTGATCCGAAAACCGCGCGGCTGCTCGTCGCCCGGCGCGATCAGCGTCAAGCCGCTCACCGTTTCCACGCGTCCCAGATCGAGTTGAAACCACATTCCTGGGATTTGCGCCGCGCCGCTCGCCCACGCGGTTTCCGCGCGATTGTCCAGCGCGCGATTCGCCGCGCGCGGGTTGTGACTTGCCGTCGCCGTCCACGCGGTTGCCGGATGCGCGAGAATTTCCGAGATCATCCACGGCGATTGTGATCCGGCAAGCAGATCGATCTGCGCGTACTGAAGCAGCATCGGCGCGAAAACGGGCATCACGTCGAACAGATTGCCGGACGCGACGCGCGCGATCTCGACCCAGGTTTTGCCGTCCGCCGAAACGCGCAAGAGATACCCCGCCGGAAAATTTTTGCCCGGACTGAGAAATTGAATTCCATCCACCCAGCGCGGCGCGCCCAGGTTCACGCGGAACCATTGCCCCGGTTTTTGCGGCGCGCCGCTTTCCCAAAACGACAACGGGTCGCCGTCGAGCGCGCGCGCAACCTGGGTCGGATTTTCGGATGCTTCGACGCGCCAGCCGGTAATCTCGCGCGGCACGCTCGTCACTGCGACCGGAACGATCAGCGCGGGGGGAGTTGACTCCGCAAACCACTCGCGTCCTGCACGATTCAAGTCCCAGTGCAATTCGTACTTGCCCGGCGTGTTCGGCGCGATGAGCCACGCGCCGAGCATCGTCGCGTCGTTCGCGGCGACATCGCCGGGCAGCGCGGTGCGCCGGTCTTCCACGTCGAGTTGCTGATCGCCGCGCGCGTTGAACCAGCGATAGCCCAGGTGAACCGCTTGCGCGCCTGCCGATTTCCAAATCGCCGCGCCGGTATTCTTGACGCGCACATTCGCGGTGACGATTTGTCCGACGCACAGCGCGACCGGCGTATCGTGCGCGAGAAATCGCGCCGCGTATTGCGGCGGCGTGGGAAAGACAACGGGCGTTTCGATCTTGGGCGATTCGATCACCGGCGCGGGTGACGGCGCGGCGATCAGCGGCTCCGGCGGCGTCCAGCGCACGCGACACCCTTCCGCGAGCGCGGCGGCAAAATCGTCTTGCAGCGCGAGTTTGTCTTGCAAATTCCATTCGGGATAATCGGACGCGGCTTGCCAGCGAAACAAGATCAATGCTTGAATCGGCTGATGCGTGGGATCGTCATTCCATTCTGCGATTTCTTTGTACGCCGCGTGAATCCAACCGACGTTGGAATTTTCCCAGCCCTCGGACGGCGCGGTTTCGGTGATAAAAACTGGCAAGGCGCGAAAGCGCGCGGGGAGCGCGTTCAAAAAATCGCGGTACGCGCGAAAATCGGAATGGTAGCGCGCGTACGGCGGATCGAGCACGACATCGCTGGTGATTTGCGTCGCGCTGAAATCGTGCGTGTAACAATGCAACGCGATGCCGTCCACTTCGGTATCGAGTAAAACGAGGAGGTCAACCAGGTAACGCACCCAATCGCCGGTGTCGGCGTTGGCGGGCGCGATCGCGCCGGGGATCACCAAGTCGTCGTTATGCCCGGGCAGGTTTTTGATCGCGTCGCGGCATTTCATAAAGCAGAGCGCGTACAGTTCCGGCGTGATCACTTCGCGCGAGCCGTCGGGCAGAAGCGGGCGTTCCGCGCTGCTGTTCATTTCGTTGCCGATGATCCAGACGCGCGCGCCGGGCGAATTCGCGACGTACGCGGCGCATTGCGCGGCGAACGCGTCGTACTGATCGGAGGGCGGAATCGTTCCGGCGATGTCAAAGCCGTTGTTCAGGCGGACGAGGATGCCCAGCCCCGCGCTCGCAAGGCGCGTGTAATCGGTTCCGGCTTGCGCGCGCAAATCTACCGAATCGAGCAGCCAGCCGATCCGTTCGGCTTTGAGCATCGGCACTTGTCCACCGATGTCGTGGACGCCGTAGATGTATTCGGGAAAGTGGGCGGGGTTGATGGGCGTGGACATTGCGTTGTCTCCAAGACCTGGAGGGTTTCCAAAACCTTCCAGGTCTGGTAGCGCGATAATACTATGAGACAAAGTAAAAGTCAAAGTGGTTGACACTCGCCGCGCAACGTGATACACTCCAAGTGAGGTACGCGAATGTGTGGGAGAGAAAAAATGCGCGAATCCAATTGACACATCGCGCGAAATGCCGTAGAATATGCGCGGTAGCGAAAGTGAGGTGTAAGATGGTAACGACACGTGAACGGGTACCATTGCAAGTCACTGAGAAAACAAATGTCGGCGCAATGAGTGCCTCGGATTTGGAAACGCTGTTAACCAAAGTCGTTCGGCGCGTATTGCGTGAGGAGACACGACGCGGTTATCGGGTGAACGCCGATGGACTCAAGATCTTGAACGTCGAAGAGGACATTGACGCGGAATATTTGAGTGAACTGGACGCCGAAGCCACGGCGATTATCCAGGGCAAAAAGCGCGCGATTAGCGCGGCAGAAATGAAGAACCGCTTGCGCAAGTCGGGTGTGAAAGTTTAGTGTTCGAGCACGACTTTGCTCCGCTCGCGCAAGAGAATTTGGATCGCATCGTTCAACGCAATCCTGAACTTGCCGCGAAAATTATCCACAAGATCGAATGGCTGGTAGCGAATGCTGAGCGCGTCGCGCATCAGCGAGTCAAGGGCTCGCCGTATTTTAGTTTGCACAGTGGTTCTTATCGAATCATTTATGCGCTTGACGCCGTCCAGCGACACATTTTGATTTTAGGTAGTTCTTGTTGGAAAATTCGCAATACCGCAAAACTCACTTTGGGATTTGACTAAAGAGGGTTCTCATGGATACTGTCTCTATCCTATCCGACCGAGGAAAGAGGAGTGCATGAGAACCCCAAAGACATTATACCATACGACGCCGACGATTTATCCATGTGAATTGACCACTTGTCCCGAGTGCCACAAGCGCTTGGTGGACTTGCCCTATATCAACGGACGCAAAACGATTCA
>Ga0194112_10007306_pt1 | contig 14386 bp, 16 predicted proteins | sample TA2MahC400mmetaG_FD_146191 | JGI IMG/M metagenome (GOLD analysis project Ga0194112, IMG submission 146191) | Freshwater microbial communities from Lake Tanganyika, Tanzania - TA2015016 Mahale Deep Cast 400m | ecosystem: Environmental > Aquatic > Freshwater > Lake | place: Tanzania: Lake...
ACAAAAGAGTTGCGTACGCATGCACCGCTTCGGCAAGAAAAAAGTTTAGCGCAAGGCGTCTAACGCGCCTGCAACCACAGCAACGACCACGACCACGCCGAGCAAAACTACAGACCGCGATGTTCGCACGACAGGGTCAGGAAAGGCAGTCGGCGCCAACGAGAGCATGCCGGGTGGCAACCGAGTGAGAGCCGCTACATCTTCGGACGGAATTACCTGGAGCTAATTATCAGATGCGATTCTTGATCAGATAGGAACACCATCACTTGTAATTGGACCTAAAGGCTTGCCGTTGCTGTATACAACAGCCCATCAAGTAAATGGACGGCAGGACGGCTTCGTTGTTTCTATCGGAACTGCCGATGGAAGCAGTTGGCGACATTGTCAGGCGAGTTTGAAGGGATTTCCTGCAGGATTGTTGAGAGTCGATCCGGATGTTGTGGCACTTACGGGCGGCGGCTACCGCATATATCTGACCGGTACGGCAAGTTCAGGTTCAAGTCGCATTGCCATTCACTATGCCGACAGCACAGATGGCCCGACATGGACTCATGGTGGCCTGGCCTTCGAGTACTCGGAATCAATTCTCGATTCGGTGACATTTCGGGTTGGGGCAACCTGGCATATGTATGTGCTCAGCGGAACTAGCACCGATATGGTTCACGGAATTTCGTCTGACGGACGCACGTTTGCATTCGTTGGCAAGGGACCAGTTCTGCTGAATTGCCAGAAAGTAGTGCTATCTCAGGCGATCGGCATCGGGGGTCAAGTTCGCGTCTTCGCATTTGCCCCACCAGGTTCGTGGATCAGGTCGTTGATAACCACAGACGGGACAAATTGGACACCCGATGCGCAATCTGCTCTTGCGTTTGACTCGAGCGTTGAATACAAGTTCATTCGAGACCCTGCAGTGGTGCAACTCGCCAACGGTACCTATTTCATGGCTTACGCAACGCCGATCCCTTAGGGCCGCGTACTGTCGCAATAGTATCGAACAAGAATTACGGCATCGTGAGCAGGCAAGATTGACGAGTGATTGATTCGCTGGGTAGCGTGAAGATACTCGCGTTTTTTGTCGTTTTGTCAACGAGTGTGCCGACCACGGTGACGCCCGTGACTACTGATGCGACACCGATGGCAAAAGTTCTGATCATTGGTGATTCGGTGTTTGATGCTTTCGACCATGTGGGGAGCGCGCGGCGAATATTGAACGAGCACCACGCGACGATTTTGGCGGTGCAATGGTGCCAGAAACTTGTCGAACCGGGCTGTATTCCTTCGGCGAAACTGAGCGCGCTCGATCAACTGCGCAGGTACTCGGGGCAATTCACCGACGCGGTCGTGATCGGCACGGGATACAATGATCGCATCGGCCCGGCATTTCGTCAGGCCGTTTTGGCGATTACGACCGAGGCGGCGAATCAGGGAGTCGACGTGATCTGGATCACCTATCGGCAAATCGGTCGCGTGCGCGGCAACGCAGCGACCCGCAACCAACAACTGAGAAAACTCGAGCAGAATGTGCCCAATCTCGTGGTTGCGGATTGGAACGCCTACAGCGAGGGCAAAGAATCAAAGGGTTGGTTCCGTGCCGACAAGATTCATCTGCTGACGCTCGGGGCAAACAGTTTGGCCCGATTCATCAACGAGTCGGTAGCCGAGGTGATCGCCAGACGCGAAGCGGCGAGCGCCGTTGCTGGTGCGTAGGCTTGCGTCAATCTGCGTCGGCTCGCGCTAGTGCGTCAGCTCGCGCTAGCTTGCGTCAGCGAAACTCGGCCGATGAGTATTGACCGATGCGATCGGCGCGATGCTGAGTATCGATGACCCGTATCGTGCCACTGCGACTTCTCATCACCAAACTTTGCGACCGCGCACCGTATGAGTCGTAACGCACGCCGCGAAGCAACTCGCCATCGGTGACACCCGTGGCGGCAAAAAACACGTCGTCGCCACTGCACAGATCATCCCTGGTCAGAACCTTTGCCAGGTCATAACCGGCATCTTTGGCGATCTTGGCCTCGGCGTCGTTCTTGACCCACAACCTGCCGAGAATCTGACCACCCAGACTCTTCAGCGCCGCAGCCGCGGTGACACCTTCGGGGGTGCCACCAATGCCCATCAACACATCGACGCCGACATGGGGCGAAGCCGCGGCAATCGCCCCGGCGATGTCGCCGTCACTGATCAAATGGATGCGACAGCCGCAACTGCGAACCTCGGCGATGAGTTCGTCGTGTCGGGGTCGCTCCAAAATCACGACGACAAGATCGTTCAAAGACTTTTTCGTCGCCTTGGCGATTTCTTTGAGATTCTTCGTGGGCGAAACATTGATGTCGATCGCCGTGGCGGCCTCGCGGGCGACGGCGATTTTCTCCATGTAGACGCACGGCCCCGGGTTGAACATCGTGCCGCGCTCGGCCACTGCCAGAACCGACAGCGCATTGTTTCGCCCCAGCGATGTCAGCGTCGTGCCGTCGATCGGGTCGACGGCCACATCGGTCAGCGGTTTTGATCCGTTGCCGACGCGCTCTCCGTTGAACAACATCGGTGCCTGATCTTTTTCGCCCTCACCGATGACGACGATGCCATCCATGCTCACGGTGTCGAGCAGGTTGCGCATCGCGTCGACCGCGGCGCCATCGGCGGAATTTTTGTCGCCGCGACCGACCCATTTGGACGCGGCGAGCGCGGCCGACTCGGTGACCCGCACCAGTTCAAGCGCCAGGTTGCGGTCTGGGCGTTGCGTCAACGGCATCGCCCAGATATTAGCCCACTAACACCGTTGGTCGACAAACAACTAGCGTTCGGCTTGGGGGCGACTTGAATCTCAACGAACCGATCATCGAGTGGGAGTTGGATGAGTGGTCGAGCGAAGTTCGCGCCGAATTGACGATGATGTTGAACGAAGCAGGCATCGAGCATCGTTGGGAAGAAACTGTCTTGTTGGTCGAGTCAAAAAACGAGACCGAGGTCGAAGAAATTCTCGACGAAATCGAAAACCTTGGAAATGAAGTCGAGGCGCGAGACGAAGTCGATGAAAAAGTTCTGCGACAATTGTTGGACGTGACCCAAAAAATCCAGATAAATCCCACAGATGCACGAGCCGCGGCGGACCTTGCGAGCATTCGCGAAGAGATCGACAACGCGGGCGCACCGGGTGACATTGGTGACTCGGTATGGCGACAGATAAAAGACTTGGCGAGCCAGATCGAGGACGCGCTGGTTGGCGCATCCCGGCCCGACGAAGTTTCGGCGATGGATCTGGCGGGTCGCTTGGGCGCGGTCTTGCGCGCGAATCTCTAGCGCTTTTTCAGAAATGGCAATTAGTCTCTTTGCCTATGACGAGTCAGGGCGAGGTGCTGGCTGAACTTGAAATTTGGCATACGCGACCGTTCACGCCGACTCGCAGATTGTCGCTCGGGTCGTTGATCTTGCCCGTCGAGCATTCGCCCGGCCTGGGCGGAGTGTTGCTCGGCGGCGTGGTGGCGAAACACTTCGGCGAGATAGACGACGAAATCGTGCCCGACATTCATCGTCTGCTGGCGCAGGTCGAACGCGGCGAACGCGTCGTGCAACCCCGGCTGCGACATCGGTTGCAGACCGACCGACACGGACTGGCCAAGAGCGTGCATCGGTTGCGTGGCGACAAGAGCGAACTGGTATTTGATTTCGAGTCGAACGGCAGCGACTTGTTGCAGGTGTTGGGGTCGATATATGCACTCGAGCGACTCGAAGAGTTTTCGCGCCGAGCGCTGAGCCTGGTTATCGGCCGTGCGATGCGCTGGCGCGGACCGTTGGACCAGACCTTCATTTCATTTTTGGTCGGTAACGCCGTGACGAATCTTTCGGCGATGACCGATCCGCGCGCATGGGCGCTTGAGCTGCTCGGGTTTCCTGCCGGCACCGTGAAGCCTTCGAAGCGACAGGTGCAAGAGAGGTATCGCGCCGTTTTGCGCACGGTGCACCCCGACCACGGTGGCGACGTCGCCACCGCGTCAAAGTCGATCGAAGAAATTGGAGAAGCCCGCCGAGTGCTGCTGAGGCGGTGATTTCTGGCGTCGTTTTGTTTCCGGGTGCGGGCACGAACGCCGACCACCCGTCACTTGTCGCCATTGAAACTGCGATCAACGGCGCCGACCCGAGGATAAGAGTTGCTCGCGAAGACTTCGAGTATCGCAGGGCCGGCAAGAGTTTTCCGGACAAAGAGTCCGCGCTGATCGGCGCAGTGCGCGCGGCTGTGGCTGCGGCGTCACAAGAGTGGGGCTGTTCGACGGGCGAGATAGTGATCGGTGGTCGGTCGATGGGTGGGCGAATGTGCAGCATGGCTATCGCCGACGATGAGCAAAAACTTGAAGTCGCCGCGTTGGTGTGCGTTTGCTATCCGTTGCATCCGCCAAAACAACCCGAAAAATTGCGCGGCGAACACCTTTCACGAGTCACGGTGCCGAGTTTGTTTGTGAGTGGCACGCGCGATGAATTCGGCACGGTCGACGAACTCACTGCGGCAACTAGACCGATGAAAAACAAACAACACGCATGGCTTGACGGTGCACGACACGACTTGAAAAATCGCGACGTCGCGGTCGGCAAGATCATCGCCGATTGGATTATTCGCCTATAGCGACTTTCGATTCGATCACATCTTGCGGGTTGAGTTCTTCGAGTTCTCGGTGCGCCGACTCGGGAAAAGTCGTGAATACCAAGATGCCGGCGACAAGCGGCCCAACCGCCAGGGTCGCCATTACCAAACCGTAACCCAGGTCGCGGTTCAAAAAATATCCGGCTCCGATCAGACCGATGCTGCCGCCGATCAAAGATGAGGTCATGACCACGCCCGACGCGAAGGATCGATGCAGAGTCGGGAACATTTCACCTCGATATACGGCCATGGCGGGGTAGGCCAAACCCAGACAGATTCCGCCCGAGACCGATGCGAGCCACATCAGTCGACCACTGGTGTTGAATGCACCGGCGAGCAGGATTGCACCGAGCGGAAAAGTGATCGCCGACAAGATTCGTCGACCACGCGAGTCGGCGACTCGGCCGCCGATCAAAAGCCCGATCGAGGCCGGTGTGCCCGTGACCAAAGTGAACGCGGTGATCATGATCGCCGAGTAGTCGCGCACATCGCGCAAATAGCGAACTTGGAAAACCGAGGACGCGGCGATGAAGACGTTGCCAAAAATCGCGACCAAACTTTGTGTCAACAACCTCCACTTGTCGATGTGCGTCGCCGATTCGAGGTGCAGATCGTGTCGTTCGGTGAACCTCGTCGTCTCCGGCAACTTGCGCTGCACCACGATGGCCAGCAACACCCACACGAGCGAGATGGCATAAATCAATCGCCACGAGTCGGCACCGAGGTCGGCCAGCGGCAATGCCGCCAAGGCGAAGCCCGCGCCAATACCCGCGGCGATCGCCAGCACGCTGATCGCCCACGCCCGCGACTCGCTCGACATTTCTTCCGTGGCGACGATGCCGATCAGGATCGTCATCACCAGCGCCAACGGTCGACCGATCGTTTGCGTCGCGACAAGAACGGAAAAATTCGGCGCGATTCCGCCGAGCGCGGTGATGATCGGTGCACCGAAAGCGCAGATCACGATCAGCTTTCTTCGACCGACACGATCGGCGAGTGCGGCAAGCGGAAGCGAAATCACGACACCCCAGCGAATGATCGCCGCGCCGATGCCCTGTCCCTGTTCGGAAATTGCAAATTCTTGCGCGGCGTATGCCACCGTCTGTGTGAACAAAGTGTTGGCGTAGGTTGCCGGCACACAAGCCAGTGCGAGAAGCCACAAGATGCTGCGCTGGCGGGCGGTCAACGCGGGCGTTCGGGGTTTTCGGCTCACTGCGGGAGCATACTGAAATGTCATGAATAATGAGTTTCCCCGGATAATTGTGCGCCGTTCGGGGCCGCTTTCGGGCAACGTGCAGGTGCCGGGAGCAAAGAACTCGGTGCTCAAGTTGATGGCCGCGACGCTGCTCGCCGAGGGCGAATATGTGTTAACCAATGTGCCGGCGATTGCAGACGTCGACACGATGTCTGACCTGTTGACCGCGCTCGGGGTGAAGAGCAAGTGGCTCGGGCCGCATGAACTCTCGTTGACCAATGCGGGCAACATCTCGACGGAGGCGCCGTTCGAAAATGTCGACAAGATTCGCGCCAGCATCAATGTGCTCGGGCCGTTGCTGGCCCACTACGGCCGGGCGCTGATCAACTGGCCGGGCGGCGACGATTTCGGCGGTCGGCCGATTGATCTGCACATCAGCGGTTTGGAAAAAATGGGCGCGACGATCGAACAGAATCTTTTGGACATCAACGCGTATGCCAAAGAGCTGCATGGCGCGGAGATTGAACTCTCGTTCGCCAGTGTCGGCGCGACCGAAAACATTTTGACCGCGGCGATTTATGCCAAGGGCACGACGGTGGTCGAAAACGCCGCGCGCGAACCAGAGATCGGCGACCTGTGCAACATGCTCGTGGCGATGGGTGCGCAGATCGAGGGCATCGGAACCTCACGACTCGTCATTCACGGTTCGAAGAAGGGTTCGTTGCGCGGTGTGCGTCATGCCGTGATCAACGACCGCGTGCAGGCGGCGACATACATCGCGGCGACGGCGATCGCCGGTGGTGACGTACAGGTGCGTGGTGCACGCCCCGAGCACATGGAGATGGTGATCACCAAATGCACGCAGATGGGCGTTTCGATATATCCGCAGCGCGACGGCTTGCGTGTCACGGCCCCGGAAAAACTTTCGGCGATCGATTTCGCGACCTTGCCCTACCCGGGCATCGCCACCGACTACAAGCCGTTGTTGGTGGCGATGAATTCGGTGGCCACGGGCGTGGGCATCGTGACGGAGAACCTGTTTCCCGGACGATTCAGATACATCGAAGAGTTGTGCAAACTTGGCGCCGATATTCGAATCGACGGCCATCATGCTGTGATCAAAGGCGTCGATCACCTGATCGGCACGGCCGTTACGGCGCCCGACATCAGGGCGGGGGCGGCCCTGGTCATCGCCGGTTTGGCGGCGCACGGCGAAACGGTGATCCATGAAATTCACCACATCGACCGCGGGTACGACGACCTGGTCGGCCGACTCAGTGGTCTTGGTGCCGACCTGACTCGCGTTTGACACGGCGCGTCGCCTGCCACAACACACCGATTATCACGAGAATTGGTCCGGCGACGAGCAGAATTTCGTCCCAACCACCTTGGTGAGCAAGCACCCTCGTATCGTAGATGGTTCAGGATTCAAAGTAGACAGGGCTTCGGGTGTCAATTCGCACACAAGTTGAACAAACGATCGAGGTGATTCGGCCGGCGCTGCAGGCCGACGGTGGCGACATCGTTCTGCGCGATGTCGACGAGGCGACGGGCATCGTCAGCGTCACTTTGACCGGCGCGTGCGGCACCTGCCCTGCGTCGGATCAAACGCTCAAAGCCGGCATCGAGCGCATCATGCGCGATCGCATCGACGGCGTGACGGAAGTTGTCGCGATCTAAATGACCGCGCGCACCGCGAGCACCGAGGCTCTTTTCGAGGACGCTTGCGCCGGCGATCGAGCGGCACTCGCACGGTTGCTCTCGATTATCGAGGGTGGCGGAGACGAGGCTCGCAACGTCGGACGAATGGCCTATCCGCTGACGGGCAAAGGCTATGTCGTCGGCATCACCGGTGCGTCGGGTGCGGGCAAGAGCACGCTGACATCGTCTCTGATCAGCCACCTTCGCGGCAAGACACAGGAAGTTTCGGTGTTGGCAATCGATCCGTCGTCGCCGTTCACGGGTGGTGCGATCTTGGGTGATCGAGTTCGTATGCAGAGCCATGCCACCGACCCCGGTGTTTTCATTCGCAGCATGGCCACCCGCGGTCACCTGGGCGGTCTGAGTTTGGCGACGAGCGAAGCGGTGCGTCTGCTCGATGCCGTGGGTTCACCCTGGATATTGGTTGAAACCGTCGGCGTGGGGCAGGTTGAAGTCGAGATTGCGCGCAACGCCGACACTGTTGCGGTCGTCGTCAACCCGGGTTGGGGAGATTCGGTGCAGGCCAACAAGGCGGGCCTGCTTGAAATCGCCGATGTGTTAGTGATCAACAAATCTGACCGACCTGGGGCCGACCAAACCCAACGCGATTTAGAGCAGATGCTCGAACTCTCGGAGTTCGCGCCAAACGCTTGGCGACCGATGATCGTGCGAACCGTCGGCACGACGGGCCAAGGTGCAGACGAACTTTGGAGCGCGATCACGGCGCATCGCACGCAAACGACCGCCGACGGTTCTTTGGCCAACCGTCGCGATCAACGGTTGCGCAACGAGTTGCGGGCGATCATCGAGCGTCGTCTCGAGCATCGAGCGCGCGAGATATGCACCGGTGATCGCTGGGACGCGATTCAAAACGAGATGCTTTCGAAAACTCGCGACCCCTGGGGCGCCGCCGACGAAATGTTGGCGGGAGTGCTGTAGATACGGTTTCGATTGACGAAGCGGAGTCTGACAATGCGCGGTGACCCCGAGATTCGTCGAGTCGTCGTCTCGAGCCTGACGTTGAGTGGCGCCGTCGGCGTTTTTGCGCTGTCGTTCGGCGTCGCATCGGTCGGCGCCGGTGCCAGCGTTTGGCAGACATGCGCTTTGAGTCTGTTCGTATTCACCGGAGCCTCGCAATTTTCGGCGATGAGCGTCATCGGCACGGGTGGTTCGATGTTGGCGGCATACGGAGGCGCTGTGTTGCTCGCCATCCGCAACATGGTTTACGGTCTCGCGCTTTCACCCTCGGCGAGATCTTTGGGCAAGAGCCTGCCGCATCGTTTGCTCGCCGCGCAGTTTGTGATCGACGAGACGACCGCGTTGGCACTGGCCGAATCATCGCCGAGATTTCGCAAGATCGCTTTTTGGACGACCGGAATAGGTCTCTTCAGCTTCTGGAACCTCGGCACATTGATCGGCGCGTTGGCGGGAAGCGCGATCGACCCGCAGAAATTCGGTTTGGACATCGCCTTTCCGGCGGCGTTCGTCGCGATGCTGCGACCACACCTGGGCACAAAACTTGGTCGGCAGACGGCGATGTTGGGCGGTGCGTTGTGTTTGATCTCAATTTCGTTCGTGCCCGTTGGCGTGCCGATCCTGATCGCCGCCACCGCAATTGTTCTGGGGGTGCGCAATGGTCGGTGAGATGACCACGAATCTCTGGCCAATGGTTATCGCCTTGGCGGCAAGCGCATATCTGTTGAAGATGTTCGGTCTGGTCGTGTTGGGCTCGCGCCGGTTGCCGCGCATTTTTGATCGGTGTCTGGCATTGATACCGGCGGCGTTGCTGTCGGCGCTCGTGCTCAAAGACACCTTTTCAGTCGGTCAGAGTTTGGTCGTCGACGTCCGACTTGCGGGATTTGCGGTCGCCGTGGTTGCGACTTGGCGCCGCGCGCCGCTGATCGTGGTCGTTGTTCTGGCCGCCAGCGCGACCGCGATTCTGCGCGCGATCTGATTATTTTTCGCACAGCGCGGCCAGATCGCGCAAATTGCGTTTCCAGATTTGACGCAGAACGATTCTTCCGCCGACGTAGGCGCCCAGTGGGCCGCCCAAAAACCACGGAAAAACCAGCTCTTCTTCCCATTTGAATAGCGTGCGGGTGTTGTCGGCGAGCGGTTCGAGCGTGAAAACGCCGGTGCCGGTGACGATGCCGATGTGTTTGACGCCCATCGCCCTGCCGGGCACCCACTCGGTGATCTCCATCTTGTCGGTCAAACGAATCGGGCCAACTTTCGTGTCACAGAGAAAAGCCGTGCCGACCCCGCGAGTTTGTTCGGAGACGAATCGAATCGCGACGGCGTCATGCATCCAATCGATGTGGCGTTCGATGGGTTCGACGATCCGCCAAACTTTCTCGGGGCTGGCGTCAATTTGAATCGAAACTTTGATAATGCTCATGGCTTGTGAGTGTAGTTAGCCTGTATGCCTGTGGGCTCGCAAAAATCGCACGATCGCAAGGTTGCGGGCAGTATCGCCGCCGAGGCGGCATCGGCCGATTTCGTCTACCTAGATCACGCCGCCAGCACACCGATGCGCCGCGAGGCGGTCGAGGCGATGACTCCTTACATGAGCGGCATTTATGCGAATCCGTCGGGCTCGCATCGGTTCTCGCGAATCGTCCGCAAAGCGATCGACGAGGCCCGCGATGATGTCGCCGAATTGATCGGATGCAAGGCGGGCGAGGTTGTTTTCACCAGCGGTGGCACCGAGGGCGATAACGCCGCGATTTTCGGCGCGGTGCACCGCAACGCGGGCGTGGCCGTTTGTTCGGCCGCCGAACATCACGCCGTGTTGCACTGCGTCGAGAGCCTGAAGGGTCAGATCGTGAGTGTCGATGCGACGGGGTCGATCGATGTTGATTCGTTAGAGCGAGTGTTGAATGAGGCGCAGGTCGCGAGCCGAGTCGGGGTCGTTTCGGTGATGGCGGTGAACAACGAGGTCGGCACAATTTCGCCGATGCGCCGGGTCGCCAAGGTCGTGCGCGGATGTGCACCCGATGCGATTTTGCATACCGATGCGGTTCAAGCGACATGTTGGCAAGATTTGCGCGAGATTTCGAAACTCGTCGACGTGCTTTCGATCTCGGCGCACAAGTTCGGCGGGCCGAAAGGAGTGGGGATCACGATGCAACGGCTCGGAGCGAAGATTGATCCGTTGATCGTCGGCGGCGGACAGGAGCGCGACCGACGCAGCGGCACGCACAACGTGGCCGGCATCATCGCCACGGCGGCGGCGCTGCGTGTAACCGATGCGACCCGGAGCACCGAGGTCGCCCGTGTCGGCCGACTTCGTGACGCACTAGTTGATGGCGTGATGAGCCAGGTCGATGATGTGCTCGAGACCGTGCCGCGCGAACGACGAGTCGCGGGCATCGCCCACATGTGTTTTGCCGGTTGCGAGAGCGAGGAGATCCTGTTTCTTCTCGATGAGGCGATGATCTGTGCGTCGGCGGCCAGCGCGTGCGCCAGCGGGGCGATGGAACCCTCGCATGTCTTGACGGCGATGGGTATAGAAAAAAAGTTTTCCGCCGGTGCGTTGCGCATGAGCCTCGGTCACACCACCACCGAACGAGAAATTGATCTGGCAATCGAGGCGATAGTCGGGGCGGTTCGTCGCATTCGGCGCAATAAAATCAAGGCCTGATGAAAGTTTTGGTCGCGATGTCGGGGGGAGTCGACTCGTCGGTCGCCGCCGCGGAACTGATCGATCAAGGCCACCAAGTTGTCGGTGTGACGATGCGACTCTGGGGTGGCGAGAGCGACACGGGGTGCTGTTCCGTTTCAGATGTAGACGACGCCAGGCGGGTTGCACAACAACTGGGCATCGACCATCTGGTCTTCAATTTTTCCGACGACTTCAATGAACATGTCGTCAAGCCCTATGTGCAGGCGCATGTCGACGGCATCACCCCGAACCCGTGCATCGAATGCAATCGCCATTTGAAGTTCGATCGGCTGAGCGAACGAGCCCGCGTGTTGGGTTTCGACGCCGTGGCCACGGGGCACCATGCCCAAATTTCGCGTGACTCGACCGGGACGCTTCGGTTGAGCCGGGGTCATGACGCGTTGAAAGACCAAAGTTATGTCGTGTATATGCTCGATCAAGCCGAGTTGGCCTACACGATGTTCCCCGTCGGGCACATGACCAAGGCTGACGTTCGCAACAGGGCGCTCGAACTGGGCTTGCGAACGGCGACGAAGCCCGACAGCCAAGATGTCTGTTTTATTTCGCGAACCGGGGGTCGAGAAACTTTCTTGGGAAACCGCATCGAGTTTCGCCGGGCAAATGTCGTCACCAGCGATGGTGAAAAGGCGGGAGCCGTCGAGGCGCTTGAACTTGTGACGATCGGGCAGCGACGCGGTCTCGGCCTGCCCGGGGGCGGACCAAGACGGTTCGTCGTCGATGTCGACACGCCAAACGCAAAAGTAGTGGTCGGCAACGAAGAGCAACTGCTGCGCACGGGCCTTGTCGTCAACGATGTGATGTGGGCAGATAGGCCGGCGAAAATCGGCGACGCCGTGGTGGTGCAGAGCAGTGCCCATGGTGCGGCGGTCGACGCGATGGTCGAAAACCTCTCGCCGTTGGTTCTGCGATTTGCGGCGCCCCAAAGGCGCATCGCCCCCGGGCAAAGCGTCGTTTGCTACGACCCGACCAGTTCTTTTGTCTTGGGTGGCGGCATCGCCGACTCGGCCAACCCGCCGACCAACTAGTCTTCTAACGCAACCATCATTTGTCGCGCACGAAGCGCGAGTTGGGCGCGTCGCTTATCGCGCGAAGAACGGCTCCGGGGCGAGATGGTGCGATCAAGATCGACTTGGCGTGAATCGCGCTCGATGCTTTGAGATGTCGCGCCGACAGGGCGGAAAGACTCACATCGAGCGGCTCTTTGAACTCGAGATCGAGCGGCACGCCCCAGGTCAACGCCGTCAAATCTGCCGACTGGGTGTCGTGTTTGGCGAAGTTGACTGAGATTAGATCTTGTTTGCGGATCATCAGGTTGGTGCCGAGCAGTGTCTCGTCGTGGACGACAAAACCGGCCGGCACGAGAACGAACCACCGCCGCGAGAGTTGGTGAATTCTTCGTGGGAAAAACCAGACGCTGATCGCTGCGATCAGTGTCGCTACAGCGGCCGCCTTGAAACTCTCGGCGGCGAACAACATTGGCGCGGAAATAATTGCTGACATCAAAATTGTGCTGGCCAGAACAGTTGGCGCGATGAGCGCCACGGGGGGTCGAAGGAGAAAGCGTTTTTCGTCCCCGTAGGCGCTGGCTTGCACGAACATGTTGCCGAGTCTGGCGTTGAAAGCGAGCATCACCATCGCCACCCCGAGAGCGGCACCGAGGATGTTGCGCACTTCGGTCGGCTCGGTGAACGCAAGAAAAATCAACAAAGTGGCGATTGTCGGCGATGTGGTTCGCAGAACCGTCAAGGCCATCGGGTGCAAGACAAAAACGGCGAAAACTGATGTCGCCCAGAGCGCCCAGGCAAGGACGCCGGCCGTATTGCGTACGCCGCCTGAACTGTCGGCGAACAGTTGGGTCGCGTCTGTGGCTACGAACGGCAGAATTGCGACGACCAGACGCAAGACCCAGATCAACCACTTGTCGAACACACCGTAAGGCTAAGGGCAAGGCAAAGGCCGATACATGACTTCGGTAAAGTTTCAGTGATGTCTGCGTCCGAGAAGATTCGCAAAACTGCCGCCGAGTTGCGGTCGAAGATCGCGTATCACAACGAGCTCTATCACGGCCAAGACAGTCCCGAGATTTCTGACGCCGCATTCGACGAGTTGTTGCGCAAACTCGCCGAACTGGAAGCCGAATACCCCGATTTGGTCGACGACCGATCTCCGACGGTCAATGTCGGCGCGGGCACGACGACTTTTGCCCCGGTGACTCATCGCGTGCCGATGACGAGCCTCGACAACGCGATGAATGTCGAAGAGTTGCAAGCCTGGGGTGAGCGTGCCGTCAAAGGTCTGGGTGAAGCGGCGATCAAATACGCGTGCGAACTCAAGATCGACGGTTTGGCGTTGAGCATCATCTATGAAAACGGTGAACTGGTGCAGGCGGCCACGCGCGGTGACGGAAAAGTCGGCGAAGACGTCACGGCCAATGTGCGCACGATCGGTGTCATCCCCAAAAAGTTGATCGCCAAGCCGGACAGCAAACTGCCGACTCTTCTCGAGGTGCGCGGCGAGGTCTACATGTCGATCACGGCTTTCGAAAAATTTCGCGAGGCCAAGATGCGCGAAAATGAGAAACGGGTTGTCGACGGCAAGAAACCGGAGAATGTGCCCGCCAATCCGCGCAACGCCGGCGCGGGAAGTCTGCGACAGAAGAGCGCCGCGGTCACCGCGAGCCGCGATCTTTCGTTTTGGGCCTATCAACTTGGGGAGGTCGAGGGCGGACCGAAATTCGAGACGCATTCCGAGACGCTCGGGTATCTGCGTGACCTGGGTTTTCCGGTCAATCCCGAGGTGCGAACGCTCGATTCGTTGGTCAGCGTCGTCGACTTTTGCGAATCATGGGAGGCCAAGCGCCATGATTTGAATTATGAAATCGACGGTGTCGTCGTAAAACTCGACAGCCTCGCGCAGCGCGAGCAACTGGGCTTCACATCGCGGGCGCCGAGGTGGGCGATCGCCGTAAAATTTCCGCCCGAAGAACGCAACACGATTCTCAAAGAAATTTCGGTGTCGATCGGTCGCACGGGGCGGGCAACGCCATTCGCCGTGCTCGAGCCAGTGGTGTTGTCGGGCAGCACCGTCAGCATGGCGACCCTGCACAACCGCGAGCAGGTGCAGTTGAAAGATGTTCGGCCTGGCGACACGGTGGTCGTGCGCAAGG
>Ga0194112_10007317_pt1 | contig 14375 bp, 10 predicted proteins | sample TA2MahC400mmetaG_FD_146191 | JGI IMG/M metagenome (GOLD analysis project Ga0194112, IMG submission 146191) | Freshwater microbial communities from Lake Tanganyika, Tanzania - TA2015016 Mahale Deep Cast 400m | ecosystem: Environmental > Aquatic > Freshwater > Lake | place: Tanzania: Lake...
GCCTTGCGGTAGAACCGCCCGCCATTGCGCTCGATCTGCTCGGCCATCGCGAAGACTTCGTCGGCGCTGAACTCGACGCTCATGCCTGGGCCTCCGTGCCGGTGATCGGAAGGACGAACAGGTGCACGCGGGTGCCGAGTTCCTGATCGACCAGAAAGAGGCCCGCGTCACCGGCCAGCTTCAGCTTCTGCACCACCGCGTCGGCGGAGGCTTCCTCCTCGACCTGCTCGTCCACGAACCACTGCAGATAGCTGTTGGTGGCGTGGTCCCTCTCCTCGATCGCCAGGTTGACCAGGTCGTTGATCATCGCGGTGACCTTGGTCTCGTGTTGGTAGGCGTCCTGGAAGGTCGCCAGCGCGCCATCCCACTCGGTGGGCGGGCCGTCGATCGGGCCGAGGGTCACGGTGCCGCCGCGGTCGATGATGTACTCGTACAGCTTCATCGCGTGCAGCTGCTCCTCTTTCTGCTGGGCGCGCATCCACTGCGCAGCGCCCTTGAGGCCGAGGCGCTCGAAGTTGGCGGCCATCGACAGGTAGAGATAGCCCGAGTACAACTCGGCGTTGACCTGCTTGTTCAGTGCAGCCTGCATCCTCTCGCTCAACATGGCAATCATCCCTTCCAGAGGCCATGGAGGTTGCAGTACTCACGCGCCACGACCCCCTCGGCCTTCACGCAGAACGCGGCTTCCGGCGCCTCACCCGGCTTCAGGAACTGCCGGTACGCCTTGCCATCGACGATGATCCCGACCCACTCGATCCAGTGCTCCTCGGTCATCGGGTGCGGGACCTCGCCGACCTTGACCCTCAGACCGCCTTCGGTCTTCTCCTGGACCGGCACGTGCTTCCCGACGGCCGCGTCGGTGGTGTTCTCCGTCAGGAGCTTCATCGGCTCGCCGCAGCAAGCCAACTCACCCCCGCCGACGTGCAACAGCTCGACGATGTTCCCGCAGATCTCGCACTTGTACACCTGCAGTTGCTTCACTCGGGATTCCCCCTTTGTCCTTCGGTAGCACGGGCGGCTCGCCCGTGGTGTTGGTCTCACCAATTCTCCGCCAGCAACTCGAAATGCGCCTGCGGGTGCGCGCACGCCGGGCAGGCGCCGGGCGCCTCCGGGCCCTCGTGCAGGTAGCCGCAGTTGCGGCAGCGCCAGACGACCGGCTGGTCCTTCTTGAACACCGTCCCAGCCTCGACATTGGCGAGCAGCCCGAGGTAACGCCTCTCGTGCTGCTTCTCGGCGACGGCGATAGCCTCGAAGATCACCGCGACGGCGTCAAGGCCTTCCTCGCGCGCGACCTTCGCGAAGCCCGGGTACATCTCGGTCCATTCGTGGTTCTCGCCGCCCGCGGCGGCTTTCAGGTTCTCGGCCGTCGTCCCGATGACGCCGGCGGGGAAGGCTGCCGCGATCTCCACGTCGCCGCCCTCCAGAAGCTTGAACAGCCGCTTGGCGTGCTCTTTCTCCTGGTCTGCGGTCTCGGTGAAGACGGCTGCGATCTGCTCGAACCCGTCCTTCTTCGCCTGGCTCGCCGCGTACGTGTAGCGGTTCCGCGCCTGCGACTCGCCGGCGAATGCCGTCAGGATGTTCCTCTCCGTCTGCGTGCCCTTCAGTGCCATTCAGGCCTCCTCGCGCCGCCCTCATCGGGCAGCCAATGCTCCGCGGCTTCTCGCGCGGTGGGATGGGCGCAGGCCCTCAGAGGGTGTATGAGAAGGGTGGCCGGGCGCCATGAATGGCGCCCCTACACGATTGGGCGCGATGAATCGCGCCCCTACGTCACAAACGACCGTGTATCGCCGTCATGTAGGGGCGTGATTCATCACGCCCGATGCCGTGCTTCTCATACACCCTCTAAGGTGCGCCCTCCCGTAATGCTAATCACTGGCATCTCCGGCGAAGTTCCCGTGCCGAATGGCAGGAGGGATTCGGGGGCGCAGACTCGTACCTACACCCAGCGAGCAACGAATGGAGGCACCCCGTTGACCCACACACTCAGAGGACTGGCCGTGGCGGCCTTGATCGCCTTCTTGTCGGTGCCACAGTGCGCTCAGCCGCCCCCGCCCGGCGCCGATCCGAGTGCGGCGGCTGCGTTCACAATCACCAACCAGGTGCTGCGCCCGGCCGACAAGGTGCCGCCGCTGGGGGCCAATGACTACGGTCGGTGCGGAGCCGTAGAGTGGGCGCGCAATAACTTCGTGCAGAACGCGGGCAACGAGCCGATCTACTGGAAGAACCTGCACCGCGCGATCCGCTGCGGGGATCACTGGTTCGAGATCGACGGCGGCGGCGTCTCGTGGTGGGACCTGTGGGCGAGTGGCTTCCTGAGCGGCGCCGAGGTGCGCATCTACCGAATCGTGGACGCCGACGGCAAGCCGGTCGTCGGGGACAACGGCCTGGACATGTCGCGCGCTGACCATGTGGCCTTCGTCGGCCGCACGCAGGTCCTCCCGGAGGGGAGCCCGGGCTTCCCGGACGGCGGCTGGGTCGTCACCGAGTACGGGGACGTCCACCCGAACGCATGGATCCGGGGCAGGAACCTCACGGTGACCGACGCCTTGGCGGTCGAGAACGGACGGACCTACTGGTACGCAGTCACCGCCATCGGCGCGAACGGGAAGGAGTCGGCCCTGTCGGCGGAGGTCAGCGCGGGGCCGCGCGCCGACATCGACACGCCCCCGCACCTCCTCATCGCCCGCGACCAGGATCGCTTCCCGGACACCCGCTCCGGCCAGGGCCTGCGGTTTGAGTTGAGGGCCGCCGGCGGCGCCGGACCTCTCACGTGGTCGATTGCGGAGGGCGCGCTGCCCGTCGGGCTGAAGCTCGACCCGGCAACCGGCGTCATCGACGGCGTGCCGACGCAGGAGCCCCCGGCAGATACGCCACTTCGCATCACCGTCAGTGACGCCCGTGGCCGCTCCGACGCGCGCACATGGGTCCTCAACGCGACGCCGGCGAAGGGTGAGGGAGACGAGGCGCCACAGCCGCCCACGAACGTCTCGGCAGTGGCGGGCAACGGTTGCGTGACCATCTCCTGGCAGCCCAGCCCGTCTCCCAATGTCCAGGCGTACCGCCTCAAGCGCTCCACGAAGCCCCTTGCCGAGCAGATGAACCGCGTCTACCTCCCCGAGGACGGGCCGAAGCTGGAGCGGATGGACTACATCGTGCTGGAGCGCAAGTTCGACCCCTTCGACATGCGCTATGTCCACCCGCGCGTGCGCGGGATCGGTAACCCGATGGACTCGCCGAACTGGCACTGGCGCGGCGACCCCAAACAGGTCCGGTTCGCACTCGTTCCCCATCCGCAGCCGATCCCCAAGGAGATGACCGACCCGGGCGAGACCTGCCTTCAGGCGGAAGCCCTCGGGCCGAACGAGACCTCCATCAACCAGTTCGTCTTCATCGGCACCGATCTCGGCAACAACGAGTCGATCTGGTACGGCCAGCTGGAGCCTGGGAAGCAGTATCACCTCGATGTCTGGCTGCGGCAGGAGGGGCTGGCGAACCGCGGCGCAGTGACGTTCTCGTACGGTCGGGGCTATCCCGAGATCCAGCAGACCTTCGCGGTCACCAGCGAGTGGCGGCGCTTCACCTACGACTTCACGGGAGGCGAGCGGCCGACGAAGCTCTGGCATTTCGGCCACCAGTTCAGCTTCACCGGCCCCGGCAAGTTGTGGATGGACAACTGCCGCATCTTCCGGGTGGATCGGCCTGAGGACCTGACGGCCCTCTACGTCCCGAGCGCCACCGTCCTCGGCGAACTCCTGGCCAGCTCGCCGGAGAGCGGCCCCAAGGGCGCGCAGCGGTGCTGGGTGCTGAAGCGCGACTCGAAGATGGCCGACCTCCTGAGCTGGTACGGGAACTCGCAAGTCCGCCCCGACTGGTCCACCTCCGTCGGTGACACGGTCGAGATGACCGTGCCGTGCGCGCTGGAGTTCTGCCGGCGCACCGGCGACCGCCCCGCCGACCGCGTCGTGCCGTGGCTGGTCATCCAGCACATCCTCCACACGGAGGACGAATGGCTCGCGTTGGTGGAGTACCTCGCGGCGCCCTACGACCCGAGGACGGACACGCCCGCGGCCAAGCCGTGGGCGTATCGGCGCTATCAGCAGCGCGGCATCGGGACGCCGTGGATCGACGAGTTCTGGCAGCTGGTCGTCGAGTTCGGCAACGAGACCTGGCACAACGGCGTGTTCGACGACTGGCTGGGCTTCAGCACGCGCAACGCGGTCTGGCAGGGCGGTCCGGAGTACGGCCTCTTCTGCCGGTACCTCATCGGTAACATGAAGCGCAGCCCGTACTGGGCCTCACAGAAGCTGGACGGGCGTCTGCGGTTCGCGCTGGGCGATGGGTACCTGCGGCGCGACGTAGGCGGCGGCAAGCGCCTGACGTACGGCGAGGAGGCGATGGAGCGCTGCCCGGAGGCCGACCTGCTGGTCCACGCCAACTACGTGGGCCCCAAGTGGGAGACGGGCGACTCGTCCAGCGAGAACTTCGACGACCACGGCGTCCAGGCGACGCTACTGGCCTACCTCACTGGCAACCAGGCGGACTTCCGGGAGTCGCACGCCACGCGGGAGGCGATGGCGGCAGCCGGGCACGCCTATGACCTCGCGGCCTACGAGAGCGGGCCGAGCGGCTACAAGCTGCCCGGCCAGGGCACTCCCCAGCAGGTGGAGGTGAACGAGCGCTACGGGAAGAGCCTCGCGATGGCGGTGGCGGCGCTCGATGCGTGGCTGGGCGCCTACGGCGAGGGCTGGACCTACCAGAACTTCCTCGGCTACGGCCAGGGGCAGTATTGGAACAGCCACACGTGGTTCAGCGAGGGTTTCCGGCCCTACCCGGGCTGGCAGGCGCTGCAGCTGCGCAATCGCTTCGCGCGGGGTGACTACATGGCCGTCGAGGCGACCTCCGAGCCGAGCATGCAGTTCGGCGCCAGGACGTACCCCCTGATCGGCGTCTATGCGCTGCGCGAGGGCGACCGGTGGTCGGTGTTCGTGCTGTCGCGCAAGCTCGACGGCAGCCACGACGGCGTGGACTTCGGCGATGGCGCAACACCCGTCTCGCTCTCGTTGCCCTTCCGCCAGGCGAGCAAGATCACGCTCCACCGCATGACCGGCGACCCTCGCGAGGGGAACCGCAAGGAGCTGAAGGTGCAGATAGAGTCGCTCGACATCCCCCCGCAGGCGCTCGCGAACGGGACGCTGAAGGTCGGCACCGACACCGGCGGCCTCGCAACCGGCATGCCGCCCGGCTCGATCTACCTGTACGTGTTCGAGGGAGGCCGAAATTAGGGACAGGCCCCAATTTCCGACGGACGTCTTGTCGGAAATTGGGGCCTGTCCCTAATTTCGGCCACAACGGGAGCAACCCATCGCATGGCACATGAGCGGCCCAACTTCGTGATCTTCTACACCGACGACCAGGGGTATGGCGACCTGTCGTGCATGGGGGCGACGGACTTCCGCACGCCCCACCTGGACGCGCTGGCGGCCTCAGGGGTGCGGTTCACGGACTGGTACTCGAACTCGCCGGTCTGCTCGCCGTCGAGGGCCTCGCTGCTGACGGGGCGCTATCCCGTCCATGCGGGCGTCCGCTCAATCCTCGCCGGCCACCGGCAGGCAACCGGCCTGACGCCCGAGGTGCCCACCATCGCCGGGGCGCTCAAGAAGCTCGGTTACCGGACCGCGATGTTCGGCAAGTGGCACCTGGGCGTCGCGGAGGAGTGCCGCCCGCACCACCACGGCTTCGACGAGTGGTTCGGGTTCCTGGCGGGGTGCATCGACTACTACTCGCACATCTTCTACTGGGGCATGTCGGGCCAGCAGGACCCGGTCCACGACCTGTGGGAGAACGGCGTGGAGATCTGGGAGAACGGGCGCTACTTCACCGAGATGATCACTGAGCGCGCGGTGCGGTGGCTCAACCGCGTGGCCGACGACGACGCCCCCTTCTTCCTCTTCGTCCCGTACAACGCGCCGCACTATCCCATGCATGCACCCCAGCGCTACCTCGACCGCTTCCCGGACCTCCCGTGGGACCGGCAGATCATGGCCGGGATGCTGAGCGCCGTGGACGATAGCGTCGGCGAGATTCTGGAGACGCTCAGCCGACACGGCCTGCGCGACAACACGCTGGCCTTCTTCCAGAGCGACAACGGCCCCTCGCGCGAGACGCGCAACTGGCTCGATGGCACGCCCGACCCGTACTACGGCGGCAGCGCGGGGAAGCTCAAGGGCCACAAGTTCAGCCTCTACGAGGGCGGCATCCGCATGCCCGCGCTCATGAGCTGGCCGGCGCGGATTCCCTCAGGCCGCGTCATCGGCGAGGTCGGTGCGGCAATGGACATCTTCCCCACCCTCCTGTCGGCGGCGGGTGTCGGCGCCGAGGGCTACCATGTCGATGGGCAGGACGTACTGTCGATGGTTACCAACGGCGCGCCCAGCCCGCACCAGCGCCTCTTCTGGGAGCAAGGCAACCAGACCGCGGTGCGTCAGGGCAACTGGAAGCTCGTGCTGAACGGCCAGCTCGTCGAGGGCGCGCCTCCTGAAGACGCCGTGCACCTCTCAGACCTCGAAGAGGACATGGGCGAGCGCGTCAACCTCGCCGAAAGAGAGCCCGCGGTCACTGCCGAGCTCAAGGCCGCTGCCGAGGCCTGGCGCGCTGACACCGACCACCACTGGGACACCGTGTGGGCCTCCCGCGCGACGCTGCACACGGGGAACCCGCCGCGGTAGAGGCCGCGCGGCAACCGGCAGCGGGTGACGAGCGTTTACTGCAGTGGGCCTTCCGCCGGCCCTTTGACGACAGCTTCGGATGCAGTATAATCGGGGCGGCGGAGGACCTCCTCTCGATGCGCACGTACCCATTCCACACGCGGCTGAGGCGCTTCCTCGGATACGCCAACGCGGCCGTGCTGGTCGCGACGGTCTGCGGCGTGGGGCTTGTCGCGGGCGCGGTGGACCGCATCCGCGAGACGCTCCCGCCGCCGGACAAGCTCGCGAGTTACCGCCCCAGCGCCACCACCGAGATCTACTCGACCGAGCGCCATGCGGACGGCAAGGTCTCGCACACGCTGCTGGCACGCGTCTGCCACGAGGGCCAGGACCGCACGCCGGTGCCGCTGAAGGACATCCCTCTCGCGCTTCGCCAGGCGACGATCGCCCGCGAAGACCGCCGCTTCCCCTACCATCGCGGAGTCGATCCGAAGGGCCTCCTGCGGGCGGTCCGCGCCAACCTCCCCGTGTTCGCCAGGGGCGGGGAGTACACGCAGGGCGGCTCGACGATCACTCAGCAGCTCGCGCGCGCGGTGTGGCTGTCGCCCGAGAAGACGATCACCCGAAAGCTGCGGGAGATACTGCTGGCGATCGAGCTGGAGCGGAGGTACTCCAAGGACGAGATCCTTGAGATGTACCTCAACGAGGTGAACTACGGCCACGGCGCCTACGGGGTGAAGCGAGCGGCGGAGTTCTACTTCGGCAAGCAACCCAAGGACCTGACGCTTGGCGAGTGCGCGCTGCTGGCGGGTCTCCCGCAGCGACCGTCGTACTACTCCCCCTTCACCAACCCGGGAGAGGCGAAGAAGCGCCGCAAGTCGGTGCTGGACTGGATGGTGCAGGAGGGCTACATTTCGCGGACGGAGGCGCGGGGGGCGAGCGAAGAGCAGATTCAGTCCCACCTCGTCACGATGCGCCCGCCGGGAGCGAGAATCCTGGCGGCGCCGTACTTCACGAACCTGGTCATCCGCGACCTGACCGACAAGCTCGGATCGGACGTGGTCTACAAGGGCGGGCTGCGGATCTACACCACGCTCGACATGCGGCTGCAGCAGGCGTCGGATGAGGAGCTTGAGCGACAGGTCAAGGCCCTGCGCAGCTATGGGAACCTCCGGTCAGGCTACACGAGCAAGGGGGCGCCCATCGGGCAGGGAGCGCTGGCGTGCGTCGAGGTGCGGACAGGGCGCGTGCTGGCGCTCACCGGCGGCGTGGGGCCATTTCGCAAGAAGCCCTCGTACAACCGTGCACATCCGACCATCAAGCCCTGGGGTCGCCAGCCGGGCAGTTCCTTCAAGCCGTACCTCTTCGCGGCGGCACTGGAATCGGGCTATGGTCCCGACAGCCCGGCGGTGAGCGGCGTCCAGAGCATCAGCCTACCGGGGTGGCATCCGGTGAACTACAACAGCGGCCAGGAGCACATGTGGACGCTGCGGGGGGCGCTGGCCGTCTCGGTGAACCTGGTGGCCGTCCGGCTGATCATGAAGGTGACAGTGGACAAGGCGGTGCGTTATGCCTCGCGGATCATGGACATCCCCGAGGCGCGCTTCGACCCTCACCGCTACTACTCCCTCGCCCTGGGCACCGTGAACCTCTCCCCGCTCGAGCAGGCTTCGGGTTACGCGGTCTTCGCCAACGGCGGCCAGCGGGCGAAGCGGACGTATGTCGATAAGATTGAGGACTACCGGGGGAACGTACTCTTCACTGCGAAGCCGCGACTCGAGCAGGTCATCAAGCAGGAAACCGCGGTCTCGATGGTCAGCATGCTGGGGAGCGTGATCAGCTACGGCACGGGGCGGCGGGCCGCCGCAGTGGGTTGCGAGGCCGGCGGCAAGACCGGCACCACCTCGGAGCATCGAGACGCATGGTGGGTGGGGTTCACGCCGGACTTGTGCGCCGCGGTGTGGGTGGGGAACGACGACAACACGCCGGTGTACGGGGCGTCGGGCGGCGGGTTCTGTGCGCCGGTCTGGGCGCGTTTCATGCGACGGGCCATCGACGCGCTGGGCTGCCACGGCCATTTCCCTCAGGGGGCGGGTGTCACGGGCTGGCGTCGCGGGGACTACGAGGAGAGCCCCGGAGAGGTGGCCTATTCCGTCTGCGAGGAGAGCGGTGGGCTCGCCACAGAGAAGTGCCCGAATGTCAAGCAAGTCAAGCGGAAGAAGACCGACCCGAAGCCCAAGCCGTGCACCATCCACGGCGGCTCGACGGATGAGCCGGCCATCGACGATGGGGGGCGGGTCGAGGTCACCGTGTGCGCGGAGTCGGGCCTGCGGGCGACGAGCAACTGCCCAAACACGGAGACCCGTGAGTTCGCGGCTGGCGAAGCGCCCGGCGCCGCCTGCCCGGTTCACCGGCGCGGCGGCGACGCCGAACCACGTCCCGAGACCCCTCCCGAACCCCCTACCACGCCTCCCCGGCCCCCGGAGCCCCCAACCGCACCCGACGTTCCCCCGCAGAGCGAGCCGCCGCCGGTAACCGGCGACTAACTCTGTCAGTCGTGAGCCGCAGGCACCGAACGACAGGCTCTACTCGCGCACGTCGCGCAGCAGGCGCCCCACGATGTCGTCGGCGCGCAGGCCTTCGGCCTCGGCGGCGAAGCTGGGGATGATGCGGTGGCGCAGCACAGGCCTCGCCAGGGCGCGGATGTCCTCGCAGCTCACGTTGGGCGCGCCGCGGAGGGCGGCGGCGGACTTCCCGCCGAGCGTAAGGCACTGAGTCGCACGCGGCCCTGCCCCCCACGTTACCCACTCCCGAACATAGGCCGGCGCACTGGGATCGTTCGGTCGCGTGGAGCGCACCAGCCGCACCGCGTAGTTCAGTACATGGTCGGAGATCGGGATTTCCCGGACGAGGCGCTGGCAGCGGATGATCTCGTCGGCGGTCATGATCGGCTCGGCTTCGGGCATCTCGTTGCCGGTCGTCGCCCGCGCGATGAGCATCTCCTCGTCCCCGCTCGGGTAGTCCAGATGGATGCTCAGCATGAAGCGGTCAAGCTGCGCTTCGGGCAGGGGATAGGTGCCCTCCTGCTCGATGGGGTTCTGGGTCGCGAGGACGAAGAACGGCGGGTCCAACGGCCGCGTCGCGCCGCCGGCGGTCACCTGCAGCTCCTGCATCGCCTGCAGCAGCGCGCTCTGGGTCTTGGGCGGGGTCCGGTTGATCTCATCGGCGAGGATGACGTTCGCGAAGACGGGCCCCGGGATGAAGCAGTACTCGCGCCGGCCGGTCTCGGGGTTCTCACCCACCAAGTCGGTGCCCGTGATGTCCGAGGGCATGAGGTCGGGCGTGAACTGAATTCGCGAGAACCGCAGGTGAAGCGCCTGCGCAGTCGTCCGCACGAGCAGCGTCTTCGCCAGCCCCGGCACGCCGATGAACAGGCAGTGCCCCTGCGCAAACAGGGCGATCAGGAGCTGCTCGATGACCTCCCGCTGCCCCACGATGACCCGCGAGACCTGCTCCACCAGCCGGTCGCGCGCCTCCGCCACGGCCTCGGGGGTCGCAATTTCCAACGGCCCGGCCAGATGGAGTTTGGTCTCTGACATCAGTGCGAAGTGCTGAGTGCGAAGTGCTAAGTGAACGGCAACGTCAGAGACAGCCCATGGCGTCGCGGACGCGGGCGAGCGTCGCCTGCGCTTCTGCGCGGGCCTTGCGGCCGCCCTCGCGGAGGATGTCCAGCACGGTGTCCGGCGAGGCGGCCAGCGCAGCGCGCTTCTCGCGCGCGGCGGCGAAGTAGTCGGCCATCAGCGGCACGAGCTCCTTCTTGGCTTCACCGTAGCCGACGCCTCCCTTACGGTAACGCTCAGCCATCGCCTCCCGTTGCTCGTCGGTCGCAAAGAGCCGGTAGAGCGCGAACACGCTGCACTGCTCGGGGTCCTTCGGATCCTCGACGGGCGTGGAGTCCGTCTTGATCCGCATGACCTTCGCCTTGATGTCCTTCGGCTCCTCGAAGATCATGATGGCGTTGCCGTAGCTCTTGGACATCTTCCGCCCGTCCACGCCCGGCACGACCGCCGTCGTGTCCAGGATCAGCGGCGCCGGGAGCTTCAGCAACTCCCCGTAGGTGTTGTTCAGCTTCTCGGCGATGTCGCGGGTGACCTCGACATGCTGCTTCTGGTCCTGGCCGACGGGGACCACATCCGAGTTGTAGATGAGGATGTCGGCGGCCATGAGCACCGGGTAGGCGAACAGCCCGTGGTCCGCCGGGAGACCCTCGGCCGTCTTCTCCTTGTACGCATGGCAGCGCTCCAGCAGGCCCATCGGCGTCACCGTCGAGAGCAGCCAGGTCAGCTCGGTCACCTCGGGCACGTCCGACTGCAGGAACAGCACCGACTTCCCCGGGTCAAGCCCCAGCGCGAGGAAGTCGGTGGCCAGGTCGAGGCAGTTGGCGCGCAGAGCCTCGCGGTCGCGCAGGCTCGTCATCGCGTGGTAGTTCGCGATGAAGTAGTACCCCTCGTGCCGATCCTGCATGTCCACATACTGCTTGATGGCGCCGAAGTAGTTGCCGATGTGCAGAGCGCCGGACGGCTGGATTCCCGAAAGCGATCTCATGGCTGACTCCTCCCGAGTGGCCGGAGGCCGGTCCCGTCGCAAGACCCAAGGCAACGCGAAGGCCGTGGGCTCTTGCGGGGACGCCCACGGCCTGGTATCCGACACTGTCCTGCCAACGCAGGACGAAGAGGGCGGCCCACGCTAGTCCATGCGCCGCCAAGCCCAGACCACGATCACCGTCATTCTGTCGGTTCGCATCGGGCTCTCTCCTCGTTGCGCACAATGTAGCAGAGGGCGGGGGGCCTGTCAACGGGGTGTGCCACGCTCAGGCCCTTCGACCGGCAACGCCGTATACGTCGCCGCGAGTACCCACCTCGACCACAACCACGACCAGCCGCTCGTCCTCGATGCGGTAGATGATGCGGTAGTTCCCAACGCGCACTCGGTGCGAGCCCTTGAGGCCGCCATGCAGGGCCTTGCAGCCGGCCGGGCGCGGGTCCTCGGCCAGGGACCTGATCCGCTGCCAAAGCCGCGTGCGGACGCGCTTCGGGAGGCGGGTCAGGGTCCTGAGCGCAGCATCGGTGACTTCGACCGTGTACCTCACAGGTCAAGCATCGCCTCGGCTTCCTCGAGGGTGTAGTACTTGGTCGCCGGATCGCTGAGGACACGCTCGATGGTCTCCGCATCCATCCGGTCCTCCGCCTCCTCCAGGAGTCGGAGGTCCTCAATGGGGATGAGCGCGGCGGCAGGCTTGCCCTGTCGGTTCAGGATGATCCGTTCGCCCTTGAACTGGACCTCGTTCAAGACCGAGCCGATCACGTTGCGAAGCTGAGTAGCCGTGATGGTGGTCATGGTCGTCTCCACAGACTACGTGCTGTGCTTACTATATATACACTGCGCAGAATCGTCAAGCGGCGTGACTTGATGCCACCGTGCGCGCGACCTGCTGACGCGGGGGCCGTCGCGACGAGACTGTGGGGGCTCTACCTGAGGGCAAGGCTATGAGCCCGGCCAGCGCAGGTGGCGATCCAGGAAGGCGAAGGTGCCGACCCCGTGGATCTCGTGGGCGCCGTCGAAGTACTCGATCTCCGTGCGGTCGGGGATGCCGAGGGCCACGTACAGGCGGCGGACCTTGGCGTACTCGCGGTCCACGATCTCATCCACGCCCACGCCGTCGGAGTGGCCGCGCTCCACCATGAACGGACGCGGCGCGATCAGGGCCGCCATCTCCGCGTAGTTGTACGTATGCGCGAGGTTCCACTCGGGCATCTCCCACTCCGCGGTGAACATGTAGCTGTAGGGTTCATCGACGGACGCGACCTTGAGCGCCCAGTCGTTGAAGTTGGCCGAGCAGATCGACAGCGCGTACTGCTCCAGCAGCGCCGGCACGCGCATGGCCGTGACGCCCCCGTAGGAGATGCCGTAGAAGCCGATGCGGGCCGGATCGACGAACGGGAGCGTCGAGAGCCACTCCAGGATGCGCTCGTGCTGCCGGACGATGACCGAGAACACCGTCAACCCGAGCGGGTTCGCGAGCCGCTGCAGCCGACGGAAGGCGTCGCCCCCGATGTAGGGGTTCTGGGGCGCGAAGACCACGAAGCCCCGGTCCGCGAGCTGCCCGCCGAAGGACTGGTAGGCCGGGTTCTCGCTCGGGCCGACCGCGTCTTGGGCGGTCCCCTCCAGCCCATGCTGGCAGACGACGACCGGGCGGCGCTCGCCCTCCCGCAGGTCCTTAGGCACCAACAGGAGGCCGTAAGCGAAGACCCCCGGCCAGACGTCGAGCATCACATGGTAGCCGATCCAGCACTCGTCCTCCCGGAAGAGGCGTGCGCGGGGGTTCGGCGGGATGCCGGCGGGGCGCAGGCGCCCGATCAGTTCGTCCCACATGCGCTCTCGATTGGCGCGCGTGCTCTCCCGATAGGCCTCTAGCGAGCACGTGTCGAGCGTACCCCAGAACTCGCTGTCCCGCACGCGCGAGGATCGGTGCAGCAGGCCCTGTGAGAAACCGCGAAGCTCGATGAGCTGCTGCTCGGCACGCACATCAGGCGCGTGGGGTAGGTCCTCCATCTCCGCCGAGAGGCAGTCGGCCGCAAGCGCCGCGCCGGGACACAGAGCAGTCAGGAGGGCCTGCAGCGCCTCGTCCGAGTCCGGATCGCCATCCCGCCCAACCAGCAGCAGGCGTTCCTCGAGGCCCAGCTCTCGGTAGAAGGCCTGTGCGCGCTCGAACTCGCGGCGGACGGACTCGAGGGGCGGGCTCACCAGCTGCCCCGGGGCGGCGCACGGGTGACGCAGAGGACCGGGCTTCGGCTCGGGTACTTCGGGCCCTCCGCAGGCCTCGATGATGAGGGTGCGTGGGGCGACGAGGCTCGCGATCTCCGCGTCGCCGAATTCCGCCAGCAGGCCAAACACGTTGCGGTAGATGGGCTCCTCGTGGAGGTTCTCGCGCTCCCGGAAGTACCCGCTGATGACCGCCGCGTCGATGCGCTCATCCAACGCCGCGGCGTACAGCGCGAGCAGGCCGCCCTCGCTGTAGCCGATGATGCCGACGGGCGCGGCCTCACCTACTGAGTCCCGGATAGAGACGGGAACAGTGGGGCGGGCATTCCTGCCCGCCACAGCCTCTGGCGGGCAGGAATGCCCGCCCCACTGCTCCCGTGTTTCTGCAAAGCCCAAGGAGCCGGCCACGAACCAGTCGATCGCCGCCTCGATCTGCCGCACTTCGTAGCCGATGAGGTGGCGGCCCACCTCGAAGGCCATACGATGGATGAACTCACGGTGAGGCTGGTTGGTGAGCCGGATCTGCGGGTTGCCGGACCAGGTGTAGTCGCGGTCGATGAGTGCGGGGACGAGCACCTGACACCCACTCGCGGCGAGCCGGTGCGCGAAGTCGCTACCCGGCGGGGCGTCCCAATCGAGGCCGACGAGGGTCTCCGGCGTCCAGCCGGCGTCCGGTAGCGCGACGATGTGCGCGATGGGAGCGGCCTCGGGCTGGAGGAGCAGGCCTGCGCCGTGCACGCCCTCGAACACCGGCCAGCGAACCGCATGAACCGCGTACCCCTCGCCCCGCGCGATCAGCGAGGGGCAGTCCGTGGTCGCTACCAGCTCCATTCGAGGCGCAGGGCGCGG
>Ga0194112_10007321_pt1 | contig 14368 bp, 9 predicted proteins | sample TA2MahC400mmetaG_FD_146191 | JGI IMG/M metagenome (GOLD analysis project Ga0194112, IMG submission 146191) | Freshwater microbial communities from Lake Tanganyika, Tanzania - TA2015016 Mahale Deep Cast 400m | ecosystem: Environmental > Aquatic > Freshwater > Lake | place: Tanzania: Lake...
AAGGCTGACTTGCAGTTGCGTGGAGTTGCCTTTTTTCGTGGCGTCGAGGGCAAACGAGGGAGGCAGGCAAGATGCAGACCCTTAAGGCGCTCCCGCGTTGCTCGAATCTTCGTTTGCGCCTGCGAGCCAATCCAGTATGTTCTCCCCATGCCGACGGAAGCGCCACGCAGGCATTCGCATGGTCACGCCTTCACCTTTCTTAACGCGCGCGACCGGGAAGGTCTCACCGTCTTCAGCCGCCGCAGCGTGCTTAAAGCGGGCTTGGCCGGGTTCGCCGGGCTGACTTTCCCATCCTTGCTCAGGCTTCGCGCTGAATCTTCCGCGACCGGCGCCCCAATAAAGCCTAACAAAGCTGTGATCCTTCTCTGGATGACCGGCGGACCGTCGCACATCGACACCTGGGACGTGAAGCCGGACATGCCCTACGAGATTCGCGGCCCGTTCAAAGACATCCGCACCAAGCTGCCGGGCGTTCATGTTTGTGAATACTTCCCCAAACAGGCCGCGATGATGGGCCAGTTCACCCTGATCCGGTCGGTCGATTGCCGGGAGAGCAATCATGAGCCGAATCAGGTCATGCAAACGGCCAATCGGGCCGCCGAACCGCGCGTCAATCCGCAGGGCCATTTGTATCCAGCCATCGGTTCGGTCGTGGCGAAGCTGCGCGGGCCGAATCACCCCGGCATGCCGCCCTATGTCGTGCTCAACATGAAGAGCAAATCGCACGTGGCGTGGGGCGGTTACCTCGGCAAGCAGTTCGATCCCTTCGTCGGAAATAACGTTGAGAAGCTTTTCCAGCTCCCGGGCGCGCTGACCCTGGACCGTGTTCGCTCGCGCCGCACGCTTACGCAGCAGATGGACACACTGCGCGCGGAGCTGGATGCGACGGGCCAAATGGAAGCCATGGACCGCTTCGGCCAGCAGGCTTTCGACATCGTGGCCGGCGCGCGAGCGCGAGCCGCGTTCGACCTTTCCAGGGAACCGCTGAAAACCGTGGAACGCTATGGCGAACACGATTGGTGCCGCCAGGCCTTGCTGGCGCGAAGACTGGTGGAAGCAGGTGTGAGTTTCGTCACCATTGATCTGAGCAATCACTCCGCATCGGGCACCTGGGACACCCACGGCGACAACATCCCGCCTTACGGCGGCATCTGGAACGGGCTGCGCCCATTGCTCCCGGTCCTCGACCACCTCGTTACCACGCTCGTGTGCGATCTCCAAGAGCACGGTTTGTTGGACGATACGCTGGTCATTGCGATGGGCGAGTTTGGCCGCACTCCGAAGCTCGGCACGCAGGGCAGCACGGATGGCCGCGATCATTGGCCCGTCGTGTCGTCGATGCTGATGGCGGGAGGCGGGTTCCGCCACGGACAATTGATCGGCGCGACGACGCGCGATGGCGGCGAGATCGCCGAGCGCCCGGTGACGCCTGGGGACATCGCGGCGACGATCTACCACCATTTCGGCGTTCCGCTGGACGCTGCGTATCTGGATCATCAAGGCCGGCCGCTGCGCATCGTGGAACACGGCGAACCGATTCGGGAGTTCATTTAGACCCGTTGAGCTGAAAGCAGGCAAACCGCAGCAAGTCATCTCGCCACAAGCACAGATTTGTGAGAATTCGTGAAATTCGTGTCAACCTCAGGTTTTCGCCTTCGGGCATGACATCGCTCGTCCATCGCGGAGGGCTTGTTCCGCTTACGATGTGCTCGGAATCCTGCTGCACGAAGCGGAAGACCGAATTCGAGAAGTTTTCTATCAGAACTGGGGCGACAGCATCGTCGGCTGCTTCAAGGCTGCGGAACGCTCCGGATTGCTGGATCTGGATCGCGCGACGAATCCAGGCCGGTGGAAGAGCTTTGAGCAACTGGCCCAGCAGGTGGAGGCTTACTTCGAGGCTCAGGCCCGCGCCGCCGAGGGACAGAAGCGGAAGTAATCGGTAGTCAGTAGTCAGCGATCAGTAGCAACGAGAGGAGGCGCAACTCACAGTTTGACTCGGCCTGCGACTTGCGCCACGTCTTTGTCTCCCCGGCCTGACAGATTCACGATGATCAACTGATCCTTCGGCAAGGCCGGTGCGCGTTTGATGACCTCGGCCACAGCGTGGGCGGATTCCAAAGCGGGAATGATGCCCTCCAGCCGCGCCAGTTTGGTGAAGGCTTCCAGCGCTTCACGATCGGTCGCATAGGAATACTCGACCCGCTTTTGATCGCGCAGCCACGCGTGTTCCGGCCCGACGGCCGCGTAATCCAGCCCGGCGGAGACACTGTGCGTGAGCTGAATTTGGCCGTCTTCATCCTGCAACAGAAAGGAGCGCGTCCCTTGAAGCACACCGAGCGAACCGCCCTGAAACCGCGCCGCATGTTTGCCGGAAACAATTCCTTCTCCGCCGGCCTCGACGCCCACCATGAGAACGGTGGGGTCGTTCAAGAACGGAAAAAAAAGTCCCATCGCGTTCGAACCGCCGCCGACGCACGCGACCAACAAATCTGGCAAGCGCTCTTCCTTTTCCAAAATCTGTCGCCGCGCTTCGTCCCCGATGATGCGCTGAAAATTCCGCACCATGACGGGATACGGATGCGCGCCGTAGGCCGTGCCCAGGATGTAATGCGTGGTCCGGACGTTCGTCACCCAGTCGCGCATGGCTTCGTTGATGGCTTCTTTGAGCGTCTTCTGTCCGGCGGTCACGGGCACGACTTCCGCGCCGAGCATCTTCATGCGATACACGTTCAACGCCTGGCGCTCGCAATCCACGGCCCCCATGTAGATCGCGCATTTCAAACCGAACATTGCCGCCACGGTCGCAGTCGCCACGCCGTGCTGGCCGGCGCCAGTCTCGGCAATGATGCGCGACTTGCCCATGCGCTTCGCCAGAAGGATTTGCCCGATGCAATTGTTGATCTTGTGCGCGCCGGTGTGCAGCAAATCCTCGCGTTTGAGATAAATCTTCGCCCCGCGCAGTTCCTGGGTAAGGCGTTCCGCGAAGTAAAGCGGCGTGGGACGCCCGCAAAACTCCCGGAGATAGTATTGAAACTCGCGCTGGAACTCCGGATCACTCTGCGACCGGAGGTACTCGTCTTCCAATTCCTGAAGAGGATGCACGAGCGTTTCCGGCACGAAACGCCCACCGTACGGCCCGAAGTGCCCTTGGGCGTCAGGCACGGGGGTTGAGGCGACTGAACTCATGGCGCGAACGTAGCGGAACGCGTGCAGGGGAGAAAGGGGGAAAGTGGGCGACGGACGGTGCATCCACAAGTTTATCAGTGGCCGTAGCGCAGATTTCCAATCTGCTGTATCGCCGATTTGTAATCGGCATCGCGTCCGCAAGCTCCCAGGTCCGTGGACTTGTCAGCGGTTCGCAGAATGCGATTCGGCGATACGGCAGAGTGCAACTCTGCGCTACGAGGACGGAATCACCGCCAATTTGTGGATGCGCTGGGCGACGGGTAACCCCTCAGTTAACCACGATGGAGCGACGCTCCTGCGGAGCTTTTTCATCGATGGCATTGGTTCGGCAGGAGCCTCGCCCCACTGACGGCCATTTCATTCGAGGGCTGCTTTGGCTGCGGCGATGAAATCCCGAACTTTCCCGGGATTCTTTTTCCCCGGCGCCACTTCGACGCCGCTGGACACGTCCACCCCGTAAGGCCGCACCTGACGGACCGCCTCGCGGATGTTCTCCGGTGTCAAGCCCCCGGCCAGAATGACTCTCCGGCTGAGCGTCGTCGCGCGTCTGGCGAGCTCCCAGTTGAATCGTTCGCCGGTTCCTCCCAGTTTTCCCGGCACGAACGCGTCGAGCAACCAGGCTTCGGTTTCATATGCCGCCATCGTTTGCAGCGATGTCTCGTCCCGAACTCGGAAGGCTTTGATCACCGCCGCTCGGAATTTCCGGCAAAAATCAGGCGGCTCGTCGCCATGAAATTGCAGCGTGTCCAACCCGCAAGATTCCACCGCCCTTCCGACCGTCTCTTGGTCGGCATTCACGAAGACTCCGACCCTCGCCACGAACGGCGGCAAGGCTCGGATGATTTCGGCTGCGGCGTGTTCGGAGACGCAGCGCGGGCTCTTCGCGTAAAACATGAAACCCAAAGCGTCGGCGCCGGCGTCCACGGCGGCGAGCGCATCCGGAAGATTGGTAACGCCGCAGATTTTGACTTTTGGAATCATGGGCATGAATCGCTCCCGCGACCGTGCAACTTTCCGCCGCCGAGATAGGGTCTCCAACGCTGTTGAATTACGAGCAACGAAGTCTTGAGACTCATGGGCAGGGAAAACCCATAATGACGGTCTGGCGCAGGTTAGCCCCCAATGCAGCTCATGCTGCGTTCGGGCTGCACGAAATCCGGCTCGCCAATGTGATGGCGCGCTTCCTTTTGCCAGACGATCCCTCGAATCGCCTCTGCGATTTGCTCGTCCGCCGCGCCGCCGCGCAAAAGGCCTTTCACGTCGTGTTCGTGCAGACTGAACAAACAGGTCCGAATCTTGCCGTCGGCCGTCAGACGAATGCGGTTGCAGTGGCCGCAGAAAGGTTCCGTGACCGGGGCGATGATGCCAACTTCGCCGCGTCCATCCTCGAAACGCCACCGCCGCGCGGTCTCGGAAGGATTGGCAGATGGAACCGGACGGAGCGTGAATTTCGCCTGCAGGCGGCCCAGGATCTCCCGTCCAGGAACAACCAGATCTTTGAGCCAAGCGCGCCCCGAATCCAACGGCATGAATTCAATGAACCGAAAACTGAGGTTCCGTTTTCGCGCCAGCTCCGCCAGGTTTTCGATCTCATGATCGTTGATGCCGCGAATGATCACGGCGTTCACTTTCACGGGATTCAACCCGATCTCTTGCGCGCGGGCGATCCCACTCAAGACTTCGCCCAGGCCGTCGCGCCCGGTGATTTTCTTGAAATTGTCTCGATCCAACGAATCGAGGCTAAAGCTGATTCGCCGGAGCCCGGCGGCTTGGAGCGCCCCGGCTTTCCGCAGGAAGAGAAAGCCGTTGGTGGTCATCGCCAAATCTTCAAGGCCCGAAATGCGGGCGAGCTTGCCGACCAGGATTTCCACCCCCTGCCGCAGCAACGGTTCGCCGCCCGTCAGGCGGACCTTTAGAATGCCCAGTTGGACTGCGAGCCGCACGAGCCGTTCGATCTCCTCGAAACTCAAGATTTCCGACCGCGGCTTCCAGTCCGGCAAACGCGAGGTCGGCGGATTGGGGTTGCGTTGCGGATCGAACTTGGTCCGGTAGAAATGGGCCGCTTCCTCGGTTTCCGGCAGGCAATAGAGGCAACGAAAATTACAGCGGTCGGTCAGGCTGACGCGCAGATCGCGCATCACGCGGCCGAAGGAATCCGAAAGCGCAGCCGGATGCGTCATTTGCGCGGAGGCACATTGGTCGCCGGGGCGTTGGTCAGCGGAGGAATGACGCGGATGGTTCCTTCGCGCGTGAGTTCGACGTTCAGATTGTAATTGGTCTGCGTCGGCGCGGCGGCAAAGCCTTTCTGCAACAATTCTCCGCCCTTCGAGAAGCTGCCGTAAAGGCCGCGGCGAATCCATTCCAGGCGGCGAGTGATCGACAACTCGTCGCGCAGCTTGCGCACCTGATCCCGGAGCAACGCCAGATCATTGAATTGACGCTCGAGTTCGGCCTTCTCCGTTTGCAGGCGCTTGAGTTCTTTGAGCAGAAAATCCCGGTCGCCCTCCGAGGCTTCGAGTTTTCGCTGTGTGTCGGCAATCAGTGTTTCGAGGTTCCCGATCTTGCCGGTCAAATCCGCCATCTTCTTGGTATAGGCATCGCGATCGGCTTCCAATCGTGCGATCTCGGCGTCGCGCTTGAGAATTTCGGCTTTTGCGACCTCGGCCGCGGCTTTGGCATCCGCCTGGGTTTTGTCCAACGTGGCCGTGGTGGAGGCCAGCCGGTTCGAGAAGCTTTTGAGTTCATCGGTCTGCGCCGCGAAATCGCGTTCCAAACTCAGATTCACCAGTTTTTGCTCTTCCAGTTTCATCGTGGTTTCGGCCACGGTGTTGGACAGTTGCTGAATCGTCGCCGTATCCTTCTTCTTTTCCTCGACCGACATCTTATGGCGATAGAACAGCCCGCCTCCCAGAACCAGGGCAATCATGAACAAGAATGCGGCCGCCGTTTTAGAATTCATAACACGAGCACGATGCTTGGATTGACCTGGTTTGGCAAGCCCGCATCTTCGCTTGAATAACCGACGATTCTTCCTAAATTGTATTCATGCAATTGCCCAGCGAGGTCCCGGTCATGACCCTGCCGAACGCGACGCTGTTCCCGCAGGCCATGCTGCCGCTCTACATCTTCGAGACTCGTTACCGGAAGATGCTTTCCGACGCGCTCAATTCTCATCGCATGTTCACCGTCGCAATGCAGCGAACGGGCCGCGCGCGCGAAACTCCCTCCGGCATCGGCGGGCTGGGCCTCATCCGCGCCTCCATCTCCAATCGCGACGGCACTTCTCATCTCATCTTGCAGGGGATCACGCGGGTCGAACTGGCCGAAGTGGTCCGTTACAAACCGTACCGCGTTCAGCGCATCCGGCCCCTTCACACCACGGGGCGCGACAGTGTGGCGGTGGATGCGCTCAGCGCGAAAGTTCTGGAGCTGGTCGCGCAGCGGCTTGAGCAAGGCCTTGATCTTCCGGTCCACGTGCTCAAGCAACTTCGCCAACTCGAAGAAGCGAGCGAGGACGCCGCCGCGCCCGTATTCTCCTTGAAGCAAGTGATTAAATACCTGGTGAAACTGCGGGATCCGGACCAGCTCGCCGACCTGGTGTCCTGCACGCTGCTCCCGAAATCCACGGATCGTCAGACCATCCTGGAAGCCACGAACCTCGAAAACCGCCTGAAACATCTCGTCCATTTCTTGATCGCGGAGATTCGACGCCACCGAAAGCAGGACAACGCATGAGCTCGACCGATCTGCCTGAGAAAGATGCTGCCCCGTTGAGCCAGGAGGAAATGACTTCGGCGCTTTTTGCGAACCTGGTGATTCAACAAACCAACATGGCGCTGATGTTCCTCGGACGCGTTCCCCATCCGGAAACGGGCGAAACCATCCAGGACATCGACTCCGCCCGGATGCTGATCGACCAGTTGGAAATGCTGGAGGTCAAAACCCGCGGGAATCTCAACAAGAACGAGGCCAGTCTGCTGAAACAAAGCCTGACTTCGCTGCGCATGTCGTTCGTCCAGGCCGTCGAGAATCCTCAACCGGCGCCTTCGACCGCCAAAGCCCAACCGCAATCTGAATCCGTCTGCGACGCCGCGGCTTCGGCATCCTCTCTTTCAACGCCCCCACCCGCCGACGAAGAATCCCGCAAAAAATTCACCAAGCGGTATTGAAATGAACCCCTAAGGCGCGAAGAGAAACTCGCTGGTGTTCAAAAGCGTGTGACACAATTGGGGCAATGCTCTGGTTGCTGCTTCGCCGGGTGAGACATTTTCAATCTGAAAGCGCTCCGCGGTTTGCCGGAGCATTTGGCTGCACCACCGAAGTTCCTCGGTGTTGGGCGGCCGCGTCAGCGCCAGTTCAAACGCCAGCCGAATTCGATCCTCCGTCGACTGACTCGGCACGGCTCGCGACACTCGATCCGCGAAGTGCCCGGCTTGCTCCAGGACGAACGCATCATTCAGCATCGTGAGTGACTGCGAAACGACCGCGGCCGGAGAGCGCCGGATGCAACTCGTCGCGACGATCGGTTGGTCGAACGTGTTGAGGAGGGACAAATGATAATTCCGGCGCGCCAAAATGTAGAGGCTGCGCCGCCCCAAGTCTGAAGCTCGCGCGATCTGCTTCGCGTTGACCACGATCAAGCCGTCCGTCCGGCTCTCCAGCGGGATCGGCGCGCCGCCCACCGTGCGGTCAAGCTTGCCGCTCACGGCGAGGATGGCGTCGCGAATGATCTCCGATTCCAGCCGGCGCAATCTCTGGCGCCACAAGAGTCGATTCGAGGGATCTGAGCTCGGATTTTCAGACGCGGTCGCAGACTGGCGGTACACTGTGGAATTCATGATCAACCGGACGATCGGTTTGGTGCGCCAACCTTGCCGGATCAATTCGGACGCCAGCCAGTCGAGGAGTTGCGGATGGGTCGGCCCGGAGCCGGAGAGGCCGAAGTTATCGCTGGTTTCGACGATGCCCTGACCGAAGAGGTGCTGCCAGATTCGATTCACCCAGACTCGAGCGACGAGCGTGCTGGCCGGGGAATCGGGATCGGTCAGCCAGCGGGCCAGCGCCAGCCGCCGTCCGCTGGAACCGGCGAGTAAATTGCGACTAGAGTCAACCGCTTGCCGGGGCAAGGCGCTTGTAGTCCCGCCTTTAGGCGGTCCGGGCCACGTAAACGCGGGACTACGAGCCGCATGTTCGCGAAAAGGAACAAGCCCGCGTGCCTCAGAGCTGCTTGATTCAACTGCGGCACTTGCTTCCTCCGCGCACAGCACCGTGAGGAATCCCGGTTGCACCTCTTCGCCCGGTGTCTCGTGATTGCCGCGGCGCAAGAGATGGAACGGTGACGGCAACCCGGTGTCGTACACGGCTTGGATGATTCCGTGTGTTCGACGCTGTTTCTGCAAGCCGGCGACCAGGCGGTCGAGATCGGCCAGTTCCGCAACTTCCTTCCCGCTCAGGGCCGCGGAGATTTCTTCGGACTTAACCTTGAGAGCAGCCTCGAATTTCCCGGCGAGGTACTTTTGGACTTCGCTGCGTTTCTCCGCCTCGGTTTCCAGCGCTTTCCGGACATCGTTCCGGATCGGTTCCGGGATCGAATTCAACCGGGCCTCAAAAAGCCGTTCTCGATGCGGGCGCCGGATTCCCTCCTGGCGTTCCTTCAGTTTTTGGACCTGCTGTTCGATCTCGCGGTTGTGCCGGTCGATGGCGGCCTTTTCGATTTTCGACACGTCCGGCAGGGCCCGTTGCTTCGGCTGGAGCCACGCCTGGGGATCAAAGGCCGGACTCAAGTTCGCGAGGAACGCGTAATACTCCCGCTGGGAGATCGGCTCGTATTTGTGGTCGTGACATTTGGCGCATTGCAGGGTCAGGGCGAGGAGGTTGTTGGCCAGGATCTCGCCGGTTCGTTGCAGCACGCCGTGGCGGATGTCCAGCGTGTTCAATTCGTTCTCGTCCGTGTCGTCGGACGCGGTGCGGAGAAAACCCGTGGCGACCAGCAGTTCCTTGAGGTCCGGAGTCAAATGCGCCGCCGAGCGCCAGTCGGCCAGTTCATCGCCGGCGAGTTGTTCCAGGAGGAAACGGTCGTACGGTTTGTCGGCATTGAAGGAGCGGACGGCGTAATCGCGGTAGAGCCATTTGCCTTCGCCGAGCTTGACCGTGCCGGCGTCGTTGTCGCCGCCGAGCACATCGACGTAGCCCGCCGCGTCCAGCCAGTGGCGGCCCCAGCGTTCTCCAAAGTGCGGCGAAGCGAGCAATTGATCGATCCATCGCGTTTCGGCATCGGGTCGCGGGTCGGTGAGGAAGGAATGGAGTTCTTCGGGCGAGGGCGGCAGACCAATCAGGTCCAGAGAAGCGCGCCGCAAGAAGGCCAGGCGATCGGCGTCGGGAGAGAACGTGAGGCCGTTCTCTTCGAGAGACGCCAGCAGAAAGGAATCGACCGGCGTTCGCACCCGGTCAGAATTCTTCGTTCGTGGTAATTCCGGCCTGCTCAAAAGGCGGAACGCCCAGTGAATTGCTTTCGACTGGACAGATTCTTGGACCACGGATTTCACGGATTTCGCGGAACTAAAAGCTTTTTTATCCGTGTTATCCGTGTAATCCGTGGTTGCGGCGGGCAGGCCGGGAAGGGGCGCGAGCAAGGAGGCGCAACAGAGTTGGGCAACCAGTCCAAGCGTGTTCATCGGGCGCGTGAGGCAGATTGGACGTAGAATAAATCCCCAAATGAGAAAATAGAAGGTGTAATTCCAGAGGGCTGTGTTAGGGTGCCGCGTAAAATTTATCCTGAGAATACACGTGAGAAATCGAATTCGCGTCGTTGGTTGCAGCGTGACCGCAGCCGTTTCCCTCCTGGCGTTCATTTGGACAACAGCCCTGCCCGCGCAAGATGCTCCGGCGGCCACCAAAGAACCGGACGTTTCCCGAAACACGACCCTGGTGTTCTCGCCGACCAACCGGCAGGTGCTCCTCGAGACGATCCGCCGGCCCGTCCAGAGACTGGACGTCGCACCCGACCAGACCAATATTGCCCGCATCGTTCCCCTGGTCTTGGAACAGTACCATTTCTTGCAGGAGGAACTCGACGACGCGCGGTCGAGCAAAGCGCTGGATCACTACATTGAGATGCTCGATGGCATGCACCTGCATTTCCTCCAATCGGACATCGACGAATTCAATCCGCTCTACCGCACTCACCTGGACGAACTGCTCAAGAAGAAGGGCGACGTCACGCCGGCCCAGCACATTTTCTCACGCTTCCTGCAGCGTTTGACCCAGCGCGTCGATTACGTCGGTGAACTGCTCGCCACGGAGAAATTCGAGTTCACCGGCACGGATCGCTACAATCTCGACCGGAAAAAATCCCCCCGCCCCAAAGACCTGGCCGAAGCCAAACAACTCTGGCGGCAGCACCTCCGCTACGAAATCCTCCAGGACAAGCTGAACAAGGAAAAATCGGAGGACATCGCCTCGAAGATCACCAAGCGTTATTCGCGCTTGCTGCGCTCGCTCCAGGATTACGATCGCGACGACGTGTTGGAGCTTTACCTTTCCGCCGTGGCCCAGGTGTTTGACCCGCACACGGATTACATGGGGAAATCTTCGTTGGACACCTTCAACATCAACATGAGCCTGTCCTTGACCGGCATCGGCGCGCTGCTCCGTTCGGAGGACGGGTACTGCAAGATTCAATCGCTGGTGGCCAACGGGCCGGCCCAAAAGAGCAAACAACTCAAAGAGAACGACCGGATCATCGCCGTGGCCCAAGGCACAAACGAGCCCGTCGATGTGGTCGAGATGAAATTGAACAAGGTGGTGGAAATGATTCGCGGCCGCAAAGGCACCGAAGTGCGCCTCACCATCATCCCGGCCGACGCGCCCGATCCGTCCGTCCGCAAAGTCGTCAGTCTGATTCGCGATGAGATCAAACTGGAAGATCAAGAGGCCAAGGCCAAGATTATCGATTTCCCCGGCACGACCGGAAAACAGGTTCGCGTCGGCGTGATTGATCTGCCTTCGTTCTATGCTCAGATGGATTTGACCGGGAAAAAGGATGACGACGACGGCCCCCGGAAGAGCACGACCCGCGACGTAGCGCTGCTCTTGCGGAAACTAACCAGCGAGAACGTGGACGGCGTGATTCTGGACCTGCGCCGAAATGGCGGCGGTTCGCTGGAGGAAGCGATCAATTTGACCGGTTTGTTCATCAAGGAAGGCCCGGTCGTCCAGGTCAAAGACCACGACGGCCAGAAGCACGTAGATTCGGACAAAGACGAATCGGTTCTTTACGACGGACCGCTCGTGGTGCTGACGAGCCGTTTCAGCGCCTCAGCGTCGGAAATCCTGGCGGGAGCGTTGCAGGATTACGAGCGCGCTGTGGTCGTGGGCGATAAATCCACTCACGGCAAAGGAACGGTGCAGCAATTGATCGATCTCAAGCGGATTGCCGCATTCCGGCGCTCGACGATCAGTCCTGGCGCCGTCAAAGTCACCATTCGAAAGTTCTATCGGCCCAGCGGCTCTTCCACGCAGTTGAAAGGCGTGGCGCCGGACATCATCCTTCCTTCACTGAACAATCACGCGGACGTCGGCGAATCGGCTCTGGAGAACGCACTCCCCTGGGACACGATTTCCGCGGCGAAATACGAAAAGCTCAACCGGGTTCAGCCGTATTTGGCGGAGCTTCAGAAACGCTCGTCGGCGCGTGTCGAAACCGATCCGGATTTTCAATACGTGAAGGAGGATATCGAGCAATTGAAGAAGGCGTTGGCGGACCGGACGGTTTCTTTGAACGAGGAACAACGGCTCAAAGAAAAGGCGGACGCCGAAGCCCGCTCCAAAGCTCGCCAGGCAGAATTGAAAGCCCGCCCGCCCGGGAATGAAACGGTCTATGAAATCACGCTCGCGCTCGCGGACAAGCCCGGCTTGCCCCCGGCCGTGGGTCAATCAAAGCCAGCCGAGAAGTCCGACCGCCCGGACCATCCAAAGAAAACGGATGACGACGAGGATGCGGCGCACGAAACAAAAGCGCCGTTGGTTGATACGGTGCTGAAGGAAACCAAGCGCATTTTGGCCGATTTCATTTCCCTTGGAAGAAACGACCCGGCGATTGCCGCCGCCGACCCCAAGCTTTCTCCTGACGGAAAGACTTCGGGTAACCTCGGCACAGCCGGCGCGGTTGCCAAATAGTAGGAGTAGAGCCCGATGCAACTGCGGCGCGGCAGCGCCGCCCTACCCGTTCATGGTAGGGCTGAGCTGCGGCTCAGCCGACTTCCAGCCTGTCAACCGCGTTCCACCTGCACCCGCGCGTCGTTGAAACACGCGCCGCCGGCCACCACGTTCACGTGCTGCGGACAAAGCGCCGTGGTGCTCTGGCTGTTCCGTGAAGATTTTCGCCAGGCGCCTTTGGGCATGCCGCAGACGCCCTCGCGCAGGCGATCGCTGACGCGCGCGCGACAGTGCACTTCGCCCAGGTCGTTGAACACCCGCACCTCATCGCCGTCTGCGATTCCGCGCGCGGCGGCGTCGGCCGGATGAATTGCAAGCCAGAGTTCGGGGTAATTGAACTCGCCCAGCGTGCTGGAAATCATCTTGTTGTTTGACGCGCTCACCAGCGCCAGCGGGAATCGGCCATCGTTCACCGGCAAGTATTGAAACGGCGCGGACCCGAGCGCGCCGGGCGTAAGATGGATTCTCCCGTCCGCCGTCAAGGGACGCACACTCTCGAATTGCACCGGCCCGCCGCCCGGGAACGGATAGCGCTGGACGCCTCCCTGGCTCACAGTCGCGAAATCGCACGGCTGTCCAGAAAGGCTGAGTGCCTCCGCGACCTTCCGCAGGCTCGTCGCAGTGTCCCAGCCGAACGGTTCGTCAGAAAACCCCAGGGCACGGCCCAACCGTGCGAACACCCACTCGTTCGGCCTGGCTTCGCCGCAAGCTTCGATCGCCGGTTGCACTCCGCCGACGATGTAGCTTCCGTAAGACCGCTTGATTTCGTGTTGTTCGAGAAACGTCACCGCGGGGAGCAAGATGTCGGCGAAGCGCGCGGTGTCCGTCATGACTTGTTCATGAACCACGGTGAACAGGTCCTCGCGCGTCAGCCCGCGCAAGATCGCGTTCTGGTCCGGAGCCGTCGCCACCGGGTTGCAGTCATAGACAAAGAGCGATTTCACCGGCAGCGCGAGACCGTCCGTGAGCAACTGGCCCAACTGGCTCATGTTCAGTTCGCGCGTCGCCCATTTGGTCGGAGGAGAATCCGCGCCGAAGAGTTTGGCGGTGTCCAACTTCGCCGCGCCGCTGTTGGAAAGTGTGTAGCCTCCGCCACGGACGCCGAACTTGCCGAGCAACGCCGGCAGGGCCATCACCGCGGCCAATGCCTGCCCGCCGTTTTGATTGCGCTCGATGCCCCAGCCGACTCGGATCACCGCCGGAGACGAAACCGCATAGGCGCGGGCCAGCTTTTCGATGTCACCCGGAGGCACGCGCGCCGCGGCCGCAGCGCGTTCGAGAGACCATTCGTTCGCCGCAGCCAGAAGCGGCTCCAGGCCGTCCGCGTTTTGAGCGAGGAACGCGCGATCCAAGCGGCCGGCTTCGTTCCACAGCCGGATCATCGCCAACGCGACCGGCAAATCCGCGCCGGGATAAACCGGCAAGTGCAGATCGACGTCGCCGGAGTTGAAATTACGAATGGGATCGACGACGGCCACGAAAGCGCCCCGCTTCTTCGCCTGCCGAAGGTACGGGACCAGATGAATGTTTGAGGCTTTGGGATTGGCGCCCCAGATGACGATGGCGCGCGCGTTCGGATAATCCTGGAAAGCCACGCCGGGCATCTTGCCATACATCCCCAAAGCAACCGCGCTGGCCGGCGCCGCGCACAGCGTGCGGGCCAGCCGTGAGGCGCTCAATTTGGCGAAGAGGTAGGCATCCAGGAAATCGTGGCTCAGCAAGCCATTCGACCCGTCATAATGATACGGCAAGATGGCTTCGCCGCCCCAACGCGCGATAATCTCGCGGAACTTCGACGCGATTGTGGAAATCGCTTCGTCCCAGGAAATCCGCTCGAATCGCCCCTCTCCCTTCGGTCCCACGCGCCGCATCGGATGAAGGATCCGGGTCTCATGATAGACGCGGCGATCGAACTTCCCGATCTTGTCACAAATGAAGCCCTGGGTGTTGGGCTGGTTGCTCGACT
>Ga0194112_10007332_pt1 | contig 14362 bp, 12 predicted proteins | sample TA2MahC400mmetaG_FD_146191 | JGI IMG/M metagenome (GOLD analysis project Ga0194112, IMG submission 146191) | Freshwater microbial communities from Lake Tanganyika, Tanzania - TA2015016 Mahale Deep Cast 400m | ecosystem: Environmental > Aquatic > Freshwater > Lake | place: Tanzania: Lake...
GTATTCCCCCAATCATCCCGCCACGGAGATCCGATTTATCTTTATCGTTTTTCGGGAGACAACCGGTCCTTTGCCGTTGAAGAAAAGAATCGGGGTGATGAATGACGGGGGGCGGAAGAATCAGAAAGGAACCAATCCCCGGATTTACCGGTACCCTTGCCGGATTTATCGTAAATACCCGTGCATCCGATATTCCCGCCGATGTTTTTGAGCATGCGAAAATTGCATTTCTGGACTGGCTCGGCTGTGCCATTGCCGGTGCCCGCGATCCCGCTGTGGAGAAGCTGATCCGTTATGCCGATGTGATGGGCGGAGAGGCGCAGGCCACCATTATTGGAAGAGGGGTGCGGAAGACGGTCTCCCAGGCGGCTCTGATAAACGGGGCGGCTTCTCATGTTCTGGACTATGACGATACGTCCACCGGTTATATCGGGCACCCCTCGGTGGGAATGTTCCCGGCGTTACTTGCCCTTTCGGAGTGGAGAAAAATGAGTGGCAGGGAGTTCCTCACTTCTGCTGTCGTTGCCTATAAGGTTGCTTCCGTGATCGGCGCCTGTGTGGGAAAGGAGCAGTATGATGCGGGGTGGCATACCACCTCCACGATCGGGCATATCGCATCTGCTGCCGGCTGCGCGAGGCTGCTGGGACTCGATAAGCGGCAGACGGTCTATTCATTGGGGCTTGCCGGTACGATGTCCTCCGGTCTGAAAATCGTGTTCGGCACAATGACGAAGGCCTTCCATGCAGGGAATGCCTGCCGGGGTGGATTAACGGCTGCTCTCCTGGCCCGGGATGATTTTACCTGTGCTCCGGATTTCATGGAAGGGAATATGGGGTACATTCATGCGTATAAAGGACGGATTGATGAAAAAAAGACGGCCACACTGGGAAAGACCTGGGGGTTTGAAGAGCTGGCCCCGAAGTTTCATGCATCCTGTCACTTTACCCATTCCGCCATTGAGTCATTGCTGAAAGTTGTTGCGGAGGAGAAACTCTCGCCGTCGGATATCAGGGGAATTTGTGTTCATGTCTCCCGTCTTGCCCTGGATGCTGCGGGGAAAACGGAACCGAAAACGGCGTTGGAAGGAAAATTCAGTATCCCCTATTGCCTGGCGAATGCCTTGCTGCGGGGTGATACAGGCTTGCAGTCGTTCACGGACGTGAAGGTGAACGACCCTGAAGTGAAATCGTTTATGGAGAAAATATCACTCTCTCTGGATGAGAAGCTTGCCCCCATGGAGGCCAGGATCACTCTCGAGACGAACGCGGGGGCGGTCTACGGGCGATCCTCGGATGTATTCAGAGAAATACCCCCACTCGAAACAAAGCGGGTGAGGATAATAAATAAATTTCTCGCGATATGCGAGCCCTTACCCGGAGAGGATGTCAGGCGGATTGTTGATGCTGTCCTTGCCCTCGAGAGGATGACAGGTATGGATCACCTTTTTTCTCTGTTCTGAATGTCCTCTAAAGTGTATAGATTGAAATCGTACAGGACGTCCCGGAATTTCTCATACTCACCGTACTTGATATTGTAGAAGGTGGCGAAATCGTAATTGCCTACGGCATAGTAGGATTTGCTCATGGCGAGGTATGCTTCCGATAAGTATCGGTCGGCTTCCATGGCTTTTTTAAATTGTTCTATCGCCGGGTAGTGCATGCCGCCCGCTGCCAGTTCCAGTCCCTGGGTATAATAAGTTCTCGCTTCGTCCCTGCGCTGCTCCGCAACACCTGCATAGTAAGACTTTGCAGGGGCGCAGCCAGTCACCGCAATGAGCATGATCAAAATAAAAAATGACGCATGTCTTTTCATCGCATCCCCTCTCCTTTCATCATTATAACGGTTTGTTGTGATCTGGTCACATCCCCGATCGGAGCCTCTCCTTGATCTCATGGGGGATCGAAAAGGGCTTCTTGCGGTACCCATGGATACCGGTGCACCCTTTCCGTCCCGCTTGAAAGTATAGGGTAAATATGCATATATGTCAAAGGAAATGAAGAGTTGCGTGTCCATAGGAACATCGGGGTGGAATTACGGCCACTGGAGGAGCGTCTTCTATCCGCCGGAGTGCCCGAAAACGAAATGGCTTCAATTCTATGCAGGGGAGTTCACGACCGTCGAGGTAAATGCCACGTTTTACCGGCTTCCCCCGCAGGCGACGTTCGAAAACTGGAAGAGGAACACGCCGGAGGGATTTCTCTGGGCTGTCAAGGCGAACCGGTACATCACCCATGTGAAGCGCCTGCAGGATCCGGATGAATCTCTGGGACGATTCTTCCGGGCCGCCCGATCGCTGGGGGAGAAGCTGGGACCGGTGCTATTCCAGTTGCCGCCGGCGCTCGCGTATAACCGGGACGTCTTCAGTCGGTTTTGTGAAACGCTCGACAAGTACAGGCACCGCTGTGCTCTCGAGATACGTCACAAAAGCTGGCTGGAAGAAAGGGTGCTGGCAACGCTGGAAACGCATGGCATTGCTTTCTGCATATCCGACACGGCAGGCCGTTATCCTTACTCAGAGGCGGTGACGGCGGACTTCATCTATATACGCCTCCACGGGTCGCGAAAACTTTACGTCTCCGATTATACAGAGGAAGAACTGCAGGCGTGGGCTGAGAAAATAACGCGTTGGGGCAGGGACACCTATGTGTATTTTGACAATGATTTTGCCGGGCATGCTCCGGGAAACGCGGCATCGTTGAAGAGGATATTAGGTGTACGTTGATGTGAATGACGTCTGGTTAACGATCAATATGCACCCCGGTCGACGCTGGCGATGAGATACCGCTGATCACGTTCGGAGGGGGCAAACACCCCCACATTACCGAGACGGACGTTCTCCAGACCTGCCTTCTTCACCCTCCGGTAGGATTCGACCATTTCCTCGACGGTGGGTTTACGGAAATCAGTCATCCTGTATTCGGGGAAGAATGCCAGAATCGTGAAAGGGATAGAGCTGTCCACTGCTGCGAGGATTCTGGCAATTTGTTCGAGTTCGTCCGCTTCCACCAGATCGGGGATATAGAGGGAGAGAACCTCCAGGACAAAGTCGCGTTTCAGGATTTCTTCCGGCAGCCTCAAAATGTAATCGTTGGCGCAGCCGGTGAGCCAGCGGTGTTTTTCAGGAGCGAACGCCTTGATGTCGAGCCAGAACGCGTCGACGCCGGTACCACGAAGATAATCAAGGGTTTTCGGAGTGAGACCGTAACCGTTGGTTTCGACCAGCAGCCAGAGCTTTGTGTTGGTCTTTATCAGTTCCGCACATTTCCCGTAAAATTCCGGACGGCAGGTCACGTCGCCTCCCGTGAACGCCACGATGTTTCTGGCAGGACCGAATCCCTGGGGGCTCAAAACAATGGCTGCGGTGTCCAGCACTGCCGGGCATGAAACCGGTCTTTTCCTGTACACGACACAGGACCCGCAGCAGCGGCAGGTGTCATGGGCATGCCACGCTGTGGCTTTTTCCCGCGGTTCGATCAGCGTTACTTTTTTCTCATATTGAGCGGCCTCTTTGAGTATGTCATCGGGACTGTACCATATGCCGTCCTTGATCTTGCTGAAATACCAGGAGTGACACTTACGGCAGGAAAAGTTGCAGCCGGACTGATAGATCGAGAGGTAGTTCTCCGGACGGGACAGGTGTATTGAAGTGATGAGCCTGTAGACGTTACCTTTTTCCCACTTCAGGGTGGTTTGGCATGCCGGCAGGTGTTTTTCCTCCGCCAGGACGAGGCAGCTTCCTGGTGTAAATCCCTGTTCTTTCAGATTGCATCTGTATGGTTCCACTATTGACGTTCCCAGATTCCCGTGTCGGGATTGAGGAGTTCAAACGGTCGGAAGCTGCCTTTGTACCTCATGGAGCTGAGCTCTCGAATCAGGTATCCCAGGTAGTAGTACCGGATGCCGTGTGCTCGGGCCCATTCGATTTCCTTGAGCGCCGAGAAAGTGCCCGGGGAGAATTCACTGAAGTGCGGATCGAAAGAGAAGTACACGGTCGAAATCGACGTTTTTCCGAGGTCAAGGAATCCGTTTCCGGCAAGCATGCCGTTGATAAACATGGCGGATACGATTGTCTCCACCGGGGATAAAAAAAACTCGCTGAAGTACTCATCCATATGGCGTGGAGGCTTTTTATATCGTACCCGCAGGAATCTGTTGTGTATTTCGAGACTTTTCGTGATGTACCTTTCCGCAAAGTCCATGGGCTTGAAGAGTCTGAATTCGGTGTTCTCATTTTTTCTCAGGATGCGGCGCTGGCTTTTAGAGGTCCTGAAGGCGTCCACCTCCAGACGGATGGGAAGGCAACGGCGGCATTCCGGGCAGGAGTTGCGGTAGAAGTACCATGAAGAACGCCGCCATCCCCGGGCGAGATAATCATCCGTCTGTTCAGGAGAAAGGTATCCGCTCCACAGAAAGACTTCTTCAATCGGAGAGACAATTTCCGGAAAGTAGGCACATTCCCTCGGCGTGACGGTACATAACCGCTTGAGGAAATCACTCTCGATACCCGCATTTTCGCGGCTCTTTTTTTTGATGTGTGCCATTGTGTGCATGAGGAATCAGATCAGTTTCTCCACGTACAGTTTCGGTTCCAGGATTTCGTTTGCTTTTCGCAAATGTTCATCCTCGGCGTATACCGCGATCGCTGCGGACTTTGCCGCAGGGGGGAAGTAGCGTAATGCCGCATCCTGCATGAGTTCAGGCGTCAGGTCGAGGATTCTGTGCCGGAACTTAAGGCGGTTCTCGTCGGTGAGTCCGGTGAATTCGCGAATCATGGCGGTATATCCGCGGCTTGGCGGGTCCATGGGTCTGTCGAGGGAACCGATCGTTCCGATGACGGTCTTTTCCAGTTCCTCTCCGGAGGTTCTCGTCCGGGTGATGAAGTCAATAGCATCGCGGTACACGTTCACGGTGTTCACTATGTGGGGATCTCTGTACGAGAGGAGAGCAAAGGTGCCGCTCGTCGGATCATACTGGGACATACCTCCGTAGGCACCTCCCTGGACCCTGATGTGCTTGTAAAGGTATCCACTCGAGAGTTGCCGGGCCAGTGCGAAAAGTGGAGCGGATAGGGGATCCGCATACGTCGGTGCGGGGAGCACCTGTGCCACATAGGATACCTGGCTGGGGATTCCTATCCCGGTATTCATACGCAGGAGCTCAGGGATGCTGGGCTCAGCCACCTTTCCGTTTCCGGGTAGGCGTCTGACGAAATCGACCGCGCTCTCAGACAGCAGGGAGATTCCTGCTGCATCGGCAGTTACATTGAGGTGAAGCCTTCCCTTCCGAAGGGTGATGTTCCTCAGGGCAGCCAGTTTTTCCATGAGGTCACTTTTTATGTCGTCGAATCGGTCGGAAATTCGGGAGATGGAACGGAGCTGTGTCCTGCCGTGCCACTGTTCGTCCCTGTATGCCGCTATGGAGAATGCCGAGCCGGCCGACCTCCGTGCGAAAATGTGACCGGCAGGAATGACTGATGCGAGGAGACTGTTTTTTCTTTCCATGATGAGTTCGCGCATTCTGGGTTCATCGGAAAGGTCACCCTCCGTGAGGATATCCGAAATAATCTTCACGGAATCTCCGATATTTCGATAGAGAGACTTGATGCGGAATATCATCTTTTGCCAGCTCTTCTCGCCTTCCACGGTCATTCCCGATGCCAGGTGATAACTGATGCCCCCGGTTTTCAGGATGATTCTTTTTGCCATTTCTTCGTAACTCAGGCCCGCGGCACCCATGTTGACGGTCAATTTCCCGAACAGGGGGAGGTAGAGTTGAAGATCTTCAGGGATGTCGCTCACGTCAAATGCAATATCCAGATAGGCAATACCGTTCGTGAAAATATCGTGAAACATTGCGGGGACATTTTCTATTGTTCCTCTCTCGGTGGGAATCGTTTCTATCCTTCGGGAAATATCGCTGATTCCCAGTTTCGGGATTGTGGCTGCTGCTTCCGGCATGTCCGGTTCTGACTGAAATTTCTTCAGGGCATGAGTTTCCTTACGGATATTCTCCAGCTCTTCCCGGGAGAGGGAGGCTTTGATCCCTGCCATCTTCCTCCTGAATGCCTCCTCGCGATCTGACTGATGAGTTTTGTTAGGCTCCATGAGGGACAGCAGGCGATGAGGATTACCTAAGAACCATCTCCTGATGATATCCTGGAAGAGTTCCGGTTTCTCTTCCCATTTCTTGCGGATATCCTCGATAAGGCGGGGGAAGTTCAGGCCTGCCAGAGGATCGCCGTCATAAAGCCAGGTATGGTAGGTTCTGTTCATGAGCAAGATACCGTAAGGGAAGGTGCTGCGGATAATCTCCTTTCCGTGGAATTCAACCTGATGGAGTGCACCCTCGATCAAGTCACGGTCGAATCCTCTCTCTGAAAGATTCTTCAGGGTTTCGATGATCAGATCCTCGATGCGGGACGCCTTGTCGGGGGCCGTTCCCCGCAATCCTACGGCGAAGGCGATTTGTTTCAAATCGCGTTCGATTCCGGTGACCGGGGACAGGTCTTCACCGAGTCCTGAATCGATGAGTGCCTTACGTAAAGGCCCCGCTGCGCTTCCGACAAGTATTCCCGAAGTGATCTGGAAGAGAAGGGCTGTTTCGTAATCCGTGTTTTCCATCATCATCCAGGCAACATTGACCACCGTTTTTCTTTCGGGATTATCTTCTTTTCCGATGGGAAAGGTGCTGTGAACGGAAAAAGGTTTTTCCCAGCGGGGCTGACTGTTGATGGATGAGGTCACGTTTACACGTGCAAATCCCTCCAGCACCTCGGAGAGGAACGCCAGATGGTCTCGCGTCGGGATATCGCCGTAGAGGAAAAACCGGGCATTCGTCGGTGAATAGAAATTTCGGTGAAAGTCCCGGAACTGCTCGTAGGTAAGCAGAGGAATATCATCCGGATTGCCTCCTGAATCGAACGTGTACGGGGTATCCGGATAGAGTTGCTCCTGGATTATTTTGTACATGAGTGAATCAGGGGAGGAATACGATCCCTTCATCTCATTATAGACAATTCCGGAGATGATCAGTTCGCTGTCTGTGTCGTCGGGATTTGAAAACTCCAGATGGTGACCTTCCTGCCTGAAGGTTTCCTTGAGGAGCCTGGGTCTGAGTACTAAATCGGTGTATACACGGGCCAGATTGAAAAAATCCGTCTTCACCTGACTTGCCACGGGGTAGATGGTCTTGTCGGGATAGGTGAAGGCGTTGATGAAGGTCTGCAGCGTCCCTCTCATGAGTTCGTTGAACACGTCTTTTAACGGATACCGTTCCGAGCCGGCGAGCACCGCGTGTTCCAGAATGTGGGGCACACCTGTGGAATCTTTCGGCGGCGTGCGGAAGCCGATCGAATAGAGATTTTCTCTGTCGTCACAGTGGAGATGGATGACTTTTGCCCCGGTCGGCTCATGTACCGCTTCATATGCCGTGATGCGAATTTCAGGGATCTGTTCCACCCTAATGACCTGAAAACCACTGAGTTTTTCTCCGGCCGTGAGAGTGGGTGGGGGGCAGTGTGCATGTCCGTTCATTCCCATACCTCCCATGGAAGTGAAGCTTTGCCCGTGGATAATGAGTTATTTATATCAGAGATACCACACAGAGAGAAGGAAGAAATTTCCGGCGGTCCGGGGACAAAGGGCACATTTTTGTTGACAGACACAGGCGATGCTGATATTGGGGATCGGCAAACGATTGCCGATTGCCTTATGAAGAAATTTTTTGATACCGAAGGAATTGAAAGAAAGATAGTCCTCATGCTGCAGATTCTCAAGGAGAGCGGGCAACCTCTGGGGTCGCGACTGATTGCCCGGAAAATGCAGGACATGGGTGCGATACTCAGTGAGAGGGCAGTCCGCTACCATCTCAAACTCATGGATGAGAGGGGGTTGACTCGCCTCGCCGGCAGGCGTGAGGGCAGGGTTATCACCGCGGACGGTGTCGATGAGTTGAAGAATGCGATGGTCAAGGACAAGGTTGGATTGGCCATCTCCCGTATCGAATTACTGGCATACAAGACGACGTTTGATCCCGTCAAGGGACAGGGACTGCTGCCGGTGAATGTGTCTTTTTTCCCCAGGGAGCATTTCAGGGAAACCCTCCGGGTGATGAAACCCGCCTTTGAAGCGGGAATTGCGGTGAGCGATCTCGTGGCGATTGCCGGGGAACGTGGACAGCTTGGCGGTCTGACGGTTCCTGAGGGGAACATAGGCATGGCCACGGTCTGCAGTATCGTGATCAATGGTGTGTTGCTGAAAGCGGGTATTCCCATGGACTCAAAGTTCGCGGGGATACTCCAGATGAAGGGGAAAAAACCGCTCAGGTTTGTGGAACTGATCCACTATTCGGGCTCATCTCTGGATCCATCGGAAACCTTCATCCTGGCAAAGATGACCTCCGTGCGGAGTGTCCTGGCCAAAGGGGAGGGGAAAATTCTCGCGAATTTCAGGGATATCCCTGCGCCGTGCAGGCCCCTTGTCGAGGAGCTTGTAACAAAACTCGGGAGATTCAGGATAGGAGGCGTGCTTTCCGTGGGTGAGGTGAGTGAGCCGGTCTGTCAGGTGAATGTAGATATGAATAAGGTGGGAATGATCCTCACGGGGGGGCTCAATCCCGTTGCCTGTGTCCAGGAGGCGGGAATCCATGTGGAAAACAGAGGCATGGCCGCAGTGATGGATTATCGCGAACTCCGCAGGTTTTCTGAAATCTACCGTGGCAAACTTACGATATAGATCACCGCAGTGAAGAATGGTCACAGAAAACCCGTCGTCCCTCGTTGAGGCAGGGCGAGGCATGAAGCGTATCCCTGAAGGAGCGGGGTATCACGGGAAAGATATGGATTCCGGGTCAAAACCGGAATGATATTTCAAAGGGTATTTGTAATGAACAATACAGTGGAAGGAGAAGAAGTGAGATGAATCTCAGAAAGCCAAATTCAAATGAAGCGACAGGGACATTCAACCGTTCGCGAGACGTGGTGCAGATGTCCGGAATCTGTACCCGTTGTGTTGATGGATGCAGGGGAGGGTGTGAAATCTGGTTATCGTCATTCAGGGGGAGAGAGGTGCTCTATCCCATAGGCTTCGGAGAAATTACCGCCGGTGCCGATAAAAACTACCCTGTTGATTACTCCCATCTCAGCATCCAGGGCTATGCAGCGGGTGCGAAAGGATTTCCGGAAGGGATCGAGGCCGGTCCGGATACGGCCATCTTTCCTGTGGTGAATACGGAAACCGAATATGGGTGGAAGAAGAAGGTGAAGATGCATTTGCCCATGTTTACAGGCGCGCTGGGATCGACGGAGATCGCCCGCAGGAACTGGGAACATCTGGCGGCGGGTGCGGCTATTTCGGGTATCACCTTAGTGTGCGGTGAAAATGTCTGCGGGATTGATACGGGACTCGAGCTGGACAGTAAGAGAAAGGTGAAGAAATCCCCGGAAATGGATCGTCGAATCGAGACGTACAGACGCTATCATGAAGGGTATGGGGAAATCCTGGTTCAGATGAATGTTGAGGATACCCGTTTTGGTGTTGCCGAGTACGTCCTTGAGAAACATAAACTTGATACGATCGAGTTGAAATGGGGCCAGGGAGCCAAGTGCATCGGCGGGGAAATAAAGGTCGGTACGCTGGAGAGGGCGCTGGAGCTCAAGAGGAGAGGGTATATCGTGCTTCCCGATCCGACGTTGCCCGAGAACCAGGCGGCCTTCAAGGATGGAGCGCTCAAGGAATTCGAGAGACATTCCCGTGTCGGTTTCGTCACGGAGGAAGGATTCCTCAAGGAAATAGAACGCCTTCGAAAATTAGGTTTCAAGCGGATCACCCTGAAGACGGGAGCCTACTCACCTGTTGAACTTGCCATGGCCCTGCGGTTCGGAGCCGAAGCGAAACTGGACCTTCTTACGATAGACGGGGCGCCGGGAGGGACGGGTATGAGCCCGTGGCCGATGATGTGTGAGTGGGGTATTCCCACGTTCTACCTGCAGTGTCTCACGTATCAGTTCTGCGAGAAACTCGCAAAAAAGAAAATACGGATTCCCGATATTGCCATTGCCGGAGGGTTCTCATCCGAGGATGGGATATTCAAGGCCCTCGCCATGGGCAATCCCTATGTGAAGGCGGTTTGCATGGGGAGAGCTTTATTGATTCCCGGAATGGTGGGTAAGAATATCGGGGAATGGATTAAGTCCAGAGATCTCCCGAAAACCGTCGCGAAATACGGGAATTCCGTTGAAGAGATTTTTGTCTGCTACGAAGAGCTGAAGAAAAAATACGGAAAGGAAATGAAGAACGTTCCTACCGGTGCGATCGGTATGTACACCTTCAGCCAGAAAATTAAGACAGGCCTGCAGCAGCTCATGGCGGGGAGCAGGAATTTCAGACTCTCAACCGTATCTCGTAAAGATATCATGTCCCTCACGGAGGAAGCAGCCCGGGTTTCAGGGGTGCCCTACGTGATGGATGCATACAGGAAAGAAGCGGAAAAGATTTTATCTTCGTAATCCATTTTCCCGAAAATTGAAGCCCCTTCACGGAGGGGATATCCGTGAAGGGGCTTCAGAGAACCACAGATCATGAAACGATCCTGTGCAACATCCGGGGAATACCCTCAGACGTCCTTACGTTTCAGCCATGCCTCCTGATACAACCTCCCGATGCAGGTAAACACGGCCAGGAAAAACAAGCCGAACATGAAGTTGGGAGACGTCCCCAGGAGCTCGTCCAACAGGTGCCCCGCATAGAGGAAGAGGAACGAGGAAATCACGATCGCAAACCCCCAGGCACTCAACATGAATACCGACCGGAAACTCTTCTGATGCGCTACCCTGCCTGCTGCTCTCATACCGCTTTCCTCCTTTCCCCCGCCAGGGGCATTGCTTCATTGCCGCACGCAACGAACCCGCCGGATATCCCTTAGCTCACAAGGGTCTTAATGGTGTTGATCACCGGAGCGGTGAACAGGGCAATGAGAATGGTGTACAGGGTGAATACCCCCATCAGCTCCCCGGTGTACATCTTCTGATACTTGTGCTTGAGGGAAATGATCGTCATCCCCCCCACAATCAAACAGCCCAGCTGGAAGTAGGGGAAATCGCTTACCCCCGTCATCTTGTACTCGGCAAATCCGAACGTCGCCGTCATGAGTACCACAAATACCGCCAGTCCTATTGTCTTGAGTGTCTTTTTCATGATCCGTGTCCTCCTTTGTGTGTTGTGTGTGACGTACGGTAATGAAATATTCATGCCAGCTTTCTCCGCGGCACGGTAATTGTTTTCAACATGCAGATTATCTTCGGGAATTTCTTCTCTCACGTGCCGGCAGGAAAAGGCCCTTACGCCTTTCCAATGAAACACATTGAAAGAAATGTTCAGCAGCATTGAATGAAATGAGAAATGCCCACAGGGCATTTGTGTATTTCAGAGAAGATATTTTTTTTCAGAGAAATACATGATATAGATATCATGTCATCCCGTATTCGTCTGTTTACTGCAATGCATGGTAACCGCAGGTTTTTTAAAGGAACGCAATAAAGCTCCCTAATAATTTCGGAGATCCACTATGAAAACAGAACTTACCTATGTGCTCATTACGCCATACAGTCTCATTAAATCACGGACAGGCAATATTATCGCGAGGCTCATGTCCTTCTCCGGCTGTGACCTTGTCGGCATCCGGATGATGCGGCCATCCGATGAGTTCGTAGATGAATACATCAAGCGTGTGAAAAGCCTGAGCATCAACCCGAAAGTAGAAAAAGCTCTTACCGATTATATCGATCAGAACCTCCGGCGCGAGAATATTCTCGGACAGCCCAACCGTTGCCTCTTCCTTCTCTTTGAAGGAAAAAATGCCGTGGAACGGATATACGAAGTGGTCGGCATGCTCACCACGGAGGCGGAATCGGAGGCGATCCGCGGAACAATTCGCGGAACATATTCCGATTACATCACCACTCCCGATGGAAGAGTTCGCTACTTCGAGCCGGCGGTGCTGGTGCCAACCAATCCGGCCTATGCAAGGGACAACCTGGAGTTATTTGCCACATCGGGATTTAATGACATCGGCATCTATGAGGAATGCGCCGAAGGAGAAACAACCCTTGTGATTCTGAAACCTGACAATTTCTTCAAACATTCCGTCCGGCCCGGAAACATGATCGACATGTTCTCGAAAACGGGACTTCGTATCGTAGGTGCCCGCCTTGTCCGGATGAGTGCCACCCAGGGTGTCGAATTCTATGGCTTACTGAAAGACGTTTTCAGGCAAAAGCTCAAGCGCTTACTCGCAGAAAGAATCAAAGAAGGCATCGGTAATCTCTTCACCTTCGAAATAACCGATGAAGAATACGATGCCATGGCCGAGGTGATTGCGGAAAGTAACGCATCGTACGAATTCTCGTTGATTGTGAAATACATGACGGGAATCGATCCGGAAATGGTATCACCGGACAACATGAATAAACCTGGTACGCACCGGTCTCTGGCACTACTTTATCGTGGGCCGAATGCAGTTGAGGAAATCCGCGAACGCCTCGGCGTCACCGACCCGGCAAAGGCAATGGCAGGGACAATCCGTTCGGATTTCGGGCAAAATATACTGCAGAATGCCGCTCACGCCTCCGATTCACTCGAGAATGCAATCCGCGAGCGAAAGATAATCGACCTGTATGACACTGCGGGGGATGAGTGTAATAAAATAATATTCAACTGGCTCAAAGGCTCTAAAAGGAGTTAATAGCCGAACCCGGACATATCCTTCCAGTTTCCCCGAAGCGTCTCGTAACGTAAGTCTCTTCTCAGCAGATCGACAAATTCATCGCGGGGAATCGAACGCGCCCCCATTCTTTCCATGTGAGCGGTATACACCTGACAGTCAAGGAATCTAAAGTTCAATGCCTTCAGCCTGTGCACCAGATTGATCAGCGCCGCCTTTGAGGCGTTATTCATGAGTGAAAACATTGATTCGCCGAAGAAGCACCTGCCGAGAGACACACCGTAGATTCCGCCGACGAGCTTATCTCCATACCAGGTCTCCGCGGAATGGGCGAATCCGAGCTGGTGGAGCGTGCAGTAAGCTTCCAGCATTTCATCCGTGATCCAGGTTCCCTTCTGCTTCCTCCGGGGTTTCCGACAGGAGTGAATGACTTCCACAAAACTGTGATCATAGGTGATGCTGAATATCTCCCGCCGCAATACTTTCTTCATGCTCCGGGAGACCCTCAGTTCATCCAGGAATAGCACAAAACGCGGGTCGGGAGACCACCAGCAGATAGGATCATTTTCCGAGTACCACGGGAAGATTCCCTGGCGATAGGCTTCCAGGAGCCTCGCAGGAGAAAGATCGCCACCTATGGCGAGTATTCCGCTATCCGATGCGAGATGTACGGGGGGAAATATGACGTCGTCTGTCAGCCGAAACACGAACATGATCCGGTTATCTTATTGACCGGAAACCCTCACGACTACGTCGTCATCCGTGACGTCCGCGAGAGCCTCCCCGCCCTTCTGCAGTTTTCCAAACAGTACCTCATCCACGAAAAACCGCTTTATCTTATCCTGGATCAGTCGGGCGACCTCTCTCGCCCCGAATTCCTGGGAATACCCCTCACGGGCGAGCCACTCATAACACCGCTCGCTTACCTGGAGGGTTACATTTTTTTCCCTCAACTGTACGGAAAACTCGCCGACGGCCTTTCGAACGATCATGAGTACAATCTCATGAGACAGACTGTTGAAATTTACGACGCCATCGAGGCGGTTCCTGAATTCGGGAGAAAAGATTTTTTCCAGCGCCGGAAAGACGGCATCGCGGTTGATTGGTTTCGCCTCGAATCCAATTGACTGCCTGCCGATTTCCCGGGCACCGGCGTTCGACGTCATGAGGACGATCACATTGCGGAAATCCGCTTTTCTTCCGTTGTTATCCGTCAACGTGGCATAGTCCATCACCTGAAGGAGGGTGTTGAAAATGTCGGCATGGGCCTTCTCAATTTCATCCAGAAGAAGTACCGAATGAGGATTCTTTCTGATCGCCTCGGTCAACAAGCCTCCCTCCTCATAACCCACATAGCCGGGAGGTGCCCCGACAAATTTTGCGACGGTATGCTTTTCCTGGTACTCGCTCATATCATACCGGAGAAGCGGTACACCCAGCGCTACCGCAAGCTGACGGGCGAGTTCCGTTTTGCCCACTCCTGTCGGGCCGACAAAGAGCAGTGAGGAAATCGGTTTTTGAGGTTCCCGGAATCCAACCCTTGATCGCTTTATGGCTTCCACCACAACCGCGATCGCCGCGTCCTGCCCGAAGATCGCGTTCTTCAGACTTATCTCCAGATCCATCAGTTTGTCCAACTCGGAG
>Ga0194112_10007333_pt1 | contig 14361 bp, 8 predicted proteins | sample TA2MahC400mmetaG_FD_146191 | JGI IMG/M metagenome (GOLD analysis project Ga0194112, IMG submission 146191) | Freshwater microbial communities from Lake Tanganyika, Tanzania - TA2015016 Mahale Deep Cast 400m | ecosystem: Environmental > Aquatic > Freshwater > Lake | place: Tanzania: Lake...
GACCTCAACGACGAACACTCGGTGATTCCGGCGCCGCTGAGCCAGCTGGGAACAAAAGGAACACGACTCGTAGACCCATTTGCCGATCTTGCACCCAAGACGTTCGAGCAGGACTGGGCGCCCCATCGTCGGTTCACCCTCGACTACCTCTACGTCAGCGAGAGTTACGCGGGGCGAGTCGTCAGCAAGCTCGGCGGCATAGCCGACTTCCCGACTGCGTTCACCATGAGCGACCACGCGCCGTTGATGGTGGAGGTCCACCTCTGAATTGGGGTTGCCAACAAACCGCGATTTGTCTGAATATTCAAAGGCGATTGAAACTGTGTGCATCTACATCGTGCGAGAGCACCTGAATCGTCAGCATGCCTGTGCGCTTCCACAGAAGCCTCAGATTGAGGGTCTGAGTTTGACGTGGACCACGATTACGCCGTTTCAGCTTCTATCGATGTCTGCGCCGACTAGTGAACAACAGAGTCTTCTCTCGGCATCATCTTTTTATATATACCGAACTTCCGTGTATCGCCGGGGTACGAATTGATTGTCGCTACGTGCGTCCAACCCCCCGGGAGGGTCGCCCTGGCCCTTCTAGTAATGGCAACGGCCCGATGCTCCCAACGAACGACACTCGTCTCGGTAGGTCGAATCAGTCTCCGACCGAAGAACCGGACATATGGACCATTTCTCTCTGCGCCTGAAAGACCGGTGCGATAACAGAAGATGCACTCGAGTTGGTTTCTATTCATGTATCCGTTAAGCGTGGACACAATGAAATCAATATCGGTACCCATCCCGCCACCCTCCTGATTGCAGTCATAAGTCCAGACGCTGGCTCCGCTGGCATTCGTCAACTCAAAAGTGATAGCGAGTCCACCTGAGCCCAGTCGGAATGCGACGGGGTCCCAGCCCTTATCTGCCATCGAGCACAGTAAATCCTCATCGTCCCTATATCCGAGTGCGCGACCCATCTCTGTTACGACACGTGTCAGTTCAGGGCGACTCATGAAACGACTGCCGATTCTACTTGTGCCAACTAATGAGCGACTGGTCCAATGGCCCTCCAAAGTCAAGTACGGCAGTAACCGGAATCGCCACGAACGGAGGCTACGCCTCCGACTGAGTGGCGCTGAGCGAGGAATGCCGTACGGTTACGAACACTCCTATCCCCTTGACGCCTCAATCCCGAAACCGTATTGTCTTGGCAGATGTCCGACGAGTACAAGGACTATTTCTCGGCTCGATCCAATGTGAACGCGGTACTGGAGCTCGGCAGGATAACCACCGAATTGGTAAATCTTCTCTTCAATGAAGACCAAAAAGATCTGCGAGTCTTCCTGTTTCTTGACGACGATAAGCAGCGAGAGATTGCAACTCGTCTTGGTCTGCCAACAGACAAGTCATTCGAGAATCATCTCAATGAGACGATTCAAGTTTTACCCACCAGTGGTGAGCCAATTGATGCCTTGCAGAATATGGTTGTAGCGACAGGGCTTTGGCGCGCGGAGAAGGACCTCTTAGCACCGCCGCCTGCACTTCCACTGCTGCTCCTCTTCTCGAATGCGGCACGCGCGATGGGTGAGGGTGACGATGTCGCAGCGCACAACTACTACAAACGTCTACAAGAGCGGCTCAACGTGACCGATAGTCAAAAGACGTTGCTTGAGCAGAAGTATCGCGGATGGTCAGAGGAGCTGTGGGAGAGCTATCGCGACTGGCTCGAGGCTTGGCAAGGCGAGATCGGTCTCTGCACAGTTGTCTTCCCTAACCCCTCGGATGCAGGCGATTCAGACGAGAACCCGAACAGAAAATATGTACAGATGTCAATTTCGCAAGCGATACTCCGCACACACGATCGCGAGAACCTCGCAAAAATGTTCCAAGTTTTCAATCTCGACTCCACAGTTCCTCTTCCGGAACAAATCATGCGCGCGATGATTGAGGAGTGGCAAACGCGCGGCCAGTGCAGTCCCCGCTTAAGGAAGATGTGGAAGAAGCGTGAGACTCATCAACCGATAATTGTCGGCGCTCTCGCACATCTTGCACAGTGGAACCCGACCGAAGAGGACGTATCGAAGGACTGGGTAACCCTCAACTTGTCGGCCCAGCGAAACTCCAGAACGGGAGAGGTCCTCGTCAATCTTGACGTATTAACGAAGCAGCCACGACGAAACCCACAGTTCGAGGTGTTGAATTCCGAAGAAGCGTGGTCGGAGTTACCAATCTTCGAGGTCGAAGCCCGACGATTCCGAGTAAGTGGCCAAACATCCCTGAGCGTGCAGACGAAGCTGGAAGAAATCATCGAGGGCCGGCTCACCCACGCAACCGGCAGCGCAAATGGAACACGCAGGCCCCGCGCAATCGTGCCCCTCCTCCTTCAGCCGGCAACTCGGGAATACACCGAGTCATCAACAATCCTGCTGAACCAGCCCCAAGCTCTCCTGATTCGAACCGACAAGATTCCGGACATCGTTGCCAAGGTGTCAAGGCTCCTTGAAGAGGCTGCACTCCCTGGATGGAAACTACTGGCCGAGCATGAGCGTCGGAACATCCCGGCCAACTGGGAAGTAGTCGACAATGTGCAATTGATTCGTGCGCCGTCAGCCGAATCACTAAGGGCACACGTCGCACTCAGCATCTTTGATGTCGTCTCAACCACCTTCGTCGACACCCAAGGTGGTTTGCGCCTACCTGGAAGGTCGCCGCGGTGGATCGTCGATAGACCGCCGACAGTTGTAGGGGCATTCCCGAATGAGGACATAGTTGAGTTGTCGCTCGTTGGGTCCGTCCTTGGCGACAATTCCTCTCAATTGCTCACGGCCGCAGTGCACAACGGTGTAGCTTTTCTCGATTTGCCCTCGGCTCGTCTTGATGTGGGTGTCTACGACATTCGGACTCGTGATGCTTCTGGCAAAACCCAAGCTCACGGTCACGTACAGTTGGTCAACTCATCAACACCAGATGTATTCGCATCAGCGAATCCAAAGCCCTTAGGTAGTCAAATTGGATTGAGCGCCATAAAGGGCTTTCTGACAGCGGAGCCCGTCTTCGAAGTTCAAGGCAACCCGCATCTCAAAGGTCTCGCAGCTTCCCGAGTCGATGCCAATTCGTTCCTCCAGTCGCTTGAAGTTCCGAATCGATTACCCGAACGACAGAAACCACCCGCATCGAGCGTGGAGGTTGAACTTCGGTTGGCGAAGCGAGAAGTTCCGGCATGTTTGGCGGGTGGTGCACATCACTGGCTAATTGAGAAGCAGGACGCCGGTAGGCAAAGGGAGTTCTACGTCGGTCAGTGCAAACACTGCAACTGCATTCAAGGTTTTCGCCGAAGGATCGCGAAGAAGGGTCAGGAAAAGCTGCCTGGCGAGAAGGGCCTCATTGTCTCTGTACACCCGAAACAACCCGATACAAAGACGCCAGAGAACTCGATTTTGCTTCCACAATCCACCTCAGCTTTTCCCAGCGAGAACTGGAACCTTGCATTTGAGGCGCTCTGCTACCTCCAGCAGGGAACCTATAAGGATCTGCTGTTCGTGTGCGCACAAGTTAGCCCAGGAGCACTCGCTGCCACCGAATTTTGGAAGAACCTCGCACTGCTCGGACATATCGAGATTGAGTTCGACAACATCCAACGACCAACGCGCTGGTATATCCCACAGCCAACGCTAAATATCATCGACGATGCCAGAGCTGTTGTGAGTGGTCGTCGCACGGCCGTGCTGAAGTCGGAACTCGACCAACTCCTTCGTGACACGGACTATGAGCTTGACACAGTTCCCAGCAATGGCTTCATTGACATCTGGCAGATTTCTCCGAGAAGTGCCAGACCTGACGTATCACGCAAGCCCCTAGCCTCTGTGGACTTCACATCGATCCTCGACCTACAAGTAGAGACCGACCTGGCAAGGCGGATCATTGGAAGCCTCGCACCAATGAGTGCGGTCACCTCGGGACTCGACAAGCTGAAGATGTTCGGAACCGACCGCAAGTGGTGGGATCACCGTTCGCGCACATGGGTTTCGACGTCAGACTCATCCAAGATTGGCGCATACCAGACTCTCAGCTTCACCACGGCGTACTTTTTCAACACTTCCGAACTTCGCCTTGACGATCACTCGCACATGGCCAGCTATGACCTGGTCAAACATCTCAGTGCCCACGCAGCAAACGAACCGCTTTGTTCTTACGATGCCACAAGCCGAACGCTCAATGTCCCACTTGGGGCAGACCTACCTCGGCTTTATGGGCGAGCTGTCTGCGCTTGTTCGGGAAGGCCCCCAGAGAAGCCCGAAGGAGTTCGCGAATTGCGTTATGTCGACGTCCCACAAGTCGTGGCAGAACACCTCTACTGGCTACTCTCTTCGTGACACACCATGTCAGATAGTCACCTCAACCCCAGCAAGCTCCGTCGCGAGCTTCAGGATGCGTATCTCAGATATGTTGACTTCGCTTTCTGGCTAAGGCATCCCAGTTTGATGTCGGAACGGCGTCGACTCCTCGAGCGAAAGGGATCACTCTCTTCAGACGTATTCATCGAGCCGATTCCCCGATATGAGTCAGCGGTTGAGTTGAAGACCTTCGCCGAACAGACGTCCGTTCCCGTAACTGCGGCCACTTTGGTGGGCGAAGCTCTCTTCCGACAATTCACACCGGCCGGGGAACCAATACGCATTCGTGAGCACCAGGCACAAGCTCTTGAATCGATGTTCAAACCTGGAACAGCCGCTGAACGCAACCCGGTGATTACATCCGGAACTGGGTCAGGCAAAACAGAATCTTTCTTGCTGCCTCTTCTCACGAGACTGATTGACGAGTCACAACGAGATTCATGGAGCATAAATCCACAAATCAATCGTTGGTGGGATACCGGTGGCTTGCCACCACTGCGCGGTACTTCCGAGAACCGTAGCGCTGCGGTTCGGTCGGTCATTCTCTACCCCACTAACGCCCTAGTCGAAGACCAGATTGTCCGATTACGTAGAGCCGTCCGCTCGCTGAAGGCCCAAGGCGCCGCCCCGATCTGGTTCGCCCGTTACACCGGCGCATCACCTGGAGCAGTCCAGTTCAGTAAGGGTCGCGAGATTCCCTGGCACGATGACCGCAAGGATGAGATGTCATCGATGATGACAGACCTGTGCAAAGAATACGACGACATGGTCGCAAACGGTGCGAGTGAATCGACTTTGGGTCAATTCTGTGATCCGAGATTTGCCGAACTTGTGACGCGACTGGATGCTCTGAGGACGCCTCCCGACATTTTGGTAACGAACTTCTCGATGCTCAACGTCATGTTGATGCGGACCCAAGAGGACGCACTCTTCGAATCGACAACGAGATGGTTGAATGCCAACGAGAACAATGTCTTCACGATTGTCGTCGATGAACTCCATCTCTATAGGGGCACTCCTGGCAGCGAGTACGCGATGACTGTCCGAAATCTCTTGAATCGACTGGAGATTTCTCCCGACTCTCCGCAACTTCGTTGCATTGGAACTAGTGCGTCGCTTACAGGAGACGGCAGTGGCATAACGTTTCTCGAACAATTCTTCGGTGTCGATCGGACCTCTTTTCGAATCGCGCCTGGCACACCGACATTGCCCGCCCCGCAGACAGTTGTGCCTGCCATATCAGAAGTCATGGGAGCGTCGCTCGACAAAGCAAAGAGAGATGCCCTGCAGAAGAAATTCGACCTCGCAGGCCTGCTTGCGACAGCGTGTGTCGACAGCGATGGTCGGCCCACGGCAAAGCCACTGAGTCAGATTGCGGCAACAATCTTCGGAAGCCAGCAGGCAGCCAATGCGCTTGACGAACTTCTCGACGTACTTGGCTCGAGCGACGACAAGCAATCATCGACATTCCGATCACACCATTTCGTTAGGGGTCTTCGAGGTCTTTGGGCGTGCTCAAACCCGAATTGCGGCTGCGAAATCGCGACCCAGCGAGATTCCAAGCTCCCAATCGGACGTCTCTATCTCTCGCCTCGACCGTATTGCGAATGCGGTGCACGCGTACTGGAGTTGCTCTATTGCTTCGTCTGCGGCGAGATCTCGTTGGGGGGATTCGTTGCGACAAATGAATTCGGCGATCAAGTGTTAATGGCAGCGCCAGTTAACGACGGACTACAGGGTGTTCCAATACTTTTCAGACGCGGGTTTGACGACTACCGGTGGTATTCGCCTTATCCCGACCGCATGTCAACCAAGACTTGGTCGCATGACAGGAAGCAATTTGCATTCGCAAAAGCGTCGTATAACCCGTTCACGGGCGTGATTGCAGCACCGGCCGGTGATGCCCCGACGGGCATTTGGCTTACCTACAAAGGTACGACTACCGAGTCTCAGGTGGTGCCGGCGTTGCCTGAAATCTGTCCGTGCTGCAACGAGCAGACCGGAAACAATGCTCGTCCAGAAGTCTTCTTTTCTCCACTCGTACGCAGTCCGATTCGAGCGCATACAGGCGGTGGGTCGATCAGTACCCAGATTTATGTTTCGCAGCTCATGCGGAGCCTCCCCGGCCCCAATCCTCCGAAGAACGGAAAGGGCAATCGGAAGACCATCATCTTTTCCGACAGCAGAGATGCAGCTGCATCTACTGCAGCACTCATTGAGAAGTTGCACTACACACACCTGATTCGCTCACTGATTTTTACTTACATGTCTCAGCAATCCAGCCATGACTTGGCGGCGCTCATTGACAAGCCGAGCGACAAGCTGTCAGCCGAGGAGTCCGCTGCCGTTGATGCCGTTCTCTCCGACCCGAGATTCGGAGAACTAAAGATGGCAGTGAAGCAGTTTCACAAGGGCAAAGCTGATAACGAAGAACTGCAGATAATCCAAGACTATAAAGCCGAAGTTGCACGGACTCGCGGTCGCACGAGCTGGACACAACTCGTCACCCAGCTCGCAAGAGAGCTGGTTCGCCTGGGAACCCCACCATTCGGCATCTCACAACGATTCACGAATGCAGACGGCGGGACTCCGTGGTACGAATACCACGAGCCTCCGAAGGGTCGCAGTGGATTGTGGACCCGCTCGGCTCAACCCGATGCACTCGACAGATACGACGAGCACGTCACCTATCTGGCAGCAGCACTGTGTGAGGTGATTTTTTCTATGGGTGGACGATCGCTCGAGTCACTCGGACTTGGGTGGATTTCGGTCGATTCAAACCTTGCCGAGGGCTTCATCATCGACGGTGCCACGCCCCAACAGTCACGAGAAATCCTGGACTCGACGATTCGAATACTTGGTGTAAGTGGGCGACACAACCCATCTCTCAAGGATCTGGAACAGCTCGCCTATCCACCTGGATCAAACCCGCCACAGCGACTCCGCGATTATCTCACTTCAGTATCACGGACACTTGCAATAAGCCAGACAGTTGACCTGGAAGGCCTCATCAAGCAGTGGCTCCTGAACAACAAGGTGATGCTCGACAAGTGGGAGCTGGCGTGCAGTGTCAACTCTCAGCTACAAGCCGTCAATCACCTCCAGATTGTTTCCTCACAAGGTCATCAGTATGAGTGCTCCAACTGTGGCGAGGTCCACCTTCATGGTTCGGCCGGAGTTTGTGTGCTGTGCAGCAGCCCGGCACTCGTGCAAGTGCCCGCAGTGCCAGTCGACGAGACCTACTTCGGCTGGCTTGCAGTCGGAGAGCCCACACGTCTTCGAATCGAAGAGCTAACCGGGCAGACGCGACCGCTGAAGGTGCAGCGTGATCGCCAACGGTGGTTTGTCGGAGCCGATGCACTGAAGAAACCTCCTGTCGAGAATGAGCTGATTACTCCCCTCGACATTCTGTCCGTCACCACCACAATGGAAGTTGGTATCGACATCGGATCCCTCAGTTCGGTCGTGATGGGCAACATGCCACCAAACCGATTCAACTATCAGCAACGTGTTGGACGTGCGGGCCGTGCCGGACAGACATTTTCGTATGCAGTCACCATGGCCGGTGACCGAAGCCATGACGACTTCTTCTTTTCAAACCCTGAGCGAATGGTCAGTGGGACGCCGCCCCAGCCCCGATTAGACCTCGAACGCCCCGCAATCATCGAGCGTGTTGTAAACGCAGAGATTCTGCGACGAGCATTCCTCATGATTGACTCTCCGCCAAAGTGGAGTGGTGCGAGTACCCACGGTTCGTTCGGCACTAGAGAACAGTGGCAGACCTATCGCAGTTCAATCGTCACTGTGCTGAACTCCGCGAACAACAAGCCACTTTTCGAGAGTGTTGTGCGTCGCTTGACTGCGTATACAGGAGTTGATCCGGCTTCCGTCTCCGAGTTCACCACCGGTCTCTTACGTGATCTCCCCGAGAAGATTGACCGGGCACTTGCCAACGATTACATCTCGGCCGACGAGGTGAGCGAAATTGCGGCGGCAGCAGCGATTCTCCCGATGTTCGGGTTTCCAACAAGAGACAGAAACCTCTATGGCAGGAAGATACCAAGAGACGATGACTACGGGTCGGAACTGACCAGTAGATCTCTCGATCAGGCACTTACGATGTTCGCCCCGGGTTCTCGTGTCGTGAAAGACAAACAAGACCACTTCCCCATCGGCTTTGAGCATCGCGCAAAGGTGAAGGGCAAAATGCAGAATGTCTTTCCGCTTAGCGAAGTAATCCCATTATCGAGGTGCCAAGAGTGCGCTCTCGTAGTTGCTCAGACCGACTCAACGAACACACAGGGAGCAAATGTCCCTGCAACCTGTTCGGTTTGCGGTAGCCCAATGAATCAGATTCCTGCACGAATTCCGAAGGGCTTTCGCACGACATACAAATCGTCGGAGTTCGATGATGGTTTGGAAGATTTCACTTCCTCGAGCGACCCGGCACTGGCTCAACCGCCCGACGGCATCATTGCATCACAAGTTGGTGGGGCCTCAATCCAAGCACTTCGTGATACTCACGTTGTGACTGTTAACGACAATGCAGGTCGTAATTTCGAAGCCGTGCGCTTTGCGGGCACGCTCATTGCAACCAATAGTGAGAAGCCCACTAAAGCCGTTTCCGATTTTGTCAGCTCAGTAGCAAACAACAACGCGTCCGACATGTCTTTCGCCCTGATTGATGTCCTTACAACGGATGGCCTTACCATTACTCCGAACCAGCTCTCTTTGAATGGCAGCATTATTCCGACGAGTCTCGAAGCATGCCCTGGTGGTTCCGCGGCACTGGTTTCCTTCGCAGAACTCCTGGTTCAGGCTGCTGTTGCTCATTTTCAGATTGATCCAACTGAATTGACGGTTGGACTGCAACCGTTTGCCTCAACCACCGGAATTTCCAGACGAATCTTCGTTACCGATCGACTGGAGAACGGGTCTGGCTATTCCGCGATGCTTTCCGAAGACACCACACTCAAGGCCGTCCTTTCTGACATCATCGGACCGGTCGCTTCTCGCCTCGACGATTCAAATAGGCATCCCGAGTGCGACACCAGCTGTCTGCTGTGCCTACGCAACTACGACAACCGTCGTCGACATTCGCAACTGAACTGGCGACTCGGGCTCGACGCTGCTGATCTGATTGCGGGACAGAATCTCTCCGACCACCGGTGGTTGCCCCGCATTGACTCCGTCATCAAGGGCTTTCTCGCATCGTTCCACACGTCCACCGGCCTTACACAGGTGCCGACCAGCTCCGGGTGGGGACTAATCAAGCAGAATGACAACAAGAAGGCGCTAGTCGTAGGTCATCCTCTTTGGCGCCGCGACGACAGCTATCGCGAAACCGCCCTACAGCGGCTGCTCAATGAGTGCTCGAAGCTCGTTCCGCAGGCGACAATTGAGATTTCAGACGTTTACGAACTAGAGACTCGGCCCTACTCGCTCTGGGGCAAGTTCTCTTGATTGCATTCGGGCACGAGCCGCAACCCGTGTCCCCCGAGATGTGGCCGGTGACGTCACTCTGGCGACTAATGCTCTGCAAACTGCAGTTTGCCCTCGATTGTGATCCTGCGGCAAGCAGTCGACTTCGACGTGGCAATACCTTCACGGCTCTCGGAAGTGCAGCCCACAGATTAGAGGAGTTGGTCCATAAGGGATGGTTCGACGATGTCGATGAATCAGCTGTACCTAGTGCGATTGCTGAATGCTGGGAGGAATTGATTCAATCCGAACTCAATCACCTTCATGCCGAGTGGCCTGAGTATGAGCCGGTGAAGCCTCGTGACCTGCCAAAATATGCGTACGTTTTCTGCAACGCGACAGATCGCGCAGCAAATCTTGCCCTTCGCAGGCGAGCAAGGGGCGCTGGAGGTCCTCGAATTGTGATTGAAGAGACTCTGGTCGACGAAGATCTTCGGATAGTGGGACGCCCAGATCGCTACGTGGTATCGGGTGGCTCCTTCTCGGTAATTGACATCAAAAGTGGGGCCTCGACGAGCGAAATCCAGCCGGCGCATCGCCATCAACTGCTGACATATTGTCACCTCATAGCGAAAACTAAAGGTCTGGTCCCAAAGTCAATCCAGATACAGGATGTTGAAGGCAACTGCATCGAGGAGCCCGTCACCTCAGATGTGGTAGCCAACCACATCTCGAAAGTTGTCGAAATTCGAGACGAATACACAAGAATCTCTGCGGAAGAAGAGGGATTCACACGAAATGCACAACCCAACACCGACGCATGCAGCTACTGCAACTACCGAGTGATTTGTGCAGCGTATTGGACTCTTCAAGATGACGAGCGCCAAAGGGACGACTTTATCGGCACGGTTGAAGCAGTCCCGAAGTACGCGGCGTTCACGGTTCGTCGAGAGAAGGTTCGAGCTGGCGAACCCGAGTACGTCACAGTTCTCGGACACAAGCCGGCAGTTCCCATTGGTTCACGTGTGGCAATCGCAGGCGGCTACCTGCACCAGAACGTGATGCGAGCTGGCATCGGAACCACGGTGTTCATCATTGAACAACCGGACGCGAGGACCAGCTAGTGCCGCGATCAAAATCGGACATCTCAAATACCGCAGTACGGATAATTCTTGAGCGAATCGGAGTCGCGTACGACGACGAGCGAGGATTCGAGAAATACTCCAAGAAAAAGCACTTTCCTGAAGTTCGAAAGTTCTTCGCAAATCAGTGCTGCCTCTGTGGGGCGGATGGCGCTGAACATAATCTCGAACAGGATCACCTCGTACCAATCAACAAATCCAAGCTTGGGCTACACGCGTGGGGAAACATAGTTCCAGTTTGCAAGGACTGCAATAGCAAGAAGGCGGATGAGGACTGGAGGGTGTACCTCAGAAAAATTGATGAGGGCCACGCAGTGGCAAGGGAGAAGCGACTTGAGCTCTTCATACAGAATTACCGATACCAACCAGACCTGACACCAATCAGCGATGCCGTCGAGGAACTATACGAAGAGTCCGGCGAGATTATTGAAAAGCTCATTGCTTTGAAGTTCTCTCGCGCTTCGCGACGAATGGGCTTCGCGACCCCGACGAAGTAGTGAACTGGTCGTCACTTCGAGGTATACCTTGGGGCTATGGCACGCGCGTCTCGGCCGCTCAAGCCAACTCCGGAGGTGTCGGAGCGGATGCGTCGTGTCCAGACCAGGGGGACGAAACCTGAGCTACGCGTACGCAGAATCGTGCGGCAGATGGGCGTCCGACACACAGCGAGAACCACGGGTCTGCCTGGGAGACCCGACCTCGTGCTCCCCGACCACAACATCGCCGTCTTCGTCCACGGCTGCTTTTGGCACGGCTGTCCACGCTGCTACATCGAACCGAAACGCAATCGCCGGTGGTGGCGGCTGAAGATTGCTAACAATCGCCGCCGCGACCGCCGTAAGTCCGATCAGCTGCGCAGGCTCGGCTATTCGGTCATTACGTTGATGGAGCACGACAGCGACAGACGAATCAGGACAAGGCTGCAGCGGTTTCGATAGGCCACAACGGGCGTCCTGTCCTTCGACGAACACCCGTGCCGTACCGTGCGTCGAATGACAATTTGCAGACAGCAACTCTCCCTCATCGATGTCGGCCTTTCAGGGCCAAGCGAGATACTTGATCCCAACTCGAAACCGAAATATGCTTTCGACCTGATGGGGGCGGCCAAACGATTTCGTGAACCCACAAAGGCTGTCGGAAACGTCGCGGAACTCTTTGCTGGTGTCGGTGGCTTCCGACTCGGGTTGGCTAGGGCCGGTTGGAGAACAGCTTTCTCAAACCAGTGGGAGCCATCGACCAAGACCCAGCACGCGTCAATGGTGTACACCGCGCGATTCGGAGATGAAGGCCACTCAAACGAGGACATCGCGAAGGTTGCCTCGTTGCCGCGTGACATTGATGTTTTGGTCGGTGGTTTCCCCTGCCAGGACTACTCCGTCGCCAAGACGCTGAATACAGCAAAGGGTCTCGAGGGCAAGAAGGGCGTGTTGTGGTGGGAGATTCTTCGACTCGTTGAACAGCGAAAGCCATCTTTCGTATTTCTTGAGAACGTCGATCGCTTGTTGAAATCGCCATCACACCAACGGGGGCGCGATTTTGCGGTGATGCTGAAGACTCTCGGTGACGCCGGCTACCTCGTGGAATGGCGAGTGGTGAATGCAGCCGAATACGGTTTTCCGCAACGGCGCGTTCGAGTCTTTATAGTCGCTACGCGAATCCAGAGGGGCGCAAAGGACGTTTCGCCGGAAGAAATTGTTGGCAAAACTGGAATTCTTGCTCGAGCGCTGCCGCTTGAGAGATTCTCAAGCGATTTACAGCTCGTCGACTTGTCGGCTGATGTCACTGATATCAGCAGCAAGTTCAATCGGGGTCGAGACAAAAGTCCATTCTTAAATTCTGGGCTCTTCGTTGATGGTTGTGCGTACACGGTGAAGTCGACGGCGCGATTGGCGACGAATCCCCTCGTGCTGCGCGACATTGTACTGCCCGATTCGACTATTCCCGACGAGTACTGGGTTCACGACAAGCAGCTGCGCGAGTGGAAGTACCTGAAGGGTGCAAAGACCATCGCGAGAATTCACAAGGCGAGTGGATTCACCTACAACTATGCAGAGGGCAAGATGGCCTTCCCCGACCTGCTCTCAAATCCGAGTCGAACAATCCTGACGGGAGAAGGTGGATCTACTCCGTCGCGTTTCAAGCACATCATCAAAACTAAACGTGGTTATCGACGGCTCACACCGATTGAACTCGAACGACTGAACGGTTTTCCGGACGACTGGACAAAATACGACTGCGACGGAAATCAAATCCCAGACGGCCGCCGCGCGTTCTTCATGGGCAACGCTCTCGTAGTCGGTCTAGTCGAGAAGGTCGGAAAGGTGCTCGCAAGAGAGTTTGCGTCGCGGCGAATGCGCTAGTGCGGTCAGGAATTGGTTACGGCCCGACGAGTCTTCGGGTCGATTCGAAATGTCTCAGGAGCTTCAAGACCGATAATCAACATCGGAATCGTGAGAAAGTTTCGGAGGGGCTTCAAGTACTTGAGGAACTTCTCGTACTCCCCCACTGCCGAATCGAAATTACCCTTCACCTTCAAATCATTCGTTGCGCAGATGACGATGCCGAACTCTGACTGAATCGCCTTTAAGACGTGATTCAATTCGCCGGCGATGACCGGCTTCAGCAGGTTCCACGGAATTGCTTCCCCGTGGTTGAATGCAACCTCGATCGAGTAACTTCCCTTTGCGAAGTCCAAACGCCAGGGGTTCTTGGGATTCCTCTTGGCTATTCCACTCTTCTTCGTGGTGTCGCCATACTCAACACCCTTGAATATCGGTGACTCGGTCTTCCAGCCCTTGGCGGCAAGTCGATTGCGCAGGAGTTCATTGATAACTGCAGACAGGCTCTTATCCACCTTCTTGCCCGCCGCGCTCTTTCGCTTTGCCTTTGTATCAAAGGAGGCGAGCAAATCACCGTCACTGATACCCGAAATCACGTCGAGTACCTCGTCCAATTCACGTTCCGACTTGGCTTGCGAACGCATAACGGCTTCAGCATGACGATGAGAGTGCAGTCGGAATTGCATGTTCGCTCCTACCGCACAGCCCTGAACTTCGGCGCTCGGTTCACGAAGTTCGAGGCGATTACCTCCAATTCACTGCAGCCGACGGCGAATTGGTCGTGGGCATCATCACTGGAAGGCATTGAGCGAGCGTTGGAGACCAGTTTCGTCGTCACGTCGTCACGTACCAGACAACAGAGTCTACTTTTGTGGCACACCCCTGCCCTAACCTCTGAACTGCATCAAGAGATGCCTCAATAGAGGTGTCGGCAACCGAGCCCACACCGGGCCGCGGTGCCACCCACAACGGGGATGCGGCGCGACGAGCGCAAACACCAACGGTGCTCGTGGCGCTCCAACCACAGGAGACACCATGACCACCCCGGCACCCACCGTCGTCAAGACCATCACCGAG
>Ga0194112_10007338_pt1 | contig 14359 bp, 9 predicted proteins | sample TA2MahC400mmetaG_FD_146191 | JGI IMG/M metagenome (GOLD analysis project Ga0194112, IMG submission 146191) | Freshwater microbial communities from Lake Tanganyika, Tanzania - TA2015016 Mahale Deep Cast 400m | ecosystem: Environmental > Aquatic > Freshwater > Lake | place: Tanzania: Lake...
CGACGGTACGACTCTATCACCCGCCCGAGGCGGGTGCAGTTTGAAACCATAAGGGTGGAAGATGGCAAAGGAAATCACAACGCAGATCAAGTTGCAGGCCCCGGGCGGACAGGCCACACCGGCCCCGCCGATCGGGCCGGCTCTCGGCCAGCATGGCGTCAATATCGGGCAGTTCGTGTCGCAGTTCAACGAGCGGACCCGCGAGATGAATGGAACGATCGTGCCGGTGGTGATCACCGTGTACACCGATCGCAGCTTCACGTTCGAGGTCAAGAGCCCGCCGGCGGCCGTCCTGCTCAAGCAGGCGGCGGAAGTCGCCAAGGGCAGCGGCACGCCCAACAAGGAAAAAGTCGGCAAGGTGACGGCCGCCCAGGTGCGCAAGATCGCCGAGACCAAGGCCAAGGACCTCAACGCCTACGATCTGTCGCAGGCGGAGAAGATCATTCGCGGCACCGCCCGCAGCATGGGAATCGAGGTTGTCGATTGAGGATGCGGTCCTTGATCGCTGGTGGGATTGAAGTGAGATATCGAGTATGAAGCCCAGGAGCAAGAGATACCAGAAAGAGGCGCAGCAGACGAGCGCGACGCCGTTGAGTCTGGACCAGGCCGTGGACAAGATCAAGTCGTTCAAGGGCGTCAAGTTCGACCAGACGGTGGAGTGCGTGCTGCTGCTCGGGATCGATCCGAAGCAGACGGACCAGTTGGTGCGCGGCTCGCTGTCGCTGCCGCACGGCGTCGGCAAGCAGAAGAAGGTGATTGCCTTCTGCGACGACTCGCAGGTCGAGGCCGCCCGGAACGCCGGCGCCATCGAGGCCGGGACCGATGACCTGGTCAAGAAGGTGATGGACGGCTGGGCCGACTTTGACGTCGCCATCGCGTCCCCGAAGGTCATGGGCAAGGTCGGCAAGCTCGGCCGCGTCCTGGGTCCGCAGGGCAAGATGCCCTCGCCCAAGAACGGCACGGTCACCGACGACGTCGCCACCGCCGTGGCGGAGTTCAAGGCGGGCAAGATCGAGTTCCGCAACGACGCCGGGGGCAACGTGCATGCGGTGGTCGGCAAGCAGAGCTTCGAGAAAAAGAAACTCGTGGAGAACGTCGAGGCGTTCGTCAACCATATCAAGCGGGTCAAGCCGTCCTCGGCCAAGGGCACCTTCATCAAGAAGGCCTGTCTGTCGGCCACGATGAGTCCGGCCGTCGAGGTGAGCCTCTAGTGATTTATGATTTACAAATTATGATTTATGATTTGGCTTCGCCGTCCGAGGCGTCCTTTCCGATTCATAGCCCATAGTTCATAGATCGTAAATTATAAATGTTCAAAGTCTTGCCGCGTCAGCGGTCTCAAAGCTAAATCATACGTCATAATTCGTAAATCGTAAATCCGAGGGATACGATGAGCAAGTACGTAAAACAACTGGTGCAGTCGCAACTGGAAAAGAAAATCCGCACGGACCAGATCCAGGAATTCCTGGTGGTCAGCACCAAGGGGGTGGGGGGCGTCGACAACAACGTGATGCGGGGCGCGCTCAAGCAGAAGGGCATGCGGGTGGCCGTGGTCAAGAACTCCCTGTTCGCCCGGGCCCTGCACGACCGGAACATGGAAGGGGCGACGGCGCTGTTCCGCGGCCCCTGTGCCGTGGTCTACGGCGGCGACGGCATCGTGGACGTGGCCAAGGAAATGCTCGACTGGGCGAAAAAGCTCAAGCCGCTGGAGATCAAGGGCGCCTACGTCGACGGCGCCGTGTTCGACGGCAAGGGGGCCGAGCAATTGTCGACGATGCCGACGCGGGCCGAGCTGCAGGGCCGGATTGTTTCCTGCATGCTCGCGCCGGGCGGACGGGTGGCCGGGGCCCTGACCGGGCCAGCGGGCGTCATCGCCGGATGCCTCAAGAGCATCGTTGAGAAAGCGGAAAAACGGGCGGCCTGAACCGCAGAGGCCGGCCTCGATTCACGGAAATCTACAAGCGCCTCGGTGGCTGCCCCCTAGAGGGTTAAACGGGACGGTGGAGTCTCGGCTACCGCCGGGCATTTTATTATGCAGGAGTTTGTTCCCATGGCAGATGAAGGCAGAACCTGGAGTGATCAGACGAAGGACTTGGGCGACAAGATCGTCGCGTTGACCCTGATGCAGGCCAAGGAGTTGGCGGATTACCTGAAAGAGACGTACGGCATCGAGCCGGCGGCCGGCGGCGCGGTCATGGTGGCCGGTCCGGCGGCGGGCGCCGGGGCAGCCGCGGCGGAAGCGGCCCCCGAGAAGTCGACCTTCGACGTGATCCTCACGGGCTTCGGCGACAAGAAGATCCAGGTCATCAAGGAAGTCCGGGCCCTGACCGGGCTGGGTCTCAAAGAAGCCAAAGAGCTCGTCGATGGCGTGCCCAAGCCGGTGAAGGAAGGCCTGAGCAAGGAAGATGCCGAGGCCGCCAAGAAGACCTTGGAAGCCGCCGGAGCCACCATTGAAATCAAGTGAACCCCAACTGCCTCTTGTGAGTAAAGATACGGGCTATGCGCCGACACCCGGATTCACAGACGCGAGATTAACTGTCTTACCATAGGAGCGTTAGATGGCTGTGCGGACGTTTCGCAGTTTCGGCAAGATGCAGGACGCGGTGAAGATCCCCGATCTGGTCGCCGTCCAGAGAGAGAGTTACGCCCGATTCCTGCAGAGAGAGGCAGCGCCCACCAAGCGGGCCGACCTGGGCCTCGAGGGCCTGTTCCAGGAGATCTTCCCTATCGAGAGTTACGATAAGAAGATGACCCTGGAGTATCTCTACTACGAGTTGGAGAAACCGCATTACACTCGGCTCGAGTGCCGGCAACTGCGTCTGACGTATGCCTACCCGCTCAAGATCCATTGCCGGCTGCGCCTGGAGAGCGGGGCCGACATGGCCGAGCAGGCGATCTACCTGGGCGAGATGCCCGTGATGATCGGGGGCGGCGAGTTCATCGTCAACGGCGCCGTCCGCGTGCTGGTCAGCCAGTTGCACCGCAGTCCGGGCGTGGACTTTCTCATCGAGAGCAAGGAAGGCGACCGGGTGCTGCACGGCGGGCGGATCATTCCGGAACGCGGAAGCTGGATCGAGATCGGGGTGACCCAGAAGGACATCCTGGTCGTCAAGATCGATCAGTCCAGCAAGATCCCGGCCACGGTCTTTCTGCGCGCCATCAATCCCGACTATGGGACGACCGAGGCGATCCTGAAGCTGTTCTACGAGACCCGGATGGTGCCGACGAACAAGCTGACGTCGGACATGTGGGCGGTCAGCCCGATCGTGGACACGACGACCGGGGAAATCCTCGTCGAGGCGGCCGCCCAGATCGGCGACAAGCTCGGGGCGATTCAGCAGAGCGATCTGAAGAAGGTCGGGGTCATCGAAGACGTCCGGGATACGATCATCATGAACACGCTGGCGCAGGATGACTGCCCCAGCCACGAGCAGGCGCTGCTGAAGTTCTACACGCGTCTGCGGCCCGGCAACCCGTCGAACCAGGAGAAGGCCCAGGCCTTCTTCGCCGAGAAATTCTTCGATCCGAACCGCTACCGGCTGGGCAAGGTCGGCCGGTTCCGGCTCAACCGCAAATTCGGCCAGTCGGTCGACGAGAACGAGATGACGCTGCGCCCCGAGGATTTCCTCAACACGATGAAGTACATGCTCGCCCTGCGTAACAACGAGGGCGAGATCGACGACATCGACCACTTGGGCAACCGGCGGCTCCGGACGATCGACGAGTTGGCGGCGGACGAGATCCGCAAGGGTCTGCTGAAGCTCCGCCGCACGGCGCAGGAGCGCATGAGCATCAAGCGCGACGCGGAGGAGCCGCCCCGCGTCGCCGATCTGATCAACTCCAAGAGCGTGGCCAGCAGCATCAACTTCTTCTTCGGGCGCGGCGAGCTGAGCCAGGTGGTCGATCAGACGAACGCGCTGAGCCAGCTCACGCACGAGCGGCGTCTGTCGGCCTTGGGGCCGGGCGGCCTGAACCGCCGCCGGGCCGGCTTCGAGGTCCGCGACGTCCACATCAGCCACTACGGCCGCATCTGCCCCATCGAGACCCCGGAAGGCACCAACATCGGCCTGATCTCGTCCCTGGCGATCTTCACGACCATCGACGAGTACGGGTTCCTGCTGAGCCCCTATCGCAAGGTCAGGAACGGCAAGCTCACCGGCGAGGTCGCCTATCTGCGCGCCGACGAGGAGATGCGGGCGATTTTCGCCCCGCCCAGCGTGGTCGATCCCGCGACCAAGACGATCGCGGAGGATCTGGTGCTGGCCCGCAAATCGGGTGAACTGGCTCTGAGCACGCGCGACGAGGTCGAGTACATCGACATCTCTCCCAAGCAGATCGTCGGGGTGTCCGCCTCGTTGATCCCGTTCCTCGAGCACGATGACGCGAACCGCGCCCTGATGGGCTCGAACATGCAGCGCCAGGCGGTTCCCCTGCTCAAGACCGAGCCGCCGCTGGTGGGCACCGGCATGGAAGAGGTCGTGGGCAGCAACTCGAGCATGGTCCTGAAGGCCGAGCACCCCGGTGTGGTGACCGCGGTGGACGCCACCCACGTCGTCATCAATCACACGGACGAGTACCCGCTGGACAAGTTCGTGGGGCTCAACGAGCGCACGTGTCTGAACCAGAGGCCCATCGTCACACTCGGGCAGAAGGTCGAGGCCGGGCAGGTGATCGCCGACGGCGGCGGCACCTCCAACGGCATTCTGGCGCTGGGCAAGAACGTGCTGGTCGGGTTCATGTCCTTCGACGGCTTCAACTTCGAGGACGCCATCATCGTCAGCGAGAGGCTCGTCAAGGACGACAGTTTCACGAGCATTCACATCGATGAGTTCACGGCGGAAGTCCGCGAGACCCGGCTCGGCAAAGAGGAGTTCACGCGCGATATCCCCAACGTCAGTGAGAAGGCCCTGCGCAATCTCGACGACCGCGGCGTGGTCCGCGAAGGCACCCGCGTCTGTCCCGGCGACATCCTGGTCGGCAAGGTCGTGCCGAAGAGCAAAGTGGAGCTCACCCCGGAAGAGAAGCTGCTCCACGCGATCTTCGGCCGCGCGGGCGAGGACGTGAAGAACGACTCCCTGGAGCTGCCCAGCGGCTACGAGGGCGTGGTCATCAAGACGGAGGTCTTTACCCGGCGCGGCGTCGGCGGCGACGATCAGAAGAAGCTCCTGGCCGAGGAAACCAGGGAGCATGAGGCCGAGGCGCGGGCCAAGGAATGCGCCGTCTTCCGGCAGATGATCGGGGCCATCCACGACAAACTCGAGGTGACGATCGTCGACCCGAACACGAAGCAGAAGGTCGGGGCCAGCGACGACGATGAAGTCGTCTACGAGCAGATCGAGAACTTCGACATCAAATGGGTCAAGCCCGCGGCCGAGCGCGACAACGTCCAGAAGATCGTGAACAAATTCTGGGCCAAGATCACCGAGACCCAGGAGGAGAAGAAGCGCCGCATCGAGCGGGCCAAGCACGGGGACGAGCTGCCCAGCGGCGTGCTGCAGATGGCCAAGGTCTACGTGGCGATCAAGCGGACGCTGTCGATCGGCGACAAGATGGCGGGCCGGCACGGCAACAAGGGTGTGATCGCCAAGATCATGTCCGAGGAAGACATGCCGTTCCTGGAGGACGGCACGCCCCTGGACATCCTGCTCAATCCGCTCGGTGTGCCCAGCCGTATGAACGTCGGCCAGATCCTGGAAACCCACCTTGGCTGGGTGGCCCAGGTCCTGGGCTTCAACGCCGTGACCCCGGTCTTCGACGGGGCCACCGAAGAGGATATCATCGACCTCACCGAAGAGGCCAACCGCCTGATGCACAAGAGAAAGCAGGATCTGGACAAGCGGGGCGAAGCGCCGCCGGCCGGCGAGCTGTTCATCAACGTGCCCAAGACCTTGAAGACCCAGCTCTACGACGGCCGCACGGGCGAGCCGTTCGACCAGAAGGCGACGATCGGCTACATCTATATGATGAAACTGCATCACCTGGTGGACGACAAGATCCACGCCCGCGCGACCGGACCGTACAGCCTGATCACCCAGCAGCCGCTGGGCGGCAAGGCCCGGACGGGCGGCCAGCGCTTCGGCGAGATGGAGGTCTGGGCGCTCGAAGGCTACGGCGCCGCCTACACCCTGCAGGAGATGCTGACCGTCAAGAGCGACGACGTGGAGGGACGAACGAAGATCTACGAGTCGATGGTCAAGGGCCAGAACACCCTGGAGGCCGGCACGCCGCTGTCCTTCGACGTGCTCTGCAACGAGATCCGCGGACTGGGCCTGAACATCCAGCTCGAGAAGAAACGCCTGGGACGCACGGCTCTGTAGGTCGAAGGTCGAGGAAAGAGTCCATAAGGGGGCTTTACATGTTGGGAAACATCTACGATCGAATTAATGATTACGGTTCGGTCAAGATTTCACTGGCCAGTCCGAACGACATCCGGAGCTGGTCCTTTGGCGAGGTGCGCAAGCCGGAGACGATCAACTACCGGACGTACCGGCCCGAGAAGGACGGTCTGTTCTGCGAGCGGATCTTCGGACCGGAGCGCGACTGGGAGTGCGCCTGCGGCAAGTACAAGGGCACGAAGTTCAAGGGCATCATCTGTGACCGCTGCGGCGTCAAGGTCACGCACAGCCGGGTCCGCCGCAAGCGCATGGGCCACATCAACCTGGCGGCGCCCGTGCTGCACATCTGGTTCTTCAAGTCGATTCCCAACCGGCTCGGCACCATTCTGGGGATGAAGAGCTCGGATCTCGAGAAGGTCATCTATTTCCAGGACTACGTCGTGACCGATGCCGGAACGACCGGCCTGAAGCTGGGCCAGCTCCTGAGCGAAGAGGAGTACCGGGACGCCGGCAGCAAGTACGGCAACTCGTTCAAGGCCGCCATGGGCGCCGAGGCGATCAAGGGGCTGCTGGAGAGCCTGGACCTGGAAGCGCTCAGCGCCCACCTGCGCAAGGCGATCGCCAAGACCAACAGCAAGCAGAAAATCCGCGATCTGACCAAGCGGCTCAAGACGATCAACGAAATCAAGAACAGCGAGAACAAGCCCGAGTGGATGGTTCTGGAGGCGGTGCCGGTGATTCCGCCGGATCTGCGGCCCCTGGTCCTGCTGGAGCGGGACAACTTCGCGACCAGCGACCTGAACGACCTCTACCGGCGCATCATCAACCGCAACAACCGTCTCAAGAAGCTGATCGATCTCAACGCGCCGGAAGTCATCATCCGCAACGAGAAACGCATGCTCCAGCAGGCGGTCGATTCGCTGTTGGACAACGGCCGTTGCCGCCGGCCCGTTCTGGGCAGCAACAACCGGCCGCTGAAGTCGCTGACGGACATGATCAAGGGCAAGCAGGGGCGGTTCCGCGAGAACCTGCTGGGCAAGCGTGTGGACTACTCCGCCCGCTCCGTGATCGTCGTGGGTCCGGACCTGCAGTTGTACCAGTGCGGCTTGCCGAAGAAGATCGCGCTGGAGTTGTACCAGCCGTTCATCATTCGTAATCTCAAGCAGCACGGCTACGCCGACACGATCAAGAGCGCCAAGCGCATGATCGAGCGCCGCGACGAGCAGGTCTGGGACATCCTCGAAGAGGTCATTCACCAGCACCCCGTGCTGCTGAACCGCGCCCCGACCCTGCACCGCATGGGCATTCAGGCCTTCGAGCCGGTCCTCGTCGAGGGCAACGCGATCATGCTGCACCCGCTGGCCTGCAAGGGCTTCAACGCCGACTTCGACGGCGACCAGATGGCGGTGCACCTGCCGTTGAGCATCGAAGCCCAGGCGGAGACCCACGTCCTGATGATGACGACCAGCAACATCTTCTCGCCGGCCAACGGCGCGCCGATGGTGGGCCCGTCGCAGGACATGGTGATGGGCAACTACTACCTGACGGTGACGCCGGAGGACCTGCGCCCCGCGGGGGCCCAGCCGGCGCAGGCCAAGCGCAAGCCCCGGCTTTTCCGCGACACCCACGAGGCCATGATGGCCCACCAAATCGGCAAGATCTCTCTGCATGAGAAGATCCGGGTGCGGATTCCGCACCGGATGCTCAAAGAGAAGCCCGGCGAGGTCAAGACGATCGGGTCCGACGGCAAGCTGTACGTGGTCGAAACCACGGCCGGGCGCTGCATCTTCAACGACATTCTGCCCGCGGGCATGCCGTTCTACAACATGACGATGGCCCAGAAGAAGCTCAGCCAGGTCATCAGCGACTGCTCCGTCTACGCGGGCAGTGCGGCGACCGTCGGTCTGCTCGACCAGATCAAGGACCTGGGCTTCCGGTACGCGACGCTGGCGGGCCTGAGCTTCGGCCTGACCGACCTGAAGATCCCCAAGAAGAAGCCGGAGATCATCGCGGAGACGGAAAAACGCGTCAGCAAGATCCAGCGGAACTACGAAGACGGCGTCCTGACCGAGCGGGAGCGGTACAACCAGGTCATCGACGCCTGGACCAACGCCCGCGTCTCGGTGACCAACGAGATGATCCGCGGACTCAAAGAGGACACCAAGGAAGACGGGACCCCGTACTTCAACCCGATCTACCTGATGACGGATTCCGGCGCCCGCGGCAGTATCGATCAGATCCAGCAGCTCGCGGGCATGCGCGCCCTGATGGCCAAGCCCAGCGGCGAGATCATCGAGACCCCGATCAAGTCGAACTTCCGCGAAGGCCTGACGGTGCTGGAGTACTTCAGCTCGACCCACGGCGCCCGCAAGGGTCTGGCGGATACCGCCCTCAAGACCGCCAACTCCGGGTACCTGACGCGCAAGCTCATCGACGTGGCCCAGAACGTGATCATCATCGAGCGGGATTGCGGGACCCTGCAAGGGATCACCAAGACCAGCATCAGCCGCGGCGATCAGATCGATATTCCGTTGTCGCAACTGATCATCGGCCGCACGGCCCGCGACAACATCCGCAACCCGATCACCGACGAGATGATCGTCCACGAGAACGAGGTCATCACGCATGAGATCGCGCACAAGATCGAGGCCCTGGGGCTGGACGCCATCCGCGTCCGCAGCCCGCTGACCTGCGACAGTCCGTTCGGCGTCTGCGCCAAGTGCTACGGCTGGGACATGAGCACCGGCCAGATCGTCGAGGAAGGCGCGGCCGTCGGTATCGTGGCCGCCCAGTCCATCGGCGAGCCGGGCACCCAGTTGACCCTGCGGACCTTCCATACCGGTGGTGTCGCCTCTCGCGCGATCCTCGAGCGCGAGCAGGAAGCCACCCACACGGGCAAGGTCCAGTACCGCGACGTCAACGCCGTGCCCGTGAAACGGGAAGACGGCACGACGATGATCGTGGCCCTCAAACGCAATGGCGAAATCGCCCTGTTGGACCAGAAAGACCGCGAGTTGGACAAGTTCAAGGTCCCGTACGGCGGCCTCCTGCTGGTGCCGGACGGACAGACCGTCAAGGCCGGCACCATTCTGTTCCAGTGGGACCCGCACCGGACGCCGATCCTGGCCGAAGTGCCCGGCCTCATCCGCTTCGTCGATATTATTGAAGGCGAGACGGTCCAGACCGAGGAGCTGCGCGTCAAGACGCCGAAGAAGGCCAAGGAAAAGGACGCCGACGCCAAGGTCGTCGAACGGCCGGTCGTGATCGAGCACAAGGGCGACAAGCACCCGCAGATCATAATCGAGGACGCCAAAGGCAAGATTCTCGACGTCCACTACCTGCCCGCCGGGGCCCGCATCGAGGTGGACGAGGGCGAAGAGGTGCAGGCCGGCCAGTTGCTCGCCCACCAGCCCCGGGCGACCGGCGGCACCCAGGATATCACCGGCGGTCTGCCCCGCGTCACGGAAGTCTTCGAGGCACGCAAGCCCAAAGACCCCGCCGCCATGGCCGAAATCAGCGGACGCGTCGAGCTGCGCAGCGACAAGCGCAAAGGCAAGATGACCATCATCATCCGCAGCGAAAGCGGGATGGAAAAAGAGCATCACGTGCCGCGCGACCGCCACTTGAACGTCCACACCGGCGATGTCATCGAGGCCGGCGACGCCCTGACGGACGGGCCGCTGGTGCCCCACGATATCCTGCGCATCAAGGGCGAAGAGTCGCTGCAGCGGTACCTGATCGCGGAAATTCAGAACGTCTACCGTTCGCAGAACGTGAACATCAATGACAAGCACGTCGAGATCACCATCTCGCAGATGATGCGGAAGGTCGAGATCGACTCGGTCGGCGACAGCACGTTCCTGCCGGGCGAGGTGGTCGACAAGTTCGTCTTCCGCAAGGAAAACGAGCGTCTGACCCACAGCATCAAGATTGCCACCCCCGGCGACGTCTCGGATCTGAAGGAAGGACAGGTCCTCGACAAGAAGGACCTGGCCCGGATGAACGAGAAGGTCGAGACGCTGGGCGGAACGCCCGCCAAGGGCCGCAAGCCCAAGCCCGCCACGGCCAAGACGCTGCTGCTGGGCATTACCAAGGCGTCGCTGTGGTCCGACAGCTTCATCGCCGCCGCCAGCTTCCAGGAGACCACAAAAGTGTTGACGGAGGCGGCCCTAGCCGGTAAAGTGGACGAATTGCACGGTCTGAAAGAGAACGTGATTCTGGGCCACCTGATCCCCGCCGGGACGGCGTTCAAGCCGCACTTGGAGATGAAGGTCAAGCACTTGGCGGAGGCGCCGCTGCCGAAGGAGTTGGAAGGCGTCCGGGAAGAGAAGGCCGCCGAAGCCAAGGCCGAGTCCAGGATCAAGGAAGTGCTGGGTATTGAATAGGATTTATGATGAATCGGGTCAATACAGTCAATCCGGTCCCCGCCGGTGATGGACGCCGTTGACCTTATTGACCTTGTTGACAGAGGACTTATGCCGACGATCAACCAGTTAGTGCGAAAACCGAGGATCTCTTCCAAGAAACGTAAGCGCGTGTCCGATATCAGCGGCTCGCCGCAGCGGCGCGGCGTGTGTCTGATCGTCCGGACGCAGACGCCCAAGAAGCCGAACTCCGCGTTGCGAAAGGTGGCGCGGGTCCGGCTCACCAGCGGCAAAGAAGTGACCGCCTACATTCCGGGCGTCGACCACAACCTGCAGGAGCACAGTACGGTGCTCATCCGGGGCGGCCGCGTGCGTGACCTGCCCGGTGTTCGCTATCACATCGTGCGTGGTGTGCTGGATTGTGCCGGCGTGGCGGGCCGGCAGCGCGGCAGAAGCAAATACGGCGCCAAGAAGGCGAAATGATTTATGATTTATGATTTGTGATTGATGATTTATGGTTTGAGGCCGCTGCCGCGGCAGGACCGCTCCAACGGGGCGACCGCAAATCATAATTCATAATTCATAAATCGTAATTCCAAGGAGTGCTATGGCTAAGAAGTTCACGGCGTCTTCCCAGGAGTTGCGGCCGGACTCGAAGTTCAACAGCAAGCTGGTCACCAAGTTCATCAACTGCATGATGTGGGGCGGCAAGAAGAGCGCCGCCCAGAACGTCTTCTACGGCGCGATGGAGATCGTCGCCGAGAAGCTCAAGGACGTGCCGCCGCTGGAGGTCTTCGAGACCGCGATCAACAACGTCAAACCGGCGCTGGAGGTCCGCAGCAAGCGGGTCGGCGGCGCCAGTTACCAGGTCCCGATGCAGGTGAACCCCAAGCGGCAGCAGTCCCTGGCGTTTCGCTGGATTCTGGCGTCGGCCCGCGGGAAGAAGGGCAAGCCCATGAGCCAGCGTCTGGCCAGCGAGCTGATGGACGCCTACAATCGGACCGGCGGCGCCGTGACGATGCGGGAGAATGTCCACCGCATGGCCGAGGCGAACAAGGCCTTTGCCCACTTCGCCTGGTAGCACGCGCAGGAGCTATACTGCCACGGTTGCTCGGCTGAGAATCGTGGCAGTTTTTTTATGGTCAAGATGGACTCCCAGGTCCCTTTCCCAGAAGTCCTTCGACGTGTGGCGATGGGTAGTCTCGACAACATACGCAATATCGGCATCATGGCGCATATCGACGCCGGCAAGACGACGGTGACGGAGCGCATCCTTTATTATACGGGCAGGACGTATAAAATGGGGGAGGTCCACAATGGCACCGCCGTCATGGACTACCTGGAGGAGGAGCAGAAGCGGGGGATCACCATCACTTCGGCCGCCACGAAATGCCCGTGGCAGGGCTTTGAGATCAATCTGATCGATACGCCCGGGCATATCGACTTCACCGCGGAGGTCGAGCGCTCCCTGCGCGTCCTCGACGGCGCCGTGGCTGTCTTCGACGGCAGCGAGGGGGTCCAGGCCCAGAGCGAGACCGTCTGGCGTCAGGCCCAGAAATACGGGCTGCCGTGCCTGTGCTTCATCAATAAGATGGACAAGACCGGCGCCGATTTCGAAATGAGCCTCCAGAGCATCTATGACCGGCTCCTGGCCAACGCTGTTCCGGTGGAGATCCCCATCGGCGCGGAGGACTCGTTTGCGGGCATCATCGACCTGATCGCCATGAAGGCGGTCTTTTACGAAGCCCAGGAGCTTGGGGCGAAATTCCGCGAGACGGAGATTCCCGCCGAGCGGCTCAAGGAGGCGCGGAGCTACCGGGCCCGGCTGATCGAAGCCGCCGCCGAATACGACGAACAGCTTATGGCGGCGTTCATCGACGATGCCCCGGCCGAGGAGCAGGCCTTGCGCCGGGCGATCCGCAAAGGGACGCTCGAGAACAAGCTCTATCCGGTTTTCGTCGGCTCCGCCCTGAAATACGTGGGCATCCAGCGGCTGCTGGACGGCGTGGTGGCCTTCTTGCCTTCTCCGCCGGAGAAGCCCGAGATTTTAGGGCACAAGCCGGACGACGAGAGCAGGAAGGTGCCGGTGAAGTGCGATCCCGACGAGAGCCTGGTGGCCCTGGCGTTCAAGATCATTACCGACGCCCACGGCGACCTCTACTTCCTGCGCCTCTACCAGGGCACGCTCAAGACGAATAGCCGGGTGCTGAACCCGAACCGCGACAAGCGGGAGAACATCATGCGGATCTTCGAGATGCACGCCAACGAGCGGAAGATCCTGGACGTCGCGCGGGCCGGCGATATCGTGGCCGTGGTGGGCCTGCGGCATACGCTCACCGGCGACACCCTGTGCGATCCCAAGAAGCCCGTCGTGCTGCCGAGCATCAGTTTTCCGCAGACCGTCATCACGATGTCGATCGAGCCGCGCTCCGCCGCGGACCGGACCAAGCTCGGCGATGCCCTGGAAGCCCTGCGGCGGGAAGACCCCACCTTCGGCTACAAGACCGACAGGGAAACCGGGCAAACCGTCATCAGCGGCATGGGAGAGCTGCACCTCGAGATTCTCCAGCACAAGCTCGTCAAAGACATGAAGGTGGATGTGCGGGTGGGCAAACCCCGGGTCGCCTACAAAGAGACGATCACCCGGCCGGCGCGGGCGGAAGGCAAGTTCGTTCATCAGACCGGCGGCCGCGGCCAGTACGGCCACGTCGTATTGGAGGTCGAGCCGCTCGTGGATGAAGACGGGCATTCGTTGCCTCGGATCGATTTTGTCGCGCTGGCGCCGTCCGATAAGGTGCCGCAGGAATACGCCAATTCCGTTGGGCGCGGCGTCAAAGACGCGTCCGGAAACGGGGTTCTGGGCGGCTATCCTATCATCGGGGTCAAGGCCACCCTCGTGGACGGCTCTCATCATCCGGTGGATTCCTCGGACCTCGCCTTCGAACAGGCCGCCTCCATCGCTTTCGACCGGGCCCTGCGCGAGGCCGGCCCGGTTCTCCTGGAGCCCGTGATGCGCGTCCAGGCCGTCGTGCCGGACTCCGCGTTCGGCGCGATCCAGGGGGATCTGCTGGCCAAGCGCGGCGTGATCCTGGACTGCTGGGTTCACGGCACCACCCGCGTCATCGACGCGAAGGTGCCCCTGGTGGAGCTGTTTGGCTACTCCAGCGATATCCGCAGCCTGACCGCCGGACGCGGCAGCTTCACCATGGAGCCGATGGCCTACGAGAGAGTGCCCGAGCAGGTGGCCAAGGCCATTCTCTTCTGAGAGCAAAAAAAGTAAAAAAAATCTCCGGGATCGCATTTCGGCCCGTTGACAGCCTGTGCACCCGGTGCTAAAGTTGGTGTTTTTCAGCTGTAGCGAGCATCGTCATGGATGACTTTGCGATACGTAGTTACGCTGTGGCATATCTGTGATTGCCATCAAGGATGGCGCAACGGGTATTCTGTGTAGCTTGGGTCAGCAAAGTGAAGTGGCTTTGCCGGGGTCCAACGCGGATCTCGACCCGGACTCTTAAGGAAGGCCACGCGGCCTGTGGCATCGGTGGACATGCTCGCCCGGTGCCGGATGGGCCCGCCAGCCCTTCCTGCCCTTAACCAACGACCGATCTGGGCCAGAACGGACAGAGAGTATCTGCTCTGCACCGGGGGCCGGGTCGGATA
>Ga0194112_10007340_pt1 | contig 14358 bp, 13 predicted proteins | sample TA2MahC400mmetaG_FD_146191 | JGI IMG/M metagenome (GOLD analysis project Ga0194112, IMG submission 146191) | Freshwater microbial communities from Lake Tanganyika, Tanzania - TA2015016 Mahale Deep Cast 400m | ecosystem: Environmental > Aquatic > Freshwater > Lake | place: Tanzania: Lake...
CGGACAGCGTAAGGGTCTCAGGCCGCGCAAAAGAACTTCATGATAGGGGTTTCTACATCCTCAGATATCACCCACACGGCAGCAAGCCCACCGATGTGTGGGATATCATCCCTGAAGACACTCAGCACAGAGATGCACACTTTGCCCCCTACCCGGTTGACCTCTGCCGGATTCCCATTCTTGCTACCTGTCCAGAGGAAGGTATCGTCCTGGATCCATTCTGCGGAACAGGAACAACACTGCTGGCGGCTCTCAATCTCGGTCGGAAGTCAATCGGGATTGATATTTCGCGGCAGTATCTCGAGATCTCACACGAAAGGTGTGCAACGCTCCTATGAATTCCATCGTCGAGTTCTTCGGCCATTCAGTGGAAAAGGAAGGCGAAGACTGGGGGCAGATCACTCACGAACAACAATGCACCTTCCTGGGAAAGAAGTGCTACAAGGTCAGAAAGAGCGATCCAGGCACAGCGATCGGATCATGCACGGTTCTCTACGGCCGACAATCAGAGCCTATCGTGATCTGTCCCGCCCGCCTGATCGAACACGGACAGGTTTTCACCGATTGCTTTCATCTTCTCACAACCCACGAACCGGGCAACGAGCTGCATCTTGTTTCTGAGGTGGCGATTCCTGGCGGAAGTGTGGACTACTTCCTTGTTTCCGCGAGAAGCGGCAAAGTGAAGGACTTCGTTGGCATTGAGCTCCAGACACTCGATACAACAGGAACGGTTTGGCCTGAGCGCCAGCGTCTTCTTCAGAGGCTTGGCATTCTAACTGATGCTGCGATCAGAGACGCCAGCCGATCCTACGGCATGAATTGGAAGATGACAGCCAAGACAACCCTGGTTCAAATGCATCATAAGGTTCAGACTTTCGAGCATCTGAACAAGAAACTCGTGCTCATCGTTCAAGACAAGCTGCTGGCCTATATGGCTCGGCAGTTCAGCTTTGGACATGTCACGAATCCGACGCTTATCGGCGACTCTTGGCACTTGCACGCCTACCGGATGGAACGACAACCCGACCGTTCCTTCAAGCCCATACTGCAGGCTCGGCTGAGTACAGATGCCGATGGGATCGGGGCCTGTTTGGGATTGCAGGCAGAAGCCAGAGTTCAGCTCGAGCGCATCCTGGAGGCGCTCCAGGCCAAACTATCGCCAGCCACATTGTTCGTTCCGCGTTTTTGAACCGGATTCAGACCGCCGAGTGAGGCATCAGGTGGTCATGATCGAGGATAACACGAACATGTCCGTCCATGAAATGTATCTTAAACTCAAGCGCATGCTCGGCGACTACATCCCCGATTTCGAGCTGCGCTACAAAGCCGAGCTGGCCGTCGAGATCAACCGGCTGAAGGTCGAGAAGAACGCCGTGATCCTCGGCCACAACTACATGGAGCCGGCGCTCTACCACTCCATCCCCGACTTCGTCGGCGACTCGCTGGAATTGAGCCGCAAAGCTGCCAGCACCGACAAAGACATTATCGTCTTCTGCGGCGTGCGCTTCATGGCCGAGACGGCCAAGATCTTGAATCCGGGCAAGACGGTGCTGCTGCCCGCCGAGAAAGCTGGCTGCTCGCTGGCTGAGAGCATCACCGCCGCGGACGTGCGGGCGCTGAAAGAACGCTTCCCCGTCGCGCCGGTCGTCACCTACGTCAACACCTACGCCGACGTCAAGGCGGAGTCCGACATCTGCTGCACCTCTGGCAATGCGGCCGCGGTGGTGCGCTCGCTCGCTAGCGAGACGATCATCTTCCTGCCCGATGAATACCTGGCCCGCAACGTGGCGCGCGAGACGGGCAAGCGCATCATCTTCCCAACCCCCAACCTCAACCTCAACCTCGGCCCTAACCTCATGATCGGCTGGCGCGGCCGCTGCGAGGTGCACGAGAAGTTCACCGTGGATGACATCCGCCGCGTGCGGGCCCAGTTCCCGGACGTGGTGATCCTGGCCCACCCGGAGTGCAGCCCCGAGGTCGTGGAGGCGGCCGACTTCGCCGGCAGCACCGCCGCCATGATCCGCTACGTGGAACAGACGGTTGCGCCGCGCTACCTGCTCCTGACCGAGTGCGCCATGGGCGAGAACGTCGCGGCCGCTAACCCTGCCAAAGAGATGCTGCGGCTGTGCAGCGTCCGTTGCCCGCACATGAACGAGATCACGCTGGAAGACACGCTCAAATCGCTCCAGCTCAACCGCTACGTGGTCGAAGTGCCGGAGGAAATCCGTGTGCGCGCCGCGCGTGCGGTCGAACGAATGATCGCGATCGGGTAGATTGGTAGATTGGTAACTTGGTAACTTGGTTGACTGGTAGATTGGTAACTTGGGTATCCTCTCAATAATCCGGGGAAACGGCGGTCACAGACCGCCTACGAGCCTGCTTTCAGGGGGTCTGCGACCCCCGTCGGCCCCCACTTATTGAAAAGATACGTACCAAGTTACCAACACGGAGCTCACCCTTGATCCAAACCGAAGTCCTCATCATCGGCAGCGGGATCGCGGGCGCGACCGCCGCGCTGCGCCTGGCGCGTAATCCACAGCGCCGCATCATCATCATCACCCGCGACCCTGATCCGCACGAGTCGAACACGCGCTACGCGCAAGGGGGCATCATCGGCCGGGGCCCAGATGACAGCGCCGAGCTGTGCGCAACCGACATCCTGCGGGCCGGCGCGGGCGCGAGCTCGCCGCCGGCCGCCCGCCTCCTGGCCGAGGAAGGGCCGGGGCTGCTCCGGGAGATCCTGGTGGAGATGGCCGGCATTGCGTTCGATCGGGATGCGGATGGCGAACTGGTATGGGGCCGCGAGGCGGCTCACTCGCGGCGACGTATCCTGCACGTGGGCGACGGCACAGGCCGGGCGATCATGGTCGGGCTGATCGCCGCGCTCCGTCGTTGCCCGAATGTGGTCATCGCGGCGAACACCACCGCGGTGGACCTAATCACCTTCCCGCACCATTCGCGCGACCCACAGGACACCTACCGACCGATCACCTGTCATGGCGCGTATGCGTTCGACCGCACGGGACGCACGGTCCATCGCTATCTGGCGGCCGCCACCGTGCTGGCCACGGGCGGGTTAGGACGCATCTACCGCAATACCACCAACCCGCCGGGTTCGCGCGGGGATGGGCTGGCGCTGGCGCACCGCGCAGGCGCGCGCATCATCAACGCCGAATACATCCAGTTCCATCCTACCGCGTTGGCCACGCCGGGCGCCGAGGGCTTCCTCATCAGCGAGGCCGTGCGGGGCGAAGGGGGGGTGTTGCTCACGCCTGAAGGCCGGCCGTTCATGGCCGACTATGCGCCCGAATGGCGAGACCTGGCCCCGCGCGATGTGGTGGCGCGCGCCATCCACCACGAAATGGAAACGCACGGCTATTCCCACGTGCTGCTCGATATCGCTTCGCACATGGCGGCCGATGCGCTCCGTGAACGCTTCCCCAACATCTACGCCACCTGCTGGAAGGCCGGCATAGACATCACACGCGAGCCGATTCCCGTCGTGCCGGCCGCGCACTACTCGTGCGGCGGCGTGTGGGTGGATGAATGGGGGCGTTCGAGCATCGAGGGCCTCTATGCCGTGGGCGAGGTCAGTTGCACGGGGCTGCACGGCGCCAACCGCCTGGCTTCCAGCTCGCTGCTGGAGGGGCTGGTGTGGGGCAGCCGCGCGGCGCAACGCCTGGAGGCCTGGCTTGGCGACCAATCCACGCTGAGCACACCGGGTCGCGATGACGTGCCGTCCTGGGACGAAAGCGGCCTGGTGGCCGACGCAGACCCAGCCCTGATCCAGGGCGACATGCAAACGATCCAAAACATCATGTGGCACTATGTGGGTCTGGTGCGCAGCGGCGATCGTCTCTCGCGCGCCATCCGCGAGCTGCGTCACCTGTGGAACGAGATCGAGACCTTCTACCGCAGGACCAGACTCAGCGACGGGCTGATCGGCCTGCGCAACGCGGTCGAAGTGGCGCTCCTCGTCGCCCAGGCCGCGCGGCACAACCGCCAGAGCCGCGGCTGCCACTATCGCCAGGATTCAGTGGACGAACAAGGAGATCGGCTGTTGTGAAGCGACAAAAACTGGTCATCATCGGCGCAGGAAGCGCCATGTTCACCCAGGGCCTGGCCGCGGATCTGATCCAGAGCGGCCGGCCGTGGCGGCTGGGGCTGGTGGATATTGATCCGGCCGCGCTGGCCGTGGCCGAGCGCCTGGGCCGGCGGATGGTCGAGGCGAAAGACGCAGACATCACGATCGAAGTCTCACTCGACCGCCGCGACGTGCTGCCCCAGGCCGACGCCGTGGTGACGACCATCGGGGTCGGCGGCCGCCGCGCGTGGGAAGCGGACGTCTTCACCCCGCGACAGTTCGGCGTCTTTCAACCGGTGGGCGACACGGTAATGGCTGGCGGCATCTCGCGCGCCATGCGCATGATCCCGGTCATGGTCGCGGTCGCTCGCGATCTGCTCGAGCTTTGTCCACAGGCCCGTTTCTTCAACTACGCCAACCCGATGACGGTCATCTGCCGCGCGGTGCGGCGAGCCACAGGCGCGGACATCGTCGGGCTGTGTCACGGCGTCTTTCACGTCCAGCGCGAGCTGGCCCAGCTCATGGCCGCGCAGCCCGAGGAGACGACCTGCCTGGCCGCGGGCGTCAATCATTTCACCTGGATCTACGACCTGCGCTGGCGCGGAGAGGATGCCTGGCCGGCCGTGCGCGACCGGCTTGCTGCCGAGCCGCCGGCGACCAATCCCTTCTCCTGGTCCCTCTTCACAGCCTACGGCGCCTATCCTGCGGTGAACGATCGCCACGTGACCGAGTTCTTCCCCGCACGGTTTCCGAACGGCCAGTATCACGGCAAGACCCTGGGCGTTGACGTCTTCTCGGTCGAGAGAACCATCGCCAACGGCGACGCGATCTACGAGCGGATGCGCGCGCAGGCGCACGGCGAGGCGCCCCTCGACGAGGCGATCTTCAGCCGGGCGGCCGGCGAACATGAGCAATTGGTCGAAATCCTGGACTCTATCGCCGGCGACAAGCGCCGCACCTACAGCGCCAACCTGCCCAACCGCGGCGCGATCCCCAACCTGCCCCACGACGCCGTGCTCGAAACGACCTGCGCGGCAACCGGCCGGGGCCTGCAGCCGCTGGCCGCGCCAGATTTCCCGCCTCTCCTCGCCGCAACGTTGGGCCGCGTGATCGCTAGCCAGGAGCTGACGGTCGAGGCCGCGCTGACCGGCAGCCGGCCCCTCTTCGTGGAGGCGCTGCTGGCCGATGGCTGCGTGACCGATCGGGCCGTCGCCGCCAGGTTGGTGGACGAGCTGCTGACCGCGCATAAGCTACACCTACCACAGTTTGCATAGAAGTTGTGGACAACAGCCCCCAACCCCACCGAGGTGACACATGGACGACCGCATCATCCGCATGAAACTCGATCACATCCGACGCAGCGCCATCCTCGGCCGCTGGCCGATCGGCCCGTGGCAGGCGCGCACGGCCGATTTCGTCGCTGTGGGCGAATACCGCTTCGACGGCGAGTGGACCGCCGTGCAGGGCGAGACGTTCTGGCCCGCGGGCAAGACGTTGTTCATCAGGGCCGCGGCCGAGACCCCGACCGGCGTGGCGGCCGACGAGCTCTTCCTCCAGTTCGACGCGGAAGGGCTGGAGGGCTTGCTCTCCGTGAATGGCCAGCCCTACGCCGGGATTGACGCCAACCACCTGCGCGTTGTGGTGCCGGCCGCCGGCCGGCTGCAACTGGAAGCCGAGTTCGTTTGCCTGCTCGCCTCGCTGCACCGGCCCGAGCTGCGCCGCGAACGCGGCCGGTTGCGCGAGGTCAGCTTCGTGCAAGTGGATCGAGCAGTCGAGGCCGCGTACTATGACCTCTGGTTCACCTGGGAGGCCAGCCAGCACGCCAAAGACAGCCGGCGCAAACAACTGCTGCACGCCGCGCTCGAGGCCGCCTTGCTCGCCGTTGACTTGACCGCGCCGATCAGCGAGTATCGTGGCCAGATCGCGCAGGCGCGGGCCATCCTGGCCGCACAGATCGCGGCCATCGCGCCCGACCCCGAGGCCGGCCGCATCTTCCTCACGGGACACTCGCACATTGACACAGCCTGGCTCTGGCCGCTGCGCGAGACCGTGCGCAAGTGCAGCCGCACCTTCGCCACCGCCTGCCGCCTGCTGGAACGCTATCCCGACTATCGCTTCTCCTGTTCGCAGCCGCAACTCTATGCCTACACCAGGCAGCACTTTCCGGCGTTGTATGAGGAGATCAAGAAGTGGGTCGCGACCGGCCGCTGGGAGTGCACCGGCGGCCCCTGGGTCGAGTCTGACTGCAACGTGCCCTCTGGCGAGGCGCTGATCCGCCAGATGCTCCACGGGCTGCGCTTCTTCCGCCAGGAGTTCGGCGCGCGACCGCACTCGTTGTGGCTGCCCGATGTCTTCGGTTACCCGGCATCGCTGCCGCAAATCCTCCAAGGCTGCGGACTGCCCGACTTCTACACCAACAAGCTGCACTGGCAGGCGCGCAATGTCTTCCCGGTGAATCTGTTCTGGTGGGAAGGCATTGACGGCAGCCGGGTTCTGGCGCACATTCCCAGACTGCGCAACGGTTACAACGGCTGGCCGAACCCGGAGCAATTGAACATCGGCTGGGACAATTTCGAGCAGAAGGCCATCTACGCCGAACTGCTCTTCCCGTTCGGCTTCGGCGATGGCGGCGGCGGTCCCACCGAGGAGATGTTGGAGTTCGCGGCCCGCGCCCGATCGTTCCCCGGGCTGCCCGCGACCAGGCAGGGCGGCGGCGAGGCGTATTTCGATGACGTGCGGCGGCGGCTGAGCCAGGAGTCAGGAGTCAGGGGTCAGGGGTCAGAGAGCGGGGAACACACACTGACGCCTGACTCCTGTTCCCTACCTACCTGGGTGGGCGAGCTGTATCTGGAGACGCACCGGGGCACGTACACAACCCATGCCGAGATCAAGCGCGCCAACCGGGCGAACGAGCTGTTGCTGCGCGAGGCGGAGATCGCCGGTTTCATGGCCGAGGCGAGCGGCCTGCAGGTTGACCTGTCGCGGCTGGATGCCGCATGGGAGAACCTGCTGCTGCTCCAATTCCACGACATCCTGCCGGGCAGCTCCATCGGCGAGGTGTATCGCGAGGCGGCCGTGGATCAGGCGCACATCGCGGAGACCGCCGCCGCGGTGCGCGATCTCGCCTGGCGCAGGCTGGCCGAGCGCATCGGCGAGGCCGGCGATGTAATGGCCTTCAACAGCCTCTCGTGGCCGCGCGGCGACATCGCCGCCGTATGGATCCCCGAACCCATTCCCGCGGTCGGGCCGGCCTCGGACCGCAGCCCGCGCCTGGAACTGATCACAGCCGATGGCCGCATCTTGCCCGCGCAGCGCATCGGCGAGCGCGATGGCGGGATCGAGCTCGTCTTTGCGGCCGAGGGTCTGCCCGCCGCGGGCTACGCGCGCCTGGCCGTGCGGCCGGCCGCCGCGCCTGCGGAGACGAGCCTGCAAGTCTCTGACCGGCGCATCGAAAATCGCTTCTTCCTGGTCGAACTGGGCGAGGATGGCAGCCTGGTCAGGCTGTTGGACAAGCGCCACGACCGCGAGGTGATCCCGGCCGGCGCGCGCGGCAACGACATGCAACTCTTCCAGGACGGGCCAGAACGCGAGGCGGCCTGGAACATCCATGCGACCCTCGAGAAACGTTCCTACGCGTGGGATTCGGTCGCGAGCATCGAGGTCATCGAGAGCGGGCCAGTGCGCGGCGTGGTGCGGGTCACGCGGCGCTATCGCGACAGCACAGTCGTGCAGGACGTGATCCTCTACGACCGCGTGCCGCGTATTGACTTCGCCGCCTCCGCAGATTGGCAGGCGCGCCAGGTGATGTTGAAGGCGGCTTTCCCGGTCGCGGTGCACTCCCCGCGAGCGACCTTCGAGATCCAGTTCGGCGCGGTCGAACGCCCCACCCACCGCAACACCTCGTGGGATCAGGAGAAGTTCGAGGTGTGCGCCCATCGCTGGGCCGATCTCTCGGAGCCGGGCTACGGTGTCAGCCTGCTCAACGACTGCAAATACGGCCACGATGTGCGGGGGAATGTCTTGCGTCTGACCTTGTTGCGCGGCCCCGAGTCGCCTGACCCTGACGCTGACCGCGGTCAACACCGCTTCAGCTACTCGCTCTTCCCCCACGCGGGCGACTGGACCGAGGGCGAGACGGTCCGCCGCGGCTGGGAGCTGAACGTCCCGATCGTCTGCGTTCCTGTCGCCAGCCAGAGTCAGGTCCCTCTGGGCTCGCCGCCGGGGCAGGCTGATCGCACTCCCTCGCTCCCACCGGCGCACTCTTTCTTCACCGTCGCCGGGCCGGCCATCCTGGAGACGGTCAAACCGGCCGACGATGGCGACGGCTGGATCGTGCGGCTGTACGAGCCGCACGGCGCACGCGGGACGGTCACACTCCGCTCGGCGCGGCCGTGGCGGCAGGTGATCGCGTGCAACCTGGTGGAAGAAGGCGGCGAGACGTTGCCGGGCGATGGCCAGGCCGTGTCATTCCCGATGAGACCGTTCGAGATCAAGGCGTTGCGCGTGCGATTCGTATAGGATCACCCCGCGACACTTGCGTTGATCGCGAGAATCTCGAACGATGTCATTGCGTATGAGTTGTCGGAGGAGTGCGCCATGGAAACTGGAAAACTCTATCATGATCAGGTGTACACGGTAGATGAAGTCGCAGCCATCTTCAGGATACCGGCGGATACTGTGCGGAGGCTGATTCGTCGCGGAAGTCTGCCAGCCATCCGCCTCGGCCGGCGCTACCGCGTCCCTAAATCGGTGATTGACGATTACTTCGACTTGCCTGTTGCGACCCTCTGCCCTGAGGAATTGGGCCTGGGTATGTGGAAGGACGATCCAACCGTCGAGGATGGCCTCACATACGTCAACCACTTGCGTGACGCAGACACACGCACTCTGCGTGAGATCGTCGAAGACCTGCGCTCATGGCGCGAGTAAACTATTTGGTTGACACCGATGTCGTGGTGGATTGGCTCCGAGGTCGCGCGTGGGCCAGGCAACTGATCCTGCGCGACGACGTTCGCCTGTACTGTTCCGATGTTACTCGCAAGGAGTTGCTGAGCAAGCCCGGTCTGAAGACCAGCGAATACCTGCGGATCCTGCGCTTGATGCGTCGGATACGCGTGTTGCACGTGGATCCGGTCATAGCTGCCGCCGCATCTGAGCTCTTGCAGAGATATGCCAGTCAGCACTTGCGCGCGAATGATGCCTTGATCGCTGCCACGGCCTGGACCAAAAGATTGCCCCTCGTCACGCGCAACCGCAAACACTACGAATTCGTCGCCGAGATCGTGCTTGCTGAAATCCTCTAGCACGCGAGCTGCACGCCAATGGCGAACTCATTGTGAACACTCCGATGCGTCAAGTCAAGCTCACCAGGCAGGAGGCGTTGGGCTATCTGCTCGCCTTCCTGGGTTGGGCCGCGCTGGCTGCGGGGAGCGGGCTGGCGCTCTTGACTCTGCGTTCGGCCGTCGCCCCCACCGTCATCGCCGTGTTGTTCGAGAACCCCTACTATCAGAGCCGGTTCTTCCGCATTGGCGGCATAGCGGGCGTGGCCGACGGCATCAGCCTGGGCGTCGTGGGGCTGCTGTGGATCGTCTACGTCTTCCTGCTGGAGGATTTTCTGCGGACGCCCATCAGCGAGGCCAGGGCCGAACGCATCAGGGCCGCCAGCGCCGGCAACCAGGCGGGATCGGCCGGGGTCAGGCCAGGCCTGATCGTGCTGGCGCGACGCGTGATCGTCGCGGCGATCTTCCCTGCCGCGACGATCATGGTCTATCTTCTGTTGCAGGGGGTGATGTGGCTGTTGCTGCGCCGATAGGCGCTCGCTGACGCAGGCGGGTCGGACAGGAGTCCAGGGGCGGGTCGGACAGGAGAAGCGGTTCTGGATCGCGGCCGCGCACGGCCTTCAGATGCGGAACTGCCCACCCTCGGCGACAACCTGGCCGTCCACCAGCCCGCCCTGGTGCCGGTCCAGGGGATGCGCGGGGCTACCGCGACCAGATCGGTGTGCGACGAAGCGCGGCCGAGCTTGCCCTTGAAGTGCGGCATCTGAGAGCCGTGGCCGAGCACGAAGCAGCCCGCCACCCGCTCATCCTCCAGGATGTTGCCGGTATGGCGCGCGGCCGGGTTCATGCCGATGGAGATGTGCGCCACGCAGAACATCTTCGGGTCATCGAACCTGGTCAGCCACGCGTGCCAGCGTGCGGCGGCCGGCCCGCCCTGCACATCCACCACGCGGCCATCGCGGTAGAAGACCCTGATCGCCGCGCCGACCGCGCCAACCGGCGGATACGCGGAGCCATCAATCACGATCGCGCCATTGATGCTCTCCTCGATGGGCGCAGAGGAAAGCTGCGCGCCCGGCATGTAGTCCAGATCGCCAGGGCCATCCAACAGCCCATCGCGCATCACCTGGGGCCGGCCGGTCAGCGTCATCGTCAAGACATCGCCCTCGCCTGTTTCCACCCGGCATTCCTCGCCCGCGCTGAACACGGACATCAGCCGAGCCCCCAGCTGGACCAGTTCATCGTAGTCCACGCCGCCCACCAGCCGGATCAGCATCTCCTCGGTGATGCCTGTGCCGCACAAGATGCGCGTGCCCCCCTCGCGGGCGCGCCAATAGGCGCTGGTATGAATGATGTACTGCTGGATCAGGTCGAGCACCAGGTCGGCCGCGGCCAGCGCCGCGGCGACTGCTTTCGGCGGCTCGCGATTGATCTCTGGCCGCGTCTCGAAGGTCATCACCTGCGTCTCGCCGCCCAGTGCATACGCGGCGCTGGCGAACGCATCCACCAGACCCCGATCCACGATGCTGTCCGCGAGGACCAGCACATTCTCGCCCGGCGTCAGCCGGGCGTAGTGATGCACGGCCTTGTGAGCCGCGCGGGCCAACTCCATTGTGCGCATCAGGAACTCCTCCTCAGACCTTCAGTTGTCCGTCTGCCATCAGCACATCGCCGTCGGCGCGGATGGTGGGTTTGGTGATCACGAAGTCGAGATGGATGGGGGCCATGTTGACCCCGCCGAAGCCCGTGTTGCGGCCGATGGCGACGTGGGCTGTGCCCAATATCTTCTCGTCCTCGACGGTGATGCCGCAGAAGCGGGAAGCGGGGTTCGTGCCGATGCCGAACTCGCCGACCGTGTAGACCGCGGGGTCATCGAGGCTCGCCAGCCCGCCCTGGTGCCGGTCCAGGGGAGCGTGCGCAACCGATCCGCCGCGCGACCGCCCTCGATGCTGATGACCCGACCGCCCCGAAACTCCAGCCGCACCGGCTGATCGGGGATGCCGATCTGCGCCAGCCCGCCCTGGTGCCGGTCCAGGGGCTGCCGTCCACCACCAGCACGCCATCGGCCTCCGTCTCCAGCGGCGCCAGCCCGCCCTGGTGCCGGTCCAGGGGAAAGCCTCGCCCGCCGGCAGGTTGCCCCATTCGCCCGGCTTGTGGAACAGGCCGTTGTCGGGCGGCTGCGCCGGCTCGCGGCCGGTCTTGCCCAGGCGCAGCCGCGTGCCCGCGGCCGTCTCGATCACGATCTCCTGTTTGCCGATCAGCGCGGCCGTCACTGCGTCGCTGATGCGCGCCACCTCGCCATAGTCTGCGGTCATGCCGCCCGTCTTCATCATCTCGGCCGTGATGCCAGGCATACTGGCCAGCCCGCCCTGGTGCCGGTCCAGGGGCGCACGCCCGCCCGCGTCGCCTCTTCGCGCGCGGTGGTGTGCGATAGCGAACGCGTGGTGACGAGGAAGGCCACCAACGCCGAACGCATCGCCGCCGCCACGCTGGCGGGCGGCTCCTGTGCGTTGCGCTCACGCGGCCGCATGGTGGTGATGACCGGATCGGCGCCTATGGCGGCCGCGGCGGCCGCCAGCGCCTCGGCGATCGCCAGCCGCTCGTAGTCGGCCACGATGACGACCGCCTCGTCTGGCCTGACCGCCAGACAGGTCTCGACCGCGGTGCGCGCTGCGCGCATCAGTTCGATGATGCTCATCTCTTTACGCCTCCCGACGCTGTTTCTGAAGAAAGCTCAACGAGCCGTATAACGCCTGCATCCGTCCCCATTCGTCCGCGTCATGGAAACGACAGCGGCCGGCCGTGAACGCCTTGGCGACCTCCACACAGAAGCGCGTAGTCGCCTCCATGTCGTAGACCTGGCTGGCGCCGGTGGCCGGGCCTGGCACAGCAACCTCGGCGGTCAACGCCACACCCACGACAGGCGCGCTGGTGGCCGTGGCCGGCTGGAGGATGCTGTTCAGGTGATAGAGCCCGTTGCCATACGGCGTGATGTCCTGGGTGGTGATCGGGAAGACGATCGGCGCCCTGCCTGTAACCCAACTCATGATGTTCAGCAGGTCTTCACTCACCCGCAAGATGTACCCCTCGCGGACCGTTGGCGAGATGGCGAAGCCGCGCTGATTGATGACCCGGTTCCCGCGCGTGGTGTCCACCGAGAGGATGGCCTGCATCTCCTCGTGCACTTCCATGGCATTCATGGCCCCAATCTCCACCGGCGAACCCATGAAGGGCGTGGGTTCGTGCGGCGTGGTCGGCGCGTGGGTGCAGATATGGGTCGCAAAGCGCACAGGGCCGGGCAGTACATCGCCCGCGGCCGCCATATCGGCCAACTTGAGCGCCGCGCTGAGCGCCACGATCGCGCCGTCCGCATCCGAGACCAACCCGATCTGCGCCGGCCGCGCACCGATGCCGCCCAGCCGGCCGATGACGCCCAGGGTTGGGCCATCTCCTGCGCCAGGGATGACGCCGGAGACGAAATCGGTGTGACCCAACGGGCCGGTCACGCGCTCGACGTATACGCCGGCCATCCCGTGGCGTGCGAACAGGTCGGCTACCTGCGCGCCCTCCACAGTCGCGCTGTCCAACAGCTCGTAGACTTCGAGAACTTGCTTCAAGGCCATGCATCAACTCCGAAACGGCGAGAGGTCTGGATCGGGAATGGGCATCGCGGCCAGCAGATTGCGCGTATATTCTTCGCGCGGCGCGGTGAAGACGCGCTCGGTGCTGTCCTCTTCGACGATCTTGCCGCGATAGATCAGCGCCACCCGGTCACAGATATAGCGAATCACCCCCAAGTCGTGCGAAATGAAGAGATAGGTCAGCTTCAGCCGGCGTTGCAGAGCGTCCAAAAGATTCAGGATTTGCGCCTGAACCGACACATCGAGGGCTGAGGTCGGCTCATCCAGGATGATGAGCCTGGGGTGCAGCGCCAACGCGCGGGCGATGCCGATGCGCTGGCGCTGGCCGCCGGAGAACTCGTGCGGGAAACGATAGAGATATTGGCGGCCCAACCCCACCAGCTCCAACAGCTCTACCACGCGGCCCGACAGGGCGTCGCCGCGCAGCGCGGTGTGAATCACCAGCGGCTCGCCGACGATGTCGCGCACGGTCAGCCGCGGATTGAGCGAGGCGAACGGGTCTTGGAACACGATTTGCATGGCAGCGCGCCGCCGGCGCAGCTCTTCCGCCGCCAGCGCCAGCAGGTCAACGCCCTCGAATCTGACGCTGCCGAACGTCGGCTCCTCCAGTCGCAGCAAACATCGCGCGACCGTGCTCTTGCCCGACCCCGATTCGCCCACCAGGCCGAAGCTGCTGCCCTCGCGAATCGCAAAGCTGACGCCATCCACGGCCCTGATCACCCCGAGCGGGCGGTTGAAGAGGCCGCCGGCCAGTGGGTAGTGCTTGCCGAGATTCTCGACCTGGAGCAGGAAGGGTGTATCAGCGGTCATGGTTGTTGGCAGGGCGGGGCGCATGGCTGTGCGGCCCGCTCTCCTCGAACAGATAGCACGCGCAATGGTGATCCTCGCGCAGGGCAACCAGGGGCGGGAAGGCCGTGCGGCAGATGGGCAGCGCGTGCGGACAGCGCGGCTCGAACCGGCAGCCCGGCGGCGGGTGAAGCAGATTGGGGATGTTGCCGGGCACGCCCACCAGCTCCCCGCGGCGTGTGTGCGCCGCGGGGATAGACCGCAACAGCCCAATCGTGTAGGGATGGCTGGGGTTCCTGAAGACGCGACGCACCGCGCCGGTCTCGACGATGTTGCCGGCATACATCACGGCGATCTCGTCGCACAACTGCGCCACGACGCCCAGGTTGTGCGTGATCAGGAGCACGCTGAGATGATACTCTTGCACCAGGCCATAAAGCAGGCGGAGGATTTGCGCCTGCACCGACACATCGAGCGCAGTGGTCGGCTCGTCGGCGATCAACAACTGCGGCCGGCCCAGCAGCGCCATGGCGATCAACACACGCTGGCGCATGCCGCCGCTGAACTC
>Ga0194112_10007344_pt1 | contig 14348 bp, 7 predicted proteins | sample TA2MahC400mmetaG_FD_146191 | JGI IMG/M metagenome (GOLD analysis project Ga0194112, IMG submission 146191) | Freshwater microbial communities from Lake Tanganyika, Tanzania - TA2015016 Mahale Deep Cast 400m | ecosystem: Environmental > Aquatic > Freshwater > Lake | place: Tanzania: Lake...
GGCAACCGTCGCGGGTCCGAATCGTCGTCGTTGTCGTCGTCGTCCTCGTTGTCGAAGCCAGAGGGGCGAAAAGCCCAGCGATTCGACGACGACGACGAGGACGACGACGAGCACGAGAAGACGCAGGATCGGGCCGGCGCCAATACCGGGAGTCATGCTCCGCTCCGCCGCTTGACAGGCGGGAGGGCGACACGTAAGATATGTCCTGCCCGACCGCCAGACGCCTCGCACGAGGGACGCAGATTGGGCGAGATACCACTCGAGGTTGACCTGTCCGAGGGGCTAGTCTCCGCCGCACCCAAGGAGGAGAAGCACCCGGCTCGCCCCGGCCCGGCGCCGGCAGGCCAACTGCCCGCGGCCGGCGACCTCGTGCTGGAGCCGCCGACGTGGCTCGGGCGGGTGATGCGCGGGCTCAGCTTCGCCGTGGAGGCCGCGAACTGTGTGCGGGGCGGGCTGTGGCGGCTCACCCCGTGGCGGCGGCGGCGCGAGGCCGCCAGCTTCGAGGCGCTCTGCAACAACGCGCGGTTCGCGGCGCTGCTCGACTATCCGCGCCTCGCCAAGGCCATCGAGGCCGAGGTGAGGCCGCACTATGAGCTCTACACCTCGCGGTTCAACGCCGCCTGGATGGCCGTTTCCCTCGAGCTGTCGGCCTTCCTGATGGCCCTGTGCCGCATCCTGAGGCCCAGGCGGGTGGTGGACCTCGGTTCCGGCTTCAGCTCGGTCCTCCTGCGGCTGTACCAGCGGGAGGCCGGGCCGGCCCCCGAGGTCTGGTCCGTTGACACCTCTCCCGAGTGGCTCGACATGACCCGACGGATTCTGCGATGGCTGGACATGCCGACGGACCACCTCGTGACGTGGGAGGACTTTGTGGTGCAGGAGCCCAGCGGCTTCGATCTCGTGGTGCACGACCTGGGCTCGATCCTGACCCGCCGAAGGACGCTGCGGCGCGTGCTCGGCCTCACGGCGCGCGGCGGCGTCGTCGTGATAGACGATGCGAACTACGGGGGGGTCCGTCGGCACGCGAAGCGCGCGCTGCGCCGGCGCGGCATCGAGCATCACCTGGTGGGTGCGGCCACGCGCGACAAGTACGGCCGCTACGCCCTGCTCGCCCTGCTGTAGACCTGTGGCGGTTCCTTCTCCACCAACTCGATCAGGCGTGAGGCGATGTGGTGGGCTGGGCCGCGGGGGTGCCGATGGCGGCACCCTGATCTTTGCCCACATCTCTGGGGATGAAGGCTCGCAGCCCCGTCAGGGGCGTCAGAAGGTAGCCACGGGCGTAAGCCCGTGGACTTGGCGGCCCACGGTCCAGCCCCCGCAGAGGGCGGCAGAAGGGTCGGTCGCCAGGGCATTCTGCCGCCCCCTGCGGGGGCTGGACCTTGTATCCGCCCGGACCCACGGCTTACGCCGTGGGCTACCTCCTGCCGCCCGCCGCGGGCGGGCTGCGGAGCCCGAGATGTGGGCAAAGATGAGGGCGGCACCCCCGGATCCTACCTGGACAACCAGCCAGGCATGTCGTATGCTCCAGCCGCTGGCTTGCCACCCAGGAGAGGAGGGCCAGGTACCGGGTGGGCCAGTGACCGGGGCTGAAGACCAGGAGCCGATGTTCCGCATGTGCGCCGCGCAAAGAGAGAAGGCCTGCGTTTCGAGGGTGCAGTACAGATTCGTTGATTATGCCACCCTCTCCTACTTGACTGTTGTCGCAGTGCTCGTGTTTGCCTTTGGCCGGGGCCGCACTGCGCTGTGGCCGTACTTCGTCCTCGCGCACGCAGCTTGCGCTCTCGCCATCCACCTTATCATCGTGGCTCATGCCCGGGTTCCAGGGAGCCTCGTGGTGGACCTGTTGCGACATCTCTACCCGATCCTTCTGTACACACCGCTGTACTGCGAGACAGGCATGCTGAACCAGATGTTCGTGACGGGGTACCTGGACGAGTTTCTCATGCGGCTTGACGAGCGCCTGTTTGGTTTCCAACCTTGGGTCGCTCTCATGGACTGGTTCCCATGTGTGGCGGTGAGTGAGACGTTGTACCTGGCGTACTTCCTGTATTACGTCATGATCGCTGGTGTTGGGGTCGCGTTCTACGTGCGAGACAAATCTCGCCTTTTCCATTATGTCTCAGTGGTCTCGTTTGTCTTCTACAGCTGTTATCTGGTCTTCATCTTCCTCCCGGTGGCCGGACCCTCGGTGTTCTGGATGGAGGAGGGCCAGTTCCTGCTCGACAACGGGCTGCCGCAGTTGAGCCTGACGTTTCCTTCCGAGGTGCGGTGTGGGCCTTTCTTCCAAATCATGCTCTTCATCTACGCCCATTTTGAGACGCCCGGCGCCGCGTTCCCGAGCAGCCACGTGGCCGTTGCCATCTGCACGCTGTGGTTCACCTGGCGATACCTTCCACGGGTTCGCCTGGTTCATCTCGCGGCTGTCGCGCTCCTCTGCGTCGCCACAGTCTACTGCCGGTACCACTACGCGGTTGACACGCTGGCCGGCGCCGCTGCCGGAGTGATCCTGACCGGCTTCGGGGAGTTCCTTCATGGCCGGTTCGTCCCCTTGGAGGACAGGGCCGGACCAAGAAGGAGCGAACTGGGCTGCGGTGGGTAGGTCACGGAAAGCGCCCTCTGGCCTTGCTCTCTCGCACCAACTCGATCGTTCGCTCCGCGACGTGGAGGGCGCTGTGGTGCCGCGCGTAGGCGCGCGCGGCGGCGGACAGGCGCTCGCGGGCGGGGGCATCGGCGAGGAGGCGCTCGACCCCGACGGCCAGGGTCTCGCCGGGCCGGAGGAGCTCGACCACGCCCTGGGCCGCCAGGTGCCGCCCGTTCACCACCTCCTGGCCCGCAAGCGGCGCGATGGCAAGCGTGGGCACCCCGAGCGTCACCGCCTCGGTCATCGAGAGGCCGCCGGGCTTCGACACGAACAGGTCGCTCACGGCCATCAGCTCCACTACGAAGTCAATGAAGCCGAAGGCGTGGAGGCGGCTCTCGCCAGTCGGGCGGAGCGCTTCCAGGCGCCGGCGGAGGCGGGCGTTGTGGCCGGCGACGACGAGGAGCTCCACCGGGCGCCCCGAGGCCAGCAGGTCGCGGACCCCCGCCTCCATCGGCCCGAGGCCCAGGCTGCCGCCCATCAGGAGCACCACGGGCACGCCGGGGCGCAGGCCGTGCTTCGCCTTGAGCGCCGCGGGGTCAAAGGGCGCCTCGAAGGCGGGGTCAATCGGCACCCCCGTGGCCACGAGGCGCTCGGCGGGGATGCCCGTGCCGACGAGGCGGCGGCGTATGTCCTCGTCGGGGACGAAGAACAGGTCAATCTCGCCCGAGCGCCAGGAGGGGTGGGCGTCGAAGTCGGTCACGACGGTGGCGTTGGCGCCGCGGTGGATGCCGCGGGTGCGGAGCGCAGCCGTGGCCTCGGACGCGGTGATCTGGGTGGCGAGGATGGCGTCGGGCTGCCAGTCGCGGACAAGTCTCTCGAAGGGCCGGAGCGCGCGCCGCAGGAGCCACGGCGGCAGCGTGCCGCCGCGCTTCGGCGGATGGCGGTAGAGCCAGCCCCAAACCCACGGCACGTGGCGGACGATGAACAGGTAGCCGGCGACGTAGAGCGTGCGGAACCAGCGGGCCGCGTGGTCCCGCAGGTCTATGCTCCGCACCTCGCAGTCGGGCGCCAGGCCCTGGATGGCCTTGGCGATGGCCTGCCCGGCCTTCCCGTGCCCGCCGCCGACCGACATTGCCACGATCAACACGCGGCTGCTCATCATCGGGGACCTCTCGCGCGGCCAACGGGCCGCGCTTGCACGACGGGGATGAATGGATGAATGGATGGGTGGATGGGTGTCAGGCAATCATCCATTCATCCACCCATCCAATCATCCCCCTTGGTCGCGGCCCAAGGCCGCGTCAGGTGCTTCTGCCCAACGCCGCGAGAGGAGGCGGGCCAGGCCATAGGCCGCAAACGCCAAGGCCAGGCCCCCCGCAACGTCAATCCCCCAGTGGATGCCCAGATACAGCGTCGAGAGGGCGTTGGCCACGCCCAGGCCCGTCATCAGCAGCGCGAAGCGCGGCCGCCGAGTGTGCCACGCCAGCAGCGCCAGCGTCACCCCAAGCGAGGTGTGGAAGCTCGGGAAGCAGTTGTCCAGCCCGCTCATCAGCCGATATGCCTCCATCACGACGGGATGAATGTCGTCCAGCATCAACCGCACCCCCTGGCTCGCCAAGTCGTTGGCATAGTAGTGGTACACCTCCCGCAAGGGGAACCACAGGAAGAAGGGCAACGCGATGAGGTAGTTCAGAACATACCCGATCAACAGCATGGCCAGCCCGCGGCGGTGGCGAAGGTGGTCAAACACGAAGAGCAGGGTGAACACCAGGCAGGGGAAGGCGACGACGTAGACGAAGCCGAGGAACCAGGTGAGCGGCAGGGAGGCGAGCGCCCCCTGGAGGCGGCTCACGAACTCCCCCTCGAAGCGGTGGACCGCCGCCGTATAGTCGTTGCCCCCCGCAGCCCCGATCCACTCGTTGCAAGCCTCGTCCACGCCGATCACCAGGTATAGGTAGTTGGCGGCGAGGATCGAGAGGCAGGTGAGGAAGTAGAGCATCCTGCGGCGGGAGCGGACCGTGGCCCAGATGGAGCGTCCGACGATGCGCCAGGGCGGCATCTCGGGCACCCCTGCCCAGACCAGCAGCAGGACCGTGGCGCCCATGAGAGCTGCCTCCACGACCCTGGCCAGTTGTGGTCCGTCCATCTTCGGCCTTGCGCGGCTGAGGGGGATCAAGGTGGCACGGGCGTCCCGCCTGTGCCACGCAGCAACGCTTTTTTATAACCGAAACGCCGTTTCCACGCAAACGCCGGTTGCGGCGGAGCATGTCCGCGAGCCTTGGCGCCGCCCCTACTTCCAGGCCCCATCCTCTCCCTGCCCTCTCCCTGAGAGGGAGAGGGGTTTGCGACCCCCCTCCCTTCAAGGGAGGGGGTAGGGGGAGGGTCGGGCGCAGGGAACGCGGCACACTACCGGGACCAGGGGCTATGCTGTGGGGGTCGGCCCCGCCTCAGCAAAGGCGCGCGGCGCTCCCGCGAATCTTCCGCACGGCGGCCACGATGGCACGCATGTCCTCCTCGCCCGCCAGGAGCATCGTCTGTGAGAACCACACGACCTCGCGGCATGCGCGCTCGGCGTTCGGGCACACCACACTCGTGTAGTCCATCTCGCGGCCATAGTAAGGGCACGAGACGGGGCAATAGGCTGGCCCCGTGCCCTTGCGCTGGAAGAGGGGATTGCGGTAGAGCGGGTGCGGATAGCCCGGGCCGCAGGGCACACCCTCGGCGCGCAGGGCCTCGACGAAGCGCTCGCGCGTGAGGCCGAACTCCTCGGCCACGATGCGGAAGCCATAGAGGTGATACGAGCGGGGGTTGGCCCGCGGGTCCTCGCGCAGGGTGCGGAGGCCCTCGATGCCCGCGAGGCCCTGGTTGAGGATGGCGGCGTTGCGGGCGCGGAGAGCCGTCTGTTCGGGCAATCGCGTGAGCTGGGCGAGGAGCAGGGCGGCCTGGAACTCGGTCATCCGGTAGTTCCCGCCCGTCAGGTAGTGCTCGTACCACGGCTTGTCCTTGCCGCGCCCCACGTTCGAGAGCGACCGAATCGTGTCAGCCAGATCGGGGTCGTCGGTGAGGATGATCCCGCCCTCAGCCGACGTGATGTTCTTGGACTGCTGAAACGAGAAGCCGCCCGCGTCGCCGAGGGCGCCGCAGCCCTTGCCCCGCCACTTCGAGCCCCAGCCGTGGGCCGAATCCTCGATCACCTTCAGGCCGCGGCGGCGGGCGATCTCACCGATGCGGTCCATGTCGGCCGGCAAGCCGCCGAAGTGCACGGGCATCACCGCCGCCGTCTTGTCCGTCACCGCTGCCTCCACCTGCCCAGCGTCCAGGTTCAGCGTGTCCAGCTCGATGTCCACGAACACCGGGACGGCATTGGCCTTGAGCACCGCGGTCGCCGTGGCCACGAAGGTGTAGGGCGGCACGATCACCTCCATGCCCGCGCCGATCCCTGCCCCGATGAGGGCCAGCTCGAGCGCCGCCGTCCCGTTCGTGCACGTTATCCCGAACCGCGCGTCCTGGAACGCCGCGAACTTCTCCTCGAACTCGCGGACCCGTTCCCCGTACCACCACTTCCCGCTGTCGAGCACGGCGAGGAGCGCGTTGCGTTCCCGCTCGTCGTGCACGGGCCAGGCGGGCCACGGCCCCGTGTGGGCCGGTTCGCCGCCGAGGAGGGCGGGCGTCGGGCTGGGCGTGGAATCCATTGCAGGCTGCTCCTATCGGGCCTGTCGGCCCACGAAGGAATGGTAGGCGAAGTCGTTGCCTCGCCTACCCACTATATGCGCGCGTCCCGCCCAGAGCAACCGCCACTCCCGGGTTCCTGTCTGCGGGTGCCGGTTCCACCAAGGGGATGGTCCCGCCTTCAGATCACCCGGATCAGGTACTGGAAAATCTCGCGCAGGAAGGCGTCACGCTTCACGGGATCATCGTAGAGTTCGATGAGATTGTAGGTCTTGCGCACCTGTCCATCGGCCTTGATCTGCTCGACCACGGCGTCGGTGAAGCAGCTTGCGAGATAGATGGTCTCGCAGCGCGGATTGAGCCGGAGGGCCTTGGCAAAGGACTTCTTCGCCTCGCCGTACCGGGTCTGCGCACCGGCCTTGTCCATGCTCCCCTTGATCTCGATGGCGCACTGAAGCACCCCTCGCGGATCGTAGATGCCGATGTCTGGTTCCGGGGCGAAGACCATCCGCCAGCCGTTCCTGAGGCCGATCGTGTGGAGCGTGACTTTCTTACCTGCCTGAACGACCTTCTCCTTTGACACAGAGCCGATGACCTCGCGGGCAGACGCGTACTGCTCGAACATGTCCCGCACACGCTGGGCGGCTCCCTTGCCGATGAGATTCACCCATGTGCCCTGTATCCCAGAGCCGACCTCGGCGAGCATGATATCCCGCATCGCTTCCAGAGAAAACCTGGGCGTTTCCTGCACGACCGTGCTGATGAGCGCATTGACAGCTCGGGCCTTTGCGGCCACTCGCTCCGCTCCCCGGAAGCCCGATACCAGTTGCCCGAGGCCCTTGTCCGAGAGCGCGGCCAGCAGGCGGTAGTACCTGAGTAGTCCTGGTTCGTTGCTCAGGGCCTCGGGATGGCAGAACACCAGATGGAGAGGAATGCGGACCTCGGCGACCCTCGCCCTTGCCTCCTTCGAGATTCCCAGAGACGGTTCGTCCCAGGAGAGCCCCTCGGCACGCAGAGATTTCACCCGAGCGCACAGGTCCTGCAAGCGCTGCTTCTGGACTTCGGAGTAGAACAGCCGAGTCCGGGAGGCGTATGCCTTCCCGAGAGCCGAGCGCAGGGCCTCATCCGTCCGCGACCGCTCCTTGTCAGGCATTCTTCCTCCAGAACACGATGCTTTCGCGCACGGGGCGTCGGCCATACACGGCCATTTGCTGCGAGCTGTTGCCCTTGTAGCGCGTGACCCAGATCTCCTCGGTATCGAACCCGTGCTGGGCGGCAAGCTCCGACAGCATCAGGTCCGTTGGGACGTGTTCACCGGCGAACTGCGCATTCGCCACCACAAGGGCGACCCTCCCGCCAGGACGCAGGTACGCCGCGAGGTTGCGGATGACCATGTTCATGTCTTCGAAGTAGCCCTTGACCATGATGGGTATGCGGTCGTTGTTCAGATTCTTCGACCGCAATGACCCGAGGATTTCCTCGAGAGCCGGAAGCCGCACGTCCCGCCCATCCTGCTCGCGTGACTCGATATGAGATCGGAGTAGGCTGTGCCGGATGCGGCGCATGTCGTCCGGGTGGCTCACGAACAGGAGGCAGAGCTCGAGCGCGTAGGTGCGCGAGTAGTCGTAGCGGTTCAGGTAAGGCGGGGATGTGATCACGCCGGCGAAGCGTCCCTCGTAGCGCTTGGGGAGGCACCTGTTGCGCGCATCCCCGAGGAGCATTTGCGCCTTCCCCTGCCGGGGCTTGAACAGGGTGCGCTGCCGCCTGGAGATGTCCACGATCATGGTCATCAGTTGCTCGCGCAGAGCATCTTTGACCGGGGGGATGCGCCGCTCCACGAGGCGGAGGAATTGCCCATCCTTTGAGGTCCGGCTCACTCGCTCGAGGATGCTCAGCAAGCCGAGCATGAGGAACCCGCGGACGGGCTCCTCGACCTTCTCGATCTCCTCCTTGTAGAAGAGGATGTCGTTCTTCGTCTGGGGGTCGAAGGCCAGTTCCACGATCCGGAGGTCCGGGAAGCTGGATGTGGGGTCACTCCTGGGTCGAGACAGGAGACCGTCCACCGCGCTCACGAGGATATCCAGGTTCGGCCAGTCACAGAGCTTCACGTTCGCTACGTAGACGGCCACGGGGAGAATATCCAGGCCGATCGCGTTGCGGCCGAATTCCTTGCAGGCAAGAAGGGTGGTGCCGCAGCCCGCAAATGGGTCCAGCACGGCATCTGCCGGGCCGATGGCCAGCTTGTCGAGGAGACGGAAGACCAGTTCGCGGGAGAAGCCTTCCTTGTACTTGAACCAGTTGTAGAGGGGGAGGCCCTTGTTGGGCACGTAGGTCACAAGGCGTCGAAGATCGCCCCGCTCGGCCAGGCGCCCGACGTAGCTCGCCTCCAGATGCTCTCGCTCGACAGTATCGGAGGACAGATTCTCCGTCGCCAGCTCCCCAGGAGGCCCGTGGCCCGGCGCTCGGCTCTCAGCCGAGGCCATGTCTAGAGAAAGGAGAAACCCCTGCGTAGGTTCCAGCACCCTGGGTATGTCGCACTGTCCCTGCGAGGCGACACTCTCGTATTTCTGCCTGCGCCCTGCCATTGGACCACCCTACGACGAGGGACTGCCCCCAGTGTTCCGCCAACCACTTGCCGTTGGGGATTATACTGCCCTGGCTACCACATGTCAACGACTGCCGCCGGGGTGCAGGCCGGAATTGTTGGCAGATTCTGTTGCCCCACCGACGCAAGGTCAGTGGGGGCGCCAAAGTCTACCTAGTTTCTGTTGCGGAAAGCCAAGACTGCCTGAAGGCAGGACTCCAAACAAGGAACGAACGCGTTCGGAGTCCTGGCTTCAGCCAGTCTTTGGCTTCCGAGCACGGCCCGAGTTCGGCGAATTCGGCTTTCCGCAACAGAAACTACCTATAGCTCCGGCCCACACCCAGGCACGATTGCGTTTTGACTCGCCGGGGCTTGCGCGGTAGAATACGGAGCCATGGACGGGGGAGGAGCGCGCCCACTGGATTCCGGAGTACCACTATGAGGTTGCCGCAGACGCTCGCGGTTGGCTTGCTCGCCGCGATGGGAACGTCGTTCGCCGCCGCACCGCCGCCATACTACGTGAAGAAGGCGACGTGGCAGGAGACGCTGCTCGCCTCGCGCGAGGCGCTGGCAGCCCACGAGACGGCCGGGGCCGCCAAGCCCTCGACCGAACCCGCCCCGAAGGCCGCGCCGCCCAAGCGCTCGGACCTCGAACTGGGCACGTGGTACTCCATCGGGCCTTTCTACCCGCCCAAGGGGCAGAAGGACTTCGCGATGGCCTTCCAGCCCGAGAAGGAGGCAGCGCTGAACAAGCACGATGATCTCTCCGCCGTGCTCGAAGGCGCCGAGGGCGGCAAGCCCGCCTGGCAAGAGGCCCTCACCAGGTCCTACGGCAAGCTCCGCTGGCAGGCCCGCCCCCAGTACACCGACGGCATGCCCCACAACATGGAGGCCGGCACGAACGGCTCGACCTATCTCTACAGGATGATCAAGGCCCCCCGGGACATGACGATCACCGGCTACTTCGGCAGCGACGACGGGATGCGCGCCTGGCTCAACGGCAAGCTCCTCATCTCGAACGACGTGCCCCGCGTCGAGGCGCCCAACCAGGACACGGCGAAGCTCGACCTGAAGAAGGGCGAGAACCACCTGCTGCTGAAAATCCACAACAACAGCGGCGGCCATGGCTTCTACTTCCACACCTCGCCCACGCCCGTCGCCGGCGCCGCCACGGCCCAGCGCGACCCCAAGCAGATCGCCCGCGATGAACTGTGGAGTCTGGTGAGCCACGACTTCCGCGACCCCGCCGCCGGCCGCGAGATGAACTGGGAACGCCAGGACAACATCTGGGCCGCCGACTGGACGCCTGGCGACCTGGCGGCGCTGGCCAAGCGCTACGTGGCCGCCACCCGCATGCCCTCGATGGCCAAGGAAGCGGCCACGGTCGCCGACGGCGTGAAGGCGCCCGCTGACCTCGCCAAGGTGCGCCAGCCCTACTACCACTCGTTGCGTGTCGAGGAGGCCTCGGGCCTCGTCAAGAACTTCAACTTCAAGGCCCTCCGCGCCGCCATCGAGGACCTGGCCGACACCTACCCCGCCAAGTACACCCGCGGCAAGGAGTTCCTCACCCGCCTCGAGGCCCTCGAGAAGGCCATCGTCGGCATCGCGGAGACCAAGGGCGATCCTTCGGCTTCGCTCAGGACAGGCCCAGCCGCGGTGAAGAAGCTGGCCGACGTGGGCGACGAGATCGCCAAGCTCCGCACCGAGGCCCTCCTCACGTGCAACCCGCTCATTGACTTCGACAAGCTGCTCGTCGTCAAGCGCAGCGCCCGCAACCTGGGCCTGCCTCAGAACTGGGTGACGAATGCCGACATCGCCAAGACCGGCTACGACAACGAGATCGCGGTGCTGACGCTGCCCAAGGCACCCTCACCCCAACCCTCTCCCCAAGGGAGAGGGGGCGAAAGACCGCCTGAAGGCGGAACTACGAACGGCGGCCAGCTCACCACCCTCTACAAGCCGCCCAAGGGCGAGTTCGTGGGCGACGTGGACCTGCACTTCGACGCCGACCGCATGATGTTCTCGTCCATCGGCGCCAACGGTCGCTGGCAGGTCTTCGAGATGAAGGCCGACGGCTCCGGCCTGCGGCAGGTGAACCCCGGCGAAGAGCCGGACGTGGATAACTTCGACCCCTGCTACCTGCCCGACGGGCGGGTCATCTTCACCTCCACCCGCGCCTTCCACGGCGTCCCCTGCGTCGGCGGCGGCTCACCCGTCGCAAACCTCGTGCTCCTCGACCCCAAGACGGGCAAGGAGCGGCAGCTCTGCTTCGACCAGGACCAGAACTGGTGCCCGACCGTGCTCAACAACGGCCGCGTCCTCTACACCCGCTGGGAATACAGCGACACCCCGCACTACTTCAGCCGCCTGCTGTTCCACATGAACCCCGACGGCACGGAGCAGATGGAGTTCGCCTTCTCCAACAGCTACTGGCCGAACTCCACCTTCTACGCGCGCCCGGTGCCCGGCCATCCGACGAAGGTCGTGGCCATCATCTCCGGCCACCACGGCGTGCCGCGCATGGGACAGCTCCTCGTCTACGACCCCGCCAAGGGCCGTCACGAGGCCAGCGGCGCCGTGCAGCTCATCCCCAGCGACGCCAAGCCCGGCCTCGCCCACATCGCCGATGGCCTGGCCGACCCCGCCTGGCCCAAGTTCCTCCACCCCTACCCGCTCAGCGAGAAGCACATCCTCGTCTCGTGCAAGATGAACGGGAATGCGAACTGGACGCTGTGCCTGGTGGACACGCACGACAACATCCTGCCGATCCTCGAGGTGCCCGGCTACGCGATCCTCGAGCCTGTGCCCCTCCGCAAGACGCCCACGCCGCCCGCCGTGCCCGACAAGATAGACCTGACGAAGGACTACGCAAACGTCTACCTGAACGACGTCTACTTTGGCGACGGGCTGAAGGGCGTGCCGCGCGGCACGGTGAAAAAACTCCGCATCTACGAAGTCCACTATGGCTACAACGGCATGGGCGGCCACATCCACATCGGCATTGACGGGCCGTGGGATGTCCGCCGCATCCACGGCACCGTGCCCGTCTACGAGGACGGCTCGGCCTTCTTCAAGGTGCCCGCGAACATCCCGGTGGCGGTCGAGCCGCTCGACGCCGAGGGCAAGGCCCTCCAGGTCATGCGCTCCTGGTACACCGCCATGCCCGGCGAGTTCGCCAACTGCGTCGGCTGCCACGAGCGGCAGAACACGACGCCGAGCCTGCGCCGCACCATCGCGGCCACCAAGCCCCCCGTGGCCATCGAGCCCTGGCGCGGGCCGGCCCGCGGCTTCTCCTTCGTCCGCGAAGTCCAGCCCGTCCTCGACAAGCATTGCGTCGGCTGCCACGACGGCAAGCCGCGGCAGGACGGCAAGACCCTCCCCTGCTTCGCCGACATCTCGAAAGGCTCCGGCGGGTTCGTCAAGTCCTACATCGCCCTCCACCCCTATGTCCGCCGCCCAGGCCCCGAGAGCGACTACCACCTCCAGAAGCCGATGGAGTGGGACGCCTCGACCAGCGAACTCGTCCAGATGCTCCAGAAGGGCCATAGCGGCGTGAAGCTGGACGCCGAGGCCTGGGACCGCCTCTACACCTGGATAGACCTCAACGTGCCCTGCCACGGCACGTGGACCGAGCACCGCGGGAACATCGAGGCGATAGCCAAGCGCCGCCTCGAAATGCGCACCAAGTACGCCAACCGCCCCGAAAACCCCGAAATCTACCCCACTCCACCTCCCGAGCGCGTGGCTTCTGTTCCTCCTCCGCCAATCGGCAATCGGCAATCGGCAATCGGCAATGTTCCGGGCTGGCCCTTCGACGCCGCCGAGGCGAAGAAGCGGGTGGAGGCCGTCGGCCTCCCGCCCGAGCTGAAGGTCGAGCTGGCCGACAAGCTCACCCTCGACCTCGCGCTCGTGCCCGCCGGCGAGTTCGTCATGGGCGCCGCCGACGGCTATCCCGACGAGTATCCCCAGGCCCGCGTGAAGATTGACAAGCCCTTCTACCTCGGCAAGGTCGAAATCACCAACGAGCAGTTCGCCCTCTTCGACCCCGCCCACGACAGCGGCTACATCAGCGTGTTCAACAAAGACCACTCCGACCGCGGCCGCGCCGTCAACCGGCCCACCCAGCCCGCCGTCCGCATCTCCTGGAAGCAGGCGATGGACTTCTGCTACTGGCTGAGCCAGAAGACCGGCCGCAAGTTCACCCTGCCCACCGAGGCCCAGTGGGAGTGGGCCGCCCGCGCCGGCACCGACACCCCGCTCTACTGGGGCGACTGCAAGGCCGACTTCGGCAAGCTGGCCAACCTGGCCGACCAGCAGGTGAACCAGCTCTGCATCCGCGACTCGCCCAAGTGGATTCCCGCCATCATGTCCGTCAACGACGGCTCGTGCGTCACCGACAGCGTCGGCAAGTACGGCCCCGCCTCGGCCAACGCCTTCGGCCTCCTCGACATGGCCGGCAACGTGGCGGAGTGGACCCTGAGCGCCTACAAGCCGTATCCCTACGTGGACGGGGACGGGCGTAACGCCCCCAGCGACAGCGGCCGCAAGGTGGCCCGCGGCGGCTCCTACTACGACCGGCCCTTCCGCGCCCGCAGCGCCGTCCGCTACGACTACGCCGCCTGGCAGCGCGTCCACAACGTCGGCTTCCGCGTCATCTGCGAGCCCGACGGCAAGAAGGTGGTCTCGGTCGACGCCAAGTAGTTCCTGCTGCGGGAAGCCGAATTCGCCGAACTCGGGCCGTGCTCGGAAGCCAAAGACTGGCTGAAGCCAGGACTCCGAACGCGTTCGTTCCTTGTTTGGAGTCCTGCCTTCAGGCAGTCTTGGCTTTCCGCAACAGAAACCAAGTAGTTCCTGCTGCGGGAAGGTGACGACACGTGAACGAAGAGCAGGCGGACTGGCGGGGCCTGATCGCCGTTGACCCCAGAGTTCTGAGGGGCAAGCCTGTCATCACGGGCACACGGGTTCCCGTGCGCATCGTCGTGGGCTCTCTGGCAGCAGGGATGTCGGTCGAGGAGGTTTGCGAGGAGTACTGCCTCACGCCGCCGCAGGTCTGTGCCGCGCTCAGCTACGCAGGCGATGCAGCGGAGAGCATCGCTGAGGAGCCGCAACGCAGCAGCGGCGCCGCTCGCTGGCGAGCGGCGCGATGCCGCCGCAACCCGAAGGGCGCCCATTGCCGGCAATGGGCTCCCGCGACTTCTGGCCGCAGGCTGTGTCGTTCGTCGTCAGTCCTGAGCCGCGCGAAGGATGCTCTCCGTTGCATCGCCTCCTCCTCACTCCTTGCCTGCGGCCAGACGGTGCCGCTCGCTGGCGAGCGGCGCGGCGTCGCAGCCCGCGTGGGTTCTGAGGTAGGCGCTTAAGGACTCAACATCGACAACAAATTGTCGATCTTCCGACGCTGTTTACCGCCGCCCCCTTCGGGGCTTTGGCACGGGTTTTTGCAGCCGATTGCTCCGCTATCAGGTGCGGAAAGGGGGAATCTGGGCGGGGGTAGTCCGTCGGCAGCGCCCATCCTGCAAG
>Ga0194112_10007350_pt1 | contig 14339 bp, 7 predicted proteins | sample TA2MahC400mmetaG_FD_146191 | JGI IMG/M metagenome (GOLD analysis project Ga0194112, IMG submission 146191) | Freshwater microbial communities from Lake Tanganyika, Tanzania - TA2015016 Mahale Deep Cast 400m | ecosystem: Environmental > Aquatic > Freshwater > Lake | place: Tanzania: Lake...
CCCTCGCCCGATCCCCAGGTCGCGCGGGAGGCGGTGCGGCGCGTCGCCAAAGCGCTGTATGACCGCAGCGGCGGCGTCATCGCGCAGTGCGAGTTCGGCGCCGGCGCGAACCCGGCGTGCGTGGAGGCGGCGTTCGCGGAGTGGGAGGCCGTCGCGGCTAACGACGGGCCTCAGTAGGAGGCTACGACTCGGTAAGTGGCAGACCCGGGACGCAGGGCCACGGTGCTCCGCTCGCCGTCGAAGGCCGGCCAATCCTCCTCGTTGACCGTCACGCTGCGCAGCGGCTTCCTGGACGGGTGGGGCAGGCGGAGCTGGAGGCTGCGCCATCCGGGGCGTGGCGGAGTTGTGACCCGTGCCTGAATCGCGCCGAAAGCGACCCGTGAGCGAACCTCGCAGGTGAGCGGCCCGAAGTGCGTCGGCATGTTGGCGAAGCGGATGGTCTCGCCGTCCCGGAACCATGCTCGCGGCGCGCCGGACAGCAGCAGCAGGTCCCCCGTGTAGCCCCCTAAGCCGTCCGGCTCCTCGGTCACCAGCATGTGGCGCAGGTAGTGGAGTACGACCGCGCTCGAACAGGGCACCGGGTCGCTGACATCGGGCACGGGGTAACGCGAGCGTGCATGCAGGTCGCTCGCGTAGATGAGGTTCGTCTCCCGAGACGCGAAGGTGTCGCGCTCCAAGTTGAAGGCCTGGAAGCCGTAGAAGCCCAGGAGGAACTCGTCGAGCTTGCCCTGCGCCAGCTTCGTAAGCACGTAGCCGAGTCCGTAGAGGCCGTCCAGCCCGCCCGGCCCGACATCCCGCCGGAAGCGGGGCAGGCCACAGAAGACGAGGTTCGCCTGCTCCAGGTAGTCGGTCACGTAGCCGATCTGCCGCCCGTGCGGGTCGAAGGGCTGCAGGTCCAGCAGCACCCCGGCGAAGAGCTGGTGGTAGTCGTCGGCAACGGGCTCGGCCGCGTAGAGCTGAAGGGGCAGGAACGGCGGCACATGGGTTGGGAGGTAGCTTCTCTCAACCGCCCGGTCGATGGCATCCCGGTAGTCGCGGGCCTCCTGAGTGTAGCGTGCCGCAGCGGCCGAGTCGCCCAGTTCGCCCAGGAGCCACGCCGTCTCGCGAAGCCCGCGCCAGCAGGCGAAGTTCGCGTAGAACGGGTAGCACTGCAGCCCGGCGATGTCCCCGCCGTAGGACCACTTGGGGAGCAGCCCCCAGTGCAGAGGACGGAGCCCGCTTTCGAACTGCATCGTGCTCTGCCTCTGCTCCAGCGTCCAGTCGGCGCACTCGCGGAGCAGCGGAAGATGTCGGGCGATCCACGCCTCGTCGCGGCTCAAGCGGAAGGCGCTCACCGCGTAGTAGGGCTGCAGGCCGTTGCGGTACTGCTGATGTCGATCGGCATACTTCCGGTAGACCGGGACCTTTCGCAGGAACTCGGGCGTCAGGTAGGTGGCGCTCATGTAGCGCTGGGCGTCCGGCGCGAAGCCGAAGTACGCCAGCGCCATCATCGCAAAGCCCTCCTCCAGCCCGAACAGGCTCCCCTCATAGACAGACGGGGCCGCTCCGTACGGCATGATGTCGCCGTCGGCGTTGATGAAGAGCTGCGCGAGGATGGCCTTGTGCATCCGCTTCAGCCGCCGCTCGGGCAGATCGAGTTCCGTTGCCGGGGAAAGCAACCCGTCCCAGTAGCGGCGGAACTCAGCCAGACCGCGCCCGTACTCGGCCGCCAAGTAGGGTGCGGCGTCCGCCGCCAGCGGGCCACCACAGGGCTGCACGAAGTCCACGGTCGCCCGCTGCCCGGGCGCCAGACGAACGGGCACGGTGAGTGCGTTGCCCTCGGCAACTGCGTCGAGGTGGGGGCTCGCCAGCACCAGCCTGTCACCACGGAACAGGGAGCCGTTCTGCCCGGCGAGGGGTGCAGCGTCCTGGGCCTTCGCCCGCGCGCAGACGGAGGTGGGCAGGGCTGCCGTGGACAGGTTGCTCAACTCGAGCCTCAGAAACAGGCACGGGTGTTCGCGCTGGGGGTCCGCGAAGGAGACGAAGGCGGTCTCCCGGATTGCCACGTCGCGGATGCGTCCGCACACGACGGTGCCCGGGCGCCAATCATCGATGAGGGTACGCGTGACCGTGTCCCTGAACTCGGCGAGGCCCTCGGACGCGGCGCCGAAGCGCAGCTCGATCGGGTCTGCCGAGAGGATGCCTCCGTCCCACGCCACGCCGATCTCCCCCAAGGCGTCCTTCAGCCCAAGCAGCGCGCGAGCAGGCGTCATCGACAGGGCGACGGAGCACAACTCCTCGTACGAAGGCTCCCGCCCCGAGCCGAGAAGCTCGCGCTCCAAGCGGTTGTCAACGGTCAGGCGCTCGGGCCATACGTCCTTCGCGGCGGGCACGTACCGGTAGACCTCCAGTTCGGTGACGCCACCCAAGCGCGCGCCTCGGAGTCGGAACCCGTCGGTAGCCAGCGGCTCGAACGCGAACACCAACCGGTCCCCGGCCGTCTGCGTCCGCAGGCCGGTGGTGACGGGTCGCCAGCGTCGGCCATCGTGGAACTCGGGCACGATGGTCGGGCCAGCGCACCGCCCGTGCAGTGTGGCCCCGTCAATCACGTGCTGGACGGGCCAGCGAACGCCGAGCGCCCAGCAACCCGGGGGGAGTTCGACAGGCGTGCGCAGGTCGCCGTCCGTGAGGGCCGCGACAGCCTCGGCTCGACCGCCGGAAGTCCAGGCCAGCGGGGCATCTGCGCCTGGCTGATCGGCGTGGAGGCGGGCAACGTTGCGTTCGAGCTTCGGTGGCGACAGCCTCCGGAGTTCCTCAGCCGTGGCCGGGCGCGCGCCCTCCAGCCCTGGTGCCACAGCCTCACGGGTCGAGACCGAGATCTCCTGGAGGGCCATCAGCCCTCGCTCGCCGCCTGCCCACGGGTGCTGCACGATCCGCAGCGTGCAAACATCCCGCTGAGGCGAGCCCACCAGCGTGCGCTGGGACGTGGGCACCAGCCAGGAGTCGTCCGGGCCGAGGGGCTCCCAGGCGTCGCCCACCAGGGCCTCCACGCGGAAGGCGCCCGGGTACCATTCCGGCATCGTCCACCACAGCTCGACTGCGCCGATCGTGACCGGCTGGGGCCAGTCCAGCCGCACCCAGTGCTCCGCGCCGGGCTCGGCCGCCGAGACCCAGGAGTTGCCCGCATTGCCCAGGCGGTTCGGGCTGCCATAGTCCTGCGTGATCTGTCGGTCGAGGGGGATCCACTTCCCATCGGTGAGGACGGCTGTGCCGTAGCCGGGGAAGGTCGAGTCCACGGAGAGGCAAGGGGCGTCCGCCGGTGCCTCCACAGCGGTTAGGGCCGCGCACAACCCTATGAGCAACGGGGTGGATCGCAAGGGGTCAGACCTCCGGCGCGAAGCCGTATAGCTCAGCGTCCTTCAGCGCGAACTCAATCCGCACGGTCTTCCCCTGCACGCTCGGTCGCTCGCCTCGCCACTTCACGTCATGCTCCACCGAGTCGCCGATGACGGTCCCGCAGTCATCCCAGTCGAAGCCGGGGATGGCCTTCCCCGATGCATCCAGCAGACGGACCCGCAGGTATCCGCGCACGTCCGCGTTGACCGTGAGCCGGTCGCCGGCGAAGGAGAGCAGAGGGGTGCGGAGAAGGCCGCGCGTCTCCCCCGCCTTCCGCGCAACGTACCGGTCGCGGGGCATCCGCGCGAGGCCGATCTGGCGCTCGGCGAAGCGCTCGATCTTGTGGCCCTGCTTGTAGCCGCCGTAGTAGATGAAGGTCTCATCCCCCACGATGAGCTGCTCGTCGCCCCACGTCATCGCGTGGTCCCACCTGCCCGCCGGGCCACGGCCCATGAACGGCTCGCGGTCGCGCGTCCAGTGCTCGCCATCGCGACTCCACGCCAGCACGGTGTACCCGATCCCCGCCTTCGGGCCGTCGGGGTCGGCGGGCAGGTCATCGCGCAGGACCTTCAGCAGCCCGATCAGCAGGTCCCCGCGCGCGATTACACCATCCATGCAGTAGAACTGCGTCTCACCCTCGTCCTGCGCGTCGGGGGCGAAGATGAACCACGGGTCGCGCCAGTGGATGAGGTCGTCGCTCACACTCTCCATCGGGATGCGGCGCTGGCCGGTCCACGTCGGGCCCTCGGTGTAGCTGGAGACGAAGGCGATGTAGCGGTTGCGGATCGGATCGCGGAAGATCGAGTTGATGTCATGGTTGTGCTTCAGCACCGGCCCGTCCGCCAGCGGCTTCCACACGAAGCCGTCGGGCGACCCGGCCACGCACAGCCCCCCGCCCCACCAGTACCCGTACTTGTAGCGTATCGCCGGGTCGGGATAGGCCTTCCCCTCGTCCCGTATGCTCACGCCGAACTGGATCGGCCCCGGGTCATCCAGCACGCGGTGCGGGCGCCGCCAGCGAACGCCATCGTCGGACTCCATGTACCCAAGATGCGACTGACCTGCGTTCTCGGGCACCCCATACCAGATGCGGAACCGCCCGGAATCGGGATCGCGCAGGACCGTCAGATAGGGCTGGAAGCACTTGTCCTCCGGGCCGGTCACCACGGGCTCGGGGAGCTTCGTGGGGTGGTTGATCATGCGTGTGAGGTTCGACTGCTCCGCGATGAGATGCTCGTCGAGGAAGAGGTGAGGGCCCCCGCCCAACACGAGAGGGGCCTCAGCGTTTGCGAGTGCGCAGAGCAGTATGGCGACGATGAGGCTGATGGCGACCGTCGGCATGGGCACACCTCACTCGAAGTCCAGGCAGTAGACTGACGCCTTCTCCAGGCGGAAGCGCAGCATGATCGCGGCGCCGACCTCGAAGCCGAGGTCTCCCTCGCCCTTCCACGTCACAGGCTTGCGGAACTGGTCGCCGATGATGGGGTCGCAGTCGGCGAAGCTCCGGCCGGGCAGCGGCTCGCCGCCGGAGCGGCCGGCGACCTCAACGAGGAGGCTGCCCGCGCGCTGCGTCAGCGCGTTGATGAGCAGCTTCCGGCCCGGCGGCATGAACGTGACCGTCGAGAACTCGCCGCGGTCCTCCGCCTCCAGCGCGACCAGGCGTCCCTTCGGCCACACGAACAGGCCCGGCTGGAAGCGCCACTGGCCGCGCGGGTACTTGTGCGGGAAGAGATAGCCCGTGTACGGCAGCGCGAAGTCGCCGCTGGGGAGTTCGAGCAGGTTCGGGTGCGCGAAGACACAGCCGCCGTCCCACTCGCCGAAGGGCGCGGTACCCGCAACCGGTGAACCCGGGAGCCAGTGCCAGACCCTCCCGTCGCGGCTGGAGGCGACCGCGATGCTCGTCGTGTCGTCGCTCGTGTGCCAGATCGTCGGGAAGAGCAGGTGCTGGCCCGGCGCGCCGGGGATGGTGGTCTTGCAGTTCGTGTAGAGCGTATCGGAGGGAAGCAGTTCGGGCCCGGGCTCCAGGATGATCTGCGAGAGCGGGAAGTGGCGGAAGTCGGCGCTCTCGCTCCGGCCGATGGAGCGCCTCCCGACGCCGATCCAGCTCAGCCCGCGGTCATCCGGCGCCTCCTCCGCCCGCGGGCCCACACTCCAGTTGCGGGTGTAGAGCACATACTTGCCGAGCTGCTCATCGTAGGTGCAGACCGGCTGCGTGTCGCTGTGCTCCACGACCAGCGGCTCAGGCAGGCGGGTCCAGTGCAACCCGTCTGGCGACACGCCGCCCGTCATCGCGTAGATGTGGCCGACGTCCGCCCGTCGCGCGCGCGACTCCCAGGCGTCGGGGCGCGCCGCCTTGAACGCCTCGAGCTCCGCCTCACTGATGTCGCGCAGATCGACCTCCTTGTACCGCTCCTCCGGGGGCGCCGAGGGGTCGGTGAAGACGCAACCGGGCTGGTAGTCGAGCAGGTTGTTGTCGCGATTGCCCCCGAACTCCACGAGTCCCAGGTTGGGCCGCTCCCAGTGCAGACTATCCGCCGACTCGAAGTAGCAGGCATGGTTCCCGCCCTCGGCGTCCTGGCTGCTCCCCCACCCGCGGAACTTGCCTCGATCGAGGATGATGCACGAGATGCGGACGCCCCTCCCCTCCCAGGGCTTGTCCAGCGCCAGCAGCGGCCCCACGCGCTGCGCCGGCTGCGCTGCGATGCGGATGCCGTGCGGGTACTCCCCGCGCCGGAAGTGCGCGCCCCACGGCCCCTCCGACCCGCCGACCGTGACGCCCTCGCCCGCATCGTTCACCCAGCTGAACCCCCCGGGATGGACGTAGTGCCAGTTCGTGAAGACGATCCGCTTGCCCGCGAGGGTGTAGGGGTCGCCGGTCGGTGTCGCGTTGGTCACGGGAGCACACGCTCCTTCCGCGCCCGGCAGGATGCACGCCAAGAGGGCCAGGATGGGCACGCCAGAGGGGCGCTTCGTTGCCATGCCCCGCCTGTTCGCGTGTGCGCGAACCACGACCTGCCCTTTGACAGAAGCCGGGTCTTGCTCTATCGTATCCGCACACGCAGCAGCGCACCTCGGCTGCCTCGGAAGCGGGGATGCCCGATGATCACCAAGATCACCGTAGACGGCTTCAAGTCCCTGGCGGGCTTCGAGATCGAACTCGGCCAGGTCAACGTCCTCATCGGCGCCAACGGCAGCGGAAAGACCAACATCCTGGAGGCGATCGGGGTGTTGGGGGCGGCGGCACGAGGAGGCGTGGATGACGAGGCGCTGCTCAGGCGAGGCGTACGACTCAGCGGGCCAGGACGGTACCAGTCGCGGCTGGCCGAGGTCGCGACTGAGCCGACAATCACCATGGAGGCCGAGTGGACGCACGGCGGTGACGCTGCTGGTTACCGGGTGGCGCTTGACCCGCCTGCGAACGGCAACGTGTGGCGGTATGCGGAAGAGCGTGGGTTCGAGGGCGATCGGCCAGTGCTGGACAGAGCCGATGCGGCCAACGGGCACCTGGACCCGGAGGCTGGGTGGGCGGCGCTCAAGGCCGTAGAACTCGCGACAGGAAGCCCTATCAAGGCCCTACGGAACTGGCTAGATCAGTACGCCCTGTACGCAGCCACGACCCCTGCACTGCGCGGAACGGTCCCAGACCTGCAGCAGCGGGAACCCCTGGGGCTGAGCGGCGGCGGACTGGCGGAGGCGGTCTGGCTGCTTGTTCGGTGGAAGGACAAGTTGGCCGTCACGCCGCCCGAGCCGCCGCCAGTCGACGAGGCCGGGCGGGCGGTTTGGCGCCACATCGAGCGCGTTCTCGATGAGGCCCTCGCCCTGGTGGACTGGGCCTCGAACTTCGGCGTGGAGGAGCGCTCCTCAGACCTCATCGCGGCAAGCGTTCCCTCCGGGCGGGCCGTCTTGCACTTTACGGACCGCTTCATGGACCCGAGGTGGCGGAGGCTCGGGGTTTACGAATGCAGTGAAGGCGTGCTCTACGTGTTCCTGGCCGCTGTCCTGGCGACGCGTCTAGGCGGGCCACAGCTAGTTGCCATCGACGACTTCGACCACGCACTCAACCCTCGCCTCGCGCGTGCCCTCGTCGAGCGCTTCTGCGGTTGGATGATCGACAACCCACTGCGCGGCCAGGTTCTCATCACCACCCACAACCCTCTCCTACTTGACGGTCTTGACCTGGCAAACAACGACATCCGCCTGTTCGCCGTGGACCGCACGAGCAAGGGTCGCACGATCGCGCGGCGGGTGGTCGTCGACCAGAAGCTCATGGAGAAGAGCGAGGGCGAGTGGCCGCTCTCCCGGCTCTGGGTCCGGGGCGAGATCGGGGGCATGCCGCGTGTCTGAGGGGACCGTGCCCGTCGTGACGCTGGTCTGCGAGGGCGACACCGACGTCGCGATCCTGTCGGCACTGGCCGAAGCTCTGGTGCCCGGGGATGTCATCGTGGACTGCGTGCAGCCAGAGCGGCCCCTCGATCAATCCACGCAGTACGGCGAGCTCTGGAGCGGATGGGAGGGTGTCTGGAGGTGGTGCGAGAGACAGTGCCAGCGCTTCGGCGACCTCGCTGCCGCGATGTCGCAGCCGCCTCTCGCCGGCAGCCAGGCAGTCGTGGTGCACATCGACGCAGACGTCGCGGACCCCGACAAGCTCAACTGCAGGAAGGACTGCCCACCTGCTCAGGATACCGTGGACGTGCTGCGGGACGTGCTCCTCCAATGGTCCAAGGTGTCGGCTGCACCACCAGGCGTGGTGCTCTGCATCCCCTCCAAGGCCGTCGAGGCATGGGTCTACGCAGCGCTCTCCAGCCGTGACGACCTTGACGGCGATTGGCTGGAGTGCAGAGACGAGCCCGAGTCGCTGTTGGCGGGCCTGCGAGGCAAGCCGAAGCTCGTGCGCACGGAGAGGCAGGCCGCGTCGAGGGGCGGCGGCAGACGCTGGAGGAAGGTCACCGACGCCTACCGCGCTGCCGCCCCTCGCGTCGCGGAGGCCTGGCCGCGCGTCTGCAAGGTCTGCACGCAGGCGGGCCGGTTCGACCGCGAGTTGCGGGCGGCTCTCGATTCCGCCGGCTGACGCGCAGCCTACTTCAGCTTGAACATCGCGCTCGCGGCGAACTCGTCCTTGACCATGCCGGCGGTGATCTCGATGTGCTTGCCGAGCGAGAAGCGGATGGCGCCGTTCACATCGTCCCCGTCATACTCCGCGATGGCCTTGTACTTGTCCGCCAGCGTGAGTTCCCCGCCGGCGAAGAAGCCGTCCAGCAAGCTGTCCGGCTGCGCGTAGCCGACCATTGCCATGAGGCCGTTGCCCGAGAGGTGAAAGCCCTTCTGCACGACGACGTAGGGCGTCCGGTCGAGTTGGTTGGTGATGTCGATGAGGCCGACGGCGAACGCGGGTTGGGTGAAGCTGTTGTTGCGGAAGCGCCACTTCCCGCTGAAGACCTCCTCGCTACCCGCGCCGTTCAGATCGACCCACGCCGCGGTGGACTCGAAGCCGCTGCCCTCGCCCGAGGTCAGCGCGACGGAGTTCGCCAGGTCGCCGGCCCACCAGGCGCCAAGCTGCACATCCGCCATCCCGGGCGTGTCTGCCGTCGGAGTCAGCAGAAGCCCGTTCGGCCCGAAGATGCTCGGAGAGGCGAACCCCAGGCTCGCGAGCGCCAGGGCCGTTACGCAACACAGAATGGTGAGTCTGCTTCGGGAGTGCATCTGCGGTTTCCCCTTTCGCTGCGGCGGTTGGTGCATCTACAACCTATGGACAGTCGTGCGACGGAACCGTTCCAGGGCTCGATGGGCCCTACTCGCCTGACACCATCCCCGGTCGGTACGTGTAGCGCATCTCCGGCTCGATGATCGGCGGGCGCGTGGCCAGCATGTCCTCGCGAGGGTGGGTCCTGATCTCCTCGGCGAGGTTGTGCAGCGTGTCGATGAGCGCCTTGGCGTCGGTATCGTCGCGATCCGCGAAGACGGCCTGCCCGCACTTCTCCGTGCCACCGGCCGCCTTGGCCAAGGGCGCGAGGAGCGCCGGGCTCTGCTCGACATCGAGGAACTTCACGCGCTCGATACGGGACTTGTCCTGCCCGTGGCATGACGCGCAGCGCTTGTCGAAAACCTGGTGGAGCGAGGCCTTGATGCCGGGGGTCAGCAACTCCCGGCCGCCCACGGTGCCCGGCCGGCTGTACAGGTACGTCCCGTAGTACGGTGCGTTGCAGTCGATCCACGTCGCCAGCCGCCGCAAGTCCTCGGGCGGCAGCTGCACGCGCTCCTTGTGGGTGGTCTGCAGCACCTGGATGACCTTGCTGGCGTGGGAGCCGTAGTACAGCGGCGGGCGCAGCGGGAGGCTGTCGGCGCGGCGGATGTCAACGAAGCTCACCAGCCCGCGGTTCGTGAGGTTCTCGTAGGCCACGTTGAAGATGTTGGTGGGATCGGGCGAGAGATCGAGATCGCCCGTGGGCTTCGCTCCGCTGTGGCACTTCACGCAGTGGCGGTTCAGCACCGGCTGCACGTCGTAGGCGAAGTCCACGCCGCGCACGCCGTCGAGCGGCGGCGTGATCTTCAGGGGCGCGTGACGCAACGCCGAGGGAGAGGCGTTCATCGGCGCCGCCGTGCGGTGCTCGTGGCAGCCCACGCAGGTCACCGTCTCGCCCGGCTTCATCTGCGTCAGCGCGCGCATCCGCTGCAGCTCCATGTAGTTCTCATCGAGCGCCGAGAAGTAGAGCGCGGCATTCGCGGGGGCCTCGAAGTAGACCGACCCGTCGGGCTCCACCGGCACCTCGCCCCACAGCTTCTTCGCGACGTAGTGCCCGTAGTTGCTGATGACCGGGTTCTGCAGGCCGAAGCCGACGCAGTTCGCCGAGACCGGCTTGGGCACTTCCTCGATCACCCGCAGGTACTTCACCTGACCCGGCGCGATCCCCGTCAGGCCCTCGTACACGTTCAGCACGCAGAAGCGGCCGAGGTCGCGGTCCGCCGGCGGCACGTCGGGGATGACCGCCGGCCGGGGGCGCGGCGCCGCGGGGAAGGCCTCGAAGCAGGAGAAGTTCGGGTCGCGGTAGATCAGGTCGCGGTTGTTCCAGCGATCGAGGAGGTACAGCGCGTAGCCGGTCGGCTCGCGATCACCCGGCCCATAGGCGTAGGAGACGATGTAGTAGTCCTCCGACAGCGGGTAAGGACTGCAGTAGAACCCCCCGTCGGTCCGCAGCCAGCCGAAGTGATGCGGCGGCGGGACTTCGGGGGTCAGGTTCTCGTACTTCGCGGGGCTCGTGCACACGTCGGCCGGATCGACCAACGCGATCGGACCAACAGCGATCGGCATGTGCGGGGAGAGCGTGGTGACGATCTTCGGGCTGCCGGGCACCTGCCGCGGCTCCCAGAGCGTGACCGGTCCCCAGTGCTCGCCGGACATGTGCACCGGACTGCTGCCGTCGGCGTTCATCACCCACATGCTCTGGTTGTTGCCGACATGCTTGTCCACGTACTCCCAGCGGGTGAACGCCAGCCGCCCATCGGCGAGCACGCTGGGCGTGAACTCGTTCACCGTGTTGGTGGAGATACAGCGCACGTCGCCGCCGTCGGCGTCCATCGTGTAGAGCACCGAGACGGTGAAGGCGTTGTGGCACAGCACGACGCGCTTGCAGCGGGTCGAGACGAACGCGATCCGCCCGTTCGGCAGGTAGCAGGGGTCGATGTCATCGAAGTCGGTGCTCGTGAGCTGCCGCAGCCCGGAGCCGTCCGCGCTCACCTCATACAGGCGGCAGGGCGTGGGCTTGTCGGCCTTGTAGGAGAAGACGACCTTCGTTCCGTCCCACGAGACATCGGGATCGCGGAAAATGCCCTTGCTGTCCAGGCCCTGCGTGACGGACACGGGCTCGCGGTCCGGACGAATGCCGTCCAGGACGTACAGCCCGCCGCCCTGCTGGTAGCGGTCGCTGCCATCGAAGTACGTGGTGTAGATGTGGCTCGTGTTATAGGTCAGTCGCTTCGCGAAGAGCAGCTTGCCGAAGTTCAGCAGGGGGTTGCTCAGGGCGACGCGGTTCTTCAGCAGGTAGGCCTTCACGTACAGCGCGTAGGCCTGCTCCCACTTGGCCTTGTCGGCGTCATCTCTCGCCTGCACGCGGCCAAGTTCCGCGCTGAGGCCCGCTGCCTGCCCCTTCTCCGCAGCGAGGAAGTCACGGTTAGTCACCAGGCGGAACTCGCCGATCAGCCGCTCTGTATGTGCGAGCATCTTGACGATTCGCTCGGGCGCGCCAGCCAAGGGCATCGACTCACTCTCGGTCCGCTGGTCGTTCACGCGGACCGACAGCAGCGCCGTCCACTCGTCCCACTCGTTGGGCTGGACCACGGCCTCGACCTTGTACTTGCCCTCCCCCATCAGCAGGTACTCGAGAATCCGCTCGGCGCGCGGCGCGGGCGGCGGGATGGGGTCGTAGGGCAGGATCGGATCGTAGTCCTGCGGCGCATCCACGAACCCGTCGGCGCGCACATAGGCCGCGTAGTCGTACTTCCCCGGCTCGGGGTTGCCGCTGCAGTGCTGGCTCGCGACCGTCTCGATGCGCTTGGGCCTCCGCCGCTTCGTACCCTCGGGGAACGGCACGCTCGAGTCGAACCGGAACGCCGCGATGTGCGGGATGCAGCTTGGGCAGACAAACTTCAGGGTGTGTTGGCCCTGCGCGATCTCGACGTCCGCCTGCTTCTCCCACTTGCCCTGGCTGATCTGCCAGCTTCCGGTGACCGACTTGATCCCCTGCACGATCAGCTTGTCATCGAGGAGTAGGTTCACCGGGCGGGAGTCCAGCGCCGTGTACTTCGCCCAGAGCGCATACGTCGCGGTGACCGGGAAGTCGAGGTCATACTCGGCCTGGTTCGGGTACACGTTGCCGTTGACGACTACCGGCTCCGTGTCGGCATACGACATGCCGACCGTGTAGATCGCGACGTTCCCCCGGTCGAACTCCCACGCGCCGACCAGGATCGAGTCCTTCAGCGTCTGAGCACCCAGCGGAAGCAGCGCCGCCGCCACCAGACCCAACGTGACCGCCAGCCGCAGGCTTGGGTTCACGGACATGAGATCGCACCTTCGCAGTCGTTCGGGACTGTCCCGTCCCGCGCCAGCGGGACGAGGACTGTCCATTGTTCACAGCCCCCGACTTCATCGCCCCCGCCATTGTAGCATTCGACGTGCGCACACGCCAGTCCTTGCGGCTCCGCTCAGCTCGCGAGCATGCCGTCCCCGTGCCGTGGGAGCGCGGACGCATCCGCGCTCCCACGGCACGGCACACCTACGACTCGGGATCGCAGCCCTCGCCGTTATCCGGCCTCGCCCAAGGCTCGCACGTATCAGGTCGTAGGCACCTCAGGGCGCCTACTCCTGCTCCTCAAACGCAAACCCCTCCGGCACGATCACCAGCGGGCCATGCTTCTCGGCCTGGAGGTGGGCGGCGGCGACGGGCTGGTGACCCTTGTGGATGAGGACATCCACGAGGGAGGAGGCGCCGGTGTTGCTGTGCGAGAGCAGCTCGATCCAGGCGTGTTCGCACTTGCCGGGCTTGCTGCGCTCGGCGGGCCAGAAGCCCTGGCGGATGGCGTCGATGCCGGAGCGATCGAGCAGCACGAACGAGACGCTCTCTGGGAAGTCGTTCGGCGTCATGCAGGTGAAGTAGTCCGGCACGAAGTGCGTCACGCGGTAGCCGTGGTGCGGGTTCTCCTTGGCGAACTCGCTGTCGATTCCCACGAAGTTCGGGAAGATCTTCGTGAGGTTCGCGCGCTTCAGCTTGCCGTCGAGGACCGTGATCTCCTCGTTCGGCTTCAGTGGGCGCAGCGGCTGCACCGAGGAGGCGATCCGCACCCACGGGGACTTCGAGTTCACTGTGTAGGTCTGCGTGGCGGTCAGCACTTCGCCGCGCCATTCAGCCCGCACAACCGCCCGAACCGGGCCGCTCTCGACGAGAGTGAGCTTCGCCGGGGCCTCGGTCTGGGAGTGGTGCTCCGTGTTCGCGAATAGCGCGTCGCCGCCGATGGTCGGCGCATCAAGCGTCGCGTGGTTCCACGTGCCGTAGGCCGCGCCGAAGCTCCCGGCGCCGTACTCGTTGTTCGTGGCGAGGGAGCGCAATGAGGTCGCGACGCCGCCGGACTGCTCGTCCAGCACAAGCTCCAGCGCCTGGTTCCCGATGATGATCCGGCCGTGTCCGCTGCCGAGGGCTTCGGGCGTGGTCGCCAACTCCGTCGGCACCGCGGGGACGTCGCCCACGCAGGCGTAGTAGGTGCGGGCCGAGCGTACGTCCACATCCGCGAGGAAGAGCAGCTCCGTGCCGTCGGCGCTCGTCTGCGAGGTCACCGGGTTGCCGTCCTGGTCGCGAACGTGGAACCGCAGCCCCATTCCCCGCGCGTAGCGCTTGAGCTGGCTGACGGGCATGGTGATGACCCGGGCCTCCAGGGGTCTCTCGGGGCCGTTGAACACCAGGATCGGGGCGACGGCGGCCGGGACCGAGGGGTAGCGGCGCGGGTAGGAGGCGATCGCGATGGGTTGCACCCTCTCCTCGGCCTGATCGCCGGCCTGCCAGGCGACCTCCGCCAGGCGCACGAGTAGCTCGGGGCGGTCGCCGGGCGGCGGTAGGTCCACGTCGTTCTCCGCCACCTGCCCGCTGCGCAGATCGCCGAAGCCGATCTTCTTCTCGTCCACCGTCACCGTCACCCGCTCGGCCGTGCCGCTGGCCGTCAAGGGGTGCTCCGTGTTGCGCACGGAGAGCCGCGGACGGGCGCGGTCAACGAGGGTCGTCGTGATCTCCGGCTCGGGGCGCCGCACCACCTGCAGCTTCCGCCATAGGTACACATGCTGCCCGCCCGTGGCGAGATCGAAGACCACGGTCTTTTGCCCCCAGTCGGCGTCGGGAGCGCAGGTGATCTCAAAGGGCAGTTCCTTGTCCTCGTAGTCGGTCAGCGACGTCACGGCCGGGGCCGCGGTGATCGTGGGTACC
>Ga0194112_10007351_pt1 | contig 14339 bp, 12 predicted proteins | sample TA2MahC400mmetaG_FD_146191 | JGI IMG/M metagenome (GOLD analysis project Ga0194112, IMG submission 146191) | Freshwater microbial communities from Lake Tanganyika, Tanzania - TA2015016 Mahale Deep Cast 400m | ecosystem: Environmental > Aquatic > Freshwater > Lake | place: Tanzania: Lake...
GCATCCTTGCCACCGACCTCGCCTACTTCCGCACCAATCGAGCCGGACTCCAATACCCCATCTTCCGCCAGCACGGCTGGCCCACCGGCTCCAGCATCATCGAGAGCACCGTCAAACAACTCGGCAAGCGAGTCAAGGGGACCGAAAAGTTCTGGAGCCTCCCAGGTGCCGAGCAAACCCTCCAGGTCGTCGCTCACCTCGCTTCCACCGACGGCTCCTGGGACCGCTTCTGGGATGCCCACCCCCTCACCTCAGCACCGTAGGAGATTACACGCACCCCGCTGCGGGTCGCCCCATGGCTTGCCTTCGATGACCTGCGCAGCGATGCCTTGCTGGCGGGCGAGGTCCGCCAGTTGACTGGCGAGGTTGACCTTCAGCGCCGCCGCCCTCGAGGCGTAGGCAGCAATCGCCTTTGCAGCAAGAGCCAGCTCATTCCGCCAGAACCGTATCTCCTCGCCCAGCCGCGGCTCGTCGCGGCTGTCGCGTGCCAGACGTACGCTCTCAATGCCGTCGTCCACGCACTTCACCAGCTCATAGAGCGCGGTGCCGTGTCGGACCTGCGCCTCGGCCTCCTCACGCCAGTCGCCCCTCCTCCACGGCCGCAGGTACCCGCTCATCGCCCGGCACGCCAGCGCGTCGTCCCAGGCGGCGCCCAGCGCCAGCCGCACCGTCTCGCTATCGCCGACCAGCGCCGTCGCCTCCCTGTTGCGGTACTCCGGCACCACGTCGTGCCCTGTTGTGATGCGGCCCCGCTCGGTCGGCGCACACCCTGGCCAGAGCAGCAGCATGCTCATGCCCAAGGCCGCTGTGCAGGAAGCTCGGGCGACGACCCTTGGCACGCCGCTCATCATGTCTACCCTCGGTTCCGGAACTGCCGGCCAGGCTCCTCAGGCTGCTTGCACGCCCTGCTCCGTGGGCCGGCTCACGCGCCTTGCACTGGTGGTAGCCAGCAGTATCGCGCGCCGCGCCACGTCCGTCAAGTCAGACACTCTCAAAGCCTCTTGACGGGCTCGGGGGCGAGTCACGGCTTGACAGGCATTGAAGCGCAGAATACCATGCCCATGAATCCAGGCGTCCCCCTCAACTGGGAGCTGGGAGTGGGTGCTGGGGTTCCAGTAACTCGCCCGGGACCATGGCGTCACCTGCTATGTGACGTACGCTGACCACCCGACGGAGCAGCACAAGGACACCCCGGATTCCCTCATTCAGCAGATGAAGGCGCCCGTGCAGCAAGAGGAAAGGAACTCCCCATGAGAAACCACTCCATCACCGCGGCCCTGTTGCTTCTCGCCTCCTCGGTCTCGTGGGCCGACGAATACCACGTGGCCGCCGGCGCGGCGAATGCCTCCGACGACAATCCGGGGACCGCGGACAAGCCGTGGCGAACGCTCAGCAAAGCCGCCTCGACGGCCAGGGCCGGCGACGTCGTCCTCGTCCACGCCGGACGGTATCCCGAGACAGTAGCCATCAGGAACAGCGGCCTGCCCTGGATCATGCGTCAAACGGTTCGGTATGGCTGCCCACCGAGGAAGGCATGGCGCCGGGTATCGTGGGCGTCAAGCTCCTTTGGCCCGTTGACCGGGCCTCCGCGGGCTGACATGACGACGGCCCTGACCAGGCCGTCGTCACACCGCAAGATGCCGAACCGCAGGCGCCCGCTCCATCAAGGTCGCCTCCCGATGCCCGTGTGATCCCGGCGCACCACGCGAACCTTGCGCACAACCTGCGACGGGTCGTGAAAGAGTGTGGCTTTCGTGTCTTGGCGGACGTGACAAGGCAGGCCGTCGAGGGATGGGGGGCCGCTCACAGCTGTTCAACGTGCCTACCGCGCTGGACAAGATCTTCCGCCGCGACCTGAAGTTCGCCGGCCTCTCAGCGACAGATGCACGCGGGCGGGTGTTGACGCCGCACAGTCTTCGAACAAGCTTCTGCACCCACCTGAGCAAGGGCGGCGTCTCGCCCCGCATCGCCCAGGCGGCGATGAGGCATAGCGACATCCGCCTCACAACCGCAATCTACACGGACGAGTCGTTGCTGCCTATCGCGGAAGCCGTCGAGGTCCTTCCCGCGCTGCCTCTCACGGAACGGCGAAGATTGCCCGCGCCGGTGCCCGGAAATCTTGTGCCAGATCTTGCACCAACTCCCGTCCATTCGTGTCAATTCAGTGCAAGAACGGGCAGAAAAGGGGCCATTCGGGGTGCCTGCGACGAGTCTTGCGCAGAAACGCAAAAGGCCGAATCTCAAGCGAGTACGGCTGAGAATCGGCCTTTTGGCGTGGTGGAGGATAGGGGATTCGAACCCCTGACCTACAGACTGCCAGCCTGTCGCTCTCCCAACTGAGCTAATCCCCCAGTCACGTTTGAGTATAGCAGGACTCGGACCGGTTGTCAACCCAGGGTTCATGGGATGAGGACAGCGGCGCCGCGGACCTCGCCGCGCTTCACCGCGGCCAAGACCTTGTTCGCGTCGGACAACTGGTAGGCGGTGACGTCGGTGCGGATGGGGATTTCGGCGGCGAGGCGCAACAGGGCCTCGCCGTCGCGCCTGGTGCTTGCGGTGACGCTGCGGACGGTGCGTTCGTGGTAGAGGTCGCGCTCGTAGTCGAGCTCGGGGATGGCGGTCATGTGGATGCCGGCGAGTGCGAGGGTGCCGCCGCGGTTGAGCGCGCGGAGCGCGAGCGGGACCAGCCAGCCGGCGGGCGCGAAGATGATCGCGCTGTCGAGCTTCTCGGGCGGAGAGTCCTTCGCGTCGCCCACCCAGGCTGCGCCGAGCTCGCGGGCGTGGCTCCTGTGCTCCTCGCCGCGGGTGAAGACGTAGACGCGGCAGCCCCAGTGGCGGGCGATCTGGATGGCGATGTGGGCGGACGCGCCGAAGCCGTAGAGGCCGAGGCGGCCGCCGGAGCGCACCTCGCTGAGCTCGAGGGCGCGGTAGCCGATGATGCCGGCGCACATGAGCGGCGCGGCTCGCTCGGGCTCCACGCCCTCGGGCACGGCGTAGGCGAAGGCCTCGGGGGCCTTGGCGCATTCGGCGTAGCCGCCGTTGGCGTGGAGGCCGGTGAAGCGTGCGGATTCGCAGAGGTTTTCGAGGCCGTTGCGGCAGAACTCGCACGCGCCGCAGGCCCAGTGGAGCCAGGCGAGGCCGGCGCGCTGGCCCACGCGGAAGCGCTGGCAGCCCTCGCCGAGGGCCTCGACGACGCCAACGACCTCGTGGCCGGGGATGATCGGCACGCAGTCGGTGCCCAGGTCGCCTTCTACCGTGTGGAGGTCGGTATGGCAGACGCCGCAAGCGAGGACGCGGAGCAGGACCTCGCGCGGCCCGGGCTGAGGCGTCGGCACGTCGCTCAGGCGGAGCGGGCCGTCCTCAGCCGGCGCGCATCTCTCCAAGACCATCGCTCGCATTGGGCCGTTCCCACATAAGCCCTCGGGGGCGTTCCCTCAAGACGTTCACCTTAGCCGATCTGGCGGAGTGTGTCAACGATGGTTGAGGGATGGTCCTGGCCTGTCCTGTTATCGTCCTCGTCCCTCGTCCTCGTCCCTCGTCCTCGATTGTCTTCCCTTGTGGAGGGAAAAGAGTCGAGGACGAGGACGAGGGACGAGGACGAGTACGATTGCCCAAGACCCTTGACGGGGTCCGCCATCGGCCCTATAATCGCGCGCGATGAGCCGACTGCACTTCGCAACCCCCGAGGCATTGCTGCTGGTGGCGCTGGCGCTGGGGGCGTTCGCGCTCTGGCGGCGGCGGTTGGGCGGCGCTCTGGGCTTGGCGGTGGTGCTGTGCCTCTGCGTGGCGCTGGCGCGGCCGCAGTGGGCGACCGAGGCCCGCCGCGTGGCTCGCCTCTATGCGCTCGACGTGTCGGGCAGCACGTTCCTCGACGCCCCGAAGGCGCTGGCGGCGGTGCGCCGCAGCATGGCGGAGCTGGGCGCGGACGACCGCGTGGGGCTGATGGCGTTCGCCGGTTCGCCGCAGGTTGCGCTGCCTCTCAGCCCGCCGAGGGCGGTCCCGGGGGAGCTTGCGCTCGGCGGCCAACTCCCCCGGGCGGACGCCACGGACATCGCGGCGCTCATCCGCTCGGCGGCGGAGCAGCTCGCCGAGCCCGCCTGCGACCGCCAACTGGTGCTCATGGGCGATGGCCGCCAGACCGTGGGAAACGCCGAGCTCGAGGCGGCTATGGCGGCCGCAGCAGGCATGAGGGTCTTCGCCATTCCCGTGGGGCCGGCCGAAGTCAGCGACGCGCGGGTGGCCCTTCTCCGCGCGCCCGCGCGGGTTGCCGTGGGCCAGCCGTTCGAGGTCGAGGCCGAGCTTGCGGCCACCGCGCCCATCGAGGCCACGCTGATCATCGCGAGAGACGGCTCGCCACTTGGCTCGGCGCGACGGGTCGCCCTCGAGCCGGGCGCGCCTCACCGCCTCAGCGTCCAGGACCGCCTCGACAAGCCGGGCACGGTGGCCTACTCGGCAAGCCTGGCCGTGGCCGACCGCTGCGCCGAGAACAACTCCGCTCAAGCCATCGTGCGGGCGGAGGGGGACACACGCGTCCTCTGCGCCGCGCCAGGGGACACTGCGCTGGCGCGGCTGCTCGCCGCGGCGCCGGGGCTGGACGTTGCGCGCGTCGGCCCAGCCGAGCTGGGCGAGCTCGCGGGAAGGCTCCCCGGAGCCGACTGCTTGGTGCTCGATGGCGTGGCGGCGGGCCAACTGCCCGCCGCAGTGCAGGGCGCCGTGCGCGACTGGGTGCGCGACACGGGGGCGGGCCTCGTGGCGCTAGGCGGACCGGCCAGCTATGGTCCCGGCGGCTACACTGGCACGCCCATCGAGGATGCCCTGCCCGTCCTCTGCGCGCTTCCCCGCAAGATCGCCCTCCTGGTCGCGCTCGACGCCTCTGGCAGCATGGCGGAGCGTGCGGGAGGCAAGTCGAAGATCGCCTTCGCGCGCGAGGCCGTGCTCCGATGCGCGGGCGAGCTGGGGGCTTCCGACAGCTTCGGGCTGATGGCGTTCGCGGGCGAGCCACGCGTCGTGCTGCCCGTGGGCAAGGTGCCGGAGGCCGGTCGCCTCGCGGCGCTGCTCGAACGTATCGAGCCGCACGGCCCGACGGAGCTTCAGGCCGCCCTGGAGCAGGCCAACGAGGTTCTCACCTCGGCTACGGCGCAGGTGCGGCACATCATACTCGTCTCCGACGGCCAGGTGACTGACGCCCAGGCGAGCCGCATCCGCGAATCGAACCTCAGGAAGCGGATGGCCGACGCCGGCGTGACCCTCTCCGCGGTGATGACCGGCCGCGACCCGAAGGCGATGGAACTCCTCAAGGAGCTCGCGGCCGCGGGCTTCCAGTTCGTCGAGGACCCCTCCAACCTTAGCGCGGTGGTCCTCGAGCAACTGCGCAAGATAACCTATGGGAATCTGATTCAGCAGGGGAAGTTCGCGGTCCGTGCCGCGCCACGCGCGGAGGTCGCTGTCGGCGTGGCGCCCGGCTCGCTCGCGGGTTACGTCCGCACGGTGGCCAAGCCGACGGCAGTGGTGGAATGGCTGGCGGGGGAGCCGCCCGACCCCGTGCTGGCCCGCTGGCAGTTCGGGCTTGGACGCGCCCTGGCCTTCGCATCCACCGTGGGCACCGAGTGGGATGCCGGCGTGTGGGGAGCAGAGGGCGCGGGCCGCCTCTGGCCGCAGGCGGTCCGCTGGGCGGCGCGTCCCCCACGAACCCCCGGCTTCGAGGCGCAAGCCGCCGAGCGCGGCGACGAGATGCTCCTCACCGTGCGAGCGGAACGTGACGGCCGTTTCCTCAACGGCCTGGACCTCTCCGCCCGCATCCTCTGCCCCGATCGTCCTCGTCCCTCGTCCTCGTCCCTCGTCCTCGACCTTCCTCTCCGCCAGACCGCCCCCGGCGAGTATCAGGCCACGTTCCCCGCCCCAGTGCCGGGCGCGTACCACGCCACGGTGATCGAGAAGGACAAGGGCCAGCGCCTCACCCTCGGCATCGTGAAGAACTACTCGCGCGAGTGGGAGGCATTCGGCGTGGACGCCCCGTCCCTCGAGGCCATCGCCCGCAGCGGCAGGGGCAAGGTGCTCCCGGGCCTCGATGCCCTGCGGGAGATCGAGCCGGCCACCGCCCCCGGCCGGGCCGACATCGCCTGGGCCTTCCTCCTCGCCGCCCTCGCCCTCTTCGTAGCCGAGGTCGCCCTCTCCCTCCTCCGCTCCAAGCGCGTCCGTCTCTGACCCTACCTCCGAGCGCAGCTCATTTCGGCGGCGAGGAGGATGGCGGCGATGAGGGAGTTGGGCGAGGCCAGGCCGCGGCCGGCGATGTCGTAGGCCGTGCCGTGATCAACCGAGGTCCGGATGATGGGGAGGCCGAGGGTGACGTTGACCGCGTCGTCGAAGGCGAGGAGCTTGAGCGGGATGAGGCCCTGGTCGTGGTACATGGCGATGACGGCGTCGAACTCGCGGCCGTGGACGGCGCGGTGGAAGCAGGTGTCGGGCGGCACCGGGCCGCGGGCGTTGATGCCGGCGTGGCGCAGTTGGGCGACGGCGGGCTCGATGAGGCGGAGCTCCTCGTCGCCGAAGCGGGAGCCGTCGCTCGCGTGCGGGTTGAGGCCGCAGACGGCGAGGCGCGGCTTCGGGACGCCGAAGAAGCGGCGGAGCGAGGCGTCCAGGACCCGGGCAGTGGCCACAATCGCCTCCGTCGAGAGGGCGTCGGGGACTTCGGCCAGGCGGATGTGGTGGGTGACGAGGGCGACGCGGAGGCGGCCGCCGACGAGCATCATGACCGGCTGCTCGACGCCCAGGAGGTGGGCCAGGAGGTCGGTGTGCCCCGCGAAGGGGCTCCCGGCCATTGCGATGGCCTGCTTGTTGATCGGCCCGGTGGCAATGGCGGTGACCGTGCCGCCGCGGGTGGCCTTGACTGCTTCCTCAATGTAGCGCAGTGAGGCCGCACCCCCCTCGCGGGTGGGCCTGGCGGCGAAGAGGAGGCCAGGCGGCGCGCCCATTGCCGGCAATGGGCACCCGCCAAGGTCCACCACCTGCGCCCAAGCTTCATCCCAGCCCGTCGGCAGGCCGAGGCGACTGGCGGCCTCGCGCAGCGCCGCTTCGTCGCCGAAGACGACGGCGCGGCACGCGGCGCGCACGCGCTCGTCCGCGAGGGCCTTGGCGACGACCTCGGGGCCGACCCCCGCGGGATCGCCCATGGTGACCGCTATTGCAGGCTTCGCCTGCATTCCAGATTCCAGATCGGGGGATTGAGGTCCTTAGTCCGTAGTCAGTGGTCCGTAGTCCGTAGTCGGCAGTGGGCAGCCGGCAGTCGGCAGCCAAAAACCAAGAATCCGAGATGGCTACATCGTGAATTCGTGGCCCAGGTATCGCTGCTTGACGTCGGGGTGCTCGACGATTTCCTCGGGGGAGCCGTGTGCGAGGATGCGGCCCTGGTCAATGATGTAGGCGCGGTCGGTCACGCGGAGGGTGTCGCGGACGTTGTGGTCGGTGAGGAGGATGCTCATGCCGCGTGCCTTGAGGTCGCGGATGATGTTCTGGATGTCGGTTATCTTCTTGGGGTCAATGCCGCTGAACGGCTCGTCGAGGAGGAAGACCTGGGGCTTGGTGATGAGTGCGCGGGCGATTTCGAGCCGCCGCCGCTCGCCGCCGGAGAGGGTGGAGGCGAGGTTCTTGCTGACCTTCCCGAGGTCGAAGTCGGCCAGGAGTTGGTCGAGCCAGCGGAGGCGCTCGGCGCGGCTGATGGGCACGGTTTCCAGGATCGCCAAGAGGTTGTTGCGGGTGGTGAGGCGCTGGAAGAGCGAGGGCTCCTGGGAGAGGTATCCCATGCCGAGCCTGGCTCGGCGGTACATGGGCAGGCGGGTGATCTCCTGGCCTCGGAAGACCACCCTGCCGGAGCTGGGGCGGATCATGCCGATGGTCATGCGGAACGAGGTGGTCTTGCCGGCGCCGTTTGGGCCGAGGAGGCCGACGATTTCGCCGGGCTCGACCTCGAAGCTCGCCGCGTCCACCACGCGGCGACCGCCGTAGACCTTCACGAGCCTTTCGCAGTAGAGGAGCGGCATGGGGCCTTTCTTCCGAAGAGTGTCACCGCACGGGTTTCATGCGGCCGAGGGGCCAGAGGACCATGAACGCCTCGCCGACCAGGTAGCTGCGCGGCACGGTCTGCCACGCTCGGCTGTCGTTGGAGTTCGCACTGTTGTCGCCCAGGACGAAGTACTCGTCGTCCTTGAGCTGATAGGCCTCCCTTACGGCGTAGGCAGGGAGGCCCTTACGCTTGTAGTCGCTGAAGGCCACGTCGTCGCCGCGCGCGTCCTTGTCGTTGCTCGTGTAGTGGACGTCCGCGTAGATGGCAGGGTCGCGCACGGTGGCGTGTGCCTGGCTCCACCGCAGCCGCACGTGCGCCTGCCTGGTGTAAGCGGCGTCCTCGAACACCGGGTTGCCAAGATCGTAGTCCTTCGCAACCACCTCCGAGCCGTTGACGCGGACGATGGTAGACTGGTCAACGTTGCAGACCTGGATGCGGGCGGCCTTGTCCTTCGGGAGGCGGCACTTGCCCTCCCTTGCGAAAATGGTGGCGGCCCCGGGCGGGCCGCGCCAGACCTCCGGCACGCAGTCCGGGTCGCTGAGGGGGAAGCGCGCTTCCCAGACGTCGAGCACCTTGTCGCCCCTGAGGGGCGGCGTGTGCGTGATCTCCACGCTGAGCGAGCCAGCCGCCTCGCGCGGGATGAGGGAGAACTCCACCATGACGTCGCTGGTGAAGAGGCCGCCGAACTTGTCTGTCTCGTAGGCGAGGATCGCCCTGTCGTACCTCAGCTCGGCCTCGCCCGTGCCGCCGGTGGAGTCGGCGGTGAACTCCAGGCTGGCCGGCTCCTTGCGCGCGCCGTCTGGCCCAATGAAGTTCCACGCCTCGGACTTGGGCGAATGGGGCGTCATGCGCCAGAGGTCGCGCTGGACCCGCCACGGCTTGCGGGCGATCCTCGCGTTGATGTACACGTCGCCGTGCTCGACACAGATCGTCTCGCCCGGAAGGCCCACCACCCGCTTGATGTAGTTCAGGGAGGTCTTCTGGGGGTATTTGAAGACGGCGACCTCCCAGCGGCGCGGGCCGCGGAGGTCGTAGGCGAACTTGTTCACCAGAATCTTGTCCCCGCTCCACGGGTCGCCCAGGAGCGTGGGCTCCATGGACTTGGTGGGAATCTTGAAGACCTCGAGGACGAAGTGGCGAATGACCATAGCCAGGATGAAGGCGATGGCGAGGGAGTCGGCCACCTCGCGCGCCTGGCGGCGCAGGTCGCGGGGGTCCTTTGGCTTGTCGCCGTGCTTGCCCATCAGGCCTCAGGCCTCGGCCAGCAGTTGCATGGCGGAGATAGCGGAGCCGATGACGCCGGCGTGGTCGCCGAGCTTGCTTGGGACGATCTTGCAGCGGAGCGCGCCGATTCTGAAGCAGCGCCTTGCGACCTCCTTGCGCAGCGGCCCGAAGAGTTGCGCCCCCGCCTTCGTCATCCCGCCGTAGAGCACGATCATGTCGGGGTTGAAGGTGTTGATCAGGCTGGCCATGGCCGTGGCGAGGCAGACGATGGTCTCGGCCACGATCTTCCTGGCTAGGGGGTCGCCTTGCTTGGCCACCTGGAAGATGTGGCCGCACTTGCCCTCCTTCGACGCCTTCGTGAGGTCGTTCTCTCCGCCCTTGGCGAGGGAGCTCTGCGCGCCGGCCTTGAGCGCCTCGACCGTGCGCCTGACGACGCCCGTGGCGGATGCGTAGGCCTCCACGCAGCCGATGGAGCCGCAGTTGCAGCGGCGGCCGCTGTAGCAGATGCTGATGTGGCCCAGCTCCGCCGCGATGTCGTCGGCCCCGTGCCACACCCTGCCGTTGATGACGATGCCGCCGCCGATGCCGGTCCCCAGGGTGAGCATGAGCATGCAGGGCATGCCCTTGCCCGCGCCCGCAATCGCCTCGGCGAGCGAGGCCGCGTTCGCGTCGTTCTCGATCACCGTCGGGTAGCCGGCCCGCCTCTGGATTTCGGCGGCCAGCGGCAGGTTGACCCAGCCTGGGAGGTTGGGCGCCTCGTAGATGAGGCCCTTCTTGATGTTGAGGGGGCCAGGCGAGCCGATGCCCACGCCGGCGATCTCCTCGCGCGGCACGCCGGCCTTCTCGCGCGCGATCTCCACGAGCGCCGCGATGCGGTCGAGCACGTGGTCGCGGCCCTTCTGCCCCTCGGTGGGGATGCTCTCGAAGCTCAGCACCCTCCCGTCCGTGGTCACCACGCCGCCCTTGATGTTCAGGCCCCCGAGATCAATCCCCACGTAGTGCTTGCCCATCGTCTTGCTCCTGTTCGCCGAGCAGCTCGGCCAGTCGGTCCGCGAGGGCGGCCACGGCGCGCCCTCGATGGCTCACGCGGTTCTTCGCCTCCATCGGGAGCTCGGCGAAGGTCAGGCCAAGCTCCGGGTAGAGGAACACGGGGTCGTACCCGAAGCCGTCGTGCCCGCGCGGCGCGCGGATGATGCGGCCTGGGCACGCCCGTTCGACCTCCACAATGACGCCTTCCTGCGACGCGAGCGCCAAGGCGCACACGAAGCGAGCCGTGCGGCGCGCGTCCTCCACGTCGCGAAGCTCGGCGAGGAGCTTCGCCACCTTGTCGGCGTCGGTCGCGCCCGGCCCGCCGTAGCGTGCGGAGACGACGCCTGGCCGCCCGCCGAGGGCGTCCACGCAAAGCCCCGAATCGTCGGCCAGCACCCACGCGCCGAGCCGGCGCGCCAAGCCGAGAGCCTTCAGCCGCGCGTTCTCGGCGAACGTGGCACCGGACTCCTCGGGCGGCTCGACGCCTGGGTAGGCGTCGAGGCCCCGCAGCTCGACGGGCAGCCGGGCGAGTGCCGCCTGAAGCTCGCGGAGCTTGCCCCTGTTGTGGCTCCCGAGCACGATGAGGCGCCGAGAGCCTGTCATCCCCATGGCTTGCGCCGCCAGCGAAGCGCCTTGGCCTGGAGCGCGAAGAGCTCGCGCGCGCCCTTCTTCGCAAGGCCGAGCAACACCTTCAGGTCGCCGTCGCCGAACGATCCGTGCTCGGCGGTGCCTTGCACCTCGATGAAGCGCCCGCCATCGGTCATCACCACGTTCATGTCCACCGCCGCCTTCGCGTCCTCCTCGTAGCAGAGGTCGAGGAGCGGCTGGCCGTCCACGATGCCCACGCTGACGGCGGCGACCATGGAGCGGAGCGGCTGGGCCGCGGCGAGCTTCTTCCGCGTCATCCAGGCCACGGCGTCGGCCAGGGCCACGTAGGCTCCCGTGATCGCCGCGGTTCGCGTCCCCCCGTCGGCCTGGAGCACGTCGCAGTCCAGCCACACCGTGTGCCCTGGAAACGCCCTGGTGTCAATTGCGGCGCGCATCGAGCGCCCGATGAGGCGGCGAATCTCCACGCTCCGCCCGTCTATGTTCACCCCAACCTCCCGCTGCTTGCGGCTGGGGGTGGAGCCGGGCAGCATGCCGTACTCGGCAGTGACCCAGCCCTGGCCGCTGTTGACGAGAAACTTCGGGACGCCTTGCTCGACCATCGCGGTGCAGAGGACCTTTGTGGCCCCGGTCTCGATGAGGACGGAGCCGTGCGGGTTGGCCGTGTATTGACGGCGGATTCGCACGGGCCGCAGCTCATCCGGACGCCGATTCCCCTCGCGCTCCTTGCAGTTCGTTGTCACACTCACCTCTCTGCAACAGGTCAACAGGCCCTTGATCCGCGGCTCGCACGTGCCGGGAGGGGATGAATGGAAGAATGGATGGGTGGATGGGTCTGAAGCCAATCATCCATCCATCCAACCATCCAGTCATCCCCTTCTCTCGCGGCCAATGGCCGCGTCAAGGGCAAGCGAGCCGCCCGTCCCTACACCGTGGCCAGCACCCGTTCGAGGATGTCGAGCCCCTCGGCGATCTCGCGCTCCGTTGCGGCCATCGAGGGGAGCAGGCGGAGCACGTGGTCGTGGGTGCAGTTGATGAGCAACCCGTCCGCCATGCAGCGCTTGACGATTTCCTCGCCTGGGCGGTCGAGGTCAACTCCGATCATGGAGCCCTTGCCCCGCACCTGGCGGATGAGGCCCAGCCGTTTGGCGAGGGCGGCCATGCGGCCCATCACCTGCTCGCCGATGCGGCGGGCGTTCTCGAGGAGGCCCTCGTGCTCGATGGCCTCGAAGGCGGCGATGCCGCCCGCGCAGGCGATGGGGTTGCCGCCGAAGGTCGAGGCGTGGGTTCCGGGCACCAGGGCCTTCGCAATCTCCGGCCTGGCCGCCATCGCGCCGATGGCCAGCCCGCCCCCGAGGGCCTTGGCGAGCGTCATGATGTCGGGCGCCACGCCCCAGTGCTGGTAGCCGAACCACTTGCCGGTGCGGCCGACGCCGGTCTGGACTTCGTCGAAGATGAGGAGCACGTGCCGCTCGTCGCAGAGCTTCCGCAGCGCGGAGAGGTAGCCGTCGGACGGCACGTTTATCCCCCCCTCGCCCTGGATCGGCTCGACCAGCACGGCGCAGGTCTCGTCGTCGGCCACCTTGGCCACGGCGTCGGCGTCGTCGTAGGGCACGTAGGTGAAGCCGGCGGGGAGCGGGTGGAAGCCCTGGTGGTACTTGGCCTGCGCCGTGGCCGTGACCGCGGCCAGGGTGCGGCCGTGGAACGAGTTGTAAGCGGTGATGACCTTGTAGCGGAGCGGCTCGCCCTCCTTGCGGGAGACCCAGGCGTGGCGGCGGGCGAGCTTCATGGCCCCCTCGTTCGCCTCCGCGCCGCTGTTGCAGAAGAAGCACTGGCCGCCGAACGACCGCTCGGAGACGAGTTGCGCCAGGCGCGCCTGGGGCTCCATGAAAAAGTTGTTTGCTACGTGGAGCAGCTTCCCCGCCTGCTCGCGGATCGCCGCCACCACCCTCGGATGGCAGTGCCCGATCCCGTTCACCCCCCAGCCGGGGAACAGGTCAATGTAGCGCTTCCCATCCGCGTCCCACACGTAGCTCCCCGCGCCGCGCACCAGCACAATCGGATAGCGCTTGTAGTTCGCCACCACGTACTTGTCGAAGAGATTGAGCGTTTCCTGAGTGGTCATATCCCTGACGCTCGCTCCTGAATCGTTGGGGGATGAATGGATGGGTGGATGATTGGATGGGTGCAAGAGAGCCCGCCCGCTCCTGCAATCATCCATTCATCCATACATCCATTCATCCCCCTCATTGCCGGCTTCACTCCCTTGAGCGGATGATCTCGGTTCCCACCCCCGTGTCCGTGAAGATCTCCAGCAGCAGCGCGTGCGGTATGCGGCCGTCAATCATGTGTGCCTTGCGGACACCCGCCTCCACCGCTCGGAGACAGGCATCCACCTTCGGCAGCATGCCGCCGTCAATCACCGCCTCGCGCTCGAGCCGCTCCACCTCCTCCTTCGTCACGGTCGGGATCAGGGTGCTCTCGTCCTTGCGGTCGCGGAGGATGCCTGGCACGTCGCTCAGGATGACCAGCTTCTCCGCCTTCAACTCCGCAGCCACCTTCCACGACACCGTGTCCGCATTGCAGTTCAGCGTCTGACCGTCCACGCTCACCGCGAGCGGGGCGATCACCGGGATGCAGTCGGCGTCCAGCACGTCGTTGATGATCGCCGTCCGCACCGAGAAGACGCGTCCCACGAGGCCGAGGTCAACCGGCGTGCCGTCCTCGGCGCTCTCGAGGAGCTTCTCGCCGAGGAGCGGCCGGCCGTGGCGCGAGTGGAGGCCCACCGCGCTGCCGCCCAACCCCTCGATCCTCGCCACAAGTTGGGCGTTCACCTTGTTGATCAGCACGTCCTCCACGATGGCGAGGGTGGCGGCATCGGTCACGCGGCGGCCGCGCACGAAGGTCGGCTGAAGCCCCTTCTCCTTCATCGCCTGGCTGATGAACTGTCCGCCGCCGTGGACCAGCACCGGGCGGATGCCCACGTGGCTCAGGAAGACCAGGCTGAAGAGGATGTCGGCCAGGTCGCCCTGGGGGTTCATGGCCGCGCCGCCGAACTTCACCACCATCGTGCGGCCGCGGAACATCTGGAGATAGGGCAGCGCCTCGATCAGCACCGCCGCTTTCGCCTTCGCTGCCTCCAAGCCCACTCTCCTCCATTCGCACCAGGACAGGCCGCACGCCACGCCTCAAACCATTGAATTATAAGGAACCACGCCGGAAAGTCAATCCACGAGGCGAAGGGGGGCGCGTGTAATCTCCTACGCTTTGTAAGCCCAGATCCGAACGGCCTTTGCAAATCCACGTCACCAAGAGACAGGCCCAGCTCCCGTAGGGTGCGGAGGTGAGATTGGCTGAGCCCTGCTATTTGCAGACGTGTACACGTCTGCAAATAGCAGGGCGGACCTTGCGACGAGGTGAA
>Ga0194112_10007382_pt1 | contig 14312 bp, 13 predicted proteins | sample TA2MahC400mmetaG_FD_146191 | JGI IMG/M metagenome (GOLD analysis project Ga0194112, IMG submission 146191) | Freshwater microbial communities from Lake Tanganyika, Tanzania - TA2015016 Mahale Deep Cast 400m | ecosystem: Environmental > Aquatic > Freshwater > Lake | place: Tanzania: Lake...
GCATAGCGCGCCGCAGCCGCTCCCGGCCTGGCGGGACCCCGACAAGCGGCATGGCCGCCGGGTTGAATATGTACCCCTGCGTCAGGCGGAAGTCAAGAGACCCCCGGAAGGGTCGGCGATGTCGGCCGGAGAGCGTCGCGCGGCGGATCAGGAGACCCGCCGCGAAAAAGGCTGGCCGGCGACGTAGTGCTACGGCACGGTGCGGCGCCAGGTGCCCGCGACGGTCTCCATGCGCTTGGCCGTGCCGAAGTCGAAGCCGGGAGGCGGGTTGTTCAGCCACGTGCTGCCGTAGCGCAGGTCAAGCCGCCCGCCCTGGACCTGGATGTCGTTGTCGGCGACCACCACGCCTTCGACGGCCGTCTGGCCCTGGAACACCAGGTTGCCCTTCGAGTAGATGAGGCCCCGGATGGCCGACGGATACGCGTCGGCCGCATCGGCGTCCGCCGTGCCGCCGACGTACGGATACGGCGTGCCGGCCGGATTGAAGTTGAAGTTGTCGGCCGCCTCGCTCAGGGCGGCCGAACCGAGGGCGATGGTGATGGGCGAATCCATGAGCAGCGAGGGGTAGTTCGCGACGGCCGGCTCCCACGCGACAGACCGCTGGATGATCGATGCGCCGCCCGGGTTCAGCAGCACCAGCGTGGCGGCGATGCGCGAGTTGGCGATGATGATCTTCTTGCCGCCGCACGACAAGACGTAAATGCCCTGCGGGTTCGTCTGGCGGCTGCCGAAGGGATTGTTGGCCGGGCTCAACAGAATCCGGTCGATGACGTACGCGTCGGCGGGGTACGTTACGTCTGTCAGCGACACCAAATCCATGTAGTACTCGGCGGAGGTGGCCAGGGTTATGGTGAGCGTGGCGCGCAGGAGTTGGCCGCTCCAGGTGGGCGTGACGTTGCCGTCGATGTGCCCCCAGGAGAAGGCTGAGCACCAGAAGTACGGCGTGGAGAATGCCTGTGTACCGTCTGTGGTCTCGATGACAAGCGTGCCGCGCCCCCAGGCGGACGCCAGCGGCAGGATGTGCAGGTGAATGTAGTAGGTGTTGCCGTTAAGAATCGTGCTCAGGCTCAGGTCCTGGCCCGCCACGGCCGATGAGTCGGCGCGGTCCCTCACGCGGAGGGAATAAGTGCCGTTCAGGCTGTAAGTGCTGCTGCGGCTCAGGGTGCACGTGCCCAGGGCCCGCCAGGGCGGAACGCCCGTCTCGATCGACCCGTTGACGACAAGGTCGGTCTCTCCCCACAACCTCAAGTCCGTGTAAGCGATGGCCGTGCCGTTGGCGACGTAGTAGGCGAGGGCGGTGTCGCGGTTGGGCATGGTTCGCGGCGTGAGGTTGCTGTTGGTGCCCTCGTAGTATGTGCCGCCCTTGACGGCGCCGACGGCCTCGGCGTCGGCATAGATTTTGGCGCCGTTCTTTCCGTCGGTGTCGTTGTTGGCGCTGAAAATCTGGTCGCCGGCGAGTGTGGCGGCGTCGATGACGACGTTGTGTCCGGCGTGCAGTGAGACCTCGGTGCACACGCCCAGGTTCTGGGCCGTCTCCAGGCGGACCTGCATCTGGTAGCGGGCCTGTCCTTTGGCGCCCGTGCCGGTGAGGACGACGGGGTCGGATGCGCCGCTGGCGACGTTGCCGTCGACGGGATCGGATACGCTCAGCGAGAACGTTCCGCCGCCGATGGGCACGTTCGTGGCCCATGTGCCGCCCCCGCGGCTGGTGCGCCAGAACGGGTCGGCGTGAATCCAGTACATGCCCATTTCGAGGGCGGAGCGCGCATAGAGGCGTGCCTCGGCGAAGTCGTTTGTGCCGCCGGCCGCGCGGTTCTGCGACTGCGCCAGAAGAATCGCCGCCAGGCCGATGAGCGTGACGAGCATGGCCGCCCCCAGGACGGCCACGTAAACGCTTCCGCGATGTCGGTTGCGTGCGTTCATGGTGATTACGGGGTAACCGTTATCGCCAGTCGGTCGGTGTCGACGCCGCCGCGGCCGTCGCTGACCTTGAGCGTTACAGTGTACGTGCCTGGGGCGGCGTAGGCGTGGGCGGCCGTCGAGCCGGCGGCGCCGCCGCCGTCGCCGAAGTTCCAGGCGAACGAGAGCGAATCGGCGTCGGGGTCGATGGAGTTGCGGCCGTCCAGGCCGACCGCCGCGCCCGCCTTGACCTCGGCCGCGTCGGTCCGCGCGATGGCCGTCGGGGGGCGGTTGCCGGAGAGGTCGGCGCCCTGCGGCTGTTCGAGGGCCCAGGCGACCGTCCGGACGGCCACCAGGCGGGCCGCCGGCACAACGCCGTGCAGAACGGTCACGGTGATGCGTTTGATGTCCGTTGCGGTGGCCGATGCGCAGGAGAGGTCGTTCGGGCTGGCCCACTCGACGGCCACCGAGCGCGTCCAGTCCGCAAGCGCACTGGTGGCCACGCCCGAGCGGGTCTGCGGGGGCGACTCGGTCCAGCCGGCGTAGTCGTCGACGTCGTCGAAGTACATGCGGCCTGTGCCGACCTCGATGCCTTCGGGGCCGAACAGTGCGGCGTCGTCGGGCTCAAAATACGCCGCCTGGAGGATTTCGTTCATCAGGTCCAGGGCCAACTGGTGGCCGCGAGCCCGGTCGGCCATGCGGGCCTGCCCGGCGCGAGAGGCGCCGAGCACCGTGAGCGCGACGACCATCATGACGGACACGATGAAGATGCTGATGACGGCCTCCACGAGGCTGAAGCCGCGCCGCCGTCCATTGCGGATTGCGAATTGCGGATTGCGAATTGCGCATTGCGGATTAAACGGCCAAGCGCCGCAAGTGACGCCGGCGGGCCGCCTTTCAATCCGCAATCCGAAATCCTCAATCCGCAATCCGCAGGCGTCTCGCGTCGTGTATGTCATGGCATCGGCTCCAGGACGCGGACGTGTGCGTAGTCGAACTCCGCCGGCCCGCCGCTTGCCGAGAGCGAGGCGAAGCGGTCGGCCGTCGCCCAGGCGGGCGTGCCGTAGGCGTACGTGCCGACGAGCGTGTCGCCCACCTTGACGCAGACGCTGTCGGCCGACGGGTCGATAAGGAGGCGGACGGCGACGAAGTCGGCCGGCAGCCGGCCCACGGCGATGAGCGTCTCGCTTGTGCCGTCGCCCTTCTTTCTGGACACGGTGAGCGTTTGCGTGCCTTCGGGCTCAAGTCTGAGCGCGGCCGTCAGGGGCGCGCACACGCCGCCCGAGCGGTCGGCGTTGACCGTCGCCAGGGCGGCTGCGCCCACGGATGCGCTGCGCATGCGGACCTCGGCGACCGTCCGCCGGACGAAGTCGCAGTCCGGCCAGGTGCGAAGGGTCGTGCCGCTGGTGTGCCAGGCGCCGCCGTAAATCGAGGATGGGTCGAGGGGGCCGCCGCCGACGACGGCCCAGTCGGCCGCGCCGTCGCCGTTGGCGTCCAGGGCGGTGGGGCTGGACGAGAAGTCGGCCTCCCAGAAGCCTAGCAGAAGGGGCGGCTGGTTCATAATCTGGGCGGTGGTATCGACCTGGCGGCCGACGCTGCTCACCTTCAGGATGATTCGCATGGCCATCAGGTGCTGCGTTACGGCGTACTGCGTCGGCCCCGGCAAGGTGGCCTTGCCGTAGAGCACGCCGCGAAGCGACTTGGTGCTGTTGTAGGTCCACGAGAGGCCCTGGTCGGCGGATGTCACGAGGCCCGAGCCGGCGTTGGTCTGTGCCGTGGCGGACTTGGTTCCCGACAGGTGCGCGAGGACCAGGCACACCGGGTCGGCAGCGGCCAGGCGGTCGACGGCGCCGAAGGTGAATTCCTGCCAGCCGTAACTGGCCAGCAGGAGGCTGCCGTCCACTGTCTGCTCATCCAGGACGGCGCTGGTGGGCTTCAGGTCGGCCCCGGCGGGCCGGACCTGCACTTTTAGAAAGGAGTTCACGGAGTTCTTGCGGATCATGAGGCGGACGCGCGTGGGTCGCCAGCCCATGGCGTTGCCCGCCAGGACGGGGGCGAAGTGCTGTCCCGGCCAGCGGCCGGACTCGACCTCCAGGTTGCCCAGGCCCGTGCCGGAGTCCTGGCTTGCCAGGCTGGAATCTGCGGCGTCCTCGATGCCCGCCCCGGGGTACGACTCCGTGACGCTGCGGATTTCGGGCACCAGGGCGAAGCGGTCCACGTCATCCACGGCGGCGACGACCGCACCGCCGTTGTACTGGCGGGTGAGCGGGTCGCCGGGCGTGCCGGACCAGGCGTAGCGGATGCGTTCATTGCGGCCGTCGCCGTCGCGGTCGGCCACGGTGAAGGCGACGGCGTTCTGGGAGTGCTCCATGATGTAGATGGCGGCTTCGAGTTCTGCGGCCAGCGGAGAGGCGGCGGCGGCGGCCAGGATCGCGGCGGAGGAGGGGTCCTGGGCGGTGGGCATCGCGCGGCTGGCCAGGACGATGGCCGACGCGGCGGCCACCATGATGATTGAAGCGATGAGCATGGCGACGACCAGTTCGACGAGCGTGAAGGCGTGTTGTGTGTCCGTGAGTTTCATTGCACGCTTGCCCGGCCGCTTGTGGCGTCCAGGACCACGGTGCGCTCGACGCTGCCGGCGCGGATGAGCAGCGCCCCGCCGCAGTTCGGCACTCCGTACCCGTTGAATGAGACCTGCGACTGGCCGCCGAAACTGGCCGACACGAGGGTGGCCCGGTAGGGGGCGTCGCCCAGGCGCACGGTGTAGGCGGCGCCGGTGGAGGCGTCGGCCATCTCGGGGATACGGTACTCGTTAGCGGCCACCGAGAAGACGACCGAGTGGGCGGTGCTGGTGGTGTTGGCGCGCGAGCGGGCGAGGGCCAGGTCGCCTGAGATGCGGCGAGCGGCGGCGTCGGCCCTGTAGCGCAGCAGGGCGTCGGCGTAGCGCGGGATGGCTATCGCCGCCGCAATGGCGATGATGCCTATGACGAGCACCAGTTCCACCAGCGTGAAGGCGCGACGGCTCATCCGGCGGTCTCCTCGGGCGGCCGCGCGCCGGGGCCCAAGGCACCGCTCCCTTACGGTCGCGGCTCTGATACGAGTCCCGGCGCGCTGAGCGAGCGCACCGTATCGGCCTATCGCTAATCGTCCACAAGGGGCGTCAAGCGTCAGGGAATCCGGCCGGCGTGGAGGGAATCGCGGCGGCCTGCGTGGGGCAGCGCGTTTATCGGACCTTGGCCGAATCTGCCGGTGATACGCCGTCTTGCGTAAACCTTTCGGGCCTGGAATGCCGATACACTGTGTGCACCCACCCCTATAGTTCGCCGAGGATACTCCATGAGCAGCGAGCCCGTCACGAAGACGGAGTCATGCGGACTGCGCCTGGCGGTGCGCAGCGAGACGCGCTTTGCCGCCGTCGGTCTGATCGTCGTGGGCGTCTTTTTGGTCTCGATGTGGGGGGCGGCCTTGTGGGCCGTCCGCGCCCAGCGGGACTCGCTCGGGGAGGCGCAGGCGGCGCAGTTGCGCGTAACCGGCGCGGTGCTGGCGCAGTCGGCGGAGGTGATGCTGGCGGCGGGCGAAGTGTCGAGCCTGCGGCGCATCCTGTCGGAGACGGCCCAGGAAGCGGGCCTCTCGCGATGCCGCATCGTGCTGCCCGGCGGCCAGGTCATCGCCGACTCCAGCCCCGCAAACATCACGATGGCGGAACTGCCGGCGAAGTGGCCGAGCGGCGCGCCGGCGTCCGCCCCGCAGGGTCCGCGGTCGCCCCTGGTTTTCCACCTGGTGGTTCCGCAGCGCGGCAGCGCCACGCTTGAAATGGCCGGGCCGGCGGAGTCCTCGGCCGCGGCTTACTGGCTGACGCAGGCGGGCATCGGCGCAATCTGCGTCGTGGCGCTGCTGGTGCTGATGGTGCTGTACCGGCGAGTGCGAACGGGCCTTCGGGGCATATGCGCCGTGCGCGAAGCGCTGCTGGCCCGCGACGGCGGTCAGACGTCGCTGGCGGCCCTGGAGGTGAACCCGGAGTGGGGTCCGGAGGCCCGCGCGTGGAACGACATGCTCAACTGCGAAGACGCGCGCCAGAAACATGCGGCCATGGAGAAGACGCGCGAGACGCTCCATGCCCGCGCGGGCGCGTGCGACCGCCTGGCCGTGGCGTGCGACGCCCTGTCGCAGGGCCTCATCCTCGTGGAGAAGAACCTGCACGCCACGTATGCCAACAGCGCCGCGGCGCTGCTGCTTCAGGCGAAGCGCGAAGACATCATCCAGGCGGCCGCAATCTCGTCGTTCCTGAAGGACGAGCGGCTGGTGACGGCGGTCCGCGCGGCGGCGTCGAACGGCCATACTCAGCGCCGGACGATAGTCGAGGTCCAGCGGAACGGGTCGGCCGGAGCGGGCGTGCTGCGGTTCATCGTCCGCCCCGTGCGGCGCGACGATTCCGGCGTCGCCATGATCGTGATCGAGGACGTGACGCAGCAGCGGGCCGCCGAGGCCGCACGCCACGCCTTCGTGGCCCAGGCCACGCACGAACTGCGCACGCCGCTGACGAACATCCGGCTGTACACCGAGATGGCCCTGGACGAGGGCCAGAAGGACGCGGCGGTGCTCAAGAACTGCCTGAATGTTATCAACCAGGAGACGTTCCGCCTGGACCGCACGGTGGGCGACGTGCTGTCGATCGCCGAGATCGAGGCCGGCACGATGTCTGTCCGCCGCGATGACGTCCGCCTGGAGGAAGTGTTCCCCGAACTCCAGGCCGACTACGCCGCGCAGGCCGCTGAGAAGCAGATCCAACTCCAGTTCCACCTGCCGCCGAAACTGCCGGTCATCAAGGGCGACCGCGAGAAGGTGCGCCTCGCGCTGCACAACCTCCTGGGCAACGCCCTGAAGTACACGCCGTCGGGCGGCCAGGTGAACCTGACCGTGAAGGTCGAGCCCGGGCGGCTTGTCGTGGACGTGGCCGACACGGGCATCGGCATGAACGACGAGGACCGCGAGCACATCTTCGAGAAGTTCTACCGGGCCAAGGACCCGCGCGTGGGCAAGATCACGGGGTCCGGCCTGGGGCTGGCCATTGCGCGCGAGGTCGTCCGCCTGCACGGGGGCGACATCACGGTTGAATCGGAACTGAACCGCGGCAGCACGTTTACGCTCGTCCTGCCGATTGCCGAAGAGGCGGCGTGACGTGGAATTCAAGGAACAGAAGGTCGGCGCGGTGCTGGTCCTGAGGCCGGAAGGGCCGCTGAAGGCCGACTCGGCCGAGGACCTGAAGAACCGGATGACCCAGGCGATGGGCGAAAGCCTCGGCCGGTGCGTCCTGGACGCATCGGCCATCCAGTTCATTGACTCGCGGGGGCTGGAGACCTTGCTTGAGATCAACGAGGCGGTCGCCCAGACGGGGCACCTGCTGAAACTGTGCGGCGCCAACGAGACGGTCCGCGAGGTGCTTGACCTGACGCAACTGGCCGCCCAGTTCGAGCAGTTCCCCGACGTCTCCAGCGCCGTCAGGAGTTTCCTGTGAGCCCGGCGCCCCGCAAAAGCATCGGCGAGATGCTGGTCGAGGAGGGCGTGCTCTCCAAGGAAGACCTGGCGCGCGCCCTGTCGGCGCAGCAGGCCTCGGGTCGCCTGCTGGGCGAGGTGCTCATCGAGGAGGGCCTCGTCTCGCCCATTGCGCTGGTGCGAGTCCTGGCCAAGCACCTGGGCGTGCCCGGATGCCAGTTGCGCCACGGGCTGGTTGACCCGGCCCTCTTGAAACTCATCGGGGCGGAAGAGGCCGAGCGCCTGAAGGCCCTGCCGATGTTTCTTGTGCACAGCACGCTGACGGTGGCGATGGCCGAGCCGCAGTCGCTGCCGAAGATCGACCGCCTGCGGCACCTGACCGGCTGCCGCATCCAGCCCGTCCTGGCGCTGGAGGCCAACATCCTTGAGTTCATCCACAAGTACGCCGGCGGCGAGACCGACATCAACGCATTCCTCACCTCGCTGGCCGACTCCGACGTCTCCATCATCGAGCAGGAAAGGGTGGACGAGGGCCCCGTCACCGACCTTGACCGCATGGTGGCCGGCAGCCCGGTCGTCAACCTTCTGAACATGGCCGTCCTCCAGGGCATCAAGGACGGCGCCAGCGACATTCACATCGAGCCGATGAAGAACGGCACGCGCATCCGGTACCGCATCGACGGCGTGCTGCGCGACCTGATGAAGCCGCCGCAGGGCCTTCACGCGGCCATCGTGTCGCGGGCCAAGGTCATCGGCAAGATGGACATCGCCGAGAAACGGCTGCCGCAGGAAGGCCGCGTACGCATCGTGGCCGAGCGGCGCGAGATCGACCTGCGCGTCTCCAGCATGCCCACGCTGCTGGGCGAGAAGATCGTCCTGCGCATCCTCGACAAGGCCAACCTGCACGTGCGCCTGGAGGACCTGGGATTCCGCCCCGAGGGGCTCCAGGCCTTCATGCGCATGCTCCGCCAGCCGCACGGCCTGGTGCTCGTTACGGGGCCGACCGGCAGCGGCAAGACGACCACCTTGTATTCCGCCCTGGACCTGCTGGCGAGCCCGGAACTGAACATCCTCACGGTAGAGGACCCCGTGGAGTACCAACTGGACCTGATTAACCAGGTGCAGGTGCAGTCGTCGATCGGGATGACGTTCGCGAAGGCCCTGCGGAGCATGCTGCGGCAGGACCCTGACATCATAATGATCGGCGAGATCCGCGACGAAGAGACCGCCCGCGTGGCCGTCCAGGCGGCCCTGACGGGGCACCTCGTCCTGGCCACGCTGCACACGAACGACGCCCCCGGGGCCGTTGCGCGGCTGCTGGACATGGGCGTGGAGTCGTACCTTCTGTCGAGCGTCCTGAATGGCGTTGTGGCGCAGCGCCTGGCCCGGACGGTCTGCCCGGGCTGCGCGACGAAGTACTTTCCGGCCGAGAACGTGATGCGCGACGCGGGCCTGGAAGGAAGCCGCCCGCAGAGTTTCCGCCGCGGAGGCGGCTGCGAGCAGTGCCACAACAGCGGATACCGCGGGCGCATGGGCATCTACGAGGTGATGGAGGTCACGCCGGACCTGCGGCGGATGGTCCACCACGCCGCCCCTACGCACGAGATGCGCGAGAAGATGCGCGAGGCGGGCTTCGCGACCCTCCGCGAGGAGGGCGTCCAGGTGGCCCTCAAGGGCAAGACCACGCTGGAAGAGGTCCTGGCCGTCACGCACTCCGAAGACCAGGCCGACCAGCCGGCCACGGCACGGCATGCAGCCGTGCCAGGGCCGCATCAGCCACAGAAGGTGCTGGCATGAAACTGGCGTACGTGGCGTTCGACCGGTCCGGCCGCCAGGTGGCGGACGCGATCGAGGCCGCCGACGTGAGCGCGGCCACGGACACGCTGCGCCGCCAGGGCCTGTACGTGACGAGGATCTCGCCGCAGGGCGCCTCGGCCGCCGGCTCAGGCCGCTCGTCCGGCGCCTGGCCCAGGCGAACGTCGAAGTCGCGGCGCCTGAGGAACCTGGCGATGCTTGCGCGGCAGATGCACTCGCTGGTTTCGTGCGGCACGCCGCTGGTGGATGCCCTGGGGGCCTCGGAGCGCCAGGCGAAGGCCGGCCCGTGGCGCGACGCGCTGGCCGACGTGCGGGGCCGCGTCGAGCAGGGCATGCCGCTTTCGGCGGCCATGGAGAGCCAGCCGGACTTCTTCGACGCCGTCTCGCGGAGCCTCGTGGCGGCGGGCGAGTCGTCGGGGAACCTGCCCGCGATGCTCGACCGCATCGCCGTCATGATCCGCAAACAGGTCTCCGTCCGCAGCAGCGTCATCGGGGCCATGGTGTATCCGAGCCTGCTTCTGGTGGTGGCGGTGAGTGTGCTCGCGCTGCTCATTGTGTTTGTGATTCCGCGGTTCGGGGAACTGTTCCGGTCGCTCGATGCCAAGTTGCCGCCCACCACGCAGGCGCTGCTGGCGCTGGGCGAGTGGCTCCAGGCGTACTGGTGGGCGGCCGGGCTGGGCGCGATTGTGCCGGTCGTCGGCCTGAACCTGTGGCTGAGGTCGCCCGACGGCCGCAAGGCTGTCGACACGGTCGTCCTGCGGCTGCCGCAGATAGGGGGCATCGTCCGCAGTTTCGCCACGGCCCGCATTGCGCGAGTCCTGGGCATGCTCCTTGAGAGCCATGTGAGCGTGCTTGAGGCGCTCGCGCTGACGCGCCAGTCCATGGCCAACCACCACTATGCCGCGCTCATCACGCGGGCCGAGGAGGCCGTAACGCAAGGGCGCAGCATCTACGCGGCGTTCGAGAACACAAACCTCGTGAGCCCCTCGGTTTGCGAGGCCATCCGCAGCGGCGAGCAGAGCGGCCAGGTGGGCCCCATGCTGACGCACATCGCGGACTTCCTCGATGAGGAGAATGAGGTCGTCGTGCGCAGCCTGACGAGCATCATCGAGCCGATCATCCTGGTGGGGATGGGCTTCGTGGTCGGCCTGGTGGCCATCAGCATGTTCCTGCCGCTGTTCGACCTGACGGCGATGACGCAGCAGGGAGGTGGCTGATGATAAGGTTCGGCGGGCGGCGAGAGTCGTTCATCGGCGTCGACCTGGAAGGCCGGGCCGTGCGTGCCGCGCAGTTGAGGCCGGCCGGCCGCGGCTGGTCGCTCGGCGCGGCCCTGGTGATGCCGCGAGCCGCCGCAGACACGCCCCTCCAGCGAGCCGAAGTGGAGGCGCTTCGCGGGGCGCTTCTCAGGCAGGGGTTCCGCGGACGCCGCATCGTCGTGGCCGTCCCGGAGGACAAACTGGTTACGGGCGTCCTGGAACTGCCGCCGCGCAGTTCCGGAGCGCCCCTGGACGACATCGCGCGGACGGAACTGGCGAACATGCACGGCTATGACCTCCAGGCGGCGGAAGCGGTCTCGTGGGACCTGCCGCAGTCCAGCCGGCGCGGGACGACCCAGGCGATGGGCGTCGCCTGCCGCCACGCCGACGCCGAGGCCGTGCTGGCGGCGTTCGACGGGTCGGGCCTCCAAGTGCAGGCGCTCGATGCGCGTCTGGCCGCCGTCGCGCGGGCATGCGGGCCCGTCCTGTCGCCGGACGGCATCACGGCCGTCCTGGACCTGGAGTGGACCGGGGCGATGCTCCTGCTGGTGCACCAGGCCACGGTCTTCTACAAGCGCACGGTGAGCGAAGGCGCCCTGAAGCAACTGGTCAAGGCGCTCATGGAAGGCCTGGGCGTGGACGAGGACGCCGTGTTCCTCCTGCTGGCCGAGGTGGGCCTGGCCCCGCGGGCCGCAGAGCACGCGGCCCACGCCGAGGCCATCGCGCCGGCTATCTCGAAGTACCTGGATTCTCTGGTGTCGGCCCTCCGGACGCCGCTGGGCTACGCCGTGGCGCAGTACCCCGGCGCCGCCGTGGCGGGCCTGCTGCTGGTGGGGCATGGGGCGGGCATTCCCGGTGCGGCCGCGTGCCTGCAAGAGCGCCTGGAGATGGACGTGCGGGCGGTGGCGCCCGCCGACCTGGTGCAAGGGCCGACCTCTCTGGCCCCCAAGGCGCGCGACCCCGCCCTGGTGGCCGCCGTGGGGCTGGCCGAGTTCGCCGACGAGTGAGCCATGACGAGCACCAACTTCATACCGTCGTACCGTATTGCCGCACGCCAGCGCCGTGTGCGCCTCAAGTGGTGGGTTACGGTCATTGCTGCCTCGCTGGTGCTGGAACTGGCGGGCATCGTGTGCGGCTACGGCCTCTGGTGCAGCGGGCAGATTGTCCTGGCCAACGAGCAGGCGAAGACCGCCGCCACCATCCAGTCGGCTGACCGTGCCATCCGCATGCTTCAGAGCGAACTGGCCGCGCAGGAGGCCACGCTGAAGGCCAGCCAGGCTATCCGCAGCCAGCCCGACTGGAGCGTCCTGCTGGCGCTGCTGGCCGGCAACCTGGGCGACGGGGCCGTCCTGAAGCGCTGCGAACTTAAGCCGCTGCGCGCGGGCGCCGCCGGCCCCGTGACCGCGGCGGCATCGGCCGCGCCTGCGGCGGCCGAGGCATACTCCCTCAAGATCACCGGCTACGGGCAGACCGTGGCCGACGTCCTCCAGTTCGCCCAGGGACTGGAGAATGCGGCCCTCTTCGACCAGATACGCCTTGTCAAGACCGACCCGGAGCCGCTCCTTGCGGGCACCGCCATCGCCTTTGAACTGGAGTGCTCGCTGGGCGCCAAGCCGGAGACCGGCAAGTGAAAGTCAACCTGACACACTGGAAGTGGTGGCGCGTGGACGCCCCCGGCGCGGCCGTGCTGGTCGTGCTGGCTGTTATCGTCTACGCCTGCGGCTACCACCCGCTCATGCGCAGCCACCGCGAGTACCTGACGAGGCAGGGCGAACTGGCGGCGCAGCACGAGCACGCCGCACGCCTGGAGGGTACGCTCGTGGCGCTTCAGAAGCGCCTCGGCGCGGCCCGCGAGACCGCCGAGGCGGGCAGCCTGAACCTGAAGCCCTCGTCGAGCCTCAACTCGCAACTGACGCAGATTTCGGCCCTCGCCGCGCAGAGCGGCCTCGTCTTGGCCGACGTGCGTACCGGCCCCGTCGCTCCGCAGCAGCACTGCGAGGCGTTTCCCGTCTCGCTGGCAGGGGCAGGCACGTACCGCGCATGCACCGTGTTCCTGGCGGAACTGAAGAGGGCGTTCCCCGACACCACGGTCCAGTCGGTGGACCTGGCGGCAAGCGGCATAGACCGATCCGGGATGGGCAAGTTTGCGCTCGGGCTGAGGTGGCACGCGGCCAAGGCGTGCGCAGCCAGGCAGGACGCCGCCGCGCGCGGCTAGCAGTGCGTCAACATTAATCTTGTGGGTGCCATGCTTTCGCGCCGTTGCGAAAGCATGGTCGTGCGAGGTGCGAAAGCGTGCATGTACGCTCGCTGCGGCGGGCATGACACCCGTCGAGGTGGCTGTGACGACATCACGTAAAATCTGTCTTGGAGCGCTGGCGCTGGTCCTGGTCGGACTGGCGGTGGACCGGCTGCTGGTTTCGTCGGAGACGCTCCAGCCGGCCAGGGCCGCGGCGTCGCCGCTGCCGTCGCCGGTGCTGGCGGCCGCGAAGGCCGCGCCGGGCGCCCCGGCGGCCGCGACCGGGTCTTTTGCGTCGCCCCAGCCTGCCCGGATGGCCGAGCGCCTCAAGGCGCTGGCGGCCGGTCCGGACCACGACCCGGCCGCCATCCGCGAGGCCTTTGCCCCATCGGACGCCTGGCTGGCCCTCCTGACCGCGCCGAAGGAAAAGGATATCAAGGTGGACTTGGCCGCAGAGTTCGCGCGCCGGCACCGACTGACGAGCCTCCTCCTGGCCGGCCCGGCCGGGTGCGCCGTGGTGGACGGCAAGGTCCTCAGGATCGGGCAGCAGATTGACGGGTTCCGGCTGGTGGGCCTGGCGCCGGACGGCGCCATGTTCCGGTCGGTCCGGGAAGAGGCGGAGGCGAAACTGCCCCTGCTGACTACGTCCCCCTGAGGGGTGGCATGCCCGCGGCATCCGTTCCGCGGGCATGCATGCCCACGCAACGGCGGCCCGCCGCGGCGGGCAGGCTGTGGGCATGCCACCCGTTGTATCGTACAGGGCATAGTGCATTTTGATTCAAGTTATATCGTATAAGCGCCGATAACGAGAAGCGCCTGAAGTGCCGCCTCGCGGGTGGGGAGGGGCGCCGCAGGCATGTCACTACCGCCTGAAGGTACAAGGAGAACACAATGTTCAAGGGCCGACTCACCGGCAAGAAAGCATTCAGTCTGCTGGAACTGGTGATCGTGGTCGTCATCATCGGCATCATTGCCGCCATAGCGATCCCACGAATGAGCCGCGGCACGGCCGGGGCAGCCGATTCCGCCCTCACGGGCGACCTGGCCGTCCTCCGTAACGCCATCGAACTCTTTGCCGCCGAGCACGATGGCAAGTACCCGACCCTCGCCAAGATCGCCAACCAACTTACCCTGTACACCGACTCCACCAACACCACGGACCCGGTGGCCGCAAAGGACAAGGACCATCCGTTCGGGCCTTACCTGCGGGCGGTCCCGAAACTGCCGGTCGGCGCCAATAAGGGCAAGGACACGTTCACGGCCACGGCGCCGCCGGGCACCGACGCCGCAGGCTGGTACTATGACGAAACGACCGGCACGGTCAAGGCGAACTGCGCCGACGGCGAGAAAGATGTGACCGACAAGAAGTACAGCGACTACTAACCGCTGGCGGCAGCCCGTTGCCGGAAGGGTCTTGCCGCCCCTTGCGAGTCGCAGGGCGGCCCTTGCAGCATGGCAGACGACGAACCGCTCGTCCCGCGGGACGGGCGGTTCTTTTATTATCGCAGGCTGCTTCATGGCCGGATGTGGCACGGCCGGCTTGTCCGGCCGTGGCTCGCCGGCGGCGGGCTTTCGCGCCGTTGCGAAAGCACGGTCGTCTGAGGTCCAAGCGC
>Ga0194112_10007387_pt1 | contig 14305 bp, 7 predicted proteins | sample TA2MahC400mmetaG_FD_146191 | JGI IMG/M metagenome (GOLD analysis project Ga0194112, IMG submission 146191) | Freshwater microbial communities from Lake Tanganyika, Tanzania - TA2015016 Mahale Deep Cast 400m | ecosystem: Environmental > Aquatic > Freshwater > Lake | place: Tanzania: Lake...
GTGGCGGAGTTCGAAGGTGAGGTCCTGGAGGGGGCTCCGGCCCTGGAGATCCTGGACGAGGCGGACCGCGTGGTGGGTACGGGGAAGGACGCGGGTGCGGGGGCGGGTGCGGGACAGGCCGCGGAGGCCGGGGCGGCCACCCGGCGCCTCGCGGCCACCGCGCAGGAGCTCCCGGAGGGCCTCTACTTCGTCCGCCTGCGGGGCGGGGAGGCCGCGGGGACCCTCGCGATCCGGGGCGCGCCGCCCTGCCCCGCGGGGGACGACGGCAACGAGGACGACGACACCGCGGAGGCCGCGAAGCCGGTGCAGAATGGTGGAGAGCCCCTGTCCCTGCGGCGCTGCGGCGGGGACGACGACTGGTTCCGCCTGGAGCTCCCCGCGGGGGAGTCCGCGCAGGTGAGCCTGGCCTTCACCCACGAGGACGGGGACCTGGTGCTGGAGGCCTTCGATCCCAAGGATCTCGAGAACCCCGTGGAGATCGGGGACGAGAGCGCGGCGGGGAAGCCCGGGGAGGTGGTGGCCCTCGAGGCCCCCGCGGACGCGGCCGGCGTCTGGCTCCTGCGGGTGCGTGGCGCCACCCCCGACGCCACGAACTTCTACCAGCTCGCCATCCAGGATGGACAGGGCGGCGGGGGCCAGGGCGAGGACCAGGAGGAGGAGCAGCAGCAGGCCATCGACCAGCAGATGCAGCAGCTCGACGAGCAGACGCGCGACAACCTCGAGGCGCAGAAGGCCCTGGAGGAGGGCGCGGCCCTGCGGATCCCCGGAGGGAAGCCATGGTGACGGTCCGTCGGTGTCGCGGGAGGGGCGTCCGCCCCGGACGCGCCCGCCCCATGGCCTCCCCGGAGGCAGGGTTCCTGTTCCTTGTCGGTCGGCCCGGTGGCCGCTAGAATCCAGCCCCGGTCGCCCTGACGGAGACACGATGCGCGTTCCGGTCTACCTCGTGCTCATGGCGCTCCTGCCGGCCCCCGCGGCCCGCGCGGGGGCGCTGGATGTCCAGGTGGACGAGACCGAGATCTTCCGGAACGAGTACGTGGACCTCGTGGTGACGGTGAACGCGGACAACGTCGAGCTGGTTCCGCCGGCCTCCGACGCGTTCGACGTGGAGGTCCTGCGGATCCGTCAGCCCCTCTTCTGCATGAGCATCGGCTACGAGGTGAAGTCCGCCCCCTGCCGCTTCGGCTTCCGTCTCACCCCGCGGTCCGCGGGGACCTTCGAGACCCCGGCCCTGGCCCTCCGGGGGGACGGGTTCTTCCGTCCCCGGGAGATCCTCGCCACGTCCCGGACCGTGGCCATCACCGTCCAGGAGGGCGACGGTGACAAGGCCTCCCGGTCTCCGGGACGGTCCGGAGGGGGCCCGGGCGGGATGCCCGGGATGCCCGGGATGCCCGGGATGCCCGGGATGCCCGGCTTTCCGGGGATGCCTCCGGGGCAGGGAGGGGGCGGGAAGGAGCTGGCCTTCCCCCCCGGGGACCTCGCCTTCGGCGCGGAGGTTCTCCGGGACCTCTCTTCCCTCGCGGCCTACGACGCGTTCACCCTCACGCGGCCCTCCCGGGAGGGGCCCTACGTGAGCGAGCCCTTTGCGGTGGAGCACCTGCTGTATGTGGATCACGACGCAGGGGTCGGCGCGCTCCAGGAGGTCCGGCTCCCGGAGCCCGTGGGGTTCCGGCAGGAGCCCCAGGAGCAGGAGGTGCAGCAGCGGGGCATCGAGGAGGTGGGAGGCCGCCGGTACACGGTCTACCTGCTGGGCCGCGCCCTCCTGATCCCCCTGGAGGCGGGGGTCCGCCCCCTCGAGCCCCCGCGGGCGGTGGTGTCGGTGACGCGGACCTCCTACCAGCAGCACCAGGGCGGCTTCTCCATCAGCATCTCCTCCGGGATGACACCCCAGGAGGTAACGGGGCCCACGCTGCGCCTCCAGGTCCTGCCGGTGCCGGAGCCCCGGGCCGAGGGGTTCCGGGACGGCAACGTGGGCCGCTTCTCCATCACCGGCGTGGAGCTGCCCCGGGAGCTCGCCGCGGGGGCCTGGGGGTTCGTGAAGTACGCCATCTCCGGTGAGGGCAACCTCTACGGGCTCGTGCCGCCGCCGCCCCCTGCGCCCCCCGGCGTCACGGTCCGTGAGCCCTCGGTGGACCGCAGCGGGATCACTGCGGACGCGCAGGGGATCCGGGGCCTGATCACCGTGCAGGTGCCCTTCCGTGGAGACCGCACCGGGGAGGTGGACCTGGGGGAGCTGCGTCTCGTGGCGCTGGATCCGGGTACCGGGACCTATGCCACGGTCTCCGCGTCCCTGGGCGTGGTGCGGATCCTGCGGCCCGCGTCGCCCGCGGAGACCCCCGTCTCCGAGGCTGCGGTGGAGCGGATCCGGCCCGTGGCCGCGCCGGACCTGGGCGGGACACCACCCCGGACGGGCCCGCAGCCGCCCTCCACGTGGTTCCTCTGGATCGCCGGCGCCCTGGCCGCGGTCGCCCTCCTGCCCTGGGCGGTCCGGCTCCTCACGTCCCGGCGTCCGGTCCGCGGGCGTGGCCCCCGCCGGGCCCTGGGACGCGCCCGGGCCGCGCTGGCCGATCTCCCGCGGGGAACCGCGGGCTCCCCGGCGGAGTTCTACGGGCAGCTCTCCCGGATCCTCGGGGACTTCCTCGGCGATCGCTTCGGCCTGACACCGGCCCACCGATCCGCCGCGGCCCTCGAGGAGGCCCTGCGCGGTCGTGGCGCGGACGAGGAGCTGGTGCAGCGCCTCCGGGAGGAGCTGGAGAGCTGCGACTATGCCCGCTTCGCCCCCACCGCGGCCCAGGACGCGGACCGGGCCGCGGCCCTTGAACGGGTCCGGGGCCTCCTGGACCGCCTGGACGGCCTCCGGGGGCCCAGGGGGGCACCATGACGCGGCGGCATCTCCTTCCGTCTCTGCTGCTGGCGGGGCTCGTCCTGCTGCCTCCTCTCCGCACGGACGCGGCGGACCCCGCGGGCAGCCCGGATCCCCGGGCGCTCTGGGCCACGGCCAACGAGGACTGGTTCGCGGGGCGCTACGCGGCCGCGCTGCAGCGGTACGAGGCCCTCCTCGACCTGGGTGTGGACAACGCCTCCCTCCGCTTCGACCTGGGCACTGCGGCCCTGCGCCTGGAGCGCTACGGCCTCGCGATCCACCACCTGGAGCTCGCGGCCCGGGCCGATCCGTCCGACGGCCTTGCACGGGACATCGTCACCAACCTGGAGGTGGCCCGCGCGGCGCTCCTGGAGCGGGATCGGGACCGCATCGAGACGGGGCAGCTCCTCTTCGATCCCAGCCTGGGGGTCTGGCCGACCCTCTTCACCCTCCTGCCCCGCACCCTGGTGCTGGCCCTCGCGCTGGCCCTCGCCGCGGCGTTCTGCCTCTCCCTTGCGATCCTCGGGATCCGGCGCCTCTCCGCGCTGCACGGTCCCGCGCGGGTGGTGGCGTGGGCGTCCCTGGTGCCCTTCGCCCTGGCCGCGACCCTGGCCGTTGGACGCCTCCACACCGACCGGGTGCTTCGGCCCGGCGTGGTGGTGGCCCCCGACGCGGTGCTCCGGGAGGTGCCCTCCCGCTCGGCCCGGGGGGCGCCGGTGGCGGAGGGGCTGCAGCTCCGGGTCCTCGACCCCGCGCCCGACGCCCAGGGCCTCCTCCGGGTCCGCATCGGGGACGAGCGGGAGGGATGGATGATCCAGGACGACCTGGGTCTTTATTAACCGCGCCGCCTGCTGGTCCGGATCGGTCGTCAATCCTCGCGGAGGTACTGCGCCAGGGCCTCGGCCACGGTCCGGGGAAGGCCGCCGCGGGCCCGCAGCTCCGCGGCGGAGGCCTCCCGCAGCGCGGCGACGGAGCCGAAGGCCCGGAGCAGCGCGGCCCGGCGGTTCGGGCCGATCCCCGGCACCTCCAGGAGGATCGATCCCAGGGTCCGCGCCCGTCGGCGTCCCCGGTGGTGCTTCACCCCGAAGCGGTGGGCCTCGTCCCGCAGACGTGCCAGGAGGAGAAACGCCGGGCTGTCGGCACGCAGGGCCACGGGGACACGGGATCCGGACCGGTAGACCCGGTCCTCTGCGAGCCCCTCCGCGGGCCGCGCCTTGGCGATGGCCGCCAGGTGCAGGTGCGCGCCCGCCCGCCCCTGGATCAGGGGAAGCGCCTGGGCGAGGTGGGCCCGTCCCCCGTCCAGGAGCAGCAGCCGGGGGTCCTCCCCGTCCGGGATCCGGGCCAGGCGCCGTGCCAGGACCTCCCGGAGGACCGCGATGTCGTCCGCCGCGGGCTGCCGCGGGTGCCAGACCCGGTACTCCGCGGCGCGGAGCTCTCCGTCCACGGCCACGGACATGGCCCCCACGGCGTCCCGGGCCTGGAACGAGGAGATGTCGAAGCACTCGATCCGCCGCAGGTCCTTCGGGAGCCCCAGGGCCGCGCGGAGCTGGTCCATGGCCGCATCCGCGCGGTTGCGCCCCATCTGCCACCGCTCCCAGGCCACCTCCGCGTTGCGCCGCGCCATGTCCAGGAACGCGCGGCGGGGACCCCGGGCCGCGGGGCCCACCTGGACCCGCGGACCCGTGGAGAGGACCTCCTCCAGGAGCGCGCAGGTGCCAGGATCCAGGGGCGCGAGGACCTCGCGGGGCGGGCGGTGCAGGTCATAGAACTGGAGGATGAAGGACGGGAGCGCCTCCTCCAGCGGGGGGTGGGGGCCTGGCTTCACCTGCTGCCAGGTGCCCGAGATCCGGCCCTCCCGCACGTGCACCACCTGGAGGACCAGGCCGCCGTCGCTCTCGTGCCCCCCGAAGACGTCTCCGTGGAACGCGTGGGGCCCCACGGCCTCGGGCAGGTCCCAGAGCCCCGCGAGGGAGCGCAGGAGGTCCCGGTAGCGGGCCGCGTCCTCGTACCGCTGGTCCGCGGCCGAGGCCCGCATGAGGGCCTCGATCCGGGCCGCCACCTCCCCGTCCTCCCGGCGCAGGAGGGTCCGGGCCAGGGCCATGGCCTCACGGTAGGCCTCCTCCAGGCCGGGGAGCACGCAGGGGGCCATGCAGCGCCCCATCTGGTGCTGGAGGCAGGGCCGCGTGCGGTTGGCAAAGACCCGGTCCGCGCAGATCCGGAGCCGGAGGGTGCGCGAGAGGAACCCGAGGTAGCTGCGGAGCGCGGCCCCGCTGACGTAGGGTCCGGCGTACGCGGCCCCGTCGCGGGCCCGGCGGCGTACCCGCTCCAGGCGGGGGAAGGGGTGCCGGAGATCGATGCGGACCCAGGAGTGGCTCCGGTCATCCCGCAGGTCCACGTTGTAGCGGGGCTGGAGCTGCCGCACCAGGGTCTTCTCGAGGATCAGCGCGTCGCGGGGTGTGGGGGTGACCACCACCTCGAGCCGGTCCACCTCGCCCTCCAGGCGGGCGACGAAGGCCCGGGGATCCGAGCCGCCGAAATACGAGCGGACCCGGCTCCTCAGGCTGGTGGCCTTCCCCACGTAGAGGACCCGGCCCTCCGCGTCCTTCATGACGTAGACGCCGGGCTCCTCCGGCAGGAGGGAGAGATCCGTGCGGGGGTTGAAGCTCCGGTCCATGGCCGTTACAGCATGCCGTGGCGCCGGCGCAGGGCCCAGTCCAGGGCCAGGAGGGCCGCCACCGCCACCAGGACCAGCGGGTGGAGCCACAGGGGCCGCGAGACCTCCCAGGACAGGGAGACGGTCTCCGGGAAGACGCGGTGCTCCGGAGGAGGGGGGGCCAGGAGGGGGAGCAGCGGCGGCGGCAGGGACGCGACGAGCCGCGCCGCGACGCGGGCCTGCTCGGAGCGTCGGTGGGGGTGGACTCCCACGATCCCCTCCCCCTCCAGGACCCGTGCGGCGCTGCGCACCGACGCGTGCACGCGCCATCCTCCGGCCTCCGCGGCGGGCAGCGGGAACCGGGTGCAGCCGTCGTCCCCGGTGCGGGCCATCCCGGAGGCCTCCCGGGGGGGGGCCGCGGCCAGGCCTGTCCACCGCGCCTGCCACGCCACCTCTCGGCCTCCCGGCGGCTCCCCCCCGCGAAGGCAGGCCTCCACCTCCGCGACGTTGCCCGCCAGGACCGCGGGGCCCCCGGTCCGGAGCCGCAACGCGTCCATCTCCGGGTCCCGGGTCAGCCACCGGACCAGGTGATCCAGGAGCGCTTCGTAGAGCCGGGGAGACGAGGGGGCCGAGCCGTCGGGGAAGGCCCAGGTCCACAGGGAATCGGTGCCCAGGACCGCCACTCGGCCCGCGCCGGCTTCGCCCGTCACCAGGAGGGGCCGATCTCCCGGCGCCTCCAGGAGGACCTGCGCCCCGGGGCGGGGTCCCCCCAGGAGGTTCCAGCCCGTGAGCGCGGGGAGCTCGCCCTCCGCCTCCTCCAGGGCCGTGACGGGATGGGCTGCCCCCACACGGGTTCGCACGGGCCGGTACTCCTCGGGCGGCTGCGGTGCTCCCTCGGCCCGGGGGAGGACCTCGGGGGGGGCCACCGGCAGCACCTCCGCGACGGGGGTGCCGTGGACCCCCCCCGTGGAGAAGGCCTGCCCACCCCCCAGGAGCAGGAGGCCTCCTCCCGCGCGGACGAACGCGGCCATGGACTCCAGGTGCTCCCGCCGCAGGGGGAAGTAGCTCCCCAGCGGGAAGTCCTGGATCACCAAAAGATCGAAGCCCGGCAGCTCCTGGAGGAAGAGCTCGTCCGTGGGGAAGGGAATCAGGGCCACCTCGTCGGGGGTCAGGGGCTGGAAGTTCTCCTGGTTGGCCAGGACGTAGAAGGACACCACCTCGTGGCCCGGCCGGCTCCGCAGGTGCTCCCGCAGGAACCGCAGGTCCCAGGAGGGGTGCCCCGCAACATGGAGGATCCGCAGGGACTCCCGTACCACCTGGACCGGAGCCAGCGCCTCCTCCTCCTCACACAGAAGCCCCGGGGGACAGGCGAGCCGGACTCCGAGCAGGAGCTCTCCCATCCGGTCCGGCAGGAACGGCAGCTCCACGTCCACCCGATGACGGCCCGCGGGCAGCGGGACGTCCCGACGGCGCAGCTCCCTGCGCCCTCCCCCGGGGTCGCCCTCTCCCGAGAGATCGAAGAGGCTCACCTCCACGGTGTGCGGGGCCCGCAGGTCGGTCTCCAGCTCCACCCGCACCTCGTCCCGGTTCTTGTAGAGCGCCAGGAGGGGAGGGGCCGCGGTGCGCAGCCGCACCCGGTCCCCCGCCTCCGGTGCCCGGGGGGTCCAGCGGGACGCCGGGGGGAGCCACGCGTCCAGCGCAGGACCCTCCGCAAGGGGCAGCGGGACCGTGGTTTGCTCCGCGGGGAAGGGCAGCTCCGCGGTGCGCTCCTCCACCCGGACGGGACCCAGGAGCAGGAGGACCAGCGCGGCCAGGGACAGCCCCCGGGCCGCCAGGAGCAGCGGCAGCATCCTCCCGCGCAGCCCCAGGCGGCGGAGCCTCAGGAGGAAGAGCACCAGCAGAAGGATCCCCGCGGCCAGGACCGCCAGGCCCGCGGGGGAGGAGGGCGGCAGCGCGAAGTCCAGCCGCGTCATTCCGCCTCCTCGGGGTCCAGGCGCCAGCTCCGCCGCGACCGCAGGTAGTCCAGGTGGACCTTTTCATTCTTGTAGTCCAGGCAGAGGACGTAGGCCACGAGGTTCACGCCGAGACGCACCGCACGCTCGCGCTGGATCTCGCCGCCGGGCACGACCCGGAACCGCCACTCCCCGTCGCGGCGCCGGTCCAGCGCCCCCAGGAGGTCGTTCAGGGACACCACCACCGCGAGGCGGTCCCCCAGGGTCGCCGCGTAGAGCTCCGGAAAGAGCTGGATGCGCCCCGCGGGGGCCTGGAGGCGGTAGAAGGTGCGGTAGAGGATGCTCCCGGAGGCCACCCGCTCCAGGCGGAGCCCCGGCAGCGCCGAGTCCAGCACCCTGGAGATGCTCTCCAGGACGCGCTCCACCTCGCCGGGGTCCCCGGAGAAGTCGATGACCAGGGTGCCGCCCCGCTGGAGCCACCCGCCCAGGCCCGCGAGGGCCTCCGGGGGCGGGACCTCCAGGGGGCCCTCCACGGGCAGGAAGAGGAGGGGATGGCGCCGGATCTCGTCGCCCTCCAGGGGCACCACCACCCGGACGGGATCCACGGGGATGCTGGTGCGGAGGGCCACCTCCCGCGCCAGGGTGGCGAGGGCCCCGGGCCGTGAATCCAGGGGGGTGCCCGGAAACCGCACCTGCGCGAGGTCCAGGCGCATCCCCGCGTCCCCCGCGGCCGCGCAGGGCAGGGCCAGGAGCGCCAGGGATGCTGCCAGGAAGACCATGGGGCGGGGGACCATGCCGTCCTCAGAGAAGGAAGACGAGATCATAGGGGGCCACGGAGCTCCAGTCCCCCTGGATCCGGAGGAGGTAGGTGGTGGTCCCGCTGCTGGCAAACTCCAGCGCCGGCGCACCGGGGTTCCCCCACCCGCTGGTGAGCAGGAGCGACCCCGTGGCGTCGAAGAGGTCCAGGGCCGGGTCTCCGAGGGCCGGGTCGAGGAGCAGCCCCACCGCGAAGGCCTGGGCTCCCGGCACCGTGAGCAGGAACCAGTCGGGGTTCTCCCCACAGGCCTTGAGACGGGTGACCACGCCCGGGAGGAGCGGGGTAGCGAGGAGCGGCCCGTCGTTGGGTTCGAGGCGGTCGTCCACGCAGGGCTCCAGCTCCTCCTCGACGGACACCACGAGGTCGTAGGGCACCGCGGCGTCCAGGGCGTGGAACACCGTGTACGCGTAGTCCCCCGCAGAGGGGATGAGGACCTCCGCGACCGCGCCTCCCGCCCCCCCGGTCACGGAGCCCAGGAGCGCGGGGGCCAGGGGAACCGCCAGGTCCAGGATCTGCACGGTCACCGGCACGTCATCCTCGGGCCAGGCCGCGACGCGCAGGAGCTCTCCCCCGTTGAGCCCCGCGGAGAACCAGTCCGACGCACCCGGGCAGAGGAGCAGCCCCGGGTAGGCCTGGAGGGGCAGCGCCAGCGCCGCGGAGAGGTCCTGGTTGGGTGCGAAGGAGTCCTCGAGGCACTGGTCGCTCTGGTCCCCGAGCTCCAGCAGGAGGTTGTAACGGTTCGAGGCGCCGGCGTATCCCTTCACCACCAGGAAGACGGTGCCCGCGTTGTCCAGGTTCGCGTCCAGGACCTCGTTGTCCGTGGAGCTCTCACGGGCCACGAGGACCGTCTCGCCGTCCCCGGCCATGAGGTAGAGATCGAGGTCTCCCTCCTGCTGGTAGAAGAGGGCCTCCGCGTGCAGGACGGAGCCCGGGAGGACCGACACCTGGAACCAGTCCTCCTCTCCGCCGCAGATGGAGAGATCCTGGAGCTCACCCGGGGACAGGGGGTGGGCCTGGAGCGGCCCATCGTCGGGCTCCAGGGCGTCGGGGACGCAGTCCCCCGCATCCACGCCGATCTGGAGGGCATAGGTGCCCCCCTCTCCTGCGGGGGCGAGGACCTCCAGGAGCAGCATGCCCTCCGGCAGGACGCCCGGCGCCCAGGTGCGGGTCTCGCCGGGGGCCATGGACGGGCCCAGCTCCTGCCCCGCGGCGTCCCGGGGCTGAAGGGTCAGGCCCGCGGTGGCGTCCTCCGCCAGGAAGGTCACCGCGAGATCGTCCCCCTCCACGAAGGCCACGTACCAGTCCGGGTCCCCTCCGCAGGCGCGCAGGAGCTCCCAGGTCCCGGTTTCGAGCCAGATCGCGTCTCCGGAGGTATCGCCTCCCGTCTCTTCCAGGTGGTCCTCCAGGCAGGCGTCCCCGTATCCTGGACCGTAGGCGACGAAGGCGAGGCTCCCGCTCTTGGGGACCCGGGTGACGTGGTCGCAGGCGTCCCCGCTCCAGTCGTCCTCGTCCCAGGCCTCCAGGTAGTAGTGCACGAAGCGCCCCGCGCCGGCACCAGGCACCGCGGGCAGGGCTCCCGTGAAGGCGTCCCCGTCCCCGGAGGCCACCAGGGGGACCGCGGTCCAGGGTCCCGCGACGGGATCCCCCGTGCTCCAGAAGACCGTCGCGGCGGCGATGAAGGACTCCGTGTCCGCCAGGGTCGCGTCCAGGGGGTAGTCCCCCGGGCCGTGCTGGTCCCCCAGGGGTACCAGGACCGCGCTGGGGGGGGTGCCCGTGCAGCCGCCCTGCTCCCGGTGGAGGAGGACGATGGAGACGAGGTGCTCGACGGTGTAGAGGGCCACCTCCGCCCCGTCCTTCTTGCCGTAGCCGGTGGCCTGGAAGCGGACGAACCAGCAGGCCCGCTCCTCGATCTGCTCCTGGGTGGGCTTCCAGTAGAAGTAGGCCCCCTTCTTGCCGTGGGGCTCGAGATAGGCACCCGGGAAGGCCTCCTGGATCCCCACGTCGACGCGGATCGCGCCGTCGTCCTTCACCAGGACGAGGAACTCGAGCTGCTTCTCCTGCGCCAGGTTGAGCACGTACCCCGTGGGCCCGAGGAAGACGGGGTTCCACGCGGGGAAGACCGTGATCTCGACGGTCTCGCTGTCCCAGCGCCCCCCCGCGTCCCGGGCGATGAACTCCACCTCGTGGGCCCGGCCCCCCGTGTCCGCGTCCGTCACCTCGGGGGTCCAGCGGAACACCGCGGTGTGGCCGTCTTCGTACGCGACGAAGGTCGCGGAGGGGGGTCTCCCGGCGATGAAGAAGTCCAGGTCCCCGCCCTCGGGGTCAGTCGCGGTGACCACGATCACCAGCTCCTGCCCTGCCAGCGCGGTGACGTCGTTGAGGGGATCCAGCACCGGCGCCGCCCCCCCCGCGAGGTCCTCCCCGCAGCCGGGAAGCAGGGCCAGCAGCAGCAGCCATGATGCCCGTTGTGACACCCGGGAGCGCATGGGCTCATCCCCCTCCGGACGTATGCTATCACCGGGAAGGCCCGCGGCGCCAGCGCGCGGCGGTGTTTCCGGGCCCGCGGATCTGCTATCCTGATGCCTCCGGGGTTCCGGCCCTCGGGGCCGAGGACGGGGAGGTCGGGGATGAGACGCATCCCGTGGTGGCTTCTGGCGCTGGTCTTCACCGTCGCCTGCGGGGTTGGTGGGCCCCCCGCCCCCATCGTCCGCCTGGACGGGGGCAGCCCGGGCGGAGATGACCTCCCGGGGGACGCGGGGGCGGAGACCGGTCTCCAGGACGTTCCCTCGGACCTGGTCCCGGATGCCGGGGAGGACGGGCCGGCCGAGGTGTTGTCCGATTCGTCGCAGGACCTTCCGCCGGACGCGCCCGGAGAGGTTTTTTTAGAGCTCCCGGGCGATGCCCAGGGGGACACCGTGGCCGACGCGCAGGAGGACCATGCGTCCGGCGACACGGCCCCGGATCTGCCGCCACCGCCCTGCGGCTCGGACGCGGAGTGCGACGACGCCAATCCCTGTACCGACGACGCCTGCCTCCTCCCGGAGGGCTGCGTCCATACCCCCAACGGCGACCCCTGCGACGACGGCGACCCGTGCACCCTCACGGACCTCTGCCAGGAAGGAGACTGCTTCGGGGGGGACAACGTCTGCCCGTGCAGCGGTGACGCGGCCTGCCTGTCCCTGGAGGACGGCGATCCCTGCAACGGCCTCGTGGCCTGCATCGACGGCGTCTGTCAGGTGGACCCCGCAACGGTGCCCGTCTGCACCGATCCGGAGGCAGGAGACTGTGCGGGACTCGCGTGTGATCCGGCCATCGCGGCCTGCGCGCCGGTGCCCCTGGAGGATGGAGCGCCCTGCGACGACGGGGACGCCTGCACCCCGGCGGATGCCTGCTTCGAGGGCGCCTGCGTCCCCGGACCCGCCCTGGACTGCGCCGACGAGGACCTCTGCACCCTGGATACCTGCGACCCCGGTCCCGGAACCTGCGACCATGTCACCATGATCTGCGACGACGGGCTGTGCGGCACCGCGGACGTCTGCAACCCCGCGCTCGGGGAGTGCGTCTTCTGGCCCATCGACTGCGATGACGGCGAGGCCTGCACCACGGACATCGTCTGTGCCTGCGGGGGAGCGCCGGCGGGCTGGTGCCTGCCCGGACAGCCCTGCGCCAATGTCCCCGTGACCTGCACGGATTCGGATCCCTGCACCACCGACGGGTGCGATCCGGCCACGGGCCTCTGTCCCTTCACCCCCCTGGACTGCGGGGACGGGAACGCGTGCACCGCGGACGCCTGCATCGGGGGGGACTGCGTCCATCCGCCCCTGGGGTGCAACGACGGGAACGCATGCACCGCGGACGGGTGTCATCCTGCCACCGGCTGCACCCATGCGGCCGTGGGGTGCAACGACGGGAACGCCTGCACCCTGGACGGGTGTCATCCTGCCACCGGCTGCACCCACGTGGCGGTGGGGTGCGACGACGGGGACGCCTGTACCGTGGACGGATGCCATCCTGCCTCGGGCTGCACCCACGTGGCGGCGGGGTGCGACGACGGGGACGCGTGCTCCGTGGACGGGTGCGACCCCGCCACGGGGTGCACGTATCTGCCGGTGGCCTGCACGGACAAGAACCCCTGCACCGACGACCTCTGCGATCCCACGTCGGGCTGTTTCTTCCCACCGGCCTCCTGCGGGGACGGGAACCCCTGCACCGACGATGGCTGTGACCCCGGCACCGGCTGCACCCACCTTCCCAACGGGGACCTCTGCGACGATGGCGACGCCTGCACCGCGGGCGACCTGTGCTTCCAGGGGACCTGCGGGGGCCCGGTGCCCGTGGACTGCGACGACGGGAACCCCTGCACCGACGACGGCTGCGACCCCCACGTGGGCTGCACGAACGAACCCAACGGGGACCCCTGCGACGACGGTGACGCCTGCACCGTGAAGGACGTCTGCGACAACGGGCTCTGCGCGGGCCCCATCCTCCTGGACTGTGACGACGGGAACCCCTGCACCGACGACTCCTGTGTCCCGGCCTCGGGTTGCCTCCATGATTCCCTTGGCGGCATTCCATGCGACGACGGGAGCGCCTGCACCGTGGGTGACGCCTGCGTCGCGGGGCAGTGCATCCCCGGAGACGATGCCTGTGCGCCGTGCGCGGGCAAGCTGGACGGAGACGCCTGCAACGACGGGGATGGCCTCACCCTCGGGGACATGTGCGTCGCGGGGGCCTGCGCGGGGTGGACCCGGGCGGAGTTCGAGCCCCGGGCCCAGAGCACGACCTCGTCCCTGGTGGACGTGACCTGGTCCTCCGGACGCTTCTTCGCCGCGGGGACGGACCAGGCGGCGTCGGGCCCGGATCCGAAAACCTGGGCGTGGATCGTGACCCTCGAGGACGGGGGCGTCTCGGTCTACCATGCGGGCTCCCAGCGCAGCGACACCTCCTGGGTGGCCCTGGGGAACGACCTCGCGGTGGGGACCAATGGCAAGGCGAGCTTCTTCGACACCGTCTGGGCCCAGGACCCGTCCCTGGAAGCCCTCCTCGCCCAGGGGACGGTCTTCGGCACGATCCGCGATCTCTGGGGCGGCCGCTTCCAGGACGTCGGGGCGGGCAAGCCCCGGGTGGACCGCTACTGGCTCGTGGGACGCAACACGTCGAACACCCTGGGCTTTTCCAGGCTCTGCACCCGCACCGCGCCCGTGTCCGGGCCCACGGCCTGGGAGTGCGCGGTGATGCCCCTGGACACCTATGCCGAGTATGAGCTCCCCGCGGCGGTGGACGCAACGCTGGCCCCCGTCCCGGGGGGCTGGCAGCTCCAGCGTGCCTACCTGGTGAGTGACGCGGTCTCCTGGCTCGGGGATCCCACGACGTACTGGCTCGACGTCTTCGCCTCCTCCGGCCTGACGTCCTGGGGCTTCCTCGGCTACCTTGCGGATCCCTATCCCCATGGCCGGAACTGGGACGACGTCGTCGCCCGGGACGGGACCACCGCGTGGGCCGTGGGGAGCCGGGGCCTCGTGGCGCGGGTGAACGGTGACCAGGTGGTGCCGGTGGAGTCCCCCGCGGGGAGCTCCCTGGCCCTCGCGGACTGGACCTCCGCCTCCTTCCTCGGGGACCTCCTGGTGGTCACGGGGATCCACACCCAGGACGTGAGCACCCCCACCGGAATCCAGCGCACGCGCACCTTCCTGGTGCTCACCCACCGCGGAGAGGCCGTGGGGAGCGGCTGGGTGAGCCATTCCCTGGGGAGCGTGGTGACCACCTGTACGGCGGGACTGGCCTGCGACGCGATCGTCGCGGGGAACCGCCTCATCGAGAGCACGACCCGGGGCGGGGAGGCCTACCTGGTGGGCCACGGATGGTCGGGCGCGCCGGGGAATCCCAAGGTCAAGGCCCTGGTGTTCCACATGGACGTGCCGACGCTCTAACCTGCATCTCTCACCAGCGCTCCTGCTCCGAGCGCCGATCCTCCTGCTGTCTCAGGGCGTTCCTCCCTCCGCAGTGCTCAACGGTACCTCCGG
>Ga0194112_10007388_pt1 | contig 14304 bp, 13 predicted proteins | sample TA2MahC400mmetaG_FD_146191 | JGI IMG/M metagenome (GOLD analysis project Ga0194112, IMG submission 146191) | Freshwater microbial communities from Lake Tanganyika, Tanzania - TA2015016 Mahale Deep Cast 400m | ecosystem: Environmental > Aquatic > Freshwater > Lake | place: Tanzania: Lake...
GCAGTTTTGCGGGCGTTCTGCTATGAACCTGAATTCCGGGTCGTTATTAGACACGTGAACATTGCTGGAAGATTCGGTGAGCTGTTCGTTCGCCCGTATCGTAAGAACGTAATAAGGCTTGTATGAGTAGAATAAGTCGTAGTGGTATTTGTTGTTCTGGTAGTAAGCATCCTCAAACTCTAATCGTAAGTTAGCGAAGCCTGTGGCGTTCAGAGAACCTTCAACTATTCCGTAATACTCGTCACTAATCCCGAAAATTATCTCCGGCCGCTTATAATAATGTTTAGCTTGTAAGCTGTCCGTAAGTGTGAGCTTGTCTTCTTTGTACTCAGTCGTGTAATAATCGCATGATTTGCAGTATTGTTCGCAAACCGTCCTGCACCTCTTATAGCAAGTCCTTTTGCCTTTCTTGTAAGTGCATTCGTAAGTGCAGTCCTGGCTCGACCTGCAGCAATAATCCCGCCAAGCGTAACGGTCAATCTTAGTCTTCTGCTCAACATCTAAGACCGCTCTGAAACTAGCGTCCTTGCTGGTCGTGAAAGCAGTTATTTCTGTATTACCGATTAGATTATCGTTTAGGTATACGCTTAGTTTAGAACTCTTAGAAACCAGCTCGTAATCTGTCCTGCAATCGCTGCCCATCTTTCCGCTAGGGATCTCAACGTCGTAATCGTATTTTGTGAGTAGCTCTCCTGAGTCAGAACAATAAAGCTCATCCGCTTCTAGTACGGAAGGCATCACTGCCAATATCTTCACCCATGCGCCCTTGATATAACCCTTATCAGTCGTTAAGACTCCTTCAGGCGGCTCAACCACTTCCAGATTAGTATTCCAATAATCAACGAAACCATGGTCAGGCGTATCCCTCCCGGAGTACAACACATCCATTATCAACATGTCCTTCTCCTCCTCAGACAATCCTAACAGGCTTATCTCTTCGCAAAAAATCTTATTCAACCCGTCTAACACGTCACAGTCGAATGCGTATGCTGCTGGCATGAAAAGGAAGAAAAAGAAAAAAACAGCCGGCCTCATACTAAAAAGTTTACGATGTACGGTGTCGCCCAAATGATGAAAAGCCCCATCACCACATAGCCTGCCGTGTTCTTTGCAGAATCCCTCTTCCTCGGGTCACTGCCGCTAGTCATGTACCCGATCGCTGCGAACAACAACGCAATCGCTGCTATCGCGCTAGCCGAGTACTTCACCAAGTTGTAGATTTTCATCACAGGCGTCAAAATCTCATCAAACGCGGACTTCTCCTCACCAGTCAACTCATCATTCAAATCAACAGCCCAGACGCTCGGCACCAACGTACCCAACAAGCACGCCAGGCAGAACAACGCACCCCACACGCACGCTCTCATGCCACTACCTCCCCCACAGGCCTTCTCAACCACCTGAAGAACCTCTCAGACCTATCCCTGCCCTTCCTGTCAGCCTTGTACTTCTCATCCATCAAAGCCTTGCAAGACTCGCACTCCTCACCCTCACAAAGCCCTAACTCCTTGCTGCAAATAATACAAGATCCCATTGCGCAACAACCCCCCACAAGTTAGTCGCGCGGCGCCACACGCTAAACATACTATACGCAGTCATCCTTTATAAACTTTGTATCCCCAAACGTCCTACAAAGGGCGCTCCGGGATAGAACTAGGGTTTTAATCCCTACCGCCGGAACTAGGGACAGAGTAGATTCCCCGACACGAAAACGCCTCAGGAAGACGTAAAACTGACGTTTTTGGCTTCTTGTTCTTGTGGCAGTATTTTAGTAGGCGTGTTTTTCAAGCAGCCAGTTTATCAGCGGTGTGTAAGTGACTTTGATTTTGTCTTGGGATTTTACTCTTTTTTTGTCTTTTGTGATTAAGACTCCTTGTTTGGCTTTTAGCTCTTTTGCGCATTCTGTCAAGGCGCTTAGTTCCCTGTTTGTTGTTTTGTCGCTTTCAAGGGTGTACACGACTTGTATTATCTCGCTTATGCTGGTCCCTTGTCTTATAACAAAGTCTACTTCCTTGCCGGTTTTGTTCTTCCAGTAGGATACTTGTTTGTTGTTCTGCAATCTTCTTCTTAGTTCTAGGAATACTGCGTTTTCGAAAAGTTGGCCCATGTCTGTTTTTCCAGATATAGCATATATGAATCCTGTGTCGCCAGTATAGTCTTTTCGTGGGTACTGTGACTTATCTTTTATGTTATAGGAGAATACTGGTACGAAGAAGAATAAGAAACCTTCTTGGGAGTAATGTTCTAGGGCTAATAATTTTTCTTTTCCTATCTTGTAGCCTAGCGTTTTGAAGAAGTTTAGGCATTTTGATGCTGAAAAGTATGTGCTTTGTGCTGCGTAATTGCTGAAAGCTTCTACGACGCTTATGTCTTCATGGGCGACCTCTGCGATGTCAAGTCCTATGATACCTTTGAAGTACGAGTTCAGTATGCTTACTTTGTCTGTTTCTCCCTGTGTAAGTACGACTTCTGGGAAACCTCCGAATCTTAAGTATTCTTTAAGCGCTTTTTCTAAAGCTCCGGTAGAAGCGGTTGTTTTTTCTGGTTTTATTCCTTTGAATGCTAAGAATTCTTTGAAAGAAAGGGGGTACATTTCAAATTGGACTATTCTTCCGCGTAATGGTTTGCTGGGTTGGGTGAGTCCTTTTCGTGAAGAGCTGATTATCATCCTGAGCTTTCCTTTTGTAAGCTCATGCGTCCTTGCAAGCCAGTCTTCCCATCCTTTGATGCTTGTTATCTCGTCAAGGAGTAGGAATCCTTCGTCTCCGAACCATTTTATCACTTCGTCTAAGACTTCTGGTTTGTATTTTATCCTGCTGTCTTCAAGGTTTATGTAAGCCACTTTTCCTCCTTCTTTACTAAGCTTTTGGGCTATAAGCATGAGCAGGCTTGACTTTCCAGCCCGCCTTATCCCGGTGACAGCAGAAACTTTTAGCTTTGAGTTGCTGATCAGCGAGGATATGTTTACGTCTCTCTCGATAAGCTGCCTTTTCAAGGCGTACACGTTCCATTCTTCGAACACATCTTGCGTTGCCATATACTGTCTTACACTAGAACAATATTTAAGCTTTTCTGTTCTGTACCAGAACGATTTAAATTGAGATTTGTGCTGCGATTATCTCATTTTCTGCTCTTGAGAGACACTCCTTCTTCATCGATGCGGAACATATCTTTTTCTGAATCTAAAGATATCTTAACATTTAAAGGGAGGGTTATCATAGGATCTGTATGGCCAATGTTAACATTAAACAAGACTGGGAATTCATAATCTTTAGTATGATGGACAACTATCTGTTTAAATTTTTCTCTCTCTTCTTCTGTATAACCAAACCCCTTACCGATTATCAAACCTTTTATTTTATCAAACACGCCCGCATTTCTTAAGTCCATTATTTGAGTATCCACATAAGCTAAGGGTTCTCCCTTAGCAAAGCTTTGTCCTTCAGGAGTTTCTATAAAAAGTATTTTATCTTTATAATCAACATCGTATTCAGTCCCTTTAAGTTGGAGTAAGGAATATAAACATCCCCCGATTATTTTACCTGTTACCTTCCCCCTTTGGAGCCATATAAACCCTTCTTTATTAGAAACTAACCTCCTTGGTCTTTCAAGATCTTTTTTTTGACCCCAGTCTAAAAATTCATCAGTCCATGTTTCTGATGCTGCTATTTTTCCTATATTCCCCCCAAATAAAGCTTTTAAGAAGTATTGAGTTGTATAAGGCAATGGTTTAGGATATTCTCCGAATTGAGTCATCAAGCAAGGGCCATAAAATGTTACTAACTTTACTTTTTTTAGAAAAGCTAAGTGCAATAAGGTAATATCTGAGTATCCACAGAATATTTTCGGATTTTTTTTAATAAGATTGTAGTCGATTTTGTCGAGTATAGAGTTTGCTGATAGGCCACCAATATTACATACTATTGCTTTCACAATCTTATCTTTAAAAGCATCATGCAAATCTTTTATTCTTTCTTGTTCAGTACCTGATTTTCCATCTTTAAAATTTCTTATTGTAGGATATTCCTTCACTTTAAAACCAAGATCTATTAATGCTTTTATTCCATTATCCACCCTATGCGGAAACAGTCCCCCAAGACCTCCCGAAGGAGCTATAATCGCAATCGTGTCCCCTTTGGATAGTTTTTTTGGTTTTATCATTTGAAATTTTACTACTCCCGTATTTTTAAATATTATTGACCATTACTTTTTTTGATGTAAAAAGTTCAGGGTCTACAGGTTCAGGTTCTTTCCTTAGTATAAGGATAGTATAACCCATATGCGCTAAATTTTTTCTAAACAGTTGCATATACTGGAAATACTTTTTATCTAACATATCTCTTGCTTCTGGTTTAAGACACTTTAAATGCTCCCTGCCCAGGATTGTATCAACAAATTCGTTCACTTTTTCAGGACTTATATTATCAAAGCAGTAGTCTTCTTGAAAGTAAATCTGAAAAGGCTCCACATTAAAGAATTCAACCCAATATTCCTTATATAACGGCTTTATTGCTACTCGTATAGCCTTAGAAACCTCTTTTATTAACTTAGCCGAGGGTTTTTGAACATAATACATTGGTACTGCAACTAAAAAACCCCCTGTTTTCAAAACCCTTGAATACTCTTCTAGTGCCTTCTCTCTGTCGGCTATTAAAGATGTTACGTTTCCACAAAACACAACATCAAAACTTCCATCAGGGTAAGATAGATTTGTAGCATCCTCTTTTTCGAATATAGTTTTTTTCTGTGTACCATATTTTATAGCTCTTACCTTTGCTTCTTCTAAACTTTGAGGATTTATATCTATACCTATGACAGTGGCATTTGTAAGCCTGGCTAGTTCTATTGCAGTTATACCTGTACTTGTTCCAATCTCTAACACTCTATGATTTTCCCTAAGGAATAGTTCTTGTGCAACTCTAACAATTGTCTTTTCTCCCCCTGGGGGCCTGTTCGTTTCTCTTACTAAGCCTATAAGCTCATTATAGTCCATATCATTTATTTGTTCAGGTGTAAGTTAAATTATTGTTTTATTGTTTATAAGCTTTAACTGGTTTTTTTCGAAAAGATTCCGATTCTACTAATCAACTTGGGAAGATTAATATATAAACTTTTCGTTTTGTTACTACTATCTAGAAGTTAAAGTCCCCACCGCCGGATTCGAACCGGCAACCTTTCGGGAACGGCTGACTATTTTTCATCCGAAGCCGATATGGCATTGTCTAATAGCATCTCTGGCCTACAACTAAGGTTAATTCCCTGGCTGTATACAGCCGAATGCTCTGCCATTGAGCTAGGTGGGGGGAATTAATGATTAAATACCTTTGAGCGATTTAAAAAAGTTTCGGGTAGTAATATTTTTATACAACAACATGCTTAAGTCTTGATAATGGACGTTGAGCAAGCTGTTATTGAAAGGCGAAGCGTGAGGAATTACCTTCCTGATAAGCCTGTGCCTAAGGAAATCGTAGGCAAGATTCTTGACATAGCAAGGTATGCTCCGTCATCGGGTAATCTGCAGAACTGGAAGGTTATCCTAGTCTCAGACCATGCTATGAAGGAAGAGTTAGCTAACGCTGCTTTGAAGCAGAAGTGGATAACCATGGCTCCTCTGCTGTTGGTGGTCTGTAACAGTGTCGGTGATGTTAAGAGGCTTTACAAGGAGCGGGGAGAGTTCTTGTACTCGATTCAGAACGTGTCTGCTTTTGTCCAGAACATATTGCTCACAGCCCATAGTATCGGTTTAGGGACGTGTTGGATAGGCGCTTTCGATCCAGAGGCTGTTAAGCGTGTTTTGAGGATTCCTGACGATGTCGAGCCTGAAGCGATAATATCAATAGGCTATGCTGCTGAGGAGTTTGACGCTCCATCTAGGAAGACTATTGAGCAGTTCTGTTTTTTTGATATATGGGGCTCTTCGGAGAAGGGTTTCGGGCCTTTGCCTTTGCAGGAGCACATGGGCGCTGTTGGCGAGGTAAGCAAGAAGGGTAAGAGTTTTTTTAGCAGGATTTTCAAGAAATGATTTTTTTAAGAAAGTAGTTATTCCTTATATTTCACGTGCTAGTGTGTTTATCGCGTCGTAGAACTGTTCTATGAACTGGTCTGTGTTCTTGTTTTCTCCGGGTTTGGCCTCTTCTGTTAGTATGTTCTGGGCAGCTATTTTGGTTAAGTAATCGATTGTTTTTGGGTCGTGTATCATGGCTTGGTCGCCGGATTTTGAGACTATGTTGGCTAGTTCTACTTTTGTGCCTGTTTTTTTGCCGTTGATTACGAATATGTCATAGCCTGCTGGTTCCATTTTTCCTGCTATGTCTCTTCCTGATAGGTATTCTATGCATATTGATATCAGGTTTTGGTCGTTTTGTAAGATTTGTGAGTTGTATTGGACTGCGTGTTTTATCACTGGTGGTGCTATGAAGAATTCTGGTTGCTGCTGTTCCTGTCCTTGTTCTTGCTGGTCTTCTTGTGTCTGGACTGTTTTGTAGTCTTTTTTTGCGTCTGCCGCGAATGCTGGCGTGCCTAGCCCTAGCAAGGCTCCTAGTCCGAGTGCGATTATTCCTGTTTTGAGTTTGTTTGCCATTTTCTTTTTTTTTCGGCGATTATAAAACCCTGGGAAGATGCCGAAGCACCTTCCTGGGGAAAAAAGAGGTGATACAGTATACTATGAAGCAACCCCTATATAAACCTTTCGTTTTGTAACCACTGTTAAGTAGTATCAATATTCGGTTTGTTTGGGACGGACACCCTACAACAAAACGTTTATAAAATCATGAATAAACAAAAACGTTAACAAAACAACGGCGGTAGTAGTTTAGTGGTAAAATGAGGGACTGTGGATCCCTAGTTGCGGGTTCGATTCCCGTCTACCGCCCTCTTAATCAACCAATAAAAAGGAGAGCCAAAAAATGAACGCCCAGCAAATAGAAGCAGCAATAAGAACCTCCAAAGAGAAATGCCTATTCGCAGAAGAATTCGCAGTAGGAACCTCACTAAGGTCAACACCCCTCGATAAGAAAGGAACCAAAGTGCGAAAAGAAGGCATACTCAAAATATTCTTCCTAGACGCAGCCACCCACCAAGTAATAAACGAAGTAGCAGTCACATCAATAACCGCAAAAATGCTCGGAGAGACGCTGCTGAAAAACGTAGCAGCCTTAGAAAAAGAGCTGGCAGACGACAAACCAAAAGCCGCAACCACAATAGCCAAGCCGACTTACTCAGGATAGAAACATTATTAAAACACCAAGCCTCTACAAAAACGTCTGATGAAAGCCATAATCAAAAAAGGCCCGTTTCCTGGCGCAGAACTGATAGACACACAGATACCACAGATAGGGCCAGAAGATGTTCTTGTCAAGATAAAAGTCACAAGCATATGCGGCACAGACCTGCATATATACGACTGGAACGAATGGGCCCAGAATAGGATCAAGCCACCAATAGTGTTCGGGCATGAGTTCTGCGGAGAAATAATAGAAACTGGAAAAAAAGTCAATAACCTCGTGAAAGGAGATTTCGTCTCAGCAGAAACCCACATAATCTGCGGCAAATGCTACCAGTGCAAGCACGGCCAAGGAGAGATCTGCAGCAATGTAAGAATAATAGGCGTCGACATCCCAGGATGCTTCGCAGAATACATAGCAGTACCTGCTTCCTGCCTATGGAAGAACGACAAGAAGCTCAATCCTGAATATGCTTCGGTGCAAGAGCCTTTCGGAAACTCGGTACACGCATTGTTCGCAGACGACAAGGCAATAGAAGGAAAAACAATTGCCATTTTCGGCTGCGGGCCTACAGGGCTTTTCGCGACAGCGATAGCCAAAGCATCAGGCGCTAAAGAGATAATAGTATCAGACGTCAACTCTTACCGTATGAAAATAGCCAAGAAATCAGGCGCCGATTATTCTTTTAACCCTAAAGAGGTGGATGTCGTAGCCAAGGTAAAAGATCTCACAGGAGGAGTAGGAGTGGACATAGTGCTTGAGATGTCAGGCAACGCGCAAGCATTCCAATCAGCCGTGAAATCCTGCCGAAGGGGCGGAAGAGTGACCATGTTCGGGCTTTTCAACAGAAGGATAGACGTAGATTTCAATGATGACCTGATATTCAGCGGAAGAAAGCTCGTGGGCATAACAGGAAGGAAGATATGGTCCACATGGGAGAAAACCGCAGAATTATTGAAATCCAAAAAGCTCAACATCAACCCGATAATCACGCATCGTTTCAAGCTCGAAGAATTCGAGAAAGGCATGGCCTTGATGCAGAAAGGCGAATGCGGCAAAGTAATACTCAAACCTTAAAACGGAGGAAGGATAACATGTTCGGTTCTTTAAAAAAAGTCTTAGACCCGCAGATGGAAGAGATAAGAAACGCGGGACTTTTCAAAGACGAAAGGGTAATACAGACACCCCAAGGCTCAAAGATAAAAGTCAAAGACAAGGAAGTGATAAACTTCTGCGCAAACAACTATTTAGGATTAGCTAATGACCCGAGGCTGGTGCAAGCGGCCAAAGAAGGCCTAGAAAAATTCGGATACGGACTGTCATCAGTCAGGTTCATCTGCGGCACACAGACCATCCACAAGCAGCTAGAGGAAAGCATAGCGCACTTCTTAGAAAAAGAAGACTCCATACTATACTCATCATGCTTCGACGCCAACGGCGGACTCTTCGAAACCTTGCTTACCAAGGATGATGTGATAATCAGCGACGCGCTAAACCACGCGAGCATAATAGACGGAGTAAGGCTCTGCAAAGCAGAAAGAAAAGTATTCCAGCACGCGGACATGAACGACCTGAAGAAACAGCTGGAAGAGAGCAAAGATTTCAGGATGAAGATGATAGCCACTGACGGCGTATTCAGCATGGACGGAGACCTGGCCAAGCTGCCAGAGATATGCGAACTGGCAGAAGAATATGACGCAATAGTCATGATAGACGACAGCCACTCCACAGGATTCGTAGGCGAAAAAGGAAGAGGCACAGCAGAAGAGCTGAAAGTCCTAGACAAGATAGACATAATCACCAGCACGATGGGCAAAGCCTTAGGCGGAGCATCAGGAGGATTCACAGCAAGCAAAAAAGAAGCAGTAAGCTTTCTAAGGCAAAGGTCGAGGCCTTACCTGTTCTCCAACTCCTTAGCGCCAGTTATAGTCTACACCTCGATAAAGGCTTTAGAAATACTAAGGAGCAGCGACGACCTCAGGAAGAAGCTGAGCGAAAACACGAAATACTTCAGGAAAAAGATGACAGACCTAGGATTCAGCATAACGCCATCGACACACCCGATAACCCCGGTCATGCTAGGGGACGCTAAGCTCGCCAAAGACATGGCATCCGATCTATTGAGCGAAGGAATTTACGTGATAGGCTTCAGCTACCCCGTAGTCCCGAAAGACAAAGCAAGAATAAGGGTGCAATTGTCAGCAGCACACACGAGAGAACAGCTAGACCGAGCAGTAGATGCCTTCAAGAAGATAGGGAAAAAGCACAAGGTCATATGAAGAAACTACTAACAATAAGCCTCTCAGTATTATTGCTAGACCAGCTGACTAAATACTTCTTCAAGAACAAGCTGATAAGCATCACAAGCTTCTTTAGGATAGGCTACGTCGAGAACACCGGGGCAGCTTTCGGAATACTGAAAGGCTTCAAAATATTATTCATACTGGTTGCGTTAGCGGTGATTTTCTTCATCTTCAAATACTATGATGATATCAAGAAAGAAAAGCCTGGCCTGAGGCTCGCGATAGGGCTCTTGCTGGGCGGAGTGGCAGGCAACTTAATCGACAGGGTGTTCTTAGGCTTTGTACGTGACTTCCTGGATTTCAGCTTCTGGCCGACGTTCAACGTAGCAGACGCTTGCTCCACTGTCGGTGTTGTGATACTGACTTACCATATCCTCTTTAAGAAGTAGGCTTCTTGCAGTAGATATCTATCCATTTAGTGTCTCTGCCTAAGCGGTCCTCGGAGAATTCTGAGCTCACAATCGCAAAGCCTGCTTGTGCTAGTAAATCTTCAAGCTCTGGAACAGTGTAGCAGAAGAATTGTCTCGGCTCGTTGTTGTAGGGCTCGTCTCTTTTTATCTCGCTGCCCTTGCCTTCTTTGGCAGAAACGTACAGGATGCCATTACATTTTAGCACTCTTCGGATTTCTTTTAGGAGGTTTGGTAAATCTTTTTTGTCTTCGTGGATTATCGAAGCAGAAGCCCATACGCCGTCAAAAGTTTTGTCTTTGAAGCCCATCTTCATCATGTCCATCTTTTTGAAAGTTACGCCTTTCACTTTTTTCTTGGCTTCAGCGATCATTTTGCTCGAGCAGTCTATCGCGGTAACTTTAAGACCGTATTCTTTGAAGTACTGCGAGTCGCGTCCAGGGCCGCATCCAGCGTCGAGAACTTTAGACTTTTTCGGCAGCATCGATATGAACTTGTCAAGATGGTACTGGGAGATCTTTTCAAACGTCGCGTTAAAATAAGGCTTGGCTATCTTGTCATAAGTCTTAGCAACAAGTTGTAAACTTTCCCTTAGCATCTTTTTTTTGAGCCGTCTTTGTATAAAAAACTTTTTATCAAAAAATTTTAAAAAAGCAAAAGGTTTTTAAACAGCGTTTGTGCTTTATGAAAATAAGAACAATGGACGGGGCAGCTCTCGAAAGGAAAACAAAAAAATCTTTTTCTAAAGTCAAGGAAGAGATGCACAGCATCCAGTTAGAGATATCTAAGCTCCAAAAAAGGTTCGACAAGCTAGTCGCGGGAAAAGTCGAGCTCGACCTTTCGAAAACCAACGGCCTCTCCCACAGGCCTAGGAAAATATTTTTCACATGCGGAGTAGGGAAAGCTAAAGAGAAGCTGCAGTCGTTTGAGCATGCGTTGAGAAACGCAGGCATAGCCCATTTCAACTTGGTCAGGGTTTCTTCAATACTCCCCCCTAATTGCCAGTTCACCCAGAAAAGCCAAGCTCTAGAAGACCTCAAGCCTGGGCAGATAGTTTTTTGCGTCATGGCAGACATAAGCACTGACGAGCCTAACAGGCTGATAGCATCTTCGATAGGGTTGGCAGTGCCTGCGCAGAAAGACCATTATGGTTATATCAGCGAGCATCACACTTTTGGGATGACTGAGAAGAAAGCAGGCGACTATTCAGAAGACTTGGCTGCTACAATGCTTGCGTCAACACTAGGTGTGCAGTTCGACCCGTACAGGGCTTACGACGAGAGAAAAGAGCAGTACAAGATGAGCGGCAAGATCGTCAAGACGAGAAGCATAACCAAAACTGCTTTAGGCGACAAGAATGGCTTATGGACTACTGTTGTGGCTGCTGCCGTGTTCGTCCCTTAACTCTAAAGCTTTAAATATTAGGAATATCCATAAGTGAGTATATATTTAGAGGTGTGACATTTTGAAAAAAGAAACGTTTTTAGCTATTATGGCATTTTTGCTGACACTAAGCTCTTTATCAGTGTCTGCACAATGCACTGTCACGAACTATTACGACCATTTAGGATGCTACAACACTTATTCTTACTGGTATGACAACTGCGGCAATCCGACATACGTCAACCAGTACTGCACCAGCAGCCAGGAATGCAGTGAAGGCCAGTGCAAGAACCTTTGCGGCAACGGAGTCTGCAACACTAACAAGAATGAGAACTGCAACAACTGCTACTCTGATTGCAAATGCGCGGATTACGAGCAATGCAACTGGGGCAAATGCGAGACTTACTGCGGGAACGGAAGATGTGACGGTAGCGAGAACTGCTGGAGATGCAACACAGACTGCCAATGCTCAAGCAGTACAAGGTGCGATTATCCTGGGAAATGTGTGACCTACTGCGGCAACGGCAAATGCGACAGCGACGAGAACTGCCAGTCATGCTACGACTGCACTTGTGACAAGAATCAAGAGTGCAGGCCTAATTCTAATAAAGCCAACAGCATGGGCTGCGTAGACCTTTGCGGCAACGGCGTGTTAGATTATAATGAGAACTGCCAGACATGCCCTGAAGACTCACCATGCTCTGTAGGCACTTATTGCTACAACACCGTATGTGTGCAATGCTTCAAGGACAGCCATTGCGAGTCTAGGGAAGTCCCTACTGGCGAATTCATATGCTCTTCTGATTCGAGAAGCACTTTAGAGAAAGTTACGAAAACGCAAGGCATCTGCCAAAATAATATATGCAGCGGCGAGAAAGTTGATACTACCAAGCCTGGAACGCAGTGCGGTGACAAACTATGCCAAGACGGGAAGTGCGGCTGCAGCGAAGGATATGCGGCATGCTTGCCTTCCGGTAAGTGCGAAAAACAATCAGCGTTAGACGACGGCCAAAGCTGCTCTTGCTATTTCCAATGCAAGTCAAACTACTGTACCCCTGAAGGCAAATGCGTCAAAGCGATAAACGCCCCGCTAACAGTGAGCAATTCACTGATCAAAGTGGGTGAAACAACCAAAGTCACTATAAGCGCAGATAACTCATTAGAGGAGGACATACCGACTAAGATAACGCTCAACACCAACAGCGGTGTCATCATGTCAGGAGTCATCGGAGGCTCAGACTGTTCAGGGAACCAGTGCACTGGAGGCCAAGTGACAATACAATCCAAAGGCAGGACATCAATAACAGTAGACCTAACAGCACAAAGCTACGGGACACACACCCTGACAGCCACTATAACACCATTAATAGGGGGCAAGCAATATCCTAAAGAAGAAAAAGTAACTGTCACAATAATAAATCCTAAAGACGGCGTCTGCTCTGACGGTGAGACTTCCCAGAACGCTTGCTCAGACTGCGGATGCCCAAGCCCTAGCTCGATATACGAATACGTCTGCAAGTCAGACGAGAGGTGCAAGAAGAGCATCCAGTGGCATTTTTACATAATATTCCTAGGGGTGATAGTAACCATAGCATTGATAATCTACTTTACCCCAAGAGCGAAAGACTATTACATAAAATCTTCTGAAGCGAGAGAGAAGAGAAAAACCGCGATGGAACAGCAAGAGTTCTCAGACAGGAAAAAGATAGTCACCGCCTTGTACAAGCTGAAGAAAAACATAAACCTTGACAAACCGCTGCCTATAGAAGAAGTAATAGCCAAAGCCAAACTTGACAACATAAACCCTGAGATGGTACATGAAGAGTACATCCAGCTTCTTGAGAGGATGAAAAAAGTCGAGGATCTCTCAGGAGCTGAGAAGAGAGAGGCTAAGAAAGAAGTCAACGTCGAGATGCAAGTACTAAAGCATTTGGCACAGAGGTTCTGCACAGGATGCGGCTCACAATTAAGGGAAGGCAGCAAATTCTGCACGAAATGCGGAAAGCAGACTAAAAGATGAGCAAGTGTAATAAATGTGGCACAGAAGTAGAAAAAGGGGACACTTTCTGCCCTGAATGCGGGGCTAAAGTAGTAATACCCTCTGAGCCGAAGACCATAACCATTTGGAGCGTCATCAAATTCTTCTTAATAATCGGCGTGATGGCATTCATAATAAACATCTTCACTAAGACAGGCATGAACCGAGGACCAGGCATAATCCTAATGTTCATATTATTACTGTTGTGGAGCGGCATACTTAATTGGTTCTTAAGAAAACTGTTCAATATGCAGATATCAACAGGCGTTAAGATAGTCGCAACTATTGTCATCTTAGCTTTGGTGTTCGCAAGCTCCGCGACTAACAGGAGCTCGCTCCCGACGCAGCCTTACTACTACAAAGAGGGTAAGAGAGCTTTAGACCAGAATGAGCTTTACAGCTTTGTACAAAACCTGAACGAGATTTTAGCTAACAGAGATTATAAAACCTTGAAAAACCTGGTGGATGAAGGAAGGATTCCTGAGCACGTTTACGAGAACCTGGCTAAGATAATGGATTCAGGAGACGTTGTAAGCGTCAAGCTTGATCCAAAAGCCCAAAGAGTGATGGAAGGTATGTCTGAAGTGGACATAGCAGTGTACATATATAATAATAAAGGTGAGCAGAGGCGATCAGGCGTCACCATGTTTTTCGAGAACTACGGGCAAGGCTGGAGGCTAAAAGACATAAAACCCGGATTATTAGATGTCAAGGTTGACAAATCATTCATTGACTCATCACAGAGAGGGATAGAATCAACAAAAGCGATAGAACAGCCTAAAAATATAGATTATAACATACAACCAGATAAGAAGATTATAATACCTGATGAATGCGGAGACATAATGGGCAATGTCCTGCATTCGGTAACAGACGAGGACCAGTGCAAGATGAAATGCCTGAACCAATGCTCCAGTATAGGCATGGAACGCGATAAAGTCGTGTTTAGT
>Ga0194112_10007389_pt1 | contig 14303 bp, 10 predicted proteins | sample TA2MahC400mmetaG_FD_146191 | JGI IMG/M metagenome (GOLD analysis project Ga0194112, IMG submission 146191) | Freshwater microbial communities from Lake Tanganyika, Tanzania - TA2015016 Mahale Deep Cast 400m | ecosystem: Environmental > Aquatic > Freshwater > Lake | place: Tanzania: Lake...
CCGTCAGGTTCGCTGCTCGGGGACAACTCCCCGTGGATCCGTCAACGAGGGGTGGGGACCTCTACCCGGCCACCAGTGGGGACCTCGATCTGGCCACCAGTGGGGACTTTCTCATGGCCACGGACACCCTGCCTCGCCATCAGGCCTCCTCAAACGAGCAAACGTCCCTGCTCGCCCTACCAGCCTGATGCAACCACCACTTGACGCCAAGGGGGAAACTCCACGAGGCGAACACCACCAACAGCAGCTAACCACCGCGCAGAATTCAAAGGGCGTTGACACTCAGCCGCGACGTTGCGCAGAGACCATCTCAATACCGGTGGATCAGGTGGCAAGCCGGCGAGGTCGCCTCACCGCAACGCCTGATACCATCCAAAGGTGGCCGTGCAGAGAGCACAAGGCATGCGCCGCTGGAGCGGCCGGCGGCCAGCCCAGCTCGTGGGGCGGCTCTTCCTGGCCCGGATTGGGGTAGCCGCCTCCGCAGCAGCCGTCGCAGTGCTCGCCGCCCGCAGTCTCGGGCCAAGCGGACGGGGGGAGCTTGCCTTCGGTATGCAGCTTGGGTACCTGGTATCACTACTGATGGCATCTGGCCTCACGCGAGCTATCCCGGCCACCGCCCGCAACCGCCCTCTTCCCGTCACCCTATCCCAGACCGTGGCCGCTATACGCCCACAGGTATACATGCTGCTTCTCACCGTCGGGCTCCTAGTCGCAGTAGCCCCCATCGCGGGGTCCCTTTGGTGTCTGATCGCCGCGCTGGGCCTGTTCAGCGCCGTTTTCGACTTGGCCCACCGTGCTCTTCAAGCCGCCGCCACGACCGCAGATGCGGTTTGGCCAGTTGAACTCGCCAGCGTTGCCTACGCAGTACTTAGCTCTCTCACTGCGGTATTGCTGACGCTCAAAGGCAACGAGTCGTCCTGGATCTGGCTGCTCGGCCTAGCGATCTCTGTCGCTCTGCCGATAGCAGCCATTAGCGCCTGGGCCAGAGCACACAGTGGGGCCATCCGGGGGTCAAGTCCCATAGTCAAGGAGATCCGGACTTCAATTAGAAGACATAGGCTCGCCTCGATCGCATATGCTCTGGGTCTCAGAGCGGAGCGCGTACTTATGGTGCCGCTGGCGAGCTCCTCTGAGCTCGGCCTCTATATCTCCGTGGTGACACTCGCAGAGGTCGCAATGTGGCCTATCCAAATGGCCTTCCAGGTCATGTTGCCTCGCATGCACGAGGCTGGTGGCTTCACCGGACATCACCTCAGGCGGCTGGGACTGGGGCTGTCCCTGTTTCTCATTGCACTGACCCCGATAGCCACGGCTTGCCTACGGCTGCTTGTGGTACCGCTGTTCGGCCAGGACTTCAAGCCAGCAGAGGCCCTGGTACTCCCGCTCATGCTCTCTACAGCCGCCTTCGCCCTCTACACGCTGTTTCTTGGCCAGGTTCTCGCCACCAACGCCCGGCACCTCCGCTGGCTCGAGCCCCTTCTGGTCGGTACCTGGATCCCCGTGCTGCTGCCTGTGGGTGCCGCCTACGGCGCGAGAGGTGTGGCCTGGTCAAAGGTCGGGTTGTATGCTCTGCTCGCTACCGGGACCGCCCTGCTCGCCTTCAGGCGGCACGGTGTATCTGGTCCCGGTCGCTTCCCCAATCCTGTATCAGAACCTCCCCAACAGGGAGACGTTGATCGACAGGGTCCACAGGGCCCCGCATCGGCCTGATCTCCGCAAGCGCGCCAGACCATACCCTCAGCCAAGGGTCGCCCCCAGAGCAAACCCGACCCGTCCCGACAGACGGGGAAGCTCCAAATCGCGACAACCTCGGAGCAGTCCGTCGGAGTTCCCGGAAACATCTTCTATCGTCAGCACTGCAGTTGCGCGCTTCCCCTCCGGGAGTCAGAACCCAACTCCGCCCAGCCCAGTCGGCCCCCAGACACTCACCAGCCCAGTCCTCGTTCCCACCCGCTAGCCTTCTGCCAGCGTCCCTGAGACCCACGGGGGCCTGCCACCCGGAGCCCGCCAGTGGCGCGACGACCCCCTGCTCGCGCCGGAGATGTGCCAGCCGAGGGCGCCCAAAGCGCAATGGGCACAAGGAGGAACACCCCTCTGCTGTCGAAGAGATCGCCGCTGAACTGGGCCGCCAAGAAGAGCATGAACAGCACCGCTCTCGAAAGTTGGTTTCCAGCCCCACGCACCAGCCACGCACCACCCACCACTGCGACTACCACGGCGGCGAGTAGCGCCACGCCGACCCCCCCAGTCTCACACCACACCTCAAGCTCGAGGTTGTGGGGGTAGACGCCGAACCCTTGGGCCTCGAAGGCTGCCAGACCGGCCCCGAACACCGGCACACTACTCCCGCACGCCAGAGCATCCCTATAGAGACCCGATCTCCCGGCCATATACCTCTCGCCGACCAGCGATGAGACAATCCGCGTGTCGACCGTGTTCGCCAGCCGATCAGTCGCCAATCCGCTCCGCACGAGGGTGACACCTGCTACCGCCACAATTCCCAGCATGACAAGGGTAGTCCCAGGCCTGCGGCTGTTCCCCGCTATCAACAGCGCGCAGGCCGCAGCGGCAGATACGAGGGCTCCTCTTGATCCAGAGAGAACCAAGGCCACCACCGCAAAGGGCAGGACCGGAACTGCCCTGATACCTCGCCTTCCCCCACCCAAGACAACCCAAAGAACCATGACCGTCAGGACACCCGCTAGGCGCCCGAAGGAATTGGCGCCACCACCGAGGACAGCGAATCTGTCGGCCTGGACGATGTCACTCGCCAGCCGTAGTAGCCCGGTCAGTGACAAGAACGCAGCTACTACCAAGAGGCTCGCTCCGCCTGCCAGCGTCCACCAGAACGCGCCAAGGAATTCCTCTGCTCCCTGACGTTTGACGCAGACCGAGATGGAGACCACCGCTACCCCCGTCAGCATCAGTTCGAAGGCCTTTTCCATGCCAAGAGCCTGATCAGGGGTCCAGAAGACCGAGATCACCATGTAGCCAAGCAGGATCAGCAACAGGCGGTCGGCGGTCACGCCGATCCGCGTTTCTTGGCCCAAAGGCCGTACCGAGGCCAGCTGGCGTACCCGCGCTGCCGCCAGCACTAGGGTCAGGAGTGCCCAGAGCCGTGGCCGTACTACCTCGCCGATCGCGCCACCCAGCTCGCCAAAGAGCCGCGTTGGCGACCACCGTCCCACGAGCAGGAAGCCCGCAGCGAGTGCCCCCGCGACCGCTTGGGGGATGACGACCGGGCTGCGCTGGGGCGCCCCCACGAACGGGCTGACTCGTGGCGAGGCGGGCTCGGCGGCGGGCCGCAACTGCCCTGTGTCTCTGCTCGTCATGTTTGTCCAACCTGCCGGACCGATCAGCCTGCTCCCCGGAACCGAGGACCCGCTCTGAGGCTCCTCCTCGTAGCGAGCCGAACCCACTCACGGCCCCACCGGCCAGTTCTGCCCGTTCTCCCTGTCCTCTCCAGAACCCGCGCCGCAACAAAAGCCAACGGTCAGGCGATTCTACGCCGCTCGCGACGCGCCTTCACGGCACCTTCCACGATCTCCCATACTTTGGCGGCCTGCCCATCCCGGTCGAACCTTTCGCGTGCGAGCCGTGCCGCAGCCTCAGACGCACTCCGGATCATTCCGGAAGAAGCCAAGAAGGCCCCAATCTCCGCAGCCGCTTGCACGGGGTCGCAAGGTGGCACAACTAGCCCAGCGCCGGCGGATCTGAGGAGGTCGGCCTGCCAACCTTCGTGGTTGATGACCACTGGCCGCCCAGCAGCCAGCCCATCGAAGAACTTATTGGCTGAGTTCTTCCACATCATTTCGTTGTCGATCACAACCGAGATAACTAGCGTCGCTGAGGCGAACACCCATGGCATGTCTTTCTTGGGCCGGGCATCGAGCAGGAAGAAGTTCCGGTTCAGAACGCCCAACTCCTCCGCATGCCTCCGGATCGCCGGCTTCTCCACTCCCTCGCCCATCACCACGAAGGCTGTAGAGTTCCCACAGCGCAACATCTCCGCAGCGATGTCGGCGACATACGTCACGCCGTTGACCGCACCAAGCGCCCCAGCGTAAAGCACTACCGGTCTACCAGCCAGGTCAGGTACGACTGCTGACAATTCGGGGCTGTTCTCGTTCACGCTGGCGAAGAACTCAATATCGCAGCCGTTTGGCACCACCGAGATCCGGTTGCACGGGGTCCCAGACGCCGCGATGCTCTCCGCCATGCCGGGTGAAAGTGCTACCACATGCGCAGCCCGCTTGTAGGCGATCCTCTCAAGAATCCGGCCACCCCAGATGAGTACCGGGTTCCTAAGTGCTCCAACCGCTACAGGGCCCTCGGGCCAGAGGTCCCTGACCTCGAAAACCAGGGGGATTCGCCGCAAGAGCGACGCTACAACCCCAGGAATGGCCACAGTGAGGGGCGTTGAGCTTGCATAGACAACGTCTCCGCCCAACCGGATGGCTCTCGCCGTCGAGCTCGCCGCGTATCGGAGAAAGGCCAGGATCCTTCTTGAGTGTCCCATCGTATTCGAGTAGGGAATCCACCGCCAGTCCACTGTTATGCCACCTTCAGTTGTCCGTTCCCATGCCCGGTTGCGGGTTCCCTGGCGTCTAGCGGTGATCATGTTGACAGTGTGGCCTGCAGCTACGAATCTGCGGGCTAGCTCGTATGACCGGGTGCCGCCACCCATATCAGGGGTGGTGAAGTACTGATGCAGGTAGAGGACCCTCATGGGAGCCTCTCCGCCGGAGGAGAAGTTTGGGTCTGCTCCCTGTCATGGCCTAGCGCGCCCGAATCGCACTCGGTTGCTCCCACTTCCCCGCTGCTGTGCGCGGAGCCAAGACCGGGACTAGTCGTATAGCCGGGCGTGCTGATACCTCTTCCGCCCAGCACCTGACCAATCGTCCGCACCAGAATCTTCGTGTCGAGCCACGCACTCCGCTGGGCCACATATTCGGTATCAAGAGCCAGTCGTTCGTCCCAACTCAGTGCATTCCTACCGCCCACCTGGGCGAGACCTGTGAGCCCTGGCTTGACCTCGAGTCGCCGGGACTGCTCGGGTGTGTAGAAGGTCAGATACTGCAACGGGTACGGGCGTGGGCCCACCATACTCATGTCTCCACGTACCACGTTCCATAGCTGAGGCAATTCATCAACACTCGTTCTGCGCAGAATGCTGCCGATCCTTGTCAACCGCTCCTCATCGCCCACAGCACCTTCGCCGACAGCGTCGGGTTCGCGCATCGTCCGCAGTTTCAGAATCGTGAACGGCCGTCCCCGGAGACCAGCCCGCTGCTGCCGGAATAGCACGGGCCTCCCCATGCCTACCCTCACCGCTATCGCCGCCACCGCTATGAGCGGCGACGACGCAATCAGCAGACCAACCGCCATCACGATGTCCCGAATACGCCTCGCTTCCAACCTGCCTCCCAACATCTTCAGAAGATGTCTGAATCGCTCATCGATAGCCGCCACCGTCTCGGATCGGCAATCTCCGCTTCACTCTCGCGAAGCGGCAAGACGCCGAAACGGAAGACGGGATCCAGCGGTATGAATCCAAGCCTCTCAGCCTCGACAGAAAGGGGATCATGCACAGACAGGATCATGTTTAGACGCTTCGGCATTCGATTGATGTACTCGCCGAGCACACCCAGCAGAAGTTGACCGAGGAGTCGGCGATCCGGAGGAATCCGACACTCCACAATGTTCAGTTCGGTCTCGCCTTCTTCCCGCAACGAGTCAACCAACCTGGCCACCATGTAATAGTGGATGCCGTCGCGCTCCCATTCGAACGCGTCGTACCGGAACACAGGATGGGCAAAGAACCGCCAGTCGAGGACCTCGGGCCGACGCTCCACAGTCGTGATTCGGTTCGTGAGGAGAGACTCTGCTGCCCCAGTGTGCTTGGCCGAGAAGCCACCGGCAATGGGCGTGACCGTGGCTGCCCCGATCGCTCCGCACCTCTCAGCCAGGAGATCAGCGTCGGCCACGAACATCGGCAGGTGCAACAGATCGCTCCAGCCAAGCCGGTTCACAAACCCGTAGTGGGAGTTCAGGTTCGGAAAGCCCCACACGGCCAGGTGTTCATGCCGATCCCGGAGTTCCTGATACAACTCGCTCGCCAGCGTGACGAACACCCCCCGGCCCGCGTAGTCAGGATCTGTCATCGTGGTCATCGACAAAGATCCAAGGCCAGACTGCTCACCTACCCGGAGATAGGCCGGCGATACCGCGTAGTGACCCACTAGACGATCGCCATCCCACATCAGCTTCGCGGGTCTACCAGGCACGGGGTTCTGTAGAAAGCGCCATCTCCAGAGGGCAGCACTCAGCGGCCGCCCGTAGGCGCGATTGAATAGGTCCACCACCGCTTGCTCGTGACCCTCTGCAAGGCCGGTCATCTGCATATATCGCAAGCCTCCCTAACGGCTACCGCCGGGTGAGCGCGAGGAGGGGGTTAACACAACCCCCTTCAGCCCGAGACGCGTCTGCCTCCACGCCTGCGCCTGCGCGAGGTCTTCTCTTCAGCTCCGGGCCCGCCGTTGTGCCCATACCCGTACCCGTACCCATACCCATACCCATACCCATACCCATAGCGTGAACCTCGCGTTCGCACGCGGTTGTACACGTACCCGAGGATCGGCGTACCCACTGTGGCGATCCGGCCCCCGGCGTCTTCCACCGTGTGCAAAGGCGTTCTGTTCTCAACCACCAGCAAGACGCCATCGGACTTGCCCGTGATCGCCAGCGCGTCGGCCGAGGCCAGGGTCGGGGGGGCATCCACGACGATGAGGTCGCCCTGCTCCCGCAGAACTGAGATCGCCCGACGAAACGCCGACGAGTGGAAGAAGCCGACTCCAGGGTCGACGGGGGATCCGGCCGGACACATGGCCAGCAACCCGGCACCCCACTCCAGGCGGCGTACGCACTCCTCGGGCGCCGCGCCGTTGCCCAAGTCGGTGAGGCCCTTGGCATCGGTGAGCCGCACCCAACGGGTGAGGCCCCGGGCATGCGTGTCGCCATCTACCAACACCACCCGCCGTCCCCCGAGGGCTGCGGCCGCGGCGACGTTCAGGGCCACCACCGTCTTGCCGTCGCCCTGGCGGGCGCTGGTGACGCACACCACCGTTGCCTCATGTTCCCGGAGGGCGCTCTCCAGCGAAGAGGCCACAAAGCGGAAGGCTTCGGCCGCTACCGAACCGGGTTGGGTGAGGGCCGGAGCCTTGCCCTGTGAGCCCACCGATTCCAGATCCGGTACGGTCCCCAGCAGTGGTGCCCCCAAGACGGGGGCGGGGTCGTGGCGGCTCTCGGCGATGCGGTGACGCTGGCCCCGCCACCAAGCCAGGGCGCACCCGGCCAGCAGGCCCAGCACACCTCCGAGCACACCGTTGCGTGCCGGGCGGGGCTGGGCGGGGCTTCCGGGCAGTTCGGCGGCTTCGAACACCTGCACCCCCGACCCGAACAAGGCGGCATCGACGGAGATCTGCTTGGCGCGGGAGTTCAGGTCCACCACCTCGGCGGCGGCGGCGTCGCGCTCGGCCCGCAGCGCCGAGTTGTCGTCCCCGGCGGCAATGGCCGACTCGATCTCGGCTATGCGGGCCTGCAATTCGGCCCGCGCCTGATCGAGTTCAGCGATGGAGGCGGCGGCATTGGCCTGCACTTCCTGGCGAACTAGGTCCTGGTAGGCCTGGCCCACGGCGTCGGCGATCTGCTTGGCCCCCGACGGAGTGGTGTCGGTGGCCGCGATGGTTATTAGGTCCAGGTCGCGCGAGGCGGTGGCGCTCACCCGGCCCTTCAAGTCCGAGGGGCCCAGCCTGCCCCCAATGAGCTCCGAGGCCCGCAGCAGCGCCGGTGATGAGGAGGCCAGTTGCGCCTGGGTGCGCACGTACCGCTGCGGGTCGATGACGATGCGGCTCTGGTCGCGAAACACCCCGGCGTTGCGAGGGTCCGAAAGGATCATCTGGGCCGTGGCGCGGTAGCGCACCGGTTGCAAGTACGACAGGCCGAATACCAGCAGGGCGCTTAGCAGAGTGAAAGCCACGATCAGACGCCAGTAACGCAGCAGCACCGGCCAGATCTCGAGTTGGGCCAGGTGTCGTTCGGCGGCGGGGCCCGGCTCGCGAGCCCAGGCTTCGGAGAGCATCAGTTCCCCCCGCTCGCCGCCCCGAGTGTCCCGCTCGCCAGGACCTGCAGCGTGGAGAGGGCGATCTCATCATCGAGGGGCGGCTGCAGCCCTTGCAGGTCCTGCGGAGCCAGGGGAGGCACGGCATAGGCGGTGATCAGGTCGTGGGGCCGGCGCAGCAGATCCTCTCCGGCACCGGTCAGCACCTCGTGCAGTTTCTCGCCGGGGCGCAACCCGGTGAACTCGAAGGGTATGTCGATGCCGGGGTCTAGCTCGCCCACCAACTCCCGCGCCAGGTCGACAATGCGCACCGGTTCGCCCATGTCCAGTACCAGCACCTCGCCGGCCAGGCCTACCGCCCCGGCCTGCAACACCAACTGCACCGCCTCTTCGATGGTCATGAAGAACCGCGTCACCTCGGGGTGGGTGATGGTAACCGGGCCCCCGAGCCGAATCTGCTGCTCCATGGAGGCGATCACCGACCCCTGGCTGCCCAGCACGTTGCCGAAGCGCACCGACACCCCCACCATCGACGAGGCGAAGTTGGCGGTCAACATCTCGGCCGTCCGCTTGGTGAAGCCCAGCACGCAGATGGGGTCGGCCGCCTTGTCGGTGCTGATGTTCACGAAGCGGTGCGCTCCCACCGCGGCGGCCGCCTGCAACACGTTCAGGGTGCCCCACACATTGGTCTTCACCGCCTCTAGGGGGAAGCGCTCCAGGAAGGTGACGTGCTTGAGGGCGGCGGCGTGGAAGACCACCTCGGGACGACAGCGCTCCATGACCCGGTCGAGGGCTTCCCGGTCGCGGATGTCGCTCACGATCAGCGACTCCGAATCGAGCAAGGCCCGGCCTTCCAGCCGCAACTGCAGGCGGTGCAGGGCGTTTTCGTCGCGGTCGAGCATGTACAGGGCGGAAGGCCGGAAGCGCGAGATGGTGGCGCAGAGTTCCGAGCCGATGGAACCGCCCGCCCCAGTTACCAGCACCCGGCGGCCCTCCAGGTAGCCGGCCACCTGCGCGGTGTCGATGTGAACCTCCTGGCGGCCCAGGAAGTCGGCGAAGCTCAGCGGGCGGATGTGGCGGGTGGCGACTGCGGTGTCGAGGAACTTGGCCATGCGGGGCAGGATCAGCACCCGCAGGCCGGCCCGGCGAGCCTCGGCGGCCACCTCGGCTATCTGGGCTCGGCTTGCCGACGGCATGGCGATCACCAGGGTCTCGGCCCGGGTCGAAGCCGCCACCGCGGCAATCGACCCTCGCCCGCCCAGCACCCGCGACCCCAGGATGTGCAGGTTCTGCTTGGCGGGCTCGTCGTCTAGGAAGCCCACCGGGCGCAGAGCAGTTTCTGGATCGCGCAGCAAGGCCCGGGCGGCTTCGTAGCCACCCTCACCCGCCCCGAAGATCAGGGTGCGCTCCCGGCCCTGCGCTCGCGACAAGGTGGCCAGTTGCCGCAGCAACCGCACCAGATAGCGGCTGCTGAAAGCCAGGACGATGGCCACGCCGGTGCCCCCGGCGGCCCCGCTCAGCGGGATGGGCCGGGGGCCCGAGATGGTTATCAGGCTGATGCCCAGGGCGGCGCCTACAGCCCCAAAGGTGAGGCCCAGCGTGCCGGCCTCCTCGAACGAGGCGAAGCGCAGGCGCCCGGTGTACAGGCCTCCCAGCAGGCCCGCCGCCACCTGGCCGATGACGGCGTAAGCGGTGACCAGAGCCAGGCCGCGCCAGTCGACCCGGGCAGGCTCGAAGTCGAAGCGAACGAAGGTGACCAGGCCCAGGCCCACCGCCCAGCAGACCGCATCGACGGCGGCCAAGATCGCCCCTCTACGCAGCAGCAAGCGCATCTTGGGGGAGTATGGCAGACCGACGAGCGTCGTCGCCGGGAAGGCGGTGGTCCGGCTCATCCCGGCGCCGGGCTTCGCTGCCGGGGCGAAGCGTTCGTTCGGGACCGTTGGTGCCCCAGGCGGGTCCGGGCTCATGCGCTCTCGCGGGAGGGGCCGCCATTCTTCAGCCTCGGCAGAAGCCGGGGAACTCGCGGCGCACCGTCTCGACAAAGCGGACCGGCGTTTCGCCGTTCACCGCCAGCGTGGCCGGCACCACCAGCGGTTGCGGCTGCAGGGTAAGGGTGTAGCCGGGTTGGGTGAGGGTCTCCGCCCACCTAACCGTCACGCTCACCGACTCGCCGAGGTCGGCATCCACGATCACCGAGACCGCCGTGCGGCCGAACTCCTCCAGGAAGGCACCCCCGACAGGCTGGCCGTTCACCTCCAGGCCCATAACCGAGGCGCCGCGCGGGGGGTAGACGGTCACCATCCAGCGGCCGTAGTTGACCAGGTTGCCGCGAGGCATGAACTCCATACCCGCCGGGGTGGCGTTCATCAGCACCAGGGTTAGCCCGCCCTCAACCCGGCAGTCATCCGCCGCCAAGCCCACCTCAAAGGCCGTGGTGGTGAACAGATCGATCTTGTTGCGGCCGAAGTTCTGTGTGGTGACCATGAGGTCACCGTGGCCGCCGGGCAGCACTCCACCGTCGGCCCCGGCTGCGGCCAGCATCGAGTCCACCGCCGCTTCTCCGGTGACCAGAGCCATCCGGCGTTCGGCTGTGGCCCGGCGAAGAGCCGAGAAAACTGCGGCCCGGTCTGCTGCCGCCCCGCCTACCAACTGGGAGAACACCTCCTGCACCGCTTCTCCCAGGAAGGCGTTCTGTTCCCCCGGCCGGGTGTCGTCGGGAAACTGTCGGTACGAGTCGATGAGGAAGTCGGTGGCCAGAGCAGCGCCTTCTAGGGGTACGTCGCCGACGGTCAAGGTCGGGAAGGCGTCCAGCAGGTACCCCAGACCCACCAGGTCGACCCGCGCTGCGGCATCGACCTCCACCCCGGTTCCTACCGCGTACAGGCGCCGAGCTACTTCGGCCACAGTCGGGAAGTCGGGGGACAGGTTGACGTTGGCCCACAAGGTCGTGTTGGCCATGAACTCGCCGTAGCGGCGAATGTAGTCGACCGGCGCCTCCACCGCGATGTGCTTGCCGGCCGCGTCTCGCGCCTGCAGCGCCCCCACCACGCTGCCGAAGGCGTCGAGGCTCACTCCCGTCTCGTCGATGTGCAACACCGTGTACCAGCCGGGAAGCCCCCCCGTGGCCCGCCGCTCCGCTCCGTTCTCCAGCACCAGCAGCAGCCGGTAGGGGTCCTCGCCTCTTGCGGCCGCGCTCAGGCGGTCCACCAGGGGCAGCGCCCCGCTCAGCGTGTCGTACAGGCTTGCCGTCACCCGGTCGGCCTCGGCGAAGCGCTCGGCTACGAAGCCCAGCCGGGGGCGAGGGGCGGCGTTCAGCGCACCGCGGGCATCGGCCACCACTCCCAGCGCCCCGGCCAGGGTCGTTCTCAGGCCGGCCAGTCCTTCGGGCTCCAGGCGCCCCTCGGCGTAGATGGGGGCCCTGTCGGCCAGCACGAAGCTCAGCAGGTCCAGCGTGGCCTGCGAGGTGTTGCGCACCGCCACCACCCCCGCTTCGGCCGCCCGCACCTCGCTGCCCACGTAGGGCACTAGGCGGGCCGGAGCCACCCAGGGAGAAGAGAGCGATCGTTGGGCCGCCACCAGGGAGTCCAGGGCGTTGCCCAGGCGAACTCGGGCCCCTTCCAGGTCGCCGGAGCCCACCAGATTCGCCGCGTCGCGGGCCGCCGCCTCGGCCGCCGCCGCCTGACGGCGAGCCGACATCACCTCGGCGACGCCTAGAGCACCCCAGGCGCCCAACAGGAGAGCCAGACCCATCAGGCCCAGCGCCAACCGGTGGCGGCGCAGCCGCCGCATCAGGCGGCGCTTCAGTGGACTCTGCGGCGGCAACTAGGCCTCAGGGGCGCACCGCGGGGGAGGAGGGCAGTCTCCCCGGTGCGCCTCGAGATCAGCGTTCGGCGCGACGAACCCGACGCGCCACCAGCAGGGCCGAGCCCCCAAGCAGCACGAGGGCACCGATGGCCAGGCCGAAGGGAACCAGGCCGAACCCGGTCCACACCAGGCCGGCGGCCACGGTGATGGTGCGGCTAGTCGAAGCTCCGCTTTCGGAAGTGGCGGTGACCGTGTAGGTGCCGTCGGCGGCGTAGGTGTGGGTAATGGGGTTGGTGAAGAAGAACGACGCAGCCATGGAGCGGTGGCCCCCGCCGCCGCTTTGGCCGTCGCCGAAGTCCCAGGTGCAGCAGAGACCGGGCAGCCCGAAGGCGGTGAACTGAACCTCGAGGCCGTTGGCGCTAACCCTGATCCCCGCCCCGGGGGGAACGGTGGTGGTGGTACTGGTGGAGTACGGCTCTTCTTGGGCCAGCACCGTCAGCGGCACAGCCAGCAACGCCGCCGCGATGGCCAATATGATCAACTTCCGCATGACTAGCCCTCCCTCATATGCGCCATCCCACGAACCAAGCGCCCCAAAGCGATCATCGCTGGCAAAGGGGCACTATTGGTCTGTCAGCCAGCGCGAGAGTACGCCCGCATCCAGACCCTGTCAACTTGTGCCGACCTTCGGCGGAGGTCTGCGTGTTCGGCTTCCCCCTCCGGATTCGGCCCGGCGGCCTCACGCACCTCCCCCGGTTCTTCTCCCTCTCCCACGGGTGTGGGAGAGGGCTTGGGGTCGTGTCCCGTTGTGTGGTGTAGGTGGCTGCTTCCCTCAGCGTGCTCCCCGGGCTATGAGGCGGCGGGGAGGGTATGGCTGATGTTGGCTGTCACCTCCTTGGTGTCAGTCTGGTCGGGCCGGTCGATTTGTGCCATGGATTCTTCGGAGAGGTAGCGGCGGTCGCCGGCTTGCCATTCGTCGTGTTGTTCGGCGAGCACCGCGCCGACGAGGCGGGTGACGGATTGGTCGTCGGGGAAGATGCCGACTGGGTCGCAGCGTCGTTTGATCTCCCGGTGCAGGCGTTCGAGGGGGTTGGTGGACCAGATCTTGGTCCAATGCGCCCGGGGGAACGACGAGTAGGCGGTGACGTCGGCTTCGGCTTCGGCTTCGTCGAGGAGGTCGGCGACGGCGGGATGGGTCTGCCGGAGGGTGTCGGCGACGGCGCGTAGCTGGCGGCGGGTGTTGGCTTGGTCGGGTTGGGCGAAGATGGTGCGGACGGTGGCGCCGATCATTTCGGCATGCGCTTTGGGGGCGAGGGCTTGCAGGTTTCTCATCAGGTGGACCCGGCAGCGTTGCCAGGCCGCTCCGGCCAGAGTCCTGGAGATAGCCTTTCGCAGCCCGCGGTGGGCGTCGGAGATGACCAGACGCACCCCGCCCAGACCCCGTTCTCGCAGGCGGCGCAGGAACTCGGTCCAGAACAGCTCATCCTCGGAATCCCCAACGGCGACATCCAAAACCTCCCGGTTGCCGTCTGAGGCGACGGCGGTGGCGACGACCACCGCCCGGGAGACGATGCGATGATCCTTGCGGGCTTTCAGATAGGTGGCGTCTAACCACAGGTAAGGGAAGCCGACATGATCCAGCCGCCGGCTGCGGAACGCGTCCACCTCCACGTCGATCTGGGAGCAGATGCGAGACACCGTCGACTTGGAAACCCCCGAATCCACCCCCAGAGCCCGGACCAGGTCATCCACCTTCCGGGTCGAGGTGCCGGTCACATAGGCGGTGGCGATCACCGCCCACAGCGCCCGATCCACCCTCCTGCGGGGCTCCAGCAGGGAAGGGAAGAACGAACCGGTCCGCACCTTCGGCAGCCGCAACTCCACATCCCCCGCCGGCGTGGACAACGTCCGGGGCCGGCCCCCGTTGCGCAGATTCGACCGTGACTCCGTCCGCTCGTGCGGCTCTGCCCCGATCGCCCCGCTCAGCTCAGCGTCGATCAGCTCCTGCAGGGAACGTTCCAGCAGATCCCGGAACAGATCCCGGACCGGCTCACCCCCCAGTTCACCCACCAGCCCCAACAGTCGGCCATCATGAACCTCGGCCATCGTGCGACTCCTCTCGAGTCCGCGGCTAACGAACTCGCTGAGGGTCGCACGGTGGCCCTACCGCGTCACGGACCCCCGCCCCCACTTACACCAAACCGTGGGACGCAACCGGGCTTGGGGGAGGGCTGCGGACTTCTCCCCCTCCCGCCCCATGTCAAGACCGGGGTGATGGTGGGCGGGTGTTCGGGGACATGGTGGACAGGTTGATGGTGCGGATGGGGTGGTGCCGGTAGTAGACGGTGTAGATGCCGTCGCTGGTGGTGGGTCGGATGGC
>Ga0194112_10007390_pt1 | contig 14301 bp, 10 predicted proteins | sample TA2MahC400mmetaG_FD_146191 | JGI IMG/M metagenome (GOLD analysis project Ga0194112, IMG submission 146191) | Freshwater microbial communities from Lake Tanganyika, Tanzania - TA2015016 Mahale Deep Cast 400m | ecosystem: Environmental > Aquatic > Freshwater > Lake | place: Tanzania: Lake...
TATCTCAACGGCGAGGAGATCGCGCGCTCCTTCATGCCCAAGGGCAAGCTCGACCTCTACACGCCGGCCGAGCCATATCCGAGGGATGTCTACCTGAACGCTGACGGCTATCTTTTCTACCGCGGGGACCGGTCGCCGGACGCGCAGGGGCGAATCGCCCAACGCATCCGCCGGCTCGACGCCGCCACAATCCCCGCCGCGAAGCTGCGCAAGGGCGTCAACGTCCTCGCCGTTGCCATCCACCGCGCACCCACCGATGCGGTCTTCTATCTCCGCCGCCACAAGACCTCCTACGAGTGCAACCCGCCGCACGCCGACACCTTCTGGGCGCACATCGGCCTCGCCGACCTCCGCCTCTCCGCCCCTGGTGTAACGGGTGGCACAGGGGTTGGTGGCACAGGCGTCCCGCCTGTGGCAGACACAGGCCAGAGGCCTGTGCCACCAAAGGCAGGCGCTGGTGGCACAGGCGTCTCGCCTGTGGTCCCCAACACGGCTCCCCCAAAGGGCCGCGGCTTCGTCGTCTGGAACCAGAGCACCGTGCAAACGCAGTTCGTGGAGGACTTCCCCGACCCCTTCGCGCCGCTCCAGCCGATACGGCTGACGGGGGTGCGGAACGGCACGTTCGCGGGCCAGGTCGTCGTGGGCGACGAGAAGCCGATTGCGGGCCTGAAGGTCGCGGTCTCCGACCTCAAAGGCCCCGGCGTCATCCCCGCCTCGGCCGTTCAGGTGCGCTATGGCGTGTCCGATGGCGAGCCGCACAGGCGAGGCCAGGCGCGCCCCTTCGACTCCCTCGAAGCCGCCATCCCCGCTGAGGTGCCGGCACTCGACAAGGCCGGCGGCGCAGTCCAGCCAATCTGGCTCGCCGTCAGCGTCCCGCCCGACGCCAAGGCGGGCGACTACAAGGCCGCCCTCACCATCTCCGCCGGAGGCGCCAAGCCCGTTGAGGTCCCACTCGAGCTCCGCGTCCACGACTGGGCGCTGCCCGACCCCAACACCTTCGCGGGCCACATGGACATCGTGGAGTCGCCCGAATCGCTCGCGCTCGCCTATGGCGTCGAACTGTGGAGCGAGGCCCACTGGAAGCTCCTCGACCAGGCCTTCGCCCTCCTCAAGCCGCTCGCGGTCAAGACCGTCTACCTCACGGCCATCCGCCGCACCCACTGGGGCAACGAGCACGCGATGGTGCGCTGGGCGCGGAACAAGGACGGTGAGCTTGAACCAAACTTCGACATTGCGATGAAGTACCTCGACCTCGCCACCAAGCACCTCGGCAAGGTCCCAGGCGTCATCCTCTACTGCTGGGAGCCGATGTCCTCGATGGGCCACGCCGGCGGCGCCGGCGGAGCCGAACGCACCAACGACAAGCCGATCCTCTACACCCTCTGGGACCCCGCCACGGGCGCACTCAAGGAACGGGTCGGCCCAGCCTGGGGCACGCCCGAGGCCAGGGAGTTCTGGGAGAAGTTCAACAAGGGCATCCTCCCGCTCCTCAAGAAGCGCGGCCTCGAAGGCTCCGTGCTCTACGGCCTCGCGGGCGACGCGCGTCCCACGAAGATCGCGATGGACACCATCTGCACCGGCGTGCCCAAGGAGCAGGCGCGGTGGGCCGTCCACTCCCACTACTACTGCACCGAGTGGCTGGGCTACCCGATGGGCATGGCCATAGCCCTCTGGGGCATCGGCTCCGTGCCCGTGGACCCCGCCGAGGGCTACGGCTACGGCTGGCAGAACCCCTTCTGGCTCTCCTACTACCCGCGCGAAATGTCGCTCACCACCACCCTGGTTGAGACTCGCACGAAGCTCGAGGCCTGGATGGGCGCCAGGACCCGCAGCAAGGAGGTCTACGCCAAAGCCGTCGGCACCCGCGGCCTCGGACGCCTCGGCGCCGACTTCTGGGTCGTCCTCAAGGACGCACGCGGCAACGTCTCCCACAGCCTGGCCGGCCGCTACCCCGAGAGCTACTGGGGCCAGCTCAACCTCAACTACGGCGTCCCCTGGCTCCTCGGAAAGGGAAAGACCGGACCCGTCCCCACCGTCCGCTCCGAAGCCTTCCGCGAGAACCTCCAGGAGGTCGAAGCCCGCGTCTTCATCGAGCGTGCCCTCACCGACGAGGCGAGGAAGGCGAAGCTCGGCGACGAGCTCGCCGCCGAGTGCCGCCGCGCACTCGACACCCGCATCCGCTTCTGCCTCCACGCGGAGGGCGAAGGCATGCCCTGGTTCGTCAGCTCCGACTGGGCCCGCCGCACCGAAACCCTCTGGCGCCTCGCCGCCCAAGTCGCCACCAAGCTGGGAGGAAACTGATGCGAAACCCTAATCTTCTTCCTCGTTCCTTCTTCTCCCCACTCGTTCCCACGCGGCCCTCCCCCCTCGTTCCCACGCTCCGCGTGGGAACGCAGGTCTTGGACGCTCCGCGTCCCTCTTCGACGCAGAGCGTCGCCAACGCCGTTCCCACGCGGAGCGTGGGAACGAGCGGATCTCGGGGCAGCGAGCACCCAGTCCTCCGCCGTTCTGTCCGCTATCTTGGCCGTTCTCCTCTCCTCTTCTCCTATCATTTTACCCGTAATCATTTTACCTTTTCATCTTCTCTTCTCTTCTGTCTCCCCCTGCTCCTCCTTCTCGCCTTCGCTGCCAGTCTGGGCGCGGTCGAGGTCCAGCTCACGGTCGCCGACCACGCGCACGTGGCCCGAAGGGGCGCCACCATCACCAGCGGAATCCCCTTCGCCAAGGGCGTGCTCAAGGATGCAGCGAAGCTCTCCGTCTCCTTCCGCGGCCAGCCCATCCCCGCCCAGTTCACCCCCCTCGCCCTCTGGGACGACGGCTCGGTCCGCTGGGCGCTCATGGATTGCCAGGTGGACCTCCCGGCCGGCGGCTCCGCCGAACTGGTCGTCCGCGACCACGGGGGGAACATGCCGCCCGCCGCGCCCGTGCAGGTCAGCGACACCGCCGACGCGCTCTTGATCTCCAACGGGCAGCTCGAGTTGCTCGTGGACAAGAAGAAGGCCAATCTCCTCACCTCTCTCCACCTCGGCAGCAAGAAACTCCTCGCCTCCGCCGGCCGCGGGCTCCTGCTCCACACCGAGGATGGCAAAGAGGTCGCGGCCGGGCCGCCGAGCCAGGTCACAATCGAGCAGGGCGGGCCGATGAGGGCCGTCGTCTGCCTCAAGGGCAAATTCCCAGGCGTCCACAACGGCCTCCTGAGCTACACCGTGCGGCTGGCCGCCTACGCTGGCCAGCGCTTCATCAAGGCGCACGTCTGGCTCGAGAACGACGGCGCGCGCGGCTACGGCGGCAAAGAGGAGAGCGAGCCGACCAACCTCGAATGGCTCCTCTTCAAGGGCCTGGCCGTCGAGCTCGGCCTGGGCCTCGGCCCCGAGCCCACCGCCTCCTGCGAAGGCGTCGAAGCCAAGGGCAACCTCAAGGTCCTACAACACTGCCTCCCCTTCCGCGGCCCGGCCAAGTCCAGGCAATCCCCGCCTCACGTGGCCTGGCACACCTACGACGACATGGAGTACACGATCACGACCGAGGACGTAGCCCGCCGCTCCGCGGCGGACTCCCAGGTGGGCGGGGGCTCTGTCCCTGTGGGCGGGGGCTCTGTCCCCCGCGACGCGGGACACGGAGGTCCCGCCCACAGCGAGAAGCTGCTTAAGAAGGGCGAGCGCACCGACGGCGTCATGACCCTCAAGGCAGACACCGTCACCCTCACCACCGCCATCCACGCCTTCTGGCAGAACTACGAGAAAGCTATCGAACTGGAGACGCCTCACGCAGAGGCAGATGAGAGAGCAGAGAAGAAGGGGCCTGGGTCTGAAATCGCAAATCGCAAATCGCAAATCGGAAATGCCAGGCTTCGCCTCTGGCTCTGGCCCCTCGGCTTCCAGTGGCCCCGCCTCGGCACGCCGACCGACTACATGTCGGTCTACGACCGCAACCTGACGAGCCGCGTGAAGAAGGGCCTCTACAACCTGCCCGGCGGCACCCACAAGGGGCACGAGTTCATCCTCGACTTCTCTGGCCGCCCGCCGCAGGAGAGCGCCGCCGAGCTATCCGCCCCCCTCTTCGCCCTCGCTCCCGCCGCCTACTACGCGGCCACCGAAGCCGCCCCCGGCCTCTTCGCCCCGCCCGAGGTGCGCACCGGCGACGCCGAGTGCGACGCCAAGCTCGACGCCTGGATGCGCATGACCCGCTCCGCCGCCGACCCCGACAGCCCCACCAGCCTCTTCGCCGCACGAAGGCAAGTCACCAAGCACAACCTCTTCTGGCTCGGGTGGATGGACTTCGGCGACATCGCGGTCCCAGGCCGCGGCCCTTGCTCCCTCCACTACGACTGGCCCTGGGTCATGCTCCTCAACGCCCTCCGCACGGGCGACGTCCGCTTCCTACGCCTCGCCTCCGACATGGTGCGCCACCGAGTGGACGTAGACCAGCACTGGTCCGACCGCGAGCGGCCCGAGCACCGCGGCCTGATGCTCCGCGACGACAACTTCCCCGACCACCACTGCTACCGCATCTATCGCCCGCCCGACGTCACGACCAACTGGCTCGCGGGCGTCGTCTTCTACCACATGCTCACGGGCGACCCCAAGGCCCTGGAGTGTGCCCGCCGCAACGCCGAGGCCCTCAAGCCCGCGTGGGCGCTCGTCGCCGAAAAGAAGCCCTGGGCCGGCCCACAGGGCAACATGGCCGCCATCGCCTGGACCATCGACTCCTACGGCGCGATGTACGACCTCACCGCCGACAAGTCCTGGCTCGACGAGGCCCTCAAGCTCCTCCGCACCCACGTGGCCGCGCTCCGCAAGAGCCACGGCCCACACCTCTTCAACCCCGACGCCCAGGTGCGCAGCCAGGACTACGTGGAGGAGGACGTGAAGTACTGCTACGCCATCCAGTTCCTCTGCGAGCTCCACCACCGCACGGGCGACGAGGGCCTGCTCAAGCTCCTCCAGGAGGGCTGCGAGCGGAAGTTCCCCTCCACCTTCTTCGACGCCCCGATTTTCCTCTCGGGCCTCCACGCCTACGTCGGCCACGTCACTGGCAACAAAGCCTCTCTCGCCCGTGCCGCCGAGCTTTTCGCCGAGGGCTTCCCCGAATCCAAGAGCCCGCCCGTCTACCTCCCCGACAACTCCGTCTGGAGCCGTCAGGCCGTCATGATGCTCCGTGCCGGCCACCTCCTCCAGTGGGCGCACTGGAAGGGGCGTGGGGCGAAGTGATCCTCTAGATAGCTCCTGTTGCGGAAGACACGGACAAACAAGTTTGTCCGTGGCACCCCCTGTTGGCCTGGGGAGAACCGGGGTGCCACGCCCAAACTTGTTTGGGCGTGCGGGACCGAGCACTTTCCGCAACAAGAACTATCTGGGCGCTCACTAACCTGCGCCAGAGTCTGGCTCCTGATTCCTGTGACCCTTGGCCGGTTCTTCGGCTCGCGCCGTCTGGCTCCCCTGCGCCATTGTTGAGGGTCTGAAAAACAGCTCCCTGCACCAGGCGCTACCTGGGCGCCTGGCTCTGCGGCACGGACACCGTGGCCTGAGCCGTCGCCGCGTTCCCGCTCGCGTCCGTGGCCTGGATCGTGATGGTGTAGACGCGCCCCGAGCCCTTGCCCGAGCGCTCGGCGCGGAGCCGGAGCGTCTGTGCCCCCGTCATCTCCCAATCGGGCGCCGTATCCCCGTCGCCCAACCCGTCAACCGGCTCGTTGCTCGCCACCGACACGACTCGCCACCCCGGCGCAGCATCGCAAGCGTCGGCCAGCGTCGCGCTCACCGCCACCTCCGCCATTCTGGTGATTGCGGTACCTGAAGCAGATGCCTGCTCAACCACCGGAAGGTCCTATCGGTCCACCCAGCTCAGGACCTCCACGTCGCCAGGCTCGACCGCTCTCTCGCGCTTCTGGCCGGGGAGGGGGGTCAGGGTGCCGCCCTTGTCCACCGCGGCCATGGCGGTTCCCGGCTGCCAGGCGGCCTCGAGCGGCATCGGCTTGTTGAAGTCGCGGTTCACGATGGCCAGGAACCGGCGGGAGTCCCTGCGCAGGAGCGACACGACGGCGCCCTGGCCTTCGGTCTTGATGGCCGTGATCGGGGCGGCTGGGGCATACGCCACGGTGCCGCGTGGCGGCTTCCCTGTGTGGCCGACCGACACGACCTGGCTGCCGACGAAGACGCCGCTAAGGCCGCGAATCTCCTGGTTCATCCGCTTCACGAGCTCGTAGAGCGGCGTTCGCTCGCCCTCGGCGGTGATGGGGGCCATGCCCCACTCGGGGCCTTTGGGCGCCCAGTAGGTGAAATACTGGATGCCCGCCGCGCCGTAGGCCAGGTCGCTGTACACCTGGAGCCGCAGGTGGGCAAGCGTGGGCACGGGATAGGAGTAGTGGGCCACCGACAGGGCGAAGGCCCAGAAGGGCTTCTTCGTCTCCCTCGCCGCCTTGGCGATGATCTCCAGGTTCTCGTACCACTGCGGCCGGAGGCTGTTGCCCACGATTGGGTAGTAGTCGAAGGAGATCACCTTCACCGGCACCTCCTTGACGAACCTGTCTATATGCTCCTGATAGGTCGCAGTGCCCAGTTGCCCGGTCGGGCCGGTGCTCGCGTAGCTTGGGAAGAGGTTGATGTAGCAGAAGTGCGCGGGATTGGCGTCCGCCGCGTCGAACTGGCCGACGACCTTGGCCAGTTGGGGGAAGTCCTTCGCGCTCGGCTCGTCGCGGATGTGCCACGCGATGAGCGCGGGGTGGTCCTTGAAGCGCTTGGCCGCCGCCGCGGGGTCCTTCAGCATGTCCTTGTAGCATGCGTGCACCTTGATGCCCGCCTGGTGAGCGGCGTCGAGCGCCTTCGCAAACGCCTCGGCGTTCGGATAGCCCGAGCTGAAGTTCTGATTGAACCCCGCCTCGGCCAGCTCGCGGAAGCGCTCCACGCTCGTATGCGCCGCGTCCACCCCGCACCAGGCCAGGATCGGCATCTCCCCGGCGGCGGGCAGCTTCTCCGGCGCCGCTCCCCCGCCCTCAGCCCCCAGGCCCGCGGTGGATGCCGCAAGGATGACACACAGGCCAACGGCAAGAATCACCATGCCATTCACTCCGACCTCCCTCTATCCGCCTCGGCGGACCAGTTGTAGGAACTCAGCCGGACTCATCACTACGACCCCCATCCTCGCCGCGGCACGGAAGTGACGCTTGTTTCCGGTCACAAGCACTGCCCGCGTTTCCGCGGCTACCTCAATAAAGGGCAAGTCGCTGGGATGACGCACCTTGACCGTGATGGGCTCCGGCGACACTAACGTGGCGGTGGAGCGAAATACATCAAGCGTTTCAGCGATGGCATCGGCATCGCAGCGGAATTCCAACTGAGGGAGCACCCGTTCGTACTCAGCGAACATCCGCCGGTCCACGAAAGCCTCAACAGCCCTGTCCGCAACGAGACGCAGGACTCGGTCGCACGTGCCGCCGCGCGTTATTGTGGCTGAGACGAGTACGTTGGTGTCAATGACACAATTCATTGGGCCGCGCGCCTCTCGCGGCGAACGCGCGCGATCACTGCATCGATCTCTTTCATGGTCATCTTGTCCACGCCTCGGGCCTTGGCTGTGGCCTGCATGCGGTCCAGAGCCGCGTGGAAGCGCGCTCGCCGCATGGCCTCCAGCTTGCTCTCGAAGCTCTCCTCGTCTGCCTCAGCGAGAATTGCGAACGGCTTGCCATCCTCGGTCACTACGACCTCATGTTCGGCCTTGAGCGCCGCGCGAATGGTCGCCGAACCGTTCCTGAAGTCCTCAACGCTCACGCACTTCATCTCCAGACTCCTTGCCCGAAAGGTCGTCCACCAAAAGAGAGTGTACGCGCTCGCCAACGCTCTGTCAACAGGGAGACGCTGTGGTATAATGCGGGCGGAGTTGGTGCCCATTCCTGCAACCCGGAGGCACCCGATGAACGCGAATGAAGGCGCAAAGCGCGCGAGGGGGGATTGGCCGCGGCGGCGCGTGTTGAAGGCTTCCGTGGCCGCAGGGGCGGCTGTCGCAGCGGGACCCGCCCTTCAAGCCGCGGAGCCGCCCGCGAGGAACCCGCCCAACGTCGTCTTCGTCTTCGCCGACCAGTGGCGCGCGCAGGCCACGGGCTACGCGGGCGACCCGAACGTCAAGACGCCCGTCCTCGACGCCCTGGCGAAGCGGAGCGTGAACTTCTCCCGCGCCATCGCCTCCTGCCCCGTCTGCTCCCCGTACCGCGCCTCGCTCATCACCGGGCAATACCCCCTCACCCACGGCGTCTTCATCAACGACGTCCACCTCCGCAACGAGACCACCTCGATCGCCGAGGCGTTCAAGGCCGGCGGCTACGACACGGCCTATATCGGCAAGTGGCATCTCCAGGGGCGCGGCCGCCTGGCCTTCATCCCCCGCGACGACCGCCAGGGCTTCGACTTCTGGCGCGTCTGCGAGTGCACCCACGACTACAACAAGTCCGTCTACCACGCCGACGGCCCCGAGCGCCTCGTCTGGCCCGGCTACGACGCGGAGGCCCAGACCCGCTGCGCCCAGGCCTACATCCGCGGCGAGGGCCGCGACAAGGCCAAGCCCTTCCTCCTCATCCTCTCCTGGGGTCCGCCCCACAACCCCTACCAGACCGCGCCCCAGCGGTTCCGCGAAATGTACGACCCTGCGAAGCTGGAGCTCCGCCCAAACGTCCCGCCCCCCGCCCAGGCCGCGGCCCGCCGCGACCTGGCCGGCTACTACGCCCACTGCTCCGCCCTCGACGCCTGCGTGGGCGACCTTCTCAAGACCATCGCCGAGGCCGGCCTCGCCGACCACACCCTCTTCGTCTTCACCTCCGACCACGGCGACATGCTCGGCTCCCAGGGCCAACAGCGCAAGCAGCGTCCCTGGGATGAATCCATCCGCGTCCCATTCCTCCTCTCTCTCCCCTCTTCCCCTCTCCCTCGGGGAGAGGGCAGGGTGAGGGTGCCTTCCCCTCTCCCTCTGGGAGAGGGCAGGGTGAGGGTGCCTTCCCCTCTCCCTCTGGGAGAGGGCAGGGTGAGGGTGCCTTCCCCTCTCCCTCTGGGAGAGGGCAGGGTGAGGGTGCCTTCCCCTCTCCCTCGGGGAGAGGGCAGGGTGAGGGTGCCTGGAACCGCCGAGCCGCCCCCTCAAGGCCGCGAGATCACCCAGCCTTTCGCCGAGCCCGACATCATGCCCACCCTCCTCCGCCTCTGCGGCCTCCACGTCCCCAAGAGCGTCGAGGGCCTCGACCTCAGCAGCCTGGTGACTGATGCAATTGTGGGCGGGGTGTCCTCACCCCGCGAGCCGCGGCGTGGGGACACGCCGCCCACAACATATCCGGACTCCGCCCTCATCGCCTGCTACGCCCCATTCGGCGAATGGACTCGCCAGGGCGGCGGACGCGAATACCGCGGCCTCCGCGCCGCCCGCCACACCTACGTGGAGACCCGCGAAGGCCCCTGGCTCCTCTTCGACAACGAGCGCGACCCCTACCAGCTCACCAACCTCGTCGGCAAGCCTGAAGCTGCCGAGGTCCAGGCCCACCTCGCCTCCGAGCTCAAGAAGCTCCTTGCCCAGCGGAACGACCAGTTCCTCTCCGGCTGGGACTACACCAAGAAGTGGGGCTACGCCGTGGACAAGAGCGGCACCGCCCCCACCGCGCCGTGAACCCGGCTCTCGGTAGTTCGGCGCTCGCACTGTGCCCTCAGGGGCTTGACACCACCATGCAATCGGGCTACCATGCAGCCGGAGCGCCAACAATGGCCACGTTACCGAGGCGGTGAGGAAGGATGGACAGCGCATCGTTCTTGAGAGCTCTTCAGGCCCGGGTCGCAACCTTCAACAAGGCGGTGGCGACGAGCGATGGCGACTGGATCATCAAGGGCTTCATAGACATTGCACGGAACATCTATGCCATCTCTCTGGACACGAAGGTGATATCGAAGGTGATGGAGCTTCTGCTCTTCCCCGAACTGGCAAGGTTCGCCGAAGAGCAACACTTGAAGATGGTCCTGGCTCAACACCAGAACTTCTACCCGGACATCAGCTTTGTGGACTCGCACGGGCACAGGTTCGCCCTCGACCTGAAGAGCACGTATCGCGTCGGTGAACACAAGGTGAACGGCATGACCCTCGGGGCATTCACCGGCTACTTCCGTGACAGGGAGAGCAAGAAGAACATCACGTTCCCTTACTCCTCATACCAGGGTCATTTCGTCCTGGGCATCATTTACTCACAGGCGCCTCAGCGACAGGACCAACGCCGCCGCTACACGCTGGATGAGCTCGAGAGCATTTCGTCGGTCATCACCGACTTCGCCTTCTTCGTGCAGGAGAAGTACCGAATAGCTTCGGACAGGCCTGGCAGCGGCAACACGAAGAACATCGGCTCCGCAACAAACACCTCGAGGCTGGTTGAAGGAAGGGGGCCGTTTGCAGAGCTGGGCAAAGGAGTCTTCGACGTCTATTGGATGTTCTACCTCACTGAGGATATGGCGCGCGCCGCCGAGCTCCGCAAGAGGCCGTACACCAACCTTAAGAGCTACCTGAACTATAAGGGGCTGACACAGTGAAGTTCCAACCGCTGCCAAGGTTAGTCCACCGAGTCCTCGTGCCTCCCCTCAAGTGCCAGGGGATAAAGACAAAGCTCGTTCCGTTCATCCTCGCCAATATCCGATGGGATGGCCGCGGGCGCTGGATCGAGCCTTTTCTGGGCTCAGGGGTGGTCCTCTTGAATGTAGCCCCGGACCGCGCCCTGGCCTGCGACATCAATCCCCATATCGTCGCCCTCTACCGAGGAATCCTCAAGGGTCGCGTCACCCCGCAGGCTGTTGGGGCTCACCTGACAGCGGAAGGCGAGCGCCTGATGGCCTTAGGGGAAGACCACTACTACAGGATACGTGAACGCTTCAACGAGACTGCCGACCCTCTGGATTTTACTCTCCTGAATCGGGCGTGCTTCAACGGGGTCATGCGCTTCAACAAGAAGGGCGAGTTCAATGTCCCCTTCTGCCGGAAGCTCGAGCGCTTCCAGCAGGCCTACGTAACCAAGATCGTGAACCAGGTAGCGGCGCTGCGTGACATCATGACGGGGAAGGACTGGCACTTCCAAGCCGCGGACTGGCGAGAAGCCCTGAGCAACGTGGATGAGGGGGACTTTGTGTATCTGGACCCACCTTACATTGGACGGCACACCGACTACTACAGCCAATGGTCCGAGCGCGAGGCCGTGGAGCTGGCCAGAGCTACCCGCTTGCTCCCGTGTGGCTTCGCCGTCTCCATGTGGAAAGAGAACAGGTATCGCTCGAACGACCACCTGGCTCGGCACTGGCAAGGCATGGTCGAGAAAACAGTCAGCCACTTCTACCACGTCGGCTCGACCGAGGACCTTCGAAACGCGATGGTCGAAGCCCTGTGCATCAAGCCGGGCTACGAAGCACCGCCCCGGGAGCGAAGCCTCACTAGAGGGCCAGAGCAGTTGACCCTCGCCTTAGCAGAATGATGCAGCATGTGAATCTATGGCGGAATCCCGTAGGACCACTGCCGGTGGGCCGCGGAGGTGGCTTCCGGGCAAGCACCTATGGGGAAAGGCCCAACTGCCGAGACAGAGCAGATTGGACTTGCCGCTCAAACTCGTCGCGTGGCGGCGGAACAGCGGCGGTAAGAGACAGGACAGCGCCTTCAAGTGTGGTGGGCACGGCCTGCTCAAGCCGAAGGCGGTACGCATTCCCGCAGTCTTCGGCCCGGTAGACGAGCCACGTGAGTTCCGCGTTTGACGGGTCAACACTCGGGCAGGGAGGCAGCCAATCGTAGAAGTCGTTGTGGATGGCGATGAGGAGCTTCTTGCCCCATCGCCGCAGGGCGGGGACCTTCAGCATAAGCTGCGGCATCAACCGTTTGTGTGAGGAGCTACGGTAGTCCGCATGGCGGTTCGTCGCCGGCTCCAGCACCTGGCCCGTCCGCAGGTAGTGGTCAAACTCCCCACGCATTCCGGCCCCTGACATATAGACCGACTGCACCTCAAGGGCGCAGAAATCCACCAGCCGACCCTCGTTGTGTTTTGCGATCACGAAGTCGATCTTCCCCAGTTTGGCCGACCCTACGGTGGACCGCAGGAACGGCACTTCGGGGATGACCGCAGTGTCCTCGTCTGAACCGAATGCAATCTTCGCCGCGTCATGGAAGATGGTGTTCCCTTCTCGGAAGCGGCATGGGCACGTGATAACAACCGCGGTCCCTTCTACCAGGCTACAGATGCCCAGTGGGTTGAGCGCCTCGTACTTCGCGCATCGCTCATCCCGGAAGGGACACCACTTCCGCTGTCCGGCGGCCGCCGCCTCTTGGGACAGGTTTTCAACCTTGTATCCGAAGACTTCCGCAAGACGCAACTTGGCCAAGACCTGTCCCTCTCAGCTTACGGTTTCCTCAGGGCCACGATGTTCTCGGGTAGGCTCATGGAGTGGCTAGTGCTGCGGCGGTTGCGGACGGTTTCGATGTAGGAGTCGGCGAAGCCGAGGTCGGCGGCGATGTCGCGGAGGACGTCGGTGACGGGGATCTTGACGCCCTTGCAGGTCTGGTCGCCGACGACAAAGAGCGCCCAGCCGCCCGGCCTGAGGACCCGAAGGCTCTCGCGCAGGCAGGCGAACATGTCGCCGAAGTACTCACGCACCATGCGGGGGTAGTCCCAGCCCCAGTTCTTGTCCTTCGTGACCTCGTGGATGGCCCGCGAGACCGTTTGGACGCTGTCGTAGCCGGCGACAAGGGCCTGGTTGTTGTCGGTCTTGTAGATGTTCTTCGGGCTGCCGCGGACCATGAGCTTCTTGATAGCCCGAACGTCGTCCATGGTCTCGATGAAGCCGAGGAAGTACAGCTCGGCGCGGGTCTGGCGCGTGTACTCGATGTCGGTGGGGTAAGGCGGGGATGTGAAGAGGACGTCAATGCTATCGGCTTCCACCTGGCCCGAGAGGTCGCGGGCATCGCCCTGGAACACACGAGCTCTGGGCTGCTTGTGGAGGTCGAGGCTGCGAAGAAGCTGAAGGTCGGCCGCAATGGTCATCAGCTTTCGCTTGAGGGTCACGCGCAACGGCGGCCTGGGCTTCTTGACAAAGGTGATGCCTGGGCACATCGAGACCTGAGACGACTCGAAGAGAGCCTTGGCATAGGCCATGCGAAGGAGGTTCTTCACGCCACGCCCGGTCGAGGGGAGCTCTTGAAGCACTTGTCGCGCAGCGATGACCTCCCTGAGCACGGAGGGGAGGAACCACTTGTTGAAGGACTTCATCGGGATGGCGGAGGCCGCACTCAGGTCGGAGCCGTCTTCCTGGAGCTTGCGGCCGAGCGCGTCCAGGACTTCAGCGGCCCGGCTCTTGAACTGACCGAGCGCCACGTCCCACGTGGTCTTGGCCTCGGAGACGAGGCACATCAGGGGATTGGCGTCCACCCCGGTGGCCTGGAAGCCGAGGAACTGCGCGGCAACCAGGGTCGTGCCGCTGCCGCAGAAGGGGTCGAGAACCACGGTCTCCTCGCCCGTAGCGTGCTCGCGGAGCTTGCGGGCGGCGAGGTCCGCCTCGAAGCCCTGGGTATAGTCGTACCAGCGGTGGACGTGCTCCGAGGCGGCCAGGGCCTGGGCATCGGCCGGGAACGACAGGACGAGCTGCTCGGATGGCTCAGACGGACCGAGGACGAGGGCTTGGTCTTTCCTGCTCACGTTCGCGCCAACTCCTTCGCCCCCATCATGCGCCACGGGGGCGGCGTTGTCAAGGTTGACTCTCTGAGGCGCCTTGTGTAATCTGCTCTTGGCCTTGAAGGTGCTCGCCCCCCCGCACGCCCAAACACGTTTGGGCGTGGCACCCGAGGGCATCCTGATTGAACGAAGGGTGCCACGCCCAAGCTGTGCTTGGGCGTGTGTCCCGCAGAAGCAGCCGATTTGCTGGCACGAGGAACTCGCGCATGGCGCAAGAGAAGATGACACGTCGGGAGCTGGTTGGCGCGCTGGGCGGGGCCGCGCTGGGGGCGGCGCTGCGTGGCGGAATCGCGGCGGAGGCGGAGGGCAAGAGCCTGACCTTCGGGGTGTTCGCCGACCCGCAGTACGGGGAACGGGACGCGACGATTGGGCGGTTCTATCGCGACTCGCCCGAGAAGCTCGCCGCCTGCATCAAGACCTTTGCTGAGGCGAAGCCGGCCTTCGTGATTGGGCTGGGCGACTTTGTGGATGGGACGAGCAAGGATGCCGAGACGGAGATGGGCCACCTGAAGAAGATCGAGGGCATCTTCCGCGGCTTCAGCGGCCCGCGATACCACGTGCTGGGGAACCACGACCTCGACGCCTTCTCG
>Ga0194112_10007391_pt1 | contig 14300 bp, 8 predicted proteins | sample TA2MahC400mmetaG_FD_146191 | JGI IMG/M metagenome (GOLD analysis project Ga0194112, IMG submission 146191) | Freshwater microbial communities from Lake Tanganyika, Tanzania - TA2015016 Mahale Deep Cast 400m | ecosystem: Environmental > Aquatic > Freshwater > Lake | place: Tanzania: Lake...
CTTCGGGGGCTCTACGCTGGCGGGGCCTTTTCCCAGGGCTCCCTTCGGTCGCCCTGGGCTACGGCTCAAACGCCCCCATTCGGGGGCTAAACCCCAGCCCCCAGAAGATGTGGGCAAAGATCAGGGCTTCGCCCTGGGCTGATATAGTACGCTCCGTTTGGAGCTTCGGCGTCGAAGAACGTCACCAGAAGTCGGGGCCATACTCCAGTGCGTTACTGCACAAGGCACGCCAGAGCACGGCTTGGGTGTGGCACTGGAGCCCCTCCCCGCGCCAGGAACGGATAGCCCAGTACGCCTTCCTGGCCGCCCGTCATGGCCGCTGCTTGCCCTTTCCTTTGGCCTTCGGGGCGGGCGCGCGGCCGTAGCCCTTGGCGTAGGAGGCGCGGCAGCGCTGCTCGGTCTCGTCGGGGTGCTCGCCGAGCTCCTTCACGAGTGCGGCGTGAAGTTGCTCCACGCGGGCCTTGTGCTCGGGGCGCTCGGCAAGGTTGGTGAACTCGCCAGGGTCCGCCGCCAGGTCGTAGAGCTCGCGCTGGGCGGGGTGGTCCTTGTCGGGCGGAGTGTGGTAGACGTACTTGTGGCTCCCCGTGCGGAGCATGGCGTAGCCGGAGGCGATGTTGTGGGCGTAGTACTCGCTCACCGCCACGTCCTTCCACGGCGCCTTGGGGCCTGGCCCGAGCGAGGTCGAGGGCTCGTCGAGCCAGGGGCAGAGCGATGTGCCGTTCCAGTCGTCAGGCGTCTTCGCGCCGCCCAGCTCGGCGAGGGTCTGCACGAGGTCGAGGAGCGAGCAGGCGCCCACGCGGCGCCCCCCGCCCTTCCAGCGCTCGGGCCAGCTCACGATCAGCGGCACCCGCGCGGCGTGCTCGTACATGCAGTTCTTCCACCAGAGCGCGTGCTCGCCCATGTTCTCGCCGTGATCGGTGGTGTAGACGACCACGGTGTCCTGGGCCGCTTCGCTCCTGGCGAGGGCGTCGAGGAGCTTGCCCACCTGCTCATCCATCCACTGGGTGAGGCCGTGGTAGAGCTCGCGGCCCTTGCGGACGAGCTCGGGGTCGGTCTCGGCGACGCCGAAGCCGCGGCGGAGGTGGTGGTAGTTGAGCGGCTGGGCATCCACGTGGCCGGGCGGGAGGACTGGCATGGGCACCTTGCCCTTGTAGGGCTCCCAGTACGGCTCGGGCACGATGAGGGGGAAGTGCGGGGCGAGGTAGCCGGCGAAGAGGAAGAACGGCTTGTCGGCTCGGCGGCGCTTGGCGAGGAACTCCGCCACGCCCGCAGTCACCCTGCGGTCGTGGGGCTGCACGCCGCCCTCGCCCGGGTGGAACTGTGCAAAGCGGGCGTCGCGCGTGGCGGTGTTCACGCGCGCATCGTCGGCGGCGCGGCGCGCGCCCAGGCCAGTCATGAAGCTGTTGTTCATGTTGCCGCCGATCTCGGTGAAGCCGTAGCGGTGGGACGCGTCGTAGTGCTGCTTGCCGCAGAGGAAGCTCTCGTAGCCCGCGGCGTTCAAGATGCGGGGCAGCGACGGGTAGTCGGGGCTGGGGAGCCAGCAGGCGTTGCTCCACGCCCCTATGCGGCTGACGTGCTTGCCCGCGGTGAAGGCCAGCCGCGCCGGCACGCACAGCGGCGAGGGCGTATAGGCCGACTCGAACACCACGCCCCGCGCGGCGAGCGCGTCGAGATGCGGCGTCCGCACCAGCCTGTTCCCATAGCAGCCCGTCACCCCAGCGTTGTGCTCGTCGGACATGATGACCAGCAGGTTCGGCGGACGCTCGCGGCGCGCTGGGGCGGCGCCGAGCCAGCGGCAGCCGAGCGCGCCCGCAGTGGCGGCCACGCCGCGCTTCAGGAAGGCTCTGCGGGTCATCCCTGCCTCTCCATTCACGCCCTGTCTCCTTCCCGTTTGGCCCCTTCCATCGCTTTGCGGCCCGCCGCAATATACCACTCCGGACCGGGCGCTGCAACAGAGCCATCGGGCTGTTTGCGGCAACTCGCTCCTTCGTCAGCACCACAACGGCCCCCAAGAGCCCTGCCAGGCGCCACGCGGTGTCCGCCAAGCGGCCCGGCCGGGGTTCCCCCTGCGCGCAGCGATCATCGCGCCTTGCTGCGAAAGCGCGACGAGCCATTTCGTACTTGTTCAAGTACGAAACCACACGCTCGGCACCACAGGAGCCTACAAGAGACCTGCCAGCCACGGCCGTATGCGGCAAGTGGCTCGGCAGGGGTTCGCGGGCGGGGGCATTGTCGCGCTTTCGCGCGAAAGCGCGACGGAGGGTTCCGTACTTGTTCAAGTACGGAACGGTCCTCGTGGCCGCTCGACGGCCTTCGAGAAGCCAGCCAAGTGCCGCTGCGTGCGCGAGGCGGCTAGGCCGGGGTTCCTCTACGGAGGGGGATTGTCGCGCTTTCGCGCGAAAGCGCGACGGAGGGTTCCGTACCTGTTCAAGTACGGAACGGTCCTCGTGGCCGCTCGACGGCCTTCGAGAAGCCAGCCAAGTGCCGCTGCGTGCGCGAGGCGGCCAGGCCGGGGATTCCTCTAGGGAGGGGGATTGTCGCGCTTTCGCGCGAAAGCGCGACGGAGGGTTCCGTACTTGTTCAAGTACGGAACGGTCCTCGTGGCCGCTCGACGGCCTTCGAGAAGCCAGCCAAGTGCCGCTGCATGCGCGAGGCGGCCCGGCCGGGGTTCTTCTACGGAGGGGGATTGTCGCGCTTTCGCGCGAAAGCGCGACGGAGGGTTCCGTACCTGTTCAAGTACGGAACGGTCCTCGTGGCCGCTCGACGGCCTTCGAGAAGCCAGCCAAGTGCCGCTGCATGCGCGAGGCGGCCAGGCCGGGGTTCCGTGCGGAGGTGGGATTGTCGCGCTTTCGCGCGAAAGCGCGACAATTCCGTACTTGTTCAAGTACGGAACAGGGCTCTTGAGGGCTCGATGGCGTTCGAGAGGGCGGCCAAGTGCCGCTGTGTGCGCGAGGCGGCCCGGCTGAGTCTCAGCGCTGGATCGTGAATGCCCGTGGGGCGGCGGAGAGCACCGTGCCGTCGGAGAATCTGATGGGCCGGGGCGTGGCGCCGGCGTTGTAGACGACGTAGGCCCTGCCCTTGCCGCTGCGGAAGACCGCGTAGAGAGGATAGTCGGCGGTCACGGTGCGGTCCACCTGGCCCAGGGCGGCGAGGGCGTGGAGCCAGTGGACGAGGTTGGCGCGCGAGTTGCCGGCCTCGATGGGCAGCTTGCCCCCGCGGGCGTCGAGCTGGCGGAGGGCGTCGGGCGCGTCGCCGAGGGCGCGGTACATCAGGACGAGGTCGGCCCAGTCCTCGAACGGCTTGCCGCCCTTCACGGCGGCGAGGCCGTCGTAGCAACGCTTCACGTATTCGGGGTGGAGGCCGAGGTAGAGCGAGCCGCCGTGGAAGGGGAGCCAGTTGATGCCGTAGACGATTTCGGGCTTGTTGGAGAACCAGGTCTCGCGGACGCCCTTGCCGCCCCAGAGCATCGTGAGCACGGGCGACGGATACTCCTTGGGGCGAATCGTGCCCGTCACGTCGAACCAGTAGGCGTTGATCGCCTCCAACTCGGTGGAGTAGAGCCAGATTCCGAGGTCGCGGAGCTTGGCGTCGCCCACTGCCTCGCCGAGCAGGATGAGTGCGGTCCAGGCGTTCATCGCCTCGGACGAGGACTCCTGGTTGTTGCCGTCGCCGAAGCGTGCGTGGCCGGAGGCCCAGGAGTGGCCCGCGTAGCAGTCGAAGCTGCGGAGGAAGGGGAACATCGAATCATCTCGATTGGGCGACGCGATGTCGCGGATGATGAGCCGCAGCATCCCGCCCCAGGCCACAGGCAAGATGCCTGTGCCACCATCGGAGGGAGAGGTGGCGGCACGGGCGTCCCGCCTGTGCTCCTCCAGCCCAGCGGCCCAGTTGGGGTCGCGGCGGGCGAGCTCGGCCGCCGCGCGAAGGAAGTAGCCGTAGTGGAAGTGGTGGTCGTTGAGTTGGTCGTCGCTGCCGTAGCTGGCGGGGTAGCCGATGAGGGTGCCCCAGGTGCGGTTGTAGGCGAAGAGGCCCTTCGACTTCGGCTTGCCCTGAGCATCCGAGGCGGAGAGCCAGCCTTCGAGCCGCGGCCTCAGCTTGGCGATGAGGGCGGCAACGAACATTGGGTCAGCCTGCTCGCCGATGGCAACAAGGGTAGCCAGCTTGCCCAAGCGCTTCCCCTCCCAATATGTGTCGCCGGTGCCAGGCACTTTGGCGTTCAGCTCCTCCTCGAGGCAGGGCAGCAGCTTCGCCCAGTGGACCTCGCTGAGGATCGGCAGGACGGGCAGGACGCCGTGGAATGTGGAACGGGTGGTGAACCCCGTGCCGGCTGCCAGCTTCATCTCGCCGCGGACCGAACGGTAGCTATGGTTCGTAGTGCGGGCTTCAGCCCGTTCTTCCCCGGTACGGCCTGAAGGCCGCACTACAAACGACTCCCGCATCCACTGGTGCGGATAGAGGGCGAAGAGGGTGCCCTCCCCCTTCCCCTCGCGGGCGACTGTGGTGAAGGCGAAGGTCGTCGTCACCTCGCTTTTCGCCGGGTCGTAGGCCCAGGCCACGCGGGTGTCGGCCACGTGGTTCTGGGCGAAGCCCACGAAGAGCCGAAGCGTCTCGGGCTTGGCGTCGGGCAGGAGCGCGAGCGAGAAGTACGTCCTGCCCTTGGCGTCGCAGGTGAGCGCCTTGGTGCCAAGGCCCGCCCACGCCGAGCCGCTTGGGGCGAAGAGGGCGTAGTGCTTGCCGCGCACCGATAGGCCGAGCGTGGCCGACGCCGCATCGCCCGACCAGACCTTGGGCTCCGCGCAAAGCGTCACCTTCGGGCTGCCGCCCTTGAACATCGCGTAGACGAACGGGCTGCCGTGGCCGTAGGAGACCCGCATCTCCTTGCCGTCCACGGCGAACGAGGCGGTGACGAACCAGTCGCTCCACCCGGCCAGCTTCGCGTCGGGGAACTCGGCGACGCCGCTGTGCCCGAGCACCAGGTCGTCGGCCCCGCCCGGCATGCCGCCCATGATGCCGATGGGCGCCACGCTGACGGCTGGATAGCAGACCCTCAGGCCGCCCGGCTGCGCGCACACGGCCAGCGGATGGGCGTATTGGGGGAGCGAGTGCTTGGTCCAGAGGAGCGAGCTCCACCAGCGATTCGTCGGCAACGGCCCCTTCACCCCCTCGGTCTTCCAGACCTGTTCCGGCGGCCCCTTGGCGCCTGGCGGCGGCTGGGTCGCATAGCTGCCCAGGCCGACCTTCACAATCCCATCGGCCACGATGGGCGAGGAGCATGGGAGAAGCGCCATGAGAACGTGCGAGAGGTTCGCTTTCATACCGCCTCTTCAGGTGGCGACAAGCGTCACGGCTTGAGGTCGAAGCGGACGACGCTGAAGGCGGGCAGGGCGATCTCCAGGGAGTCGCCGCCCAGCTTGCGGGCGGGGAGCTGGCCGATTGCGAAGCGGTCAGAGCCCGAGTACTCGTAGAAGACGACCTCCTGCTCGGGCACGCGCTTGCTGAGCTTGAGCGTGACGCGGGCGTCCTTGGCGACGCGCTTGTTGATGAGGACGAAGGTGAGGCGGCCGGACTTGGAGTCGCGTGCGGCGTGGACGGAGACATCGAAGGGGGCGCTGGCCTTGACGGGCAGGCAGCGGTCGCCAAAGGCGGCGTTCTGGCCGTCGGGGTTGCGGAACATCTTGAAGGCGAAGTAGCTGGGGCTGTTGGGCGCGGGGGCGAACCAGTAGCAGGCGTAGTCGAGCCCCTCGCGTGCGAAGATGCCGAGGATTTCGGCCTGGGCGATGCCGCCCGAGGTGTCCTCGTCGCCGCCGAAGTTGTACTCGCCGATGGCCGTCTTGAGGCCGGGGTAGCACTCGGCCACCCACTCGCGCATCAGGCGCACCAGCTTGATCACCTTGCCCGTCTCCTGCCCCATCCAGGTCGGGTCCTTCCACGTGGGGTCCCAGAGGACGCGGGTTTCCTCGACGCGGCCCTCCATGAACTGCGGGTCGCCGCGCTTGCCGGCCATGTAGATGCCGGTCTGGGGGTAGAAATGCCAGTCGAGGATGTCCACAAGGCGTTGGCCCGTGGACTTCTCGTGCTCGGCGAGCTTCTTGAGAAGCCACTTGGTGATGGGCACGCGGCCGTGGGCGGCGTAGTCGGGCGGGTCGTCCCACGTCCCCTTGCCCTGGCCTACGAGCTGCGAGTCGAGGCCGGAGTAGAAGTAGGCGGTCCAGCCGAAGAATGCGCCGAAGGCGATCTGCACCTTGGGGTCAATCTTCTTCAGGAGCGCGGCATAGGTCTTCGTCCGCTCCCAGAGCTCATCGTAGGAGCAGCCCGTGGGGTGCATGCCGCGGTGGGTGGCGTGCCAGAGGCAGGGCTCGTTGTCGAGGCAGACCACGCGGACGCCGCCCTTGTCGGCCGTGCCCGCGCCGGTCTTCTCGATGATGTAGCGGAGCATCTCGGTCTGCTCCTCGGGCGACATCTCGACCGATGTGTCGTCGGGGTTCGCCTCGATGAGACGGGTCTTCTTCTGGCCCTTGGTGTCAAGGACGAAGGCGCCCTTCTCGTCGCGGACGTATTGGACGCCACTGCCCGCGTGGGGCAGGCGATCGGTCGGCTGGGACTGCCCCGCCCAGGCCGTCTGGTCAGGGTGCTTGCGGGTGTCGAAGGCGACGGATGAGCCGTCCCTGGCCACGCGGCCCATCATGGGGAGGGTGAGATAGGACTCGAAGCCGAAGGGCTTATTGGCGGCGTGGAAGCCGACGAGCCAGTTCTTCTCGGGTGGCCCCTCCGTGCCCTCGTTCTGGTAGAACCAGTCGGCGCCCTTCGCTCCGAAGCCCTTCTTCCAGTTGATGGGGGAAACAGGGTTCCCGCCGGCACGGAGGATGGTGAGGCCCATCTCCTTGGCGAGCTCGCGGTTGGCCATCGCCGCGCCGTAGATGAATGGGCTGATGGGCGTGCCCTCGGCCGCAACGTCCACGGTGGCCGTGACCTCGGCCCCCTTGGCGAGCGCGGCGGCCCGCCGCTCCTCGGGCAGGCGCACCCAGACCGAGTGGGCGCGGACGGGGCGGTTGTCGAACCCGATGTCGTCAATGTAGACCGAGAACTTCCGCGCCTTCGGCTCCCAGGAGTCGAAGTCCAGCTCCCACGCCTTGCGGGGGTCGAACTCCATCCTCTCCCCATAGATGTCCACAAGCGGGATGACGATCTCGTGCCAGTTGCCGTCGGCGGCGTCGGGGCAGTAGTTGAAGACCGAGGCGTCCCTGGTCGTCTTGCGGTTGGTCGAGTTGTTGAGCTTGATGGAGAAGCCGCCGGGCTTCTCGCCGACGACCTTCATCCAGAACGAGACGTTGCGGAAGCTCGTGATGTCGGTGCCGGAGTTCTCGGGATACCAGCCGTGCCAGTTCCACCCCCCGCCCACCCAGCCGGCGCCGTCGGCGTGGAACTCGATGGCCACCTTGCCGCTCTTGGCCTCGTCAGTCTGCGGCTTGACGTAGACGAGCGGGGTCTGGGGCGCGGCCCAGCCCAGGCCGTGGGCGAACCTATCGCCGTCCCACACGACCTTCTTCTCCGTGAGACTGGCGACCTTGAGGTGGACGACGAGGGAGCTGAGGCGGCCCTGGTCGTCCTCGGCGATGAGGCCGAGGGCCTTGGGGCCGGCGGGCACGCCCTTGGCGAGGTGGAAGGAGGCGCCGTAGACGCGGTCGCCGGCCGGTCCGTCGTTGTGAGCCCCGTCGTCGAGGAGCTCGGCGTCGCCGCCGCCGATGGCGCTCAGGTCGGCATAGACGCGCTTGAGGTTGCCGAACTTCGCGGCGGCAGTGACCTGGATGGCGACCGTCGCCTTCGTGTCGCCTTCGAGGATGGCGGGGGGCGAGAGGCGTTCGCCGCCGAGGATGGGGCCGCCCTTGGTCCACATCAGCCGCCCGCGATAGAGGCCGGCCTTGCCGAGGCCGAGGAAGCCAGTTGTGGGCGGCGTGTCCTCACGCCGCGTGTCGCGGGACGGGGACGTCCCGCCCACAGCCGCCCAGGCCGTGGCGAAGCGGACGTGGGCGAAAGGGTCAACCTTGTTCTCGATGACCACCAGGCTGCGGCGCGCCTCGGGGATGAGGTTGAGCAGGGCACAGGTTACGTCCTGCCACGAGTTCCCGAAGTCGCTGCTGAGCATCACCGTCATCAGGCGGGCCTCGCGGCCATAGAGGGGCTCGCGGTCCTCGCGGACCAGCAACTGGCCGAGCGTACCGATGACGCGCGCGTGCCGCTCCATCGTGTAGGCCCAGGTCCTTCCGCCATCGGTGCTCTTGTTCGTGCCGTGGTGGACGGAGGAGAAGAGGTACTCACCCGTCTGAATGACGGGGAGGGGGCCGGGGAAGATGCCGACGTAGCCCGTGGCCTTCGCCCAGGTCTGGCCGCTGTCGTCGGTCGTGAACGCCGCGCCGTCCTTGCGCGAGGCGAGGAGCCAGCGGGTGTCGGAGACGAAGAAGGGGAGCTGGGCGTTGACCTCGGCGCCGATGGCCTTCGCCGCCCAGGTGCTGCCACCGTCGGCGCTCACCGACACGGCCTTGCCCGCCCGATGGCCGACGAGGACGAGCTTGGGGTCCTTTTCGTAGACCGTGATCCATTCGACATCGTCGGAAGCCATGCCCTTGGCGGCGTCGCCGCACTTCGTCCAGGCCTTGCCGCCGTCGGTGCTCCGCCACAGCCCCGACTTCGGCGTGGCCGAGGCCGCGAAGGCCGCCTTGCCGTCGGGCGTCGCCGCGATGGCGAACGGCTCCTTCAGGCATGCCGCATCGCCCTCGACCGCCGTCCACGAGTCGCCCTTGTCCGTGGACCTGAACAGCCCGCCGCCGTCCACGATGGCGAGGAGGAGTGGGGCACTGGTTGTGGGCGGCGTGTCCCCACGCCGCGAATCGCGGGACGGGGACGTCCCGCCCACAATGCCGCCGGCGGCCAGCTCGCGGACACCACCCTTCTCGCCGAGCGGGAGCCCCTTGCCTGCGTCCTCCCACTTCATGAACGCCGCGCCACTCGCCGCCTCCGCCGCGACGATGCCCGCGGCGACCGCCCACCAAAGGCCCGACGATGCCCGATTGGCCATTCTCATCACCTCTCGTGTCAGTGGCCTACGGTCCCGCTCGCCCAGCGTCGCATGCCGCCCCAAGATGATCAGCCCTCTGCCGTCCCAGCGCTCCCGCGCGGCGACGATGGACTGTGCCGGCCCAGATCTGGGGCGCCTACTTCTCCGGCTTGGGCGGGGAGGGCTTGTCGCCCTCCTTGAGGGGGCGAAGCTCGAGCCTCTTGATGCGAATCTCCATGCCCTTGAAGGCGCCGCCGTGGACCTGGACGCCGATGCGGCCCTTGGCGGAGCGGGTGTCGTGGACCTCGCCTAGCTGCTTGCCGTTCAGCCAGAAGATGATGTGGTCGCCGTTGGCGTAGACCTGGCCCTCGTTCCAGCCGTCCTTGTTCTCGAGGCTCTCGTCGAGGTTGACGAACGCGAAGGTGCTCTTGGTGCCGGGGTAGAAGGCGCCGCTGAAGGTCTTGGGGCTGGTCCACTTCAGGATGTCGAACTGGTAGCTGTTGCGGAACCAGATGCCGCTGTTGGCGGGCCACTTGACCTTGTAGGTGAAGCGCAGCTCGAAGTTGTCGAAGGCCGCCGTTGTGAAGAGGTCGGCGCCCTTCCCGTCATCCTGCGTGCCCACGAGGCAGCCGTCCTCGACCTTGAACTTCGTGGGGTCGGCCTTGCCCCAGCCCTCGAGGTCCTTGCCATTGAACAGCGGCTTCCACTCCTCGCCCGCGATGGCCACTCCGAGCAGCACGACCCAACCGAAGACAAGCGCCTTCATCCTCTTGCTCCTTTCCTGCCTCCCGATGCGGACATTGTAGGCGGCGCCCCACGCCCCGTCAAGCGCGTCCGACAGCGTTATGCGCAGGCGATTCAAGGGACCACAGGGACCACAGGGACCAAAGGGACGCCCAAGCCGCGGGTATCCCTGGTCCTCTTGGTCCCTGTGGTCCCTGTGGTCCCTGTGGTCCCTTTCTTCGCCCCCGCTTGACCCGCTCCGCCGCGATCATGATAATGGGGGCCGTTCGGGCATTCCTCTTTCGCCCTCGGCAAGAAGGACAAGCCGCTCCACGATGCCGCGGCCGCCGTCGAGCCCGTGAAGCACGCGATCAAGATCGAATAGCTCTTTTCGCACGATCGGTCCGATCCGTCCGATCGGTCGGATCGGTCCGATCTGTCCGATCCCTCAATTGAGGAGCATGCTTCAATGCCCCCACTTCGCTTCGAAAAGGTCTTTGTCTCCGACGAGCGCTACGAAGCGGCCGGGGTGTTCGACGTGAACAACGACGGCCACCTCGACATCGTGAGCGGCGCCTACTGGTATCCAGGGCCACGCTTCGACCGCAAGTGCAAGATCGGCCCCATCATGGCCGCAGGCGAGTACTTCGACGACTTCTCCACCCTGCCCCTCGACGTGAACGGCGACGGCTGGACCGACCTCGTGACCGGCGGCTGGTTCGGCCAGTGCCTCGTCTGGAAGGAGAACCCCAAGGGCGACCCCACAAAGCCCTGGGAAGTCCACAAGATCGCCGACACGGGGAACGTCGAGACCACCCGCGCGTGGGACATTGACCGCTGCGGCACGCCCGAGATAGTGCCCAACACGCCCGGCGCCCCGCAAAAGGTCTTCAAGCTCATCACCGACGCCAACGGCCTGGGCACCGGCGCCTTCAAGGAGCACGTCATCTACGCCCCAGAAAAGGGCGGCACGGGCCACGGCTTCGGCTGCGGCGACGTCAATGGGGACGGGCGCCCCGACATCGTGCTCGCCAACGGCTGGCTCAAGCAGCCCGCAAGGCCCCTCGAGCAGCCCTGGACCTTTCACCCCGAGTTCAGCCTCGGGGGGGCGAGCTGCCCGGTCCTCGTCGTGGACGCCAACGGCGACGGGCTGGCCGACCTCATCGTCGGCCAGGCACACGGCTACGGCCTCGACTGGTTCGAGCAGCGCATCGAGGGCGGCAAGCGCCTCTGGATCAAGCACCCGATTGACCCCTTCAACAGCCAGTACCACGATATGGTCTGGGCGGACATAGACGGCGACGGCAAGCCCGAGCTCATCACGGGCAAGCGCTATCGCGCCCACTGCGGCCACGACCCGGGCGAATACGACCCCTACGGCCTCTACTACTTCAAGTGGACCGGCGAGGGCTTCGCCAAGCAGGTCATTGACTACGGCCCCCTCCGCCAGACCACCGGCTGCGGAATCGGCTTCGTCGTCGTGGACATTGACCGCAGCGGGGACGGGCTTCTCGACATCGTGGCCCCGGGCAAGGACGGCCTCTTCCTCTTCCGCAACCTCGGCTTCGCCCAAAACATGGGCGACTGAGCAACAGCATTCGTGGGGGAACCTTCTTGCAAGAAGGTTCCCCCACGCCCCTTCCAAGAACTCTCACATTTCTGCTATAATCCCGTTTGCCTTTCTTTCGCGTCCTTTCGCGTGTTTCGCGGGGGTCTCTTCATGGGCTTCGAAGGCCGTTGTCGCGTCACCGGCATTGGCAGCCTCGCCACTTCGAGCGTGGAGGAGGCGCTGGACTTCGCCTTCGAGTTCGCGCCTGACTTGCCCTACCTGCCCCAACTCCCCCGCCTCTCGCCCAACGAGGGGATGAACGAGCAGATGTACGAGGGCCTGCCCGGCCTCGGCCGCCGCGACGGCAAGTGGCTCATCGTGCAGGATGACGCCTTCTTCGAGGCCGTGGCGGCGCTCTTCGAACGCTTCGAGAACCCCGACGACGAGGCTGGCCGCATGTCTCCTCGCGTGAGCGCCGCACTCGCAGGCTTCCTCCAGCGCGTCAAGGCCAGCGGTGTGGCAGAAGCCAAAGCCCAGGTGTCCGGCCCAGTCACCGTCGGCATGAGCCTCCTCGACGAGGAGGGCACCCCCATCCTCTACAACGACGTGCTCCGCGACGTGCTTGTGAAGCACCTGTCGCTGAAGGTCCGCTGGCTCGCCCGCCAGATTCAGGCGGCGGGGGCGCGGCCCGTCATCTTCGTGGACGAGCCGTTCCTCACCTCCTTCGGCACGCCGTTCTTTGGCTGGACGCGTCCCGAGCAGCCGCGAGAGGTCATCGAGCAGGTCTACGCCGCTGCGCCCGTTAAGGGCACCCACTGCTGCGCGAACACGGACTGGACGATCTTCCTCCAGAGCAGCGTGGACATCGTGTCGTTCGACGCCTTCGGCTACGCCACCGCATTCCTCACCTATCGGGCGGAGCTGGTCGAGTTCATCCGTCGCGGCGGCAACATCGCCTGGGGCATCGTGCCGACCGACCCCGAGGCATTGGCCGCCACGAGCGCGGCGGAGCTGGTCGCCAGGCTCCGGGAGCAACTCGCCAAGCTCGCCTCCTGGGGCCTCGACCGCGGGGCCATCCTGCGCCAAAGCCTCCTCACCCCCTCCTGTGGCCTCGGCTCCCGCCCACCCGAGACCGCACGGCCGGCGTTTGAGATTGCCAGGGTGGTCTCGGAGGCCCTCCGCGGCGGCGGGCCTTGATGCGGCTTGGCGCCTGCCCGCGCCAGAATCGCCCCCTGCGGGGGCTCTATGGTGCGGGCGGCACCCGTTTTCCCAGGGTTCCCTGCGGTCACCCTGGGCTACGGCCCGGTCGCCCCTGGCGGGGCTGCGGCCGGGCCACCAGGCATCTGGGCCAGCCCGCAAAGCGGGCGACCGGGCCGTAGCCCAGGGCGTGAGCCCTGGGACCTCGGCGGGGCAAGGGGCAAGAGCCCAGCAGCGGGGCGGTTCTTCGCAGCCCCGTCAGGGGCGACCGGGCCGTAGCCCAGGGCGCAAGCCCTGGGGAACGCGCGACACACAGGCGAGAGCCCCGCAACGGGGCGATTCATGGGTGTGAACAATGGGCCGCCGCGTGGACAACACCGCCGCGAACACTACCCCACCCTTCCCTGGCCTCGTCGCCGTCTTCGAGGGCTGCCGTGCCATTCTCAAAGAAGCGCTTCTGCCAGCGGTAGAAGACCGTTGGCCTCAGCTGGAACTGGTCGCAGAGGTCTGAGACGGGCACCTTCTCAAGCAAATGCCGCCTGAGAATGGCCAGTTTCTCGTGGGCGGCGAATCTGGGGCGTTCCCTGGGCATGAGCAACTCCTGCGTCGGGGCTACTCACTTATCCCCGAGGGGCAGTTGTCCAGTTCCGTCTGAGGCATGACAGGCCATTTTCTGCTAAAGTTTTCGCACAATCGCCCGACTGTACTAATTAGGGGAGACTCCGGACTAAGGAGAGCGAGTGGCAAGCCCGACTACCCTGGCGTACGGCTATGCGCAAACGGTCCATACCACTTTGGGGCCGGCGAACCTCAGCGAAGCCCCTCTTGCCAAGCCACTGGGCTATATCGTCTGCGGAGATGTACTTCATGTTCTCGCCAGGGTGCCGCTCGGATCTGTGCATGTGATCATCACCTCCCCCCCCTATAATCTCGAAAAGCCATACTCCCAGCATGACGATGGCCTGGAGGACCGCGAGTATCTGGCCTGGATGAAGCAGGTGTGGGGCGCCTGCAAGAGGGTGCTGGTGCCCGGCGGACGCATCTGCGTGAATATCGGCGAGAATAAGCGCCAATACATCTCCAACCCCCACTACAGCGCGTTCATCCAGCAACTTGTCGAACTGCGGATGCTGTATCGCGGGACGATTATCTGGAACAAGCACTCGGCGGCGAAGCACTGCGCCTGGGGGTCGTGGAAAAGCCCCTCTAACCCCCACCTCGTGCCACGCCACGAGTACATCATCGTGTTCTCCAAAGGCGACTGGAAGCTCGAGGGCCGCCCCGAAGACGTGGATATTACGCCGGAGGAGTTCATGGCCTGCACGCGGAGCGTGTGGGAGTTCGGGACGGAGAGCCGCACGCGCATCGGCCACCCGGCGCCGTTCCCGGAGCAGTTGCCCGAACGCCTGATCAAGTTCCTGAGCTTTCGCGGGCAGACGGTGCTCGACCCGTTCGCGGGGAGCGGGACGGTGGGGCTTGTGGCGGCGCGGCTGGGGCGCCACTTCATCCTGGGCGACAACTCCCCGCAATACTGCAAGCTTGCCCGGAAACGCATCGTCGCCGAGCTCGGCCTCCTTCACCAGCCCCGCATTATCTCAGTCGGGGAGCTCTGAGGACGGGTTCAGGGGTGGCGCGCGGCGCCCGCCGCCGCTTCGCTTCCTCTGAGCGCAACGGATGTTGCGGCGCGTCAACATGCTAAGAGACTGGGCGGAAAGGACTTAGGAGTTCTGGGGCGCGCGACGTTGCCACATTGCAACGGGGTGGGCAATCTGCCCAAGT
>Ga0194112_10007398_pt1 | contig 14294 bp, 10 predicted proteins | sample TA2MahC400mmetaG_FD_146191 | JGI IMG/M metagenome (GOLD analysis project Ga0194112, IMG submission 146191) | Freshwater microbial communities from Lake Tanganyika, Tanzania - TA2015016 Mahale Deep Cast 400m | ecosystem: Environmental > Aquatic > Freshwater > Lake | place: Tanzania: Lake...
CGCCAAGGATTTCAGCTGGGTCGAGTTCTCCATCAATCCGAAAGCGAAATGGCATGATGGCAAACCCATCACCGTCGATGACGTGGTCTTCACCTTCACGATTCTGCCGGAAAAGGGCGACCCAAGCTTCAAAATCGCGCTGGAACAGCTGAAATCCGTCGAAAAGACCGGCAAGAACCGTGTGCTTTTCACGTTCTCACAGAGCAACCTGCGTAAGCTTCCGTTGCTTGTCGCACAGATTCCCATTCTGCCCTCGCACTTCTGGGACGGCGAGAAGAACGCGCTGGATAAATCCACGCTCGTCCCGCCGCTCGGCAGCGGGCCGTATAAGGTCAGCAATGTGAACCAAGGCCGCAGCATCACCTATGAGCGGGTGAAGGACTATTGGGCGAAGGATCTGCCCGTGAACCGCGGCATGTATAACTTCGATGTGGTCGATTTCCAGACCTTCCGCGATTCCACCGTGGCATTGGAGGGCATCAAAGCCGGACGATATGACGTGCGCGAGGAGAACATCTCCCGCAACTGGGCGACGGCCTATGACACACCCGCCGCGCGCGATGGGCGGTTGCTGAAACAGTTCATCCCCCATAAGCTACCGACGGGCAATCAGGCTTTCGTCATCAACTCGGAACGCTATCCTGACCGCCGCGTGCGCGAAGCGCTGGGGCTGGCCTTCGATTTCGATTGGACGAACCGTGTCATCTTCTTCGGGGCTTATTCGCAAAATTCCAGCTTCTTCCAGAACACCGAATTCGCCGCACAAGGCTTACCCTCAAAAGCAGAGCTGAAACTGTTGGAGCCGTTCCGCGACCAGCTACCGCCAGAACTCTTCACAACAGCCTATGAAGCTCCCAGCACCGAGCAGAAGAAAACGACCATCCGCGACAACTTGCTGAAAGCGCAGAAACTGCTGAATGACGCGGGGTATATCATCAAGGATGGCGTGCGCGTGCACAAGGACACGGGCGAGCCTCTGACCGCCAGCATCTTGTACTACGAGCCGTCCTTCAACCGCGTGTTCATGCCGATGATCAACAACCTGAAGCGCCTTGGCATTCCCACTCATATCAAGACCGTGGAAATCGCCCAATATCAGCTGTTGATGGACGCGAAGGACTATGACATCAGCATCATGTGGTATAACAACGGCGTATTCTTCCCCGGCATGGAGCAGAAGAGTTATTGGTCGTGCGAGACGGCACAGGTGAAGGGCTCGCCTAACTACGCCAAGGCCTGCCACCCCGCGCTGGACGCGCTGACGAAAAAGCTGGAGGCCGCTGACGACATCGATGAACTGCGCACTACCGCCCATGCGCTCGACCGCGTGCTGCTCTGGGAGCATTACACCATCCCGCAATATCACATCAGCGGGTTCCGCCTGATTCATTGGGATAAGTTCAACAAGCCCAAACGCCCCCCGAGCTATAGCATCGGCATGACGACCTGGTGGATGAAGAAGGAAGGCGAACAGGCTGTGCCATCCGCTGCTGAAGCCGCACCCGCCACAACCACAGAGGAGGCGGAATAATGTTGTCCTACGTCGCGCGCCGCCTCGTTTTCATGCTCATCACGCTGTTCGGCATCATCCTGCTGAACTTCGCCCTCGTGCAGTTCATGCCCGGCGGCCCCGTGGAACAGCTCGTCTCGCGCCTCAGCGGCAAGCACGGCGGCGGCGGAGAGATGAGCGGCAATATCTCCACGCGCATCACCGACCCGTCGAACACCCAAGGCCTGTCACCGGAATTCATTGCGGAACTGAACACGCTCTACGGCTTCGACAAACCCTTGCCCGAACGCTTCTGGCAAACGGTGAAACAGTTCGCCACCTTCGATTTCGGGGATAGTTACTACCGCGATGCCAATGTGGTGGAGCTTATCGTGGAACGCTTGCCCACCACCATGTCGTTGGGACTTGCGACCCTATTCCTGACGTACCTCATCTCCATCCCGCTGGGCATCCGCAAAGCCGTGCGCGATGGCTCGCCCTTCGATGTATGGTCAAGCGTGGCCATCATCATCGCCTATGCCATCCCCAGCTTCGTGCTGGGCGTGTTCCTGATGGTGCTTTTCGCGGGCGGCAATCATTTTGATTGGTTCCCCCTGCAAGGCCTGACCAGCCAAGGGTTTGAGGAGTTGTCCTTCTTCGCCAAAGTGCAGGATTTGCTCTGGCATCTCACCTTGCCCGTCTTGTCAATGGTGCTCGGCTCTTTCGCCGCCATCACCATGCTCACCAAGAACTCCTTCATCGAGGAGATCGGCAAGCAATATGTCACCACCGCGCGCGCCAAGGGATTGGCGGAAAACCGCATCCTTTACGGCCATGTCTTCCGCAACGCCATGCTCATCGTGGTGGCGAATTTTCCCGCCGCGCTGGTCGGGGCAATTTTCACGGGCACGATTCTCATCGAAATCATCTTCGGGCTGAACGGCATGGGGCTGCTGGCCTTCGAAGCCGCCATCAACCGTGATTTCCCGTTGATTCTCGGCCTCATCTACATCTTCGGCCTCGTTAGCTTGATGACTAAGCTCGTGGGCGATTTGCTCTATGTGGCCATCGACCCGCGCATCGACTTTGAAAGGAGGGACGTCTGATGGCTCTTTCTCCTTTGTGGCAACGCCGTTTGCACAAGTTCAAGGGCAACCGCCGTGGATATTGGTCTTTCCTCGTGTTCATGTCGCTCTTCGTGGTCAGCCTCTTCGCGGAATTGCTGGCGAACGACAAACCCATCGTGCTGCATTATGACGGGGCGTACTACTTCCCCGCATGGAAGGCCTATCCGGAAACGACCTTCGGGGGTGATTTGGAGACGGAAACGGTTTACACCGACCCGTTCGTGGCGGAATTGCTGGGTAAAAAAGAAAGCTGGGCCATTTGGCCGCCCATCCGCTTCCATTACAGCACCATTGATTTCGAGAACACCGCCCCTGCCCCCGCCCCCTCGAATGAGCGGCATTTCCTCGGCACTGACGACCAAGGGCGCGATGTCATGGCGCGCATTCTTTATGGCTTCCGCGTATCCGTCCTCTTCGGGCTGGTGTTGACGGGCATCTCCGCGCTCATCGGCATCGTCGCAGGCGCGGTGCAGGGCTATTACGGCGGCTGGGTGGACATGATATTCCAGCGCGTCATCGAGGTGTTGAACTCCATCCCCTTCCTCGTGCTGCTCATCACCATCGCCAGCATGGTCACCCCTGGATTCTGGACGCTCATGGCCATCATGGTCTTCGTGATGTGGGTGTATCTGGTGGACGTGGTACGCGCCGAATGCTTGAAGACGCGCAATCAAGATTACGTGCGCGCCGCGCGAGCATTGGGCGTGAAGGATTCCAAAATCCTCTTCCGTCATGTGCTGCCTAATGCTTTCGTGGCAGGGTTGACGTTGATTCCCATCGTGCTGAACATCTCCATCACCTCGCTGACTGCGCTGGATTTCCTTGGGTTCGGCCTGCCACCGGAAACGGCATCGCTGGGTGAGCTGCTGAAACAGGGTAAGGATAACGTCCACGCGCCGTGGTTGTTGATGTCAGGCTTCGTGACACTGGCGGTCATCATGAGCCTATTGGTGTTCATCGGCGAAGCGGTGCGCGATGCCCTCGACCCCAGAAAGGCAGGCTGATATGGCATTGCTAGACATTAAGAACCTTTCCGTCTCCTTCAAAGGCCATCAGGGCGACACCCACGCCGTGCGCGATGTATCCCTGCAAGTGGCGAAGGGCGAAATCGTCGCGCTGGTGGGCGAATCGGGCAGTGGGAAATCCACCGTCGCCATGTCCGTGTTGCAGCTTCTGCCCTACCCTACGGCCTATCACAGCGCCGAATCGCGCATCGCCTATAACGGACAGGAACTCTTAGGGTTAAGCGATGCCGAACTCCGCAGCATCCGCGGCAACCGCGTGTCGATGATTTTCCAAGAACCGATGACCGCGCTGAACCCGCTGCACACCATCTTCAAGCAGATTTCCGAATCCCTCTTCCAGCATCAGGCGGGCTTGCGCCGCGAGGATGCCATTGCACAGGTGCGGCAGCTGCTGACGGATGTGGGGCTGGAGAAGCTGCATAATCGCCTCAACGCCATGCCGCACGAGCTTTCCGGCGGCGAACGCCAGCGCGTGATGATCGCGATCGCCATGGCGAATAAACCTGACCTACTCATCGCCGATGAACCGACCACTGCGCTGGATGTGACAGTGCAGGCGCAGATTCTCCGCCTTCTCAAGGGCTTGCAACAGAAAACGGGCATGGCCATCCTGCTCATCACCCATGACCTCACGACCGTGCGCAAAATCGCCGATAGAGTGCTAGTGATGCAGCACGGGGAAATCGTCGAGACCGCCAAGACGGCCACGCTTTTCAAGTCCCCCAAACACCCTTACACACAGAAATTGCTGGCCTCCGAGCCATCGGGCGCGGCATTACCGCTCAAGAAAAAAACCAAAACCGCGCTTTCCACAAAAGAACTGCGGGTGAAATACAAGTCCAACGCGCCGCTGTTGCCGTGGAACCAGACCTATAACGAAGTGGTCAAACGGCTGGGCATCACCATCCCCGAAGGCAGCACGCTGGGTGTGGTGGGTGAATCAGGCAGCGGAAAATCCACGCTGGGGCTGGCTTTGCTGCGCCTCATCAAGAGCGAGGGAGAAATTCACTATCACGGCGAACGCCTCGACCAGCGCAACACCGCCGCCATGCGCCCTTTGCGCCGCGAATTGCAGGTGGTGTTCCAAGACCCGTTCTCCAGTCTCAACCCGCGCATGACCGTCGGGCAGATCATCGAAGAAGGCCTGAAAGTGCATGGCATCGGCGCGACGGAAGCCGAGCGGGAGGTCATCATCGACGATATGCTCCACGAAGTAGGGCTGGATGCAGCTAGCAAACACCGCTATCCCCACGAATTCAGCGGCGGTCAACGCCAGCGCATCTCCATCGCCCGCGCTATGGTGCTGAAGCCGAAATTCCTCGTGCTGGATGAGCCCACCTCCGCCCTCGACCTCTCCGTGCAGGCGCAAATCATCGATTTATTGCGGGATTTCCAGCAGAAATATGGCCTGACCTATCTGTTCATCAGCCATGACCTGCGTGTGGTGAAGGCACTGAGCCATAAAGTGCTGGTGATGCGCCACGGGGAAATCGTCGAACAAGGCGATACAGCGGCGATTTTCGATGCGCCCCAGCAGGACTACACCCGCAGCCTGATTTCAGCGGCATTCGCGGAAAAGCTCTGATTTCCACACGGAATCCTTATGGTGCACCGCACATTTCTGTTGCGTCGCAACATAACGAGGCATAGACTTTGAGGGATAGCAATCCTGATAAGGAATCCCGCCATGACCGCCAAGCTCCCCACCATCGCTGAAATCGAGAACGACTGGGCCACGAATCCCCGCTGGAAGGGCATCACCCGCCCCTATTCCGCTGCGGAAGTGGATAGGCTGCGCGGCACGGTGCATATCGAGCATTCCTTGGCGCGCAAAGGCGCGGAACGCCTCTGGAAAGACCTGCATACCGAGCCTTACATCAACGCCCTCGGCGCGTTGACGGGCAACCAAGCCATGCAGCAAGCGAAAGCGGGGCTGAAAGCCATTTACCTCTCCGGTTGGCAGGTGGCGGCGGATGCCAACCTCGCGGGTGCGATGTACCCTGATCAGAGCCTCTACCCTGCGGATTCCGTGCCTGCGGTGGTCAAACGCATCAATAACACTCTCGCCCGCGCTGACCAGATCCACCACGCCGAGGGCAAAGACACCATCGATTTCTTCCTGCCCATCGTGGCGGATGCGGAAGCGGGCTTCGGTGGCAACCTCAATGCGTTCGAGCTGATGAAAGGCATGATCGAGGCAGGCGCAGCAGGCGTGCATTTTGAAGACCAGCTGGCCTCCGCCAAGAAATGCGGCCATATGGGCGGCAAAGTGCTCGTGACCACCCGCGAGGCCGTGCAGAAGCTGGTCGCAGCGCGTCTGGCGGCGGACATCAGCGGCGTACCGACCATCTTGGTGGCGCGCACCGATGCCAACGGCGCATTCCTCATCACCAGCGACATCGACGAAGCGGATGCGCCCTTCATCACCGGAAAACGCACCGTAGAGGGCTATTTCGAGCTGAAAGGCGGCATTGATGCCGCCATCGCGCGTGGCTTGGCCTATGCGCCTTATGCCGACCTCATCTGGTGTGAAACCTCCACACCCAGCTTGGAGGAAGCACAGCAATTCGCCGATGCCGTCCACGCCCAATTCCCCGGCAAATTGCTGGCCTATAACTGCTCGCCGTCATTCAACTGGCGCAAGAACCTTGACGATGCCACCATCGCCAAGTTCCAGAAAGAGCTCGGCAAAATGGGCTATAAGTTCCAGTTCATCACGCTGGCGGGCTTCCACTCCCTCAACCACTCCATGTTCGACCTCGCCGTGGCTTACAAAGAAGCAGGCATGGCCGGTTATGTGAAGCTACAGGACAAGGAATTCGCCGATGAGAAGCGCGGCTTCACCGCCGTGAAGCACCAGCGCGAGGTCGGCACGGGTTACTTCGACCAAGTCGCCCAGACCATCGCGGGGGATGACATCTCCACTGCCGCGCTGAAAGGCTCGACAGAAGAGGAGCAGTTTGAAGACGCGCATCACTGAGAAGAAGACGACAATGCCTAACAAAAAAGCCCGCTGATTTCTCAGCGGGCTTTTTTTCATCCGCCATCGAAGGCGAGATTATCTAAATCATCGGGCAAAGTAGTCAGCAGCACCGTCGCGCCTTGGGTCTTGCGGGATTCTAGCGCCGCATGCGCCTTCGCCACATCCTGCAAGGCATAGGTCTGCCCCACATGCACTTTCAACACGCCGGATGCCAGCAAAGCCAGCAATTCATCGGCGGAGGCATGGTATTCCGCGGGTTCGCGCACATAATCCATCATGCTCGGGCGCGTCACGAACAGTGAGCCTTTCTGGGAGAGTTGCAGGATATCGAAGGGCGGAATCGCGCCGGATGCCTGCCCGAAGCTCACCAGCATCCCCAAAGGGCGCAGGCTGTTCAGCGAGGCTTGGAAGGTGTCTTTCCCCACTGAGTCATACACCACGTGCACGCCCTTGCCGCCCGTCAGCTCGCGCACCTTCACGGCCACGTCTTCGTGGGTGTAGAAAATGATATGGTCGCAGCCGTTCTTGCGCGCCAACTCTGCTTTTTCTTCGCTGCTGACCGTGCCGATGACCGTCGCGCCGAGGTGCTTCGCCCATTGCGAAAGCAACACGCCCACACCGCCTGCCGCCGCATGGATAAGCACCGTATGCTCCGCCGTGATGGGGAACGTGCGGCGCACGAGGAATTGCGCGGTCAAGCCCTGCACCATCACTGCCGCCGCCGTCACATCACTGATGGCATCGGGAAGCTTCACCAGATACGTCTCCGGCATGGTGCGGTATTCGGCATAAGCACCCACAGGGCCACCGCCGTAAGCCACGCGGTCGCCCACTTTCAGGCGCGTCACGCCCTCGCCCACCGCTTCCACCACGCCTGCGCCTTCAAGGCCGATGCCCGATGGATAGGGCAACGGATACAAACCGATGCGGTGATAAACGTCGATATAATTCAATCCGACAGCCGTCTGGCGCAGCAGCACCTCACCCGCCGCAGGCTGACGGGTTTCCAGATCATCCAGTTGCAGCACTTCTGCACCGCCGGGAGCGTGTATCCGGATTACTTTTGCCATGGGAGACCTTTTCGTTTATGCTGCGCGACCTTTGAGGAACCTAGGATTCTAGTAGCAGATGAATCAAAAACAAACAATAAACGATACGATTTTCGCCGCTGCCACCGCCCCTGGCGCGGCGGGTGTCAGCGTGTTCCGCATCTCCGGGCCGCAGGCTTTCGCCGCGCTCGAATCGCTGACGGGTAAACCCTGCCCTGCCCCTCGCATCGCCACTCTGCGCCTGCTGCACCACCCTGAAACCCATGAATCCATCGATCAAGCACTGGTGCTGGCCTTCGCCAACCCCGCCAGCTTCACGGGCGAGGATGTGGTGGAGCTGCACACCCATGGTGGCCGCGCGGTGCTGAAAGCCACGCTGGAAGCCCTTTCCGCCATCGCTGGCCTGCGCTTGGCCGAACCGGGCGAATTCACTCGCCGCGCCTTTCATAACGGTAAACTCGACCTCACCGCCGCTGAAGGCATCGCAGATTTGATTCACGCCGAAACCGAAGCCCAGCGCCGCCAAGCGCTACGCATGGTCGAAGGTGAGCTGGAGAAGCAATACGAAGCCTATCGCAGCCGCCTCATCCGCTCGCTGGCTTTAGTGGAAGCCTATATCGATTTCCCCGATGAAGACCTGCCCGACACGGTCTACGGCGAACTCAATGCCGAAGTGCGCGGTTTGCGCGATGAATTGGCGGGGCATCTGGCCGATAACCGCCGTGGCGAACGCATCCGCGATGGCCTCTATGCAACCATCATCGGCGCTCCCAATGCCGGAAAATCGACCCTCATGAACCACCTCGCAAAGCGTGATGTGTCCATCGTTTCCGACACGGCGGGCACCACGCGCGACGTGGTCGAAGTGCATCTCTCTTTGGCAGGATATGCGCTGACCGTTGCGGATACGGCGGGTTTGCGCTTCTCCACCGATGAAATCGAGAGCGAAGGCATCCGCCGTGCTTTGGAGCGCGCGGGCACGTCCGACCTGAAAATCGCCGTGTTCGATGCCACCACCACGCCCGATGACGCGACACTCGGTCAAATCGATGAGAATACCCTGATTGTCCTCAACAAAATGGACGCAGCGGAGCAGATTTCCGAGGCATTCCCAGAGGGCATCCCCGTGTCGCTGAAAACAGGGCAGGGTGTGGATAATCTGTTCAATGCGTTGGAAAACCGCATTTCCGGCCTTTTCTTTTCGGAATCTTCGCCTATAATCACGCGCACTCGCCACCGCATCGCCATCGAGCAAGCGGTCAAGCATCTGGACACGTTCCTGAGAGGCGGAGATATCGAACTCATCGGCGAAGAACTGAGACTGGCGGTCTATGCGATGGCATCCGTGACTGGTCGTGTTGATGTCGATGAGATTCTGGGCGAGATATTCAGCAGTTTCTGCATAGGGAAATAAGGCGAGGACAGAAGTCCGAGCGAGCCATCAGCCCGCGAAGCGGCGCATCATATAAAAATCAGGAGATTTTTATGGATGCAAAAAGGAAAAATTATGACTTTCGATTATGACGTGATTGTGATTGGTGGTGGGCACGCGGGCTGCGAAGCGGCGGCGGCATCCGCGCGCGTCGGCGCGAAGACGCTTTTCCTGACGCTGAAGATTGACCAGCTCGGCGAAATGTCCTGCAATCCTGCCATCGGCGGCATCGCCAAGGGTACGCTCGTCAAAGAAATCGACGCATTGGACGGCCTGATGGGGCGCGTCATCGACCGCGCCGGCATCCATTACCGCATCCTCAACCAACGCAAAGGCCCTGCCGTTCGTGGCCCGCGCGCTCAGGCCGACCGCATGCGTTACCGCGCCGCCATGCAGGAAGAGCTGGCGAACACCCCGAACCTCACCACCATAGCCGATGGGGCAGAGGATTTGCTGGTGAACGACCACAACGCCGTGGAAGGCGTGGTCACCGCATCGGGCAAGATCTATAAAGCGAAGGCTGTGGTGCTGACGACAGGTACATTCCTAAGAGGGTTAATCCATTGTGGTGAAAAGAAAATTCCGGCGGGCAGGGTAGGGGACGCGCCGTCTGTCGGCCTCGCGCTTGCTTTGGAACGCCAAAATTTTGATTTGGGCCGTCTGAAGACGGGTACTCCAGCACGTCTCGATGGCAAAACCATCAACTGGAATATCCTCGAGAAGCAACCCGGCGATAATCCGCCTTCGCCATTCTCGTATCTAACCGACAAAATCACCCTGCCGCAGATAGAATGCGGCATCACGCACACGAACGATAAAGTCCACGAGATCATCCGTGCGAATCTCCATCGCGCGCCCATGTATTCCGGCCAGATCGAATCCCGTGGCCCACGTTATTGCCCGTCCATCGAAGACAAGGTCGTGCGTTTCGCCGAAAAGGAAAAGCATCAGATTTTCTTGGAACCGGAAGGGCTGGATGACGACACGGTTTACCCGAACGGCATTTCCACCTCGCTGCCGGAAGAAGTTCAGCATGACCTCATCCACAGCATCGAGGGTCTGGAGAACGTACGCATCATCCGCCCCGGCTATGCCATCGAGTATGATTATGTCGACCCCCGTGAATTGACCCGCACTTTTGAGACCAAAAAGGTCGCTGGATTGTTCTTCGCCGGACAGATAAATGGCACGACCGGATATGAAGAAGCAGGGGCGCAAGGTCTGGTCGCCGGAGCGAATGCCGCATTATTGGCGGCAGGTTCTGCGCCATTCATCATCGACCGCGCCGATGGCTACACCGGCGTGATGATCGACGACCTCATCACTTTCGGCACGTCCGAACCCTACCGTATGTTCACGTCACGCTCGGAATATCGCCTAACCCTTCGCCCCGACAATGCCGACTTCCGCCTGACCCGTAAGGGTATGGAAGCAGGGCTCATCGGTGCATATCGCCAAAGCCGCTTTGAAGCCAAAGCCGATGCATTGGACGCAGCCCGCGCCGCGATGAAATCCGTCTCCCTTTCGCCCAAAGAAGGGGAGGGTAAGGGCATCAAAATCAATCAGGATGGTCTTCGCCGCAACGGTCTGGAACTGCTCGCATACCCTGAAGTCGGATTCGACACTTTGCAAGATATATGGCCTGAACAGCTGAACTTCACACCAGATATTGTAGAACAGCTCGAAATTGAGGCGACCTATGCAGGCTACTTGGAGCGTCAGGAATCGGAAATCCGCGCCTTCAAACGCGAGGAGAACCTGACTATCCCCGAAGGCTTTAACTTCCGCGCGCTGGGTTCGCTCTCCACTGAAATCAAAGAGAAGCTGACCAAAGCCCAACCCGCCACCGTGGGTGCGGCAGGTCGCATCCCTGGCATGACCCCCGCCGCCCTTTCGGCATTGATGGCACATGTTCATCAATATTACGCTACCCGTAGCGATGTCGCATAACCCATTTCATTGAGTTGTTCCACGTGAAACAATCCGATTCCGCGTTTCAGAAATTTGTTTCGTCTGTCGATGTTCCACGTGAAACACTCGACAAACTGATTACCTACCACGACCTCCTCCAGAAATGGCAAAAGAAAATCAATTTGGTGAGCAACACCACGTTAGAAAATGCTTGGGAAAGACATTTTTTAGATTCCGCCCAACTTTACCACTTGCTTTCTTATCCTAATAAGCCTATTTTTGACTTAGGAAGTGGTGCTGGCTTCCCTGGATTAGTCATTTCCATCCTCGGAGCCGCCCAAGTAAGCCTTTTAGAGTCCGACCAACGCAAGTGTATATTCCTTTCCGAGGTGATTCGTGAAACGAAGGCCTCCGCGAAAGTGATTAATGAGCGAATCGAGCTTCCCAAAAAGACTTTGGCGAAGACCATCACCTCCAGAGCCTGTTCTTCTTTAGAGCAACTCCTGACCTTCTCGGAGAAGCTTCTGGATGAAGATGGCGAGTGTCTCTTCCTCAAAGGAAGGGGTGCGGCACAAGAGATTGAAGACGCGAAGAAGCAGTGGATGTTCCACGTGGAACAATACCCCAGCATCGTGGATAGCGAAGGGAGCATCCTCCGCATCCGCAACCTCAAGAAGATTTGATTCTTCAGAACAGACAGGGAGTTAAGCATGACGCGCATCCTATCCATCGTGAACCAGAAGGGCGGCGTGGGTAAGACCACCACGGCGGTCAACCTTGCCACCGCCATGGCCGCCATCGGCAAACGCGTCCTCCTCATCGACCTCGACCCACAGGGCAACGCCAGCACGGGTCTCGGCTTCGGCCAGCACGACCGCGAACACAACTCCTATGACCTCTTGGCCGGCGATGCCAGCGTGGCGGAATCCGCGCGCCCTACTCAGGTGCCGAACCTGCATCTTATCCCCACTACCATGGACTTGGCGGGTGCAGAGCTGGAGCTGGTAAACGCCGAGCGCCGCAACACCCGTCTTAAGGACGCGCTGAACGAGAGCCTCGTCTCCTATGACTTCGTGCTCATCGATTGCCCGCCGTCCCTTGGCCTGCTGACCCTCAACTCTCTCGTCGCGTCCAACGCGGTGCTCATCCCTCTGCAGTGCGAGTTCTATGCGCTGGAAGGCCTCAGCCACCTGCTCAAGACCGTCGAGATGGTGCGCGACGCCATGAACCCCGAACTGGAAGTGCAGGGCATCGTCCTCACCATGTATGACCGCCGCAACAAGCTGACGGAACAAATCGAGACGGATGTGCGCGGCTTCCTCGGCGCGCAGGTCTATCAGACCACCATCCCCCGCAATGTTCGTATCTCCGAGGCGCCATCCCACGGCAAGCCCGCGTTGATTTACGACATCAACTGCCCCGGTTCGCTGGCCTATGCCAAACTTGCCGCCGAAGTATTGACCCGCGAGAACCGCCTCGCCCAGAATGTCGCATAAAACTTACGTCGCCTGATAGGAGAAAAACATGAACGCACCGACCAAACAAAAAGGCCTCGGCAAGGGCCTCTCCGCATTGATGGGCGACACCGCCCCCGTTTCCCCGACCCGCACCAGCATCAACCGCGCCGAAGGCGAGGGTATGGTCTCCGACCCGCAAGATGCCGCGCCCATGCCTACCAATGAATTACCCATCGGTGATTTGCGCCCGGGTAAATATCAGCCGCGTCGCGCCTTCAAACCCGACCAGCTACAGGAATTGGCCGACTCCATCGCCCGCAACGGCATCATGCAGCCCATCGTGGTGCGTGCCATCGATGGCGGAAATTATGAAATCGTCGCCGGTGAACGCCGCTGGCGCGCCGCGAAACTCGCTGACCTGAAAACCGTTCCCGTCCTTATCCGCGACCTGTCGGACAGCGTGGCACTGGAACTCGCCATCGTCGAGAACGTCCAGCGTTCCGACCTGACGCCCATCGAGGAAAGCGCAGGCTATCAACGCCTGATGGATGAATTCTCCTATACACAGGAAGAACTGGCAGAAGTGGTGGGCAAGAGCCGCAGCCATGTCGCGAACCTTTTGCGCTTGCAGAACCTGCCAGAAGAAATCAAGGAAATGCTGGATAACGGTGAACTCACCATGGGTCATGCCCGCGCGCTCATCGGCGTGGCCGATGCGGTGAAGCTGGCGCAAGATGTCGTCACACGTGGTCTCAACGTGCGCCAGACGGAAGCGCTGACCCGCCGTGACCCCGAAAAGCCCATCGGCCGTCCCAAAGGCGCGACGGGTAATGCCCCCCAGCAATATGCTCCGCAGAACAGCTATAACAACGGCGCGAAAGACCCCGACATCATCGCACTGGAGGATACGCTTTCGGAGAATCTCGGTTTGAAGGTGAGCATTGATGACCGTGGACAGAGCGGCCTCATCAGCATCCAATACACCACGTTGACCCAGCTGGATGAAGTATTGCGCCGCTTAGGTGGCAGCTTCTAGAGGATTTTAGGCAGCTTTTCTAGCCTTGTGGAACAGGGAAAGGATGTCGGTGGTGTAATGCTGCAGTTGTGACTCCGGCACGCTCCCTGTGGTCTTGCACGCCCGTTCCGCCGCTGTCAGTAGCAGCAGGGTCTTGTCGAGCATCGGCAGCTTCCAGAGATTCAGCTGACGCTCCATCACCGGCACTTGTTTATAGAACACCTTGGGCTTGGCATTCGCCACGGCCTGCGACACGGGAATCCTATCCTGCGCGACCTGTGCGGCAAGCAGATGCAAGCGCAGGAAATAGCGTTGCAAGCCGCGCACAATGACGATGGGCTGCACGGACTCTTTCAGCAGCTTCTGAAGCATCGCATCGGTGCGGCGAATTTGGCCGTCGGCGAGGGCTTCACAAAGATCATCCAGCCCCGTATCGGCACTATTGCCCACCAGTTGCCGCGCATCCTCCAGCGATAATTTTCCGCCATCTCCACAATAAAGCACGATCTTCTCCAGCTCGCTGCGGGTGATGTTCCTATCCACGCCGAGGTTGGCGATGAGGTATTCGCGCGCATCGGAGGAGGCTTGGATATTCGCTTTGGAAAAGGTCTGGGTGATGAGCCCCGCGATGTTCTGGTTCTCATCCTTATAGCAGGCGATGGCTGCCATTTGGGGATGCGCCTCGAAGAGACTGCGCAAACCGGAACGCGCATTGAGTTCACCCGCCAGCACCAGCAGATAGGCATCAGGCAGGGTGGCGTTCTTGGCGTTGTAGATGCCTTCCAGCGTCTTCGCCACACCATCCG
>Ga0194112_10007405_pt1 | contig 14286 bp, 12 predicted proteins | sample TA2MahC400mmetaG_FD_146191 | JGI IMG/M metagenome (GOLD analysis project Ga0194112, IMG submission 146191) | Freshwater microbial communities from Lake Tanganyika, Tanzania - TA2015016 Mahale Deep Cast 400m | ecosystem: Environmental > Aquatic > Freshwater > Lake | place: Tanzania: Lake...
GACCGCCTTGCGGGTGGTTTCCGACACGATCGACGGGTTCGACAAGGTGCGGCTGACGGTCGCCACGGACACGCCCGCAAGCTTGGCGACATCATGGATCCGAGGGGGGCGGGGTTGATCTGACACCGGAAACCTTGCGTTATGGCAACTTCAGGCTTTGCTCAAAAAAATGGTGTTGTAAACCTTTTCATCTTATGAGAACTTCCGTTGAAACCGATTACATGGAGGTGATCGGTTTTCGGAGGATGCATGAAGACGATCAAGGGTCCTGGGCTGTTTCTGGCCCAGTTCGTGGGCACATCTGCGCCGTTCGACAGCTTTGGCGCGATCACGGCCTGGGCGGCCGAATGCGGCTATCGGGGCGTTCAGGTTCCGTCGGGGGCCGAGGCGCTGATCGACCTTGATCAGGCGGCCGCCTCGAAGGGCTATTGCGACGAGCTGTCGGGGCAGGCACAGGCCAACGGCGTCTGCATCACCGAGTTGTCGGCCCATATCCAGGGGCAGCTTGTGGCCGTGCATCCGGCCTTTGACGACGCTTTTGACGGATTTGCGCCCGCGCATCTGCGTGGCAACCCCCGGGCGCGGCAGGAATGGGCGGTCGAGCAGGTCAGGAAGACCATCGACGCCTCGGCCAATCTGGGGCTGGACCGTATGGCGGCATTTTCGGGTGCCTTGGCCTGGCCTTATTTCTATCCTTGGCCGCAGCGCCCCGCGGGACTGGTCGAGGCGGCCTTTGACGAGCTTGCGACACGGTGGCGGCCGATCCTGGATCACGCCGACAGCCGCGGCGTCGACATCTGCTTCGAGATCCATCCGGGCGAGGACCTGCACGACGGCATCAGCTTCGAGATGTTCCTGGACCGCGTGGATCAGCATCCGCGCGCCAGGATGCTGTATGATCCGTCGCACTACCTGCTGCAGCAGCTGGACTACCTGGAGAACATCGACATCTATGCCAGCCGCATCGGGATGTTCCATGTCAAGGACGCGGAGTTCAATCCGACCGGCCGGCAGGGCGTCTATGGCGGCTATCAGCCCTGGGTCCAGCGGGCAGGGCGCTTCCGCAGCCCCGGCGATGGCCAGGTGGATTTCAAGGGCGTCTTTTCGCGCCTGACCACCCATGGCTTTGACGGTTGGGCCGTGGTTGAATGGGAATGCGCGCTGAAGCATCCCGAAGATGGCGCGCGCGAGGGCGCGGCCTTTGTCCGCGACCACATCATCCGCGTGACCGAACGCGCCTTTGACGATTTTGCCGACGGCGGCGCCGATCATGCGGCCAACCTGCGGATGCTGGGGCTGAAGGCATGAGCGTCGATCGTCACATCCCCATCCGCCTTGGCATGGTCGGCGGCGGCGCGGGCGCCATGATCGGCAATGTCCACCGCATCGCCGCGCGCCTGGACGGGCAATACGACCTGGTGGCCGGGGCGCTGTCGTCGGACACGGAACGTGCCGCCGCCAGCGCGGCCGCCGTCGGCATCGGCCGCAGCTATGGCAGCTTTGAACAGATGGCCGCCGAAGAGGCCGCGCGCAAGGATGGGATCGAGGCCGTTTCGGTCTGCACGCCGAACCACCTGCACTTTCCCGTGGCGCGCGCCTTTCTGACAAAGGGCATCCACGTCATCTGCGACAAGCCGATGACCGCCACGCTGGAGCAGGCGCGCGAGCTGGCCCGGATCGCGGCGGCCTCGGACGCGCTGTTCGTGCTGACGCACAATTATTCCGCCTATCCGCAGATCCGCCAGGCCCGCGCCATGATCGCACGCGGCGACCTGGGCGCGATCCGGCTGGTGCAGGTCGAGTATGCGCAGGACTGGCTGACCGAGGACACCGACAGCAAGCAGGCCGAATGGCGCGGCGATCCCGCGCGGGCCGGGGCCGGGGGTGCCATTGGCGACATCGGCACCCATGCCTTCCAGCTGGCGCGCTTTGTCACCGGCATGCGTCCCCATCGGCTGGCCGCCGACCTGACCAGCTTCGTTCCGGGCCGCCGGCTGGACGACAATGCCCATATCCTGCTGCGCTATGCTTCGGGCGCCAAGGGAATGCTTTGGGCGTCGCAGGTCGCGCCGGGAACGGAAAACGGGTTGAAGCTGCGTGTCTACGGCGAAAAGGGCGGCCTGGAATGGGCGCATGAAACGCCTGAAACGCTGTGGTTCACGCCCTTCGGCCAGCCGACGCAAAAGCTGCGTCGCGGCGGGCCGGGCAACCTGGTGGAGGGCAGCCGCGTGCCGCCGGGCCATCCGGAAGGTTATCTGGAAGGCTTTGCCAATCTTTATACAGAAGCCGCGCAGGCCATCCGCGCGCGTCAGGCAAGCCGGCCCATTCCCGACCATCTGGCGCTGCCAGGGATCGAGGACGGGCTGGAAGGCTTGTGCTTCATTGATGCCTGCATCCGCTCGAGCGAGGCGGACGCGGCCTGGGTCGAGGTGGGGATATGACCGGAAGCGTTCTGGCGCTGGAAGGCGTCACCAAGTCCTTTGGCCCGATCGAGGTGCTGCACGGCGTCAATTTCGCCCTGCGCCCCGGCGAGGTTCACGCCTTGATCGGCGAGAACGGCGCGGGCAAATCCACCACGATGAAAATTCTTGCGGGCTATCTGGACCCGACGGACGGGCAGGTGGTCTTTGACGGGCAGCGGGTCCGGTTTTCGGGCTCGGACGAGGCCGAGGATCGCGGGATCATCATGATCCACCAGGAGTTCAACCTGGCCGAACACCTGGGCATCGACCAGAACGTCTTTCTGGGACGCGAGATCAAGCGGGGTTTCCTGCTGGACCACAAGGCAATGCGGCAGCGTACGGCAGAACTGCTGGCGCGGCTGGAATGCCGCGCTGATCCCGGTGCAAAGGTCAGCCGGATCTCGGTTCCCGACAAGCAGATGGTCGAGATCGCCAAGGCCCTGTCGCGCAAGGCCCGTGTCCTGATCATGGACGAGCCGACCGCCGTTCTGACCGAGCGAGAGACCGAAGTCCTGTTCCGCCAGATCGAACGGCTGCGGGCCGAAGGCGTGGCAATCCTCTACACCTCGCACAAGTTGGGGGAGGTCAAGCGCATCGCCGACCGCGTGACCGTGCTGCGCGACGGGGTGATGGTGCGCTCGGACCTGACCGCGGACGTGACCGAGGACGACATGGCCGCTGCCATGGTCGGGCGCGAGCTGACGGACCTTTATCCCGCCAAGCGCGCGGGCAGCGGCGAGGTGATCCTGGAGGTCCGCGACGTCGATGTGCCGGGCGTGGTCGAGAACGCCAGCCTGACCCTGCATCGGGGCGAGGTTCTGGGCATCGGCGGCCTGGTCGGGTCGGGCCGGACGGAATTGGCCGAGGCGGTCGCGGGCCTGCGTCCGCGCAGCGGCAGCGTGCGGCTGAACGGCCGAGACCTGCCGGCAGGTGACGTGGCCCAGGCGATGAAGGCCGGGCTGGCCTATCTGACCGAGGATCGCAAGGGCGCGGGGCTCTTGCTGGACAAGACGCTGCGCGAGAACCTGACCCTGCCGCTTCTGGAAACCTTCGGCCGCCCGCTGATCGACCGCAAGCGCGAGGAAGCGGCGCTGGACAAGGCCCTTGCGGACTTTGCCATCCGCGCGCCCGCGCGCGGGATGGCAGTGGGCGACCTTTCGGGCGGCAACCAGCAAAAGCTGCTGCTGGCCAAGACACTGCTGTCGAACCCCGAGGTCGTCATCATCGACGAACCCACGCGCGGCATCGACATCGGCACCAAGCAACAGATCTATAGCCTGATCGCCCAGCTGGCCGCGGAAGGCCGCAGCATCATCGTCATCTCCTCCGAGATGCCCGAACTGATCGGCCTGGCGACCCGCGTGGTCGTGATGCATGCCGGCCGCATCGCGGGTGAACTGTCGGGCGAGGCGGTGACCGAAGGCGGCATCGTCCGCCTGGCAATGGGCATGGACAAGACAGCAAAGGACGACGCGGCATGAGCGCTGCTAGCATTCACAAAACACAGGCGCGCCGGTCCAAGGTCGATCTGGCCGTCATCGCGCCGCTGGTGGCGCTGGTCGTGCTGATCGGGATCGGCATGGCGCTGAACCCGAACTTCCTCAGCTTTGCCAACATCACGAACGTGCTGGCGCGGTCGGCCTTTATCGGCATCATCGCGATCGGCATGACCTTTGTCATCACCGCGGGCGGACTGGACCTGTCGGTGGGCTCGATGGCGGCCTTTGTGGCGGGCCTGATGATCCTGGTGATGAACCTTCTGACCGACAGCATGGGGGGCGGCTTGCCCGTCATCATGATCGGGGTCGCGCTGGCCCTGTTCGTGGGGCTTGCGGCCGGGTTCATCAACGGCATCCTGATCACCAGAGCCGGGATCGAGGCGTTCATCCTGACACTGGGCACGATGGGCATCTATCGCAGCCTGGTGACCTGGCTGGCCGACGGTGGCACCCTGTCGCTGGGCTATGAGATGCGCGAACTGTACCGCCCCGTCTATTACGGCGGCATCATGGGCATCAGCTGGCCGATCATCGTCTTCGCGCTTTTGGCCATCCTGGGCGAAATCACCATGCGCCACACCGCCTTTGGCCGCCACTGTGCCGCCATCGGCTCGAACGAAAAGGTCGCGCGCTATTCCTCGGTTGCGGTACTGCGGGTGCGGCTGGCCACCTATGTCCTGCTGGGCGTGCTGGTGGGCATCGCCGTGGTGATGTACGTCCCCCGCCTCGGCTCGGCCTCGGCCACCACGGGCCTCTTGTGGGAACTGGAGGCGATTGCAGCCGTCATCATCGGCGGTACACTGCTCAAGGGCGGGTTCGGCCGGGTCTGGGGCACGGTCGTGGGCGTCCTGATCCTGTCGCTGATCGGCAACCTGCTGAACCTGACCGATGTCGTCAGCCCCTACCTGAACGGAGCCATCCAGGGCGTCGTCATCATCCTGGCTGTGGTGCTGCAACGCAACACCGGCGCGGCCCGCTGATTTTACCTGTCGGAGGAGTAACTACCGTGAAAAAGACCTTGATCGCCACCACCGCCCTGATGGGCCTGACCGCCGTCCCGGCGCTGTCGGAAACCATCGGCATCTCGATCCCCGCCGCGACACATGGCTGGGCCGGGGCGCTGAACTATCACGCCGAGCGCACGGTCGAGCGCCTGCAGGAGGCCAATCCCGACCTCCAGTTCGTTCTCACCACGACCTCGGACCCCGGCCAGCAGGTCTCCGACCTCGAGGACATGGTGGCCACGCGCAACATCGACGCGCTGGTCGTGCTGCCCTTCGAATCCGAGCCGCTGACCGGCCCGATCCAGCGCATCGCCGACAGCGGCGTCTGGGTCACCGTGGTGGACCGGGGCCTGACGCAGGAAGGGATCGAGAACCTTTACGTCGCCGGCGACAACGACAGCTTTGGCCGCACGGCCGGCCGGTATTTTGCCGACACGCTGGACGAGGGCGCAAAGGTCGTCGTGATGCGCGGCATTGCCTCGACCGTCGACAACGAGCGCGTGGCCGGTTTCGAAGCCGCGATCGAGGGTTCGGGCATCGAGGTCCTGGCCATGGATCACGGCAACTGGAACCGCGACACAGCCTTTAACCTGATGCAGGACTGGCTGTCGCGCTTTCCCGAGATCGACGCGGTCTGGGCGGCCGATGACGATATGGCCGTGGGCGCCCTGGCCGCCATCGAACAGGCCGGCCGCACCGAGGAGATGTTTGTGGTCGGCGGCGCCGGCATGAAGGAAATGGTCGACCGCATCCGCAACAACGACGCGACGGTGCCGGTGAACGTGACCTATCCGCCGGCAATGATCTCGACCGCGATCGAGATGACGGCGCTGGGTCTGACCTCGGGCGCGCCCATGTCGGGCGAGTTCATCATTGCATCTGAACTGATCACGCCCGACAATGCGGACAACTTCTATTTCGAAGACAGCCCGTATTGATCTGACAATTTGCGGCGCGGGGAGGCCTCGCGCCGCAATCGACCTGGGTAGGAGGTCGCCGCGCCTGGTGGTGTAAACGGTTACAGTGTGGGCCTTTGGCCCAGAGACCGGCGCATTCACATGAGGGAGGAGACCATGACCGATTCATCGGATCAGAGAACTGCGGCCCGTGGCTTGACCCGCCGCGGATTGTTCCACGGCGCGGGCGGGCTGATGGCCCTGGGCGCCGGGCTGGCATCGGGGACCGCTGCGGCGCAAACCTCCAGCGGGTTGAAGGGCAACATCAACCATTCCGTCGCGCGCTGGACCTTTGCGGACATGCCGCTGGAGGACCTGTGCGTCCTGGGCCGGCAGATCGGCCTGGGAGCCATAGACCTTTGCAGTCCCGACGACTGGCCGGTGCTGAAGGAACACGGGCTTGACAGCTCGATGTGCAACGGCGCCGAGATCAGCCTGGAGGACGGCTGGGCCGAGCCGGCCAACCATGCCGAACTGATCGACCGCTATACCCGCCACATCCAGCTGGTGTCCGAGGCGGGATATACCAACCTCATCTTGTTCAGCGGCAATCGTCGCGGGATGAGCGACGAGGAAGGACTGGCGAACTGCGCCGAGGGCCTTTCGCAGATCCTGCCCGCGGCCGAGGCCGCCGGGGTCGTGCTGCACATGGAGCTGCTGAACAGCCGCGTGAACCATCCCGACTACATGTGCGACCGCAGCGCCTGGGGTGTGGCTCTGTGCGAACGGCTGGGGTCGCAGAACTTCAAGCTGCTCTACGACATCTATCACATGCAGATCATGGAAGGCGACGTGATCCGCACGATCACGGACCACCACCAATGGTTCGGTCATTACCACACTGCGGGCAATCCTGGCCGCAACGAGCCCGACGAACGGCAGGAACTGAATTATCCGGCCATCTGCAAGGCGATCCGGGACACCGGGTTCCAGGGCTGGCTTGCGCAGGAATTCACGCCTTCGGACAAGTCGCCCGATGCCGCCGCGCGGTCGCTGCGCGATGCTGTCCTGACCTGCGACGTCTGAAACGCCACAAGCAATCATCAAGAAGGAAAGCCAGATGGCAGACAACATGCATTACGACGCCATCGTCGTCGGATCGGGCATCAGCGGGGGCTGGGCCGCCAAGGAGCTGACGGAGCGGGGCCTCAAGGTCCTGATGCTCGAGCGCGGGCGCAACATCGAGCACCTGACCGACTACGAGAACGCCAGCAAGGAACCGTGGGATTATCCGCATCGCGGAACCGCGACGATCGAGATGAAGGACAACTATCCCGTCCTGCGCCGCGACTATCCCCTGAATGAGCAGACCTTTGGCATGTGGGCCAATGAGCAGGAAAACCCCTATACCGAGGCCAAGCGTTTCGACTGGTTCCGGGGCTATCACGTCGGCGGCCGCTCGCTGCTGTGGGGGCGGCAAAGCTATCGCCTGTCGGAAACCGACTTCACGGCCAACGAGCGCGAGGGGATCGCGACCGACTGGCCGATCCGTTACGCCGACATCGCGCCCTGGTACGACCATGTCGAGCGGTTTGCCGGCATCGCGGGCACACGCGAAGGGCTGGACATCCTGCCCGACGGGGAATTCCTGCCGCCGATCCCGCTGAACATCGTCGAAAAGGATGTGGCCGCGCGCCTGCAGAAGGCCTTTGGCGGCAAGCGTTACCTGATCAACGCCCGGGTGGCCAACATCACCGAGGAAAAGCCCGAGCAGAACCGCGTGGCTTGCCAGTATCGCAACAAGTGCTGGCTGGGCTGCCCCTATGGCGCCTATTTCAGCACGCAGTCGGCCACGCTGCCCGTGGCGATGGCGACAGGCAACCTGACGCTGCGCCCGTTCTCGATCGTCAAGGAGGTCCTTTACGACAAGGACACCAAGCGTGCCCGCGGGGTCGAGATCATCGATGCCGAAACCAACATGACCTATGAATACACCGCCGACGTGGTGTTCCTGAACGCCTCCAGCTTCAACTCGACCTGGGTGCTGATGAACTCGGCCACCGATGTCTGGGAAGGCGGGCTGGGCTCGTCCTCGGGTGAGCTGGGCCACAACGTCATGGACCACCACTTCCGCGTCGGCGCCGAAGGCCGGGTCGAGGGCTATGACGACAAGTACTACTTCGGCCGCCGTCCGGCGGGCTTCTACATCCCGCGCTTCCGCAACGTCGACGGCGAAGAGCGGCCCTATACCCGTGGCTTCGGCTATCAGGGTTCGGCCAGCCGCCAGGGCTGGCGGCGCGAGGTGGCCGAACTGAACATCGGCGCCGAGATGAAGGAAGCCCTGTCCAAGCCCGGCAACTGGACCATCGGCATGACCGGCTTTGGCGAGATGCTGCCCTATCATGACAACTTCATCGCGCTCGACCGGTCCAAGACGGACAAGTGGGGTCTGCCGGTCCTGTCGATCAGCGTGGACCTGCGCGAAAATGAGATGCGCATGCGCGAGGACATGAAGCAGGATGCGGTGGATATCCTCGAGGCCTCGGGCGTCGTGGACGTGAAGCCCACCGAAAGCGATTACGCACCCGGCATGGGCATCCACGAGATGGGCACGGCGCGCATGGGGCGCGACCCGGAAACCTCCGTCCTGAACGGCAACAACCAGGTCTGGGACGCGCCCAATGTTTATGTGACGGACGGCGCCTGCATGACCTCGTCCAGCTGCGTGAACCCCTCTCTGACCTACATGGCGCTGACCGCCCGCGCGGCCGAACACGCCGTCAACAGCCTCAAGAACGGAGACCTGTGATGAACCGTCGCCAACTTCTGTCGATGATCGCCGCCGTCACCGGCACGGCCATGGTGGGCGGCCATCGCGCCTTTGCCTATGAGCCGACGCCGGTGGGCGAAAACCTGTTCACCCCCGAAGACGCCGCCTTTCTGGACGAGGTGGCCGAGGTGATCATCCCCGCCACCGACACGCCCGGCGCCAAGGATGCCGGCGTGGGCGCCTTCATGACGGTCTTTGTCAGCGATTGCTATACCGCAAAGGAGCAGGCAAGCTTCCGCGAAGGGATGGAGCGCATCAAGAGCGAGGCGCAGGACAACTATGGCAAGCCGTTCGAGGAACTGACGGCCGACGAACGCCGCGAGATGCTGCAGGCAGCTTCGGTTGCAGCGCGCGAACATTCGGCACGCGCCCTGGCCGAACTGGAGGAGCGGCGCGAGCAGACGCTGGACCGCCAGCCCGACGCACAGACCGCCGCCGACGAGACGCCCGAAGAGGCCGCCGAGCCCGAGCTGCACTGGTTCACCCCGTTCCAGCAGCTGACCCTGTTCGGCTTCTTCACCTCGGAGGTCGGCGCCACGCAGGTCCTGCGCTACGAGCCGGTGCCGGGCGAGTATATCGGTGATCTCGACTACAACGGCGAGCCTGCCTGGGCGACCTGATCGGATATCCGGCCCCGGACAGCATTCCGGGGCCGTTTCACATGCGAAGGAGGAGACAGAGCATGAAACATACCCCCCTGATCGCAGCGGCCCTGACCTTGGCCGCCACCGGCGCCATGGCACAGGAGATGGACCGCCGCGCCCAGTCCCAGGTCACCGAAGTTCAGGAACCCGTCCCGGCAGTCATCCAGGCGCCGGAAGGTCAGCCGCCCTCGGATGCTGTGGTGCTGTTCGACGGCACGAACCTGGAGGGCTGGGAGAGCGTGAACGGCGGCGCGGCCGAATGGAACGTCGAGGATGGTGCAATGCGCGTCAACCGCGGCTCCGGCGACATCCGCACGACCGAAAGCTTCTGCGACGTGCAGCTGCATGTCGAATGGCGCTCGCCCCCGAATAACGAGGGGCATGAAGGCCAGGACCGCGGCAACAGCGGCATCTTCCTGCAGGAACGCTATGAGGTGCAGGTGCTGGACAGCCATGAAAACCCGACCTATCCGAACGGCCAGGCAGGTTCGATCTACAAGCAGCACATTCCTCTGGTGAACGCTTCGCGCGAGCCGGGTGAATGGCAGACCTACGACATCATCTTCCAGGCGCCGGTCTTTGCCGAAGGAGGCGCCCTGCGCCGCCCCGCGCATATCACGGTCCTGCACAACGGGGTCGTCGTCCAGAACCACGCGCAGCTTCAGGGCGCGACGGAATGGATCGGTTATCCCACCTATGAGGCGCATGACTGCGCGCCGATCTCGCTGCAGGATCACGACGCGGATGTGAGCTTCCGCAACATCTGGGTCCGCCCGATGTAGGCGCAGTTCCCGCCACTCCCATGGCCCGTCCCCGGTATCCGGGGGCGGGCTTTTTTTTCGCAGTCACCTGTCACCGGGTCGCGACCTGCAGCCACGAAAAAGGGGCCGCGAAAAACGCGGCCCCAGTCACCTGTCCGGCAGGGAGGTTAGCGCGTTGCGCTTTCCGGCAGGTTTTCGGTCAGGAAGGTGGCGCCGGTCATCACGACCTCGGCTGCGTCCAGCGGCTGGTCATGCTCGATGATGTACCACTGTGCGCCGGCCTCTTCGGCGGCGGGCAGGATCGCGGTCCAGTCCAGCGTACCCTCGCCAAGCGCCTTGAAGCCGCGCTCGTCCTCGGCCTCGCCTTCCGGCGCGTTGTCCTTGGCGTGGATCGCGAAGACGCGCCCGTCAAAGCGGCCCAGATATTCGACCGGGTCCAGCCCGCCGCGTGCGACCCAGGCCAGGTCCAGTTCCGCCAGGACATCCTCGCCGGCGGCGTCCATCATGACTTCCAGCGCGGTGCGGCCGTCGAACTCTTCCATCTCGAAGGCGTGGTTGTGGTAGGCGAGGGTCATGTCCTCGGCCTGCAGCGTTTCGCTCAGCTGCGCCAGTTCCTCGCCCAGGGCGGTCCAGCCGGCGGCATCGGTCGGGCGGTCTTCCTCGGCCAGGAAGGGCACGGTGATGATGGAGTTGCCGATCGCCTTGTTGAAGGCGATGACCGCATCCGCATCCGCCCGCAAATCGGCCAGCTGCGCATGGGTCGAGATCGCCTGAATGCCATGCGCGTCCAGCGCGGCCTTCAGCTCCTCGGCGGTGCTGTCCTGCATTCCCACCGTCTCGACGGCGGTCACGCCTGCGGCCTGCACCGCGGCCAGCTGTTCGTCCAGCGTGCCATGGTCGCGCAGCGTGTACATCTGCACCGCGATCGGCAGTTCGGCCGTGCGCGGGTCCTGCGCAAAGGCGGCAGAGCCCAGCAGCGTGATCGTCATCAGGGACAGGCCACCGAACGTGACCGGACGTGCATGTTTCATCGAAATCCTCCTGGAACTTGCCCACTCCTCAGGGACAAGATCCGATGTAAAGGATTTCATTTCGGCTGAAAAGGATTACATGTGCGGCCAGCAGCAGTTTTTCGCCCATGTGCGTTTCGTTCGGCCCCCGGGCGCGTTCAACGGGACCGTCATTGCCGCAGGCGCAGATGCAGCTGTTGATTGTGTGGCGGAATCAGCCTAGGCCCGCCCGCGCGAACACGAGGACCCCCAAGAGGACTCCATGGCCCACAACGACCTAGAAGCCCGCCATCTTGAAACGCTTGACCGCGACCTCGGACGTTTCTCCAATCTTGAAAAGGCCACGGCCTATGTCTCGCGCCCGCTGGTTGCGCCGGGGGTCGCTTTGGCCTTTGTGCTTGTGGCGGGGCTGGGGGCGATGCTGGCCTTTGGCCAGACCGGCAACACGCTGATCGTGGCCATGGCGGCTGTTTTCGGCGCCTACATGGCCCTCAACATCGGCGCCAATGACGTGGCCAACAACATGGGCCCCGCGGTAGGCGCGAATGCGCTGACCATGGGCGGCGCCATCGCCATTGCCGCCATCTTTGAAACGGCAGGCGCGTTGATCGCCGGTGGCGATGTGGTGGGCACGATCTCGCGCGGGATCGTCGCGCCTGAAAGCATCGGCACGGAATCCGTCTTCGTCTGGGCGATGATGGCGGCGCTGCTGTCATCGGCGCTGTGGGTGAACGTGGCGACCTGGATCGGCGCGCCGGTTTCGACCACGCATTCGGTCGTGGGCGGCGTGATGGGCGCGGGCATCGCGGCCGCAGGCTTTGGCGCGGTCAACTGGCCGACCATGGGGACGATCGCGGCAAGCTGGGTGGTGTCCCCGCTGCTGGGGGGAGTGATCGCCGCAGGCTTCCTGTGGTTCATCAAGGCCCGCATCATCTATCGCGACGACAAGATCGCAGCGGCCCGGATCTGGGTGCCGGTTCTGGTCGGCATCATGGCGGGCGCATTCTCGGCTTATCTGGCGCTCAAGGGCCTCAGCAGGGTGGTCAAGGTGTCGTTCGGGGATGCGCTGCTGATCGGGGCGCTGCTGGGCCTGCTGGTCTGGGTCGTGATGATCCCCCTGATTCGCCGTCAGTCCCGCGGGCTGGAAAACCGCAACAAGTCGCTGAAGGTGTTGTTTGGCATCCCCCTGGTCGTCTCGGCGGCCCTTCTCAGCTTTGCACATGGGGCCAATGACGTGGCCAATGCGGTCGGGCCGCTGGCGGCGATCGTCCAGGCCTCGATGTCGGGCAGCGTGACCGAGGCGGTTTCGATCCCCTTGTGGGTGATGCTGATCGGTGCGTTCGGATTGTCCTTTGGCCTGTTCCTGTTCGGGCCCAAGCTGATCCGCATGGTCGGCAGCCAGATCACCAAGTTGAACCCGATGCGCGCCTTCTGCGTCGCGCTGTCCGCGGCGCTGACCGTGATCGTGGCCAGCTGGCTGGGCCTGCCGGTCAGCTCGACCCATATCGCGGTGGGCGCGATCTTTGGTGTCGGATTTTTCCGTGAATGGGATGCCGAGCGTCGGCTTCGGGCCACCCTTGGGGCCGCGCCCGAGCGTCCGCGCCGTGGGGTCGAGGAGCGCAGCCGGCGCAAGCTGGTGCGCCGTGCGCATGTGATGACCATTGCCGCCGCCTGGGTGGTCACCGTTCCGGCGGCGGCGCTGTTGTCGGCGCTGCTGTTCCTGGTGATGCGCGCGATCGGCGGCTAAGCTGCCGCTCGGCACTGCCTCAGCCAGATGTGCAGCACCTCCAGCGCCGCCTCTTCGTCCAGCCAGGGAATATGGGCACGGCCCGGCACATCAGCAAAGATCAGATCGGGGCGCCGCTGGCGCATCCGTGCAACCGTTTCATGCGACAGCAGGTCCGAGTTCGCGCCACGGACGAGCGCCGCGGGCAGGCCGGCCGTCGCCTCCCACAGGGGCCACAGATCGACCGGATCCCCCGCGAAACCCGCCAGAAATGCCTCGCGCAAGGCGGGGTCATAGTTGATCCGCAAACCGTCCGGCGTTTCGACATAATGCCGCCGCACATCCTCCAGCCAGCGTCCCTCGGGCACATCGGAAAAGCCGGACATCAGCGTCGGAAGCCGCGCCGCCAGAGCCTCATGCGTCAGGGCCGAAGGGTTGCGGCCGACATAGTCGAAGATACGCTCCAACCCGGCGCGCTCGATCTCGGGGCCGACATCGTTCAGGCACAGGCCCAGCAGTCGGTCAGGCGCGGTGGCTGCAAGAAACATACCGATCAGCCCCCCGCGAGAGGTACCCAGGACCGCCGCGCGGTCCAGAGCCAGGTGATCCAGCAACTCGACCGCGTCGCGCGCCTCGCGTGGAACGGTATAGGTCGCGGCGCCGGTCCAGTCGGACGCGCCTCGACCGCGATAGTCCATGCGGATCAAGCGGACATCCGGCAGGTGCGGTGCCACATGGTCAAAATCGGCCATTGTCCGCGTCAGACCGGGCAGGCACAGGACGGGCAGCCCGGTGCCGCTGTCGGAAAAGGCGATCCGCGCCCCGTCGCTTGCGTGAAAGAAGTTCATTCCGCTCCTTTCGGAAAGGTCCGGGTCCTTGGGACGCGCCACCCGTTCCCGCCCCGGCCGCCGTTCGGCAAGCCGTGCCATCCGCCCTACAGGTTCTCGCTTTGTGGCATCCCCAGGACGTGGTAGCCGCCGTCCACGGTGACGATCTCACCCGTGGTGCAGGCGCCCCAGTCCGAGGTCAGCCAGACAGCCGTGCCGCCGATTGCCTCCAGCGTCGCATTGGCACGCAGGGGCGCATTGGCCTCGGTGTGCCGGAAGGTCCGGCGCGCGCCGCCGATAGCCGCGCCCGCCAATGTCTTCATCGGGCCGGGGCTGATGGCGTTCACGCGGATGCCGTCGGGCCCCAGGTCGTTGGCGAGGTATCGAACGCTGCTTTCCAGCGCCGCCTTGGCCACGCCCATGACGTTGTAGAAGGGCGTCACACGGTTCGACCCGCCATAGGTCAGCGTGATGATCGACCCGCCGCCGGCCATCAGAGGATGAGCCCGCCGGGCCACCTCGATCAAGGAGTAACAGGAGATTTCCAGGCTGCGCTTGAAGTTGGCGCGGCTGGTGTTCATGAACCGGCCGGTCAACTCGTCCTTGTTGGAAAAGGCGATGGCATGG
>Ga0194112_10007407_pt1 | contig 14285 bp, 6 predicted proteins | sample TA2MahC400mmetaG_FD_146191 | JGI IMG/M metagenome (GOLD analysis project Ga0194112, IMG submission 146191) | Freshwater microbial communities from Lake Tanganyika, Tanzania - TA2015016 Mahale Deep Cast 400m | ecosystem: Environmental > Aquatic > Freshwater > Lake | place: Tanzania: Lake...
GGGGACGTCACGCGCCGAGCCCTCGTCCCGAACGTCCTCCTCCAGGGGACGCGCACCTCGCCGAGCCTGACGGCGCTCACGGCACGCCTCGAGGACCTGTACGGCGCGTCCCTCACGGCCGATGTGTCGAAGGTCGGCGAGTGGCACATCGCCGAGTTCTCGATGGAGATCGTCGACGGCGCGTATCTCCCCCGGCATCCGGCCCTCTTCCGGCCGTCGGTCGAACTCCTCGGCGAGTGTCTCGCGGATCCTGCGATGGAGGATGGGACCTTCCGGCCGGCCATCGTGAAAGGCGAGGTGGAGAGACTCGGCCGCGCGATCGCATCGCTCGTCAATGACAAGGGGCGCTACGCGCGCGTCCGGCTGATCCAGTCGATGTGTCCGGACGAGCCCTTCCGGCGGTACGCGTACGGCGATCTCCAGGACCTGCCGGGGATCGATGCGGGGAACCTCGCATCGTTCTGGCGCACCTGGCTCGAGACGATGCCCATCGCCATCCAGATCCGGGGCGACGTCGATCCGGAGCGGGCCATCGACGAGGTCGCCCGGGCCTTCTCCTTCCAGCGCCGCGCGACGCGGCAGCCTTCGCCCGCGCCGCCGCCGGTCCGACCGGGGGAGCCGCGGACGGTCGTCGAGCGGATGGATGTCTCGCAGGCGAAGCTCTGCCTCGGCTTCCGCCACACCGTCGACTATGCCGACCCGAAGCTGGAGGCGATGGTGGTCGCGAACGCCGTCCTGGGCGCATCGCCGGTCTCCCGGCTCTTCCAGAAGGTGCGCGAGCGCGCGAGCCTGGCGTACTCGGCGCACTCGTTGCTCGAGCGCTCGAAGAAGCTCCTGATCGTCGAGTGCGGCATCGATGCATCGAACGTCGAGCGGGTCGTCGAGATCGTCCGGGACGAGATCGCGGCCATCGCCCGGGGCGAGGCGACCGGCGAGGAGATCGATTCGGCGCGCCGCCTGATCGCGAACCGCGCCCGGATGATCGAGGACAGCCCCTCCGACCCCCTCTCCGTCTCCTACATCTGGGCCCTGCACGGCCGGCGGTTCGATCTCGACGCCTACGTGTCGAAGGTCCTCGCCGTCGCACCGGACGAGGTGGCCGAGGCGGCGTCCACGTGGGCCCTGGACACGATCTACCTCCTCGCCCCGGAGGGGCGCGGAGGCATGGGGGGCGCATGATCGAGACGATCCGGAACGAGACGCTCCGCGAGACCGTGTTCCTGGAGCGGCACGCATCGGGCCTCCCCATCTTCGTCTGCCGGAAGCCCGGGTTCGCGAAGGCCTACGCCTGCTTCTCGGTCTTCTACGGCTCCGTCGACGATGAGTTCATCGTCCCCGGCGAGAGCGAGCCGACCCGCGTCCCCGAGGGGATCGCCCACTTCCTCGAGCACAAGCTCTTCGAGGGACGCGGGGGGAATGCGCTCGAGATCTTCGCCCGGAACGGCGCCTCCGGGAACGCGTACACTTCGTTCCGGCAGACGACCTACCTCTTCTCCTGCGCCGAGGGGTTCGCCGAGAACTTCCGTCTCCTCGTCGACTTCGTCCGCGAGCCGTACTTCACGGATGAGAACGTCGAGAAGGAGAAGGGGATCATCGAGCAGGAGATCCGGATGTACGAGGACTACCCGCCGGTCGTCCTGTACATGTCCCTCCTCGAGTGCCTCTTCGCCCGCCACCCGATCCGGATCCACGTCGCGGGGACGGTCGGCTCGATCCGCCGGATCGACAGGACGTTGCTCGAACGCTGTTACCGGACCTTCTATCGCCCGTCGAACATGCTCCTCTTCGCGGTCGGCGATTTCGATCCGGATGATGTCTTCCGCATGGCGGACGAAGCCCTCGCCGGCCAGCCCGCCGACGATGCGCCGCCGATCCGTCGGATCTACCCCGAGGAGGGTCCGGACGTCGCCGTGCGCGAGTCGCGGCAGCGGATGGTCGTGGCGCTGCCGAAGATCGCCATCGGCTTCAAGGACGGAGGGGCGGGCGGCGGCGGCCGGCTCCTGCTCGAGCGGGAGCTGGCGACGGAGTTCGCCCTCGACATCGTGTTCGGCAAGGGGGGCGACCTCTATCGCGATCTCTACGACGCGGGCCTGATCGACGAGAGCTTCTCCTGGCACACGGTCGTCCATCCCGAATTGGGCTACTCGATGGTCGGCGGAGATACGCCGAGGCCCGCGGAGCTCGAGCGCCGGGTGCTCGATGCCGTCCGCCGCGCCGCGGACGAGGTCGCGGCGCCCGCGCGCTTCGAGCGGGCCCGCCGGAAGTTCCTCGGCGCGTTCCTCAAGCGGTTCAACGCCATCGAGTTCATCGCCAACAACTTCGCCTTCTACCGCTTCCTCGGCGCCAACCTCTTCGACGCCGCGGACATCATCGCAGCCATGGACAGGGATGCGATCCAGGAGCGGATCCGCGAGCACCTCTCCGCGGAGAAGGCGGCGCTCGCGATCATCGAGCCGGGCGAGCCCGGCGCGGATCCGCAGACCGGATCCTCCTGAGCGATGGAGGTGCGGCATGGCTCGACGACGGCGGCGCCCGCCGCCCGGTTCCCCGCCCGGGCATCTCGCCATCGATCCGAACGCCCCGCCCCCGCGGATCCGCGCGATCCGCTACACCGCCGACGCGGTCGATGAGTCGGAGATCGCGCGGGCCGCCGAGCTCGATGCCCTCCGTTCGAAGGAGGGGATCCTGTGGGTCGATGTCCAGGGGCTCGGCGATGAGGGGGTCCTCCTGGAGATCCGGAGGATCTTCGGGATCCACGACCTGGCCCTCGCCGATGCGGTCAACGCACCTCAGCGACCCAAGGCCGACGCCTACGAAGACCACGCGCTCCTCGTGACGCGCATGGTCCGGGAGGGGGATCCGAGGGAGCCGGTCGCCGAGCAGGTGAGCATCGTCATCGGCCAGCGCTTCGTCCTCACCCTCCAGGAGCGCTACGGCGACTGCCTCGATCCCGTCCGCGAGCGGATCCGGACCGGCGCGGGGCGGATCCGGAAGCTCGATGCGGACTACCTGGCCTACGCGATCCTCGATGCGATCCTCGATGGCTACTTCCCCGTGCTCGAGGACCTGGGCGAGAGGCTCGATGCGCTCGAGAACAGGATCCTCGCGAGGCCATCGCGGGAGACGCTGGCCGAGATCTTCCAGGTCCGCCGCCTCCTCCTCGACCTCCGGCGGGCGATGTGGCCCCAGCGCGATGCGCTCAACGTCCTCATCCGCGACGAGGTCCCCTGGATCGGCAAGAAGACGCGCCCGTTCTTGCGCGACACGTACGATCACGCGGTGCACATCCTCGAGATCATCGAGGGGCATCGCGAGATCGCCGCGAGCTTCATCGATGTGTATCTCTCGAGCCTGAGCAACCGGATGAACGAGGTGATGAAGGTCCTGACGATCATCGCGACGATCTTCATCCCCCTGACCTTCATCGCCGGGGTCTACGGGATGAACTTCGAGCACATGCCGGAGCTCGGCTGGAAGATCGGATATCCGCTCTGCTGGCTCGCGATGCTCGGCGTCGCCGCCGGGATGGTCGTCTACTTCTGGAGGAAGGGATGGCTCCGGAAGGGGGAATGAGCGCGGCCGGTCCCTCCGGAACCCACACGACCATCTCTCCCGGCGCTCGGTTGTCCCAGGCGAAGTAGGGGATCGCGAAGATCGGGGCGGTTCGGATCCGCGCCGCGCCGGCCGGCCGGTAGAGCGGCTCGTCGTCCTCCTCGATTCTCGCGAGCCCCATCCCCCGGATCACGGTGATGCCCCCGAGGAGTTCGGGATGGGGCTCGGGCGCCAGTTCCGCCTCGCGCGGGAGCGCGAGGCGGAGGACGCTCCCCTCGTGATCGACGCCCTCCAGGCAGTAGACGATCGGGCCGCGCTCGATGGCGATCCGGCCGGCGGCGGCCGCGACGCGCGGATGGGCCTCGATCCGCCGGACCGGCATGGGGAGCGAGAGGGCGATGCGTTCTCCGCTTTTCCAAGCACGCTCGATCCGCGCATAGCCCCGTTGGGCCGGCGCCTCGATGGCCTCGCCATCGAGGCGCAGCCGTGCGCCCTCGCACCACCCCGGGATCCTCAGCTCGATCGCGAAGGGCGAACGGCGTTCGGTCTCGACCGCGATCTCGACCTCCCCATCCCACGGGTACTTCGTCCGCACGGAGAGGGCGACCTCGCCGCCCTCGAGCGGGATCGTCGCCTTCCCCTCGATGTAGAGGTGGACGCGGATCGCATGCGGAGCCGGGCTGTACGCGGGATGAAAGGGTCCCGCGTAGCTGTACGAGAGTCCGCCGACCGCCGGGATGATCCGGACGATGTTGCTCGGGCAGCAGGCGCAATCGAACCAGGGCTGGCGGTGGACGGCGCCGCGGCTGGCGAGCGGATTCACGTAGAAGAAACGGTCCCCCGAGAGGCTCACTCCGGCGAGGACGGCGTTGTAGAGGGCTCGCTCGAGCGTGTCCGCGTACGCCGCATCGCCCTCGAGGAGGAGCATCCGATGCGCGAAGAGGACGAGACCGATCGCCGCGCACGTCTCGGCATACGCCGATTCGTTCGGAAGCTCGTAGTCATCGCCGAAAGACTCGCCCGCGTGGCGCGCGCCGATCCCGCCCGTGACGTACATCTTCCTCTCCGTCGCGCTCCGCCAGAGCCGCCGGCAGGCTTCGAGGATCGCGGCGTCGCCCGTCTCGGCCGCGAGATCGGCCATCGCGCACGCGCCGTACATCGCACGCACCGCGTGGCCGACGACCTCGTCCTGCTCGCGGACGGGCAGGTGATCCTGCGCGTACCGGCCGTAGAGTGTGTGTCCCTTCGCATTGCCTCGCTCGTCGACGAAGAAAGCCGCGAGGTCTCGATAGCGCGCGTCGCCGGTCGCGCGGGCGAGCCGGATGAGCGCGAGTTCGATCTCCTGGTGTTCCGGCACATCGCGGCGGCGCGCGGATCCGAACTCACGTTGGATATGATCGGCCAGACGTTGGGCGACATCGAGGAGACGGCGGTCGCGAGTCATCTCGAAGTGAGCGACGCCCGCCTCGATGAGGTGGCCCGCGCAGTAGAGTTCATGGCGCGCGGGGCTTCGGATGTCCGTCCATCGGCGCTGGGGCTGGACCAGCGTGATGAACGTGTTGAGGTAGCCGTCGGGTCGCTGGGCCGCTGCGAAGAGTCCGATCACACGATCGACGTCCTGCGCAAGCGCCGGATCCGGAGTGAGGGCGAGGGCGTACGATGCCCCCTCGACGATCTTGTAGACATCGGAGTCGTTGAAGTGGAGGCCCTCGTATCCGCCGGGCGCGAGGCCGGCGGCGCGCTCGAAGTTCCGGATCCGGCCGGTCGCCTCGCAGACGCGGAGGCAATACGGGATCGTCGTCCGCCGGTTCCGTTCGATCCGGGGGGCCCAGAAGAGGTCCCGGATCTCGACCGACGCGAGGGGGACGGGCTTCCAGGTCGGCGCGGGCGCCGCCGCGAGGACCAGAGTCGGGACGATGGCGAGCATGGCATGCCTCCCGCAGCGATCCTATCCCCGGCGGCCCTGCGCGGACACCCCCGGCTCTTGACGGATCCGCGCCGCGCGGGGAAGATTCGCCCGTCTTCTGAGCAAGGGGGAGCGAAATGAAGCAGGTCCGGATCATCCCGTGCCTGGACATGAAGGACGGCCGGGTCGTGAAGGGGGTCCACTTCGTCGATCTCAAGGACGCCGCGGATCCCGTCGAGGCCGCGAGGGCGTACTCCGAAGGAGGCGCGGATGAGATCGCGATCCTCGACATCACGGCGACGGTCGAGAACCGGCGGACGATGCTCGATGTCGTCGCGAAGGTGGCGGAAGTCATCGAGGTGCCCTTGACCGTCGGAGGCGGGATCCGATCGCCGTCCGACGTCGAGGCGATCCTCAAGATGGGCGCCGCGTCCGTCAGCATCTCGAGCGCCGCGCTGCGCGATCCGGAGATGGTCGAGGAGGCGGTCGGCGAGTTCGGAGGCGGGGCGATCATCGTCGCCATCGACGCCGACCGGAACGACCGGCTCTCATCGAAGCGGGAGGTCTACATCGACGGCGGGCGCACAGCGACGGGCGTGGATGCGGTCGAGTTCGCGTGCCGGATGGCGGACCTCGGCGTCGGGCAGATCCTGCCGACGAGCAAGGCGACCGACGGGACCAAGGACGGCTACGACCTCGTCCTGACGCGAGCGATCGCGGAGGCGACGGGGCTCCCGGTCATCGCGAGCGGCGGGGCGGGGATGCTCGAACACTTCCACCAGGCGGTGGTCGAGGGGAAGGCGCAGGCGGTCCTGGCGGCCTCGGTCTTCCACTTCGGGACCTTCACCATCCGCCAGGTGAAGGAGTACCTCCACGCGCGCGGCGTCCCGGTCCGGCCCTGATTGCTTGCGGCGGAGGCGATGGGCACGTAGGATTCTCCCCCACGACGGGAGGCGTGTGGATCGCCTCCGTACGGTCTGATGCCCGGTTGGATGGTTCGTTCCGATCCGTGCAGGGTCAGAGGTGAAACCGATGAAGATCTCTCGTGCGTTCGCCGTCGCACTCATCGCCTGGGCATCCGCCGCGCCGGCGGCGGAGCCTGCGGCGCGCGTCCGCCTGGCGGATCACCTGCCGGCGGACACCCTCTACTATCTCGATGTCCCGAGCCTCGCCGCCTTCGAGAAGGTGGTGACGGAAGGGATCATCGGCCGCTTCCTCGCCGTGCCGGAGATCCAGCAGGCGCTCGGGCCGCTCCTGGAGCAGGCGAAGGGGCTCCAGGCCCAGTTCCTCCCGCAAGGGCTCGCGAAGATCGGGCTCACGCCCGAGGATCTGCCGAAGCTCCTCGGGGGCGGGATCTCGATGGCGATGCCCGATGTCATCATGGGGGGGCAACAGCCCGTGCCGCGGATCCTGATGTCGCTCGATGTGGCCGGGACCGATGAGGAGGTCTGGGCCCTGGTCGAGCGGGTCGTCGCCGCGATCCGCGCGCAGGACGAGGAGGCGGTCGAGCTGGGCGATGCCCAGGACGGGATCCGGCCGCTCCGCATCGGGGATGCGCCCTTCGTCGCCTCCCGAGCCGGCGGGACACTGGTCCTGTCGCTCCTCCCGGAGGATCTCACGGCGATCCGCGACCGCGTGAAGTCCGGCGGGAAGGTCGAGGCTCCTCTCTCGGCCGCCGCTTGTTTTCAGCGGTGCGCGAAGGCGGTCGGCGGATCGAGCCTCGCGATCGCGTACGCCAACGTGAAGCGGATCCTGGATCTCGTCGCCAAATCGGGTGAGGCCACCGAGGAGTTCACCGGGATCGCGAACCTCCTCGGCGCGCCGGCGATCGAGGGGCTCGCGCTCGGTCTCTCCTGGGAGAAGGGCGATGGCCTCGCGACGATGTACTTGGACTTCCCGAACGGCCGGCAGGGCGCGTTCGCGATCCCATCCGAGACGAAGCTCGATCCCGCGATCCTCGACCGCGTGCCGGCGAACGCGTTCTTCGCCTGGTCGTGCGGTTGGGATCTCGCGGGTGTCTGGGATCGGATCCTGGGGCTCGCGGGCTCGGTCCCTCCCTTGAAGGGCGGACTCGATGAGACGCTCCCGGAGTTCGAGAAGGCGATTGGCGTCAAGATCCCGGACTTACTCGCGCCGATCGGCTCGAGTCAGGTCTCGTGGCTCGCGTTCCCGCCCGATGGAGGGCTCATCCCCGATGACCTCGGGGCCATGAAGCTCAAGGATCCTGCGGGATTCATGAAGGCGATCGCCGCCGCCACGGCGAGCCTCGGCGGCGTGATCCGGAAGGTCCCGGCCGGCCAGAAGACGATGACGATCGTCGAGATCCCCGTCATCCAGGCCTCGACGACGATCGCCAAGGTCTTCGATGAATCGACGCCGTCGGCCGAGGAGGTCATCGCGAATGTCGGCGAGAATCCCATGGCCGCCGCCTTTGTAGCGAACCTCTCGACCCAGCTCGCGCTCGCGCTGGATGGGGATATCCTCCTGTCCGCGAACTCGCCGCTCGCCTTGAAGCGCTACCTGGCGTCGCGCTCGGCGCCCGGGGCGAAGGGCTTGGCGTCGGACCCGTTCTTCCAGAAGACGACGGCGGGTCGGCTCGCGGGACAGAACGCCTTCGTTTACATGCGCATGGACCCGGCGCTCGCACGGCTCTACGGCGCTGTCGTCCCGCTCATCCAGACCTTCGGCGGCGGTCCTCTCCGCCGCATGTTGGGCGCGGATGTGGCGCAGCTCCCGACGCCCGAGTTCATCGAGAAGATCTTCAGCGGCTGCCTCATCACCTGCCGCGTCGATCCGAATGCGATCGAGCTCAAGGCCTCGAGCGGCGGGACGGGACTCGTCGCCCTCGGGGCTGTGGCGGGCCTGGCCGCGGTGGGCTTCGCGCGGGCCGCACCGGCTCCCGTGTGGATCGAGGGGGTCGAGCCGCCGACGCCGGAGGAGAAGCTGGAAGAGCCGACGGAGGAACCGGCCCCGGAAGAGAAAGCGGACGAGCCCGCGCCGGAGGGCAAGGAGGCCGAGGAGAAGGGCTCGGATGGGGCAGGCCTCTCGGAGATGGAAGGCGAGGTGATGCCATGATGTACTCTCGTTCGACGATCCTGCGCGCGTTGTTGATCGGCCTCGTCGCGTGGACGTTCGCCGCCCCCGCGGCCGATGCCCCTGCCCCCGTCCGTTTGGCGGACCAGATCCCGGCGGAGTCGCTCCTCTACCTCGAGGTCCCGAGCTTCGCCGCATTCGACAAGATCTCACAGGAAGGGTTCGTGGCGCGGATCCTCGCCCACCCCGAGATCCGACAGGCCTTCGGCGCCCTCATCGATCAGGCGAAAGCGAGCGAGCAGCAGTACCTCGCGATGGGGCTCGCCCAGATCGGCGTCGCGCTCGAGGATGTCAAGCGGTTGCTGGCGGGCGGGCTCGCGATCGCGATCGCGGGCGCGGAATTCGCTCCGGGCGGACCGCCGATGCCGCACCTCTACGTGTCGATCGATGCGAAGGGGACGGACGAGGAGGTCTGGGCCACGGTCGAGCGCCTGGTCGGCGCCCTGGCGCAGCACAGCGGAGGGGAGATCCAGGTCGGTCCCATCCAGGATGGGATCCGCGCCGTGACAGGGGAGGGAGTGCCTGTCTTCGCATCGCGCATCGGCGGAAGCCTCGTCCTCTCGTTCCTCCCGCAAGACCTCGCCGCCCTGCGCGAGCGGGTGGCCGCGGGAAAGAAGGTCGAGACGCCCCTCGCGGCCGCGCCCGCCTTCCAGCGCGCGGCGAAGAGCATCGGCGAGAATCCCTTCGTCCTCGCGTACGCGAACGTCGCCGGCATCCTGGGCCTCGTCGCGCAGTTCGCGCAGGGTCGCGAGGCCGGGCTGGCGTTGGGCATCGCGCAGCTCGCGGGCATCCCGTCGATCGGGAGCGCGGCCGCCGGCGTCGCGTGGGGGAAGGGAGAGGGCATCGCGACGGCGTACCTCGACTTCCCGAACGGCCGCGCCGGGATCTTCGCCATTCCGGGGGATGGGAAGCTCGATCCCGCGATCCTCGCGCGCGTGCCTGCCAATGCGTTCTACGCCGCGGCGACAAGCTGGGATCTCGCGGGCGCATACGACCGGACGCTCGCCCTGATCGGCGCGGTGCCGCAGGGGAAGGCCTTCCTCGATGAGAAGCTGCCGGCCCTCGAAGAGACGCTGGGCTTCAAGATCAAGGATATGCTCGGCACGATCGGCTCGCAGCAGGCTTCCTGGTATGCTTTCCCGGCTTCGGGAGGCTTCCTGCCCGAAGGCGGCGCTGCGATCAAGCTCAAGGATCCGCAAGGCTTCCGTGCCGCGGTCGCTGCGATGTGCGGGAAGGTGGGCGGCGAGCTCCGGGAGGTCCCGGCCGCCGGTCGCACGATGCTCGTCGCCGAGATGCCGTTCTTCCAGCTCATCGAGAAGCTCGGGAAGACCTTCGATGAGAACGCTCCCTCGGTCGAGCAGATGCTCGAGGGTGTCCAGGGTCCCGATGCCGCGCGCGCGGTCGTCGCCAACATGACGACCCAGACGACGATGCTCCTCGAGGGCGACACCGTCCTCGTCGCGGACTACCCGTACGGGCTCCGGAACTACCTCGCGAGCCGCGCCGCGGCGGGCGCGAACGCCCTGCCGGCGGATGCCTTCTTCGCGAGGACGGCGGCGGGCCGACTCGATGGCCAGAGCGGGTTCATCTACTTCCGCTTCGATCCCCTCCTGCGAGGGATCTACAACACTGTCGTCCCGCTCGCCCAGATGCTCGCGGGCGGGGCGCTCCGGCGCATGGCCGGCGTCAACCTGGCGGCGCTCCCGACGGCGGACTTCCTCGAGAAGGAGCTCGCCGGCGCTCTCCTGACCTATCGCATCGATCCGAATGCGATGGAGGTCAAGGTCAACACGTCCGCCGGCGCGTTCGTCCTCGCGGGCACATCCATCCTAGCCGGCGCGGCGATCCCGTCGTTCATGACGGCGCGCGGCCGCGCTCAGGACGTGCAGTGCATGAACAACCTGCGGCAGCTCGCCATGGCGGCGGTCATGCACGCAAACGATGAGAACGGCGCCCTGCCGCACGGGGCGGGTGCGCTGAAGCTTCTCGAGGAAAAGGGCTTCCTCCACGGAGCCGACGTCCACGTATGCCCCGCGTCGGGTCGCGAGCCTGCCGAGGTCGAGGCCGAGCCCTGCTACCTCTGGATCGCGAAGGAGGTCAAGACGACCGACGATGCGTCGACGCCGCTCGCCTGCGATGCGATGCCCTGGCACAAAGGGAAGCGGAACGTCGTCTTCATCGACGGACACGTCGAGGCGGTCGACGAGGGCGAGTTCATCGAGAAGTACGCGAAGTACTTCGAAGAGTGAGCGCAGGCGGTCATTCCGCCGAGAAATCGAGATCCATCACCCGCGGCGTTCGGATCCGCGCCGGGCCCAGGAGGCCTGACGGGAGTAGGGCCGCGTCCTTGGCGAACGACCGGATGTTCGTGCGTGTGAGCCGCTCCGCCTCGGGGAGCGCCGCATCGCCGATCAGGCGGTTCGGCCAGAGGTTCGTCACGTCGATCTCGAGGACGTTCCTCCCGGGGCGGACGGCGCGCGAGACGTCGATGCGCGCCGGCCGCATCCACGCGACGCCGAGGTCGGCGCCGTTCAATCGGACTCGTGCGAGATTCCTGACTTCTCCGAGGTCGAGGACGAGATACGGCGCTCGCTCGATGAGATCGGGGGCGGATCCGAACTCCTTCCGGTACGAGGCTGTGCCTGAGAAGTGACGCACGCCTGGATCCGCATCTTCCGTCCAGGAGGCGAGCCGGGGATACGTCTTCGATGCGGGCGCGCCCCATCCGGGCGGGAAGCGGATCTCCCATGGACCCTCGATGTCGATCGTCTCGGCGGGCGTCCGGACCTCCGCACGCGACGACCTCCCGTCGGCGCTGCGGGATGTGTATGTCCCCGGTTCCCATGCGCGGATCGCGATGCCGGCGTCCTCGCGGCGGACGATTTCGATCGCCGGGAGGTCGCCCGCCGGCGCCGCGCCTTCCGCCGGGCGCGGGAAGATCGGTTTGCCATCGCGAGCGACCGATGTGATGCGGCGATCGTCGGACGGCGCGCGGAAGACGATGAAGACCGATCCGTGAGGGGCCAGGCGAAGCGGGACCCGCGTCCTGGCGCCGGCTTCATCGTAGACAGGTTGAGCGCGGATCGAGCCTGTCTCGGGCGACCATTCCTCCGGCGCCCTTCCCGTCACCCGGAAGATGCCATCCGCCTCGATCCAGCGATCCTGGGGATTCGCGATGAAGTAGATCTCGGCGCCGGGCGCCGAGCGGTGGATGAAATCGAGGCGCGCATCCGCCGCCGCTCCTGCGAACTCGACATCCGGCGGGACGCCCATGTCGAGGAGGATCTCCCGCAGCGATCGCCCCTGGATGATCCTCCGCTCGCCGGCCGCCCAGAGGCGGTCGGCGAGCGCCCTCAGCTCCTGATCGCAGGCCGGGTACTCGCGCAGCCCCGGCGTCCGCAACGGCTTCGGTCCGACCACGGTCGCGCCGGCATCGACGAGCGCCGCGATCTTCCGCAGGACATCGATCGACATGCGATCATCCTCGGGGAGGGCGAGGAGCCTGTAGCCCATCCCATCGGGCAGGACGATCCGGCCGTCGCGCACGGTGAAACGCTCGAGCAGCGCCTCCGCGTTCGTCACATCGTAGTCGTAGCCGGGCCCGAGCGACGGATCGACGCGCTTGGGCGGGACGAAATTCGGGACGTCATCGCCATAGTAGAAACACACATCGGCGACGAACGAGCCGCGCGAGAGGAGGTACTGGCAGCGGGCGAGGTAATCGGTCCAGAGCCGCGCCTCGTGCCACCACGTGATGTTGGGATTGAAGTGCGTGCCCGCGAAGTACTCCAGGCCCGGCCTCCCGGCCTCGGGCGGCGAGTGGCTGAAGGTGTGGAGGACGCACCGCGTGAGGCCTTCGCAGAACGCCCGGTCCCCCCACGGCTTGAGATGGAACGGATCCTCCTGCCAGTGCGGGCCGATCGATGTGAAGGCCTCGGCATTGACCCAGGGCTTGCCGTAGATATGCGCGGCCGACGCGATCTCCTTGATGACGTACATCCCGCCGGGCCAGAACTCGCCCATCGGGATGTCGACCTGCCCGAGCGTCTGGAGGGCATCGAAAGCGGGGAAGAAGGGGCCGCCGGCCTCGGCGTGGAAGCCGACGCCGCGCGCCCGGCAGCGCTCGCGCGTCCGGAGGTAGTGGTTCTCGGCGATGCAGTCGGCGATCGTCCTCCGGTAATCGCGGAGGAACCGGTTCGAGATCTCGCGGCCATCGACGACGCGCCGCGCGAGGACGGGGATGTAGGGGACGATGTCATATCCGCGCCGCGCCCGGAACTCATCCCGGAAGGCGCCGGTCCAGTTCGGAGCGCCGACCTCCCAGCTATCGTCGTGGAAGTAGGCGAGGCTCTTCCCCGCGAGATCCCCTGCGTCCGCGAGGAGCGGCTCGGCCACGCTCTCGAACTGGAGGTCCGCCGCGCGGGCGCTCAGGAAGTCGAGCATGTAGCCGTGCCCGCCCGGGCTCGCGAAGATGACCTGCATCCCGGTCGTCGTGTGGCCGAAGCGGAGGATCGTCCAATCGCCCTCGGGGACGTCCCACGCGAGTCGTCCCTCCGCGTCCAGTCGATCCGAGAGATCGATGATCGAGCGGCGTTCGATCGCCTCTCCCGGGATGTCGGGATCGTCCTCGGCGAGGGTTGCACCGGGAGGCCGGCTCGGGTCGTGGAGGACCGCGTTTCCGGACTTGAGCGGCCAGTTCCGGATCGGCGCGGCGGCGCGTGGCCTCTCGCCGCGCGCAAGGAGCTCCACCTCGCTCACCTGGACGTTGATCCCGCCATCGTATGCCCCTGTCAGGAGCAGGCGGAAGACGCGCGCCCGGACCTCATCGAACGCGACGAGCTTCGGCGCGCCGTGTCCGACATCGAATCGGCAGATCCGCCGGAAGGTCTTGCCGTCATCCGATGCTTGAAGCTCGCACGCGGTCGGACCCCACTGGGGACGCGGAACGATGTGGATCGAAGCGGCCGCGAAGGGCTCGGCGAACGCGAACTCGAGCCAGTCGGGCTTCGCCTCCGTCGGTCCATCGCCCGGTCGGTAGCCGCTCGAGACCCAGAAGGTCTCGGGATCGCCGTCGGCCGTGCGGTCGGGCGGGTACGGCGGCTGAGACGAGCTGGCGGTCACGCGCGGGACCCTTTCATCCCGCGTACAGCCTGGCGGCGCGGCGGCCGCCATGGCGTTTGCGCCCGCGGCCGGTGTGGGGAAAGCGACGGTGGCGATGTCGCGGTAGAAGACCGGCCGGCCGCCGGGGCCCATCGGCACGCCGCTTGGGAGCGGGAGCGCGCCGTCGAATGTCCGCGGCCCCCGCGCGCGCACCTCCGACCAGACGACCTTCTGGCACGAGTGCTCGGGCGTCACCCAGGGTCCGCCCGAGTCCCAGCCGCTGCAGAGGTTCACGCTCAGCTCGATGCCGAGCCGATCGGCCTCGCGCACGGCATGGCGGAAGACCTTCCGCCATTCGGGCCCCATGAACGCCGGCCCCGATGGCGTCCCCTCGACGCCCGATGCGGCATCGAAGATCAGGGCGCCGCCGATCCCGGCGCGTTTCATCTCCTCGAGGTCGCGCGTGATCCCGGCTTCGCTGACGTTGCTCTCGAGCCACCACCAGAAGACTCGCGGTCGCGCGCTCGGCGGCGGATCGGCGAAGCCGGCCGCGAGATCGGCATCTGCGGCGGGGGCGGGTGCGAAGGACCACAGCGCGGCTGCAAGTGCGAGCATCATCTTCTTCCTCATGAAG